>ENA-OQVM01001201-OQVM01001201.1-marine-metagenome-genome-assembly--contig:-NODE-1201-length-35483-cov-21.784246_pt1 | contig 35483 bp, 33 predicted proteins | sample MGYA00237776_ERZ505498 | MGnify/ENA primary metagenome ERZ505498 (study PRJEB26159, sample SAMN06265151) | marine metagenome | isolation source: Helgoland LTER site | place: Germany:Helgoland, sampling...
CGAGATAAGCAATGCTGAGTCTCTACTCGATGATTTAGCAACGGCCATTAAAGCCAACAAGGCGGCAAGCTCAGGTATCAAACGTTCTAACGAAGGCGGGTGGCACTCCAACACAGATATGCTCGAATGGGGCGGTGAAGCAGCGCGCAAAGTTGCAGACACAGCCATCAGCATTGCCAAACGCATGAGCCACTTCGAAGAAGCCACGGTTGATGACTTCGATTGGAAAGTGACTTTGTGGGCCAATGTTACGGCGCCACGTGGTCTCAACGCGTTGCACTCTCATCCAGGCAATCTATGGGCAGCAGTGCTCTACATCGACATGGGGGGTGAGCTTGATAGCGGCATTGAACCGGGAGGAAATTTCTATCTTGAAGACCCGCGCTTTCCCCTGGCGGCGATGCATAACACGGGCTTTAGGATGCGAGGCGGCGACGGCTTGCCTCAGAAGTATCAGGTAGACCTGAGCTTGAAGAGAGGCAATCTAATTGTATTTCCTGCTTGGCTGCGACACGGGGTAAGAGCCTACACCGGTAGCCGCGAGAGAATATCGGTAGCGATCAACATCGACGCGTTTCCGCGCCGATGAAGGGGAAGGTCTTAGAATCGCTGCGAAGTCGCGCGGCGGAAGCGGTAGTTATTAATCGGATTGAATAGCCGAGCTAGGCCGCTGGTAAAGGTCAGCGGACTGTCGAGCACGGCGAAACAGAGACACCCTTCTTCTGTCGAAGGCTGGTGCTGGTCGCGCTTGTCGCGAACCAGGAAATCGGACGGGCCATAGTGACCAAATTCGTCTTCAAATCCTCCGTCTAAAACGAGTGTAACCTCGCTACCCTGATGCCTGTGTACGGGCACCTGGCTGCCTGGAGTCATATACAAAAACTCGCATTGAGTCTCGTTGTCTATTTGCACCTGCGCCTGATTTATGCCGCCTGCGAGCTTGTGCCAAACCAGCCCCCGAGAGGCCGCTTTCGCCAGCACGCGCGGAAGAGTAATGCTGTGGTCGAGCATATGTATCTCAGATACTAGCTGCTCCTCTTCACTATGAGGCGCTTCTTTGGTCTCGCTCGTTAATTGCGGCTGGCTAGTGATTAAGTCGAGCATGCCCGAGAAATCAGGCGAGGCGAGTGGCTGGGCTCTGTCGGCTTGAAGCCATGAAACGATTTCTCGCGACTCGAGCTCGCTGCTTCGCTGGCGACAGCTCTGGCATAGCTCAATGTGCGCGGAAAGCGCGACGCTCATCCCTGTGGAAAGCTTGCCTTGGGCGAAGTCACTTAAAACCTCGTCGCTAGGATGATATTTAGCAGATGTCATTGCTCAACCCCGATTAGTACTCTTAATTTCGCCACACCGAGACGGAGCCTAGATTTTAGTGTACCCAAAGGTATCTCTAATTCGGCTGCCGCTTCCTCATGTGTGCGATCGTAGATATAAATTTGTTCTATTACTGCCTGCTGTGCAACTGGCAACTCAGTGTAGAAGCGCTCGATTTGCGCAATCTCCACTGCCTGCGAGCCTTGCTCCTCATGCACAAATGACATATCCGCATCGCCTTCCTGCGGCCAAATGTCATCGGAGCTAATAGTTTGTGGCTGGCGCTTCTTCTTGCGCAGCATGTCGAAACATCGATTTCGTGTCAGCGTAAAGATCCAGCTTTGAGCGGTTCCCCTGTCTAAATCGTAGAGAGGCGCTTTCGTCCATACAGTCATCAGTGCTTCTTGCACCAAATCGTGGGCCAACTGTTCATTTCTGGTAAGTTTCATGCCCATCGCGAAGATTTTTTTCGAGAAGCGCTGAAACAATGTATTGAAGGCCTGACGGTCTTGAGACACGCCTACAGCGAGGAGAAGCTGTTCGTCGGAGGGCCCTTCAGATAGCTTGCGTTCGGCTGTCTCCAACTCGGTCTCGAGCGGAGTCTTTTCTGAAATAGTCACTGCTCGAGGTCTATCCCGCTGCGGAGAACGTATCGTAATCGGTTCAATAGTGGCTGACAAAATATGCATATAAAGGAAAACGCCGAGTCCGAAATTCTGGATCACTGAATCAAAGGTGATCTGCTCAGGCAAGTAGTCCGTATCTCCCTTCCAGATTAACACTAATTTTCGAGCGCATCCACGCCATGACAGTATCTAAGCACCCAGAACAGGACATAGCCTCAGTGCCACAGGCACGTCCACCTGCAGGCGACGGTAATACCGATCTGGCCGACGCGCTCAAGCGCGCCTATTGCAGCCTCGCCACGGGTAACACCTCCGAACTGGCGCCGCTTTACAGCGAAGACGTTTATTTTGAAGACCCCTCCCACGGGATTCAAGGCAAAGCGGCGCTTCTTGAGCGCTTCCAACATCTTTACAGCAAAGTCGATAGCTGCAATTTCAAATTCCATCAAACGCTCGACACCGGCGGTGAAATTTTCCTCGCGTGGACTATGATTCTCCGCCAACGCGGCCCGAAAAGCGGAGAAGTCATCAGAGTCGAAGGCGCAAGCTTCCTCAAGGTGCGCAATAATTGCATCTACTACCACCGCGATTATTTCGACCTCGGCGCTTTTGTTTACGAAAATGTGCCGATGCTTGGTTCGATTATCAAGCGTATCAAGCAGCGCCTAGCCAGCTAGTAATCTATCGTCAACGCGTTAGAATCCAAGGTCACGCGCTCGGCAGGGCGCTCGACTAAGGAACGGCGCTATGAGATTCCAGCTAAGAAGAATTGCTCCCCCGCTTACTTCTCTCCTGATCACCAGTTCTCTCGCACTGATTGCCAGCTGCGCGCCGGATACCCCACCTTCGACGGATCTGAACCTCGACCAGCAAGCTAGCGAGGCCCGAGATTCCGTTAGGTCGACAACCGCAGCAATACTAGGCGCTCAGGACGGCAATTGGCAGGCCTATGGAGGTGACATCGGCAACACCAAATATTCTCCGCTGGCCGATATTGATGCCAGCAATGTCGCCGACCTCGAGATAGCTTGGCGCCGCCCTGCCCTCGATCCTTACTACGCCTCGCTTAATCCCAATCAGCGGTTTTCTAGCAACTACGTCGCAGCCCCCGTGGTAATCGACGGTATCGCATTTATCCCAAACGCAGTGGGCCTGGTCGAAGCCTTTGACGCCGCGACCGGCGCGACGGTCTGGGTTCAAGACCCTGTTGGCGGCGCCGAAGGCTTGCCGGGCGCACCAACGCGAGGGATCTCCTATTGGCAGGATCCCGAGGGTATCGTCGCGCCTCGGGTAATAGTCCAGCGTGGCTCTTACCTCTATGCACTCGAGGCTGAGACTGGCGGGGCAATCGATAGCTTTGGCAACCAAGGCCGAGTCGACCTGCAACTCATGCCAGCAGAGTTCGAACGTTTCCGCTGGGGCGGCGTTCCGATGGTCGTACGCGATGTCATTGTAGTTGGGCAGGCGATGTCCGACAGTTTTTCTAACAAAGAAGCCTACCGCGGCGACGTCCGCGCGTTCGACATCAAGACGGGAGAATTACGTTGGAGCTATCACACGATTCCGCAAGAGGGGGAGTTTGGCACAGGAACCTGGCAGGACAGGTCTTGGTCTTATACCGGGCACGCGCCAATGTGGGCACTCTTTAGCGCCGACGACGCGCTTGGCTTGGTCTATATGCCTATCAGCTCAGCGACCAACGATATGTATGGGGGCCATAGGCTCGGCGACAATCTCTTTAGCCAGAGCTTGGTCGCGGTCGATGCCGAAACCGGCGAGCGGGTTTGGCATCACCAGACTGTTCACCACGGACTTTGGGACTACGACCCGCCCGCAGCACCGATTTTAATGGACATTGTGGTCGATGGTGAGCCAATGCAGGCAGTGACACAGCTTACCAAACAGGGGTTCGCCTTCGTTTTCGACAGAAAAACAGGCGTGCCCGTTTGGGAGATCGAGGAACGCGCCGTGCCCCCCTCGACTGTTCCGGGCGAGATCGCTTCACCTACCCAGCCCTTCCCCACTCGGCCTGCACCTTTCGATCGACAAGGTGCAACCGAAGACAATTTAATCGACTTTACGCCCGAGCTTCGGGCGCAAGCGCTTGAAATCTTCAATCTCTACGTGACGGGCCCGCTATTCACGCCACCATCGGTCCGCGACGAATCGCTCGGCGGCACGCTCGGCACTATTCAATTGCCCGGTTCGCAAGGCGGCGCCGATCTGCAAGGCGCCGCTTTCGACCCCGAAACCGGCTTGCTTTATATTCCCTCTATTACCGCTCCTTTTGTTGCTGACCTCGAATTAGGCGACCCTGAGGTTACCAACCTTCGCTATGTAAAAGGCGCAAGACGCTGGTTGGGTGGCCCACAGGGACTCCCTCTGTTCAAGCCTCCCTATGGACGCATAACGGCGATCGACATGAACACGGGAGAGCACACATGGATGGTGCCCAACGGCGTCGGGCCAGTCGATAATCCGGCCATCGCTCACCTCGGTATAGACAAGCTCGGCGTGCCCGGTCGTCCCTCGCCTTTGCTCACCAAAACACTGCTGTTTCTAGGCGAAGGGCTTACAAAACAGCGCCCGGGTGGACGCATCCCCGCAGATATGCCCGTCGAAATAGCGACTAACAGCGGCGGACCGATGTTTAGAGCGTATGACAAGCTTTCCGGCGACATCCACTGGGAGATCGAACTGGCGGCGGGCACGACCGGTGCGCCGGTCAGTTACATTGCCGCAGGGAAGCAGTTTATCGTAGTGGCCATTGGCGATCGCGAGCATGCACCCGAATTGGTTGCTTTCGCCCTGCCAGACACCCGCAGCACTGAGTGAGTCATTTTTTACCCATTTGGGCATCGCAAAACGAGGAGAGAACACAGATGACAGACCGCATGACAGCTGAGAATACCCCGACAACCGACAAGCAAGGCGCGCGCGCAGCGATACCGAGACGCGATTTACTCTCCGCCGCCTTGGGGCTCGGCGTCATTGCCGGTCTGACTAAAAGCGACGCCCTCTTTGCCGCGAGCGCAGGTCGAATAGAGACGCGGCTCGCTGAGTTAGGCATCGAACTGCCTCCGGCGCCTGCGCCTCTCGCGAATTATGTCGCCTACGTGGTCGAGGGCAATGTCGCCTACATCGCCGGCCAGATCCCCATGAATGCCGGCACGTTGATGCACCCCGGAAAAGTGCCTACCCAGGTCACAGTCGAGCAGGCGCAAGCGGCTGCGCGGCAGTGTGGGATCAATATTCTTGCTGCACTCAAGGGCGCCTGCGGTGGTGATCTTGATAGAGTAAAACGCTGCGTGCGGCTGCAGGGCTTTGTTGCCAGTGCAGACGATTTTACGGCACAGCCTTCGGTCGTTAACGCAGCCTCTGATTTAATGGTCGAGGTATTTGGCGACGCGGGAAAACACACACGGCTTGCACTAGGCAGCAACGTTTTACCACTCGATTCGTGCGTTGAGATCTCAGCGATGTTTGTACTAAACCCCTAGCCGATACCTAAACTCGCAGGGTCGATGGGGCCGCAGCAGATTATTATTCAATTAAATTTTTCCTGTCACGATCGCTATCTGATGCAGTTCCACCCTCAGGCAGCATGGGATACACTCATCTCATGCTTCAATATCGATTCATAGACTCTGCGCGACGGTCTCCCAAAAAAGTCGCCTTCATTGACCGCACGACGGATCGTGACATTACCTTCAAGCAGGCGTTGTTAGCCGGGCTCATTCTTGCCCGCCGCTTTCGCAAACTCGAACGTGGCCGCATAGGCATCATGCTACCGACATCTGGCGGAGGCGCTCTCGCCGTGTTGGGCGCAGTGATGGCGGGTCGTACACCGGTCATGATCAATTATTCTACCGGCGCTAAGAAAAACTGCCGCTATGCACAGCACCAGTGCGACTTTCACACAATTATTACGACGCGTGCGCTACTCGAGAAAACCGGCTGTCCGCAGCTTTCTGACATGCTATTTATTGAGGATATCCTCGCTACGCTGAGCCCGCTCGAGAAAGGCTTCGCTTTTATTAAGACTCTGCTTCCCACGCCCTTACTCAAGCGACTCGTCGGACGCAACGATCAAGAAACTCCCGCGGTGATACTGTTCACTAGCGGCAGCGAGAAAGACCCGAAGGTCGTGCAACTTACGCAGCGCAACATCCTGTCTAACATCGACTCGTTCTGCACGCATATGGAAATCTACGGTATGGACCGCTTGCTCGCGGTGCTGCCCTATTTCCACGTGTTTGGCCTTACCATTAATCTCTGGACGCCCCTGTGCCTTGGCATGACTTCTATTACCTATGCCAACCCGCTCGAATTTAAAACCGTCGCAAAAATAATTCGTGACACCAAACCTGAGCTGCTTATCGGCACACCGGTTTTCCTCGAGGGCTATATAAGGCAGTCAGAGCCAGGCGATTTCAACAGCATTAAGCTGGCCGTCTCCGGCGCCGACAAATGCCCAGAATCGCTGCGCCAGCTCTATCGTGAGAGGCAAAACCTAGAAATCCATGAGGGCTATGGCACCACAGAGACCTCCCCCGTAATCTCGGCCAATCCGCGCAGCGACAATCGCGCAGGGAGCATCGGGGTCCCCATCCCCGGCGTTCAGGTGAAAATTCTGAGCTATGAAACCGGCGAAGAGTGCCCGGCTGGCGAGGTCGGCAAAATTCTTGTGCGCGGCGACAACGTGATGGGAGGCTATCTCAATGATGTCGAAGAGTCGTCGCTAAAGCTTAAGTCTGGCTGGTATGACACCGGTGACCTTGGTTACATGGATGCCGATGGCTATCTCTATCACAAGGGTCGCCTGAAGCGGTTCGTCAAGATTGGCGGCGAGATGGTGTCGCTAGTCGCCGTCGAAGAATGCCTTAATAATGTGACCGACATGGACTGCGAATGCTGTGTGGTCGAATTGCCCGATTCGAAACGCGGATCGAAAATAGTGGCGGTTACGAGCAAAAACGTTGACTCTTCTAAAACCAACAAGCGCTTATCCGAAGACCTGCCCAATATCGCGCTGCCGCGCAAATACGTCACCGTGTCGAGTTTTCCTCGCATGGGCAGCGGTAAGACTGACTTCCGCGGCCTTACCGAACATGTGTGGCTTCTAGAGCAGGAAGAAGACTAGCGCCCTCTCTTCTATGACGCTAGTCGTATAGGTGACAGGCCACCTCTCGCTCTAAATCTTTAAGCTTAATAAGCTGTGGCGTCACAGTCTTACAAACCTCCATCACCTTCGGGCAACGATTCGCGAAGCGGCAGCCCGCCGGCACGTTAACCGGCGAAGGAATCTCGCCCTGAATCGCGGTCGATGGACGGCTACGTTCGAGCTCCGGATCAGGCTCTGGGTTAGAGCCAATTAGCACTTCGGTGTAGGGGTGTTTCGGATCGAAATAAAGCGCGTCCGCGCGACCAATCTCGACAAGTGAGCCAAGATACATCACCGCCATGCGATCGCTCACATAGCGCACCATCGACAGGTCGTGCGCAATGAAAAGCAGCGTGAGTCCCATCGATTCTTTGAGCTCGCCGAGCAGGTTTATAACCTGGGCCTGCACCGACACATCTAACGCCGAAATAGGTTCGTCGCAGACCACAAAGTCTGGCTCGAGTATGAGAGCACGCGCGATGCCGATACGCTGACGCTGACCACCCGAGAATTCGTGCGGGTAGCGCGACATATGATCGGGCTGCAGCCCTACCCTGCCCAGCCATTCGGCAACGCGTTCGCGCGCCATCGCGTTGCTTACGCCGGCATGAAGCCGCAGCCCTTCGGCAACGATCTCACCGACAGTCATGCGCGGATTAAGCGACGAATATGGGTCTTGAAAAATCATCTGCATGTTGCCCGCAAGACGTTGATAATCCACTGAGCGGTATTTGGCCGGCAACGTCTCGCCTCTGAACAGAACCTCGCCCGCGGTCTTGTCATGCAGACCCAAAAAGGTTTTACCAAACGTCGATTTTCCCGAGCCGCTTTCGCCCACCAGCCCGACAATCTCGCGCTCGCCAACGGTTAACGACACGTTGTCTACTGCGTGGACTCGCCTACCACGACCAACATCGAAAAACCGCGTGAGCCCCCTGGCTTCGACAAGTGGAGTAGGCTTATTTGGCTTCATAGTGGAGTCGCTCATGATGCCGCTCCTTGCTCAACCGCGCTGTCGTTTTCGATAAAATGGAGCTCGGCGGGTTTAAACGGCGAGTCGGCTTCGTGCAGCCAGCAGTGGCTGCCGTGCGGCCGATTAGTCTCGGCGCTCGATAGGCTTGCCTCTGGCGGCTGCTGCTGTTGGCAGACTTTCATTGCGTGAGGACATCGCGGCGCGTAGCCGCAGCCGGGTGGCGGCGAGAACAAATCAGGCGGGCTGCCTTCGATGGGCTGCAGGCTTTGCTTGAGTGTCGGGTCGTTGCTGGGCATCGCGGCCTTAAGGCCAAGTGTGTAGGGGTGAGCGCTGCGGTAAAAAATATCATCGACGCTGCCGCGCTCGACAACCTTGCCGGCATACATCACCGCCACCGAATCTGCCATGCGTGCGACCACGCCGAGATCGTGAGTGATGAGAACGATTGCCATGCCTGTTTCGCGCTGAAGGTCTTGCAACAGGTCAAGAATTTGCGCCTGAATCGTGACGTCGAGCGCTGTGGTTGGCTCGTCGGCTATGAGTATCTCGGGCTTGCAGGCGATAGCCATCGCAATCATCGCGCGCTGCAACATGCCACCAGAAAATTCGAAAGGGTATTGTTTCGCCCGCGTTGCTGCCTCAGGAATGCGCGTGACCTCTAACAATCGGATCGCTTCGCGCGCGGCCTCTGCGCGGCTCATCCCTTTGTGCACCTGTAACGGTTCGGCGATCTGATCGCCGATTGTCATGGTGGGATTCAGCGCGGTCATCGGATCCTGAAAAATCATACCGATCTGCGCGCCACGAATCTCACGCCCGTCGATACGCGACTGGCCCAGAATTTCTTGGCCGCGAAGGCGCGCAGAACCCTGCGTAATGCGACCCGGAGGCATGGGAATCAACCCCATCATGCTTTGCACAGTAACCGACTTACCGCAGCCAGACTCGCCAACGATCGCGAGTGTCTCGCCCGCTGCAACACTAAAGTCCACGCCGCGCACCGCCTGCACAATACCGCCGTGAGTGTCGAATTCAACGTTCAAGTTTTCGACGGTTAACAGATCACCGGTTGCCTGCGTCATTCTCTGTTCCTCATACGGGCATCGAGCGCGTCGCGCAGGCCGTCTCCCAGCAAATTGAACGCGAGCACCGTGGTACTGATTAGCGCGGCCGGAAAAATAAGTTCATGCGGCGTGGTGAGCATCGTCTTTATGCCCTCGTTCGACATCGAACCCCACGATGGCGTTGGTGGTGCGACCCCCATACCGATAAATGATAAAAAAGCCTCGGTGAAAATAGCGCTAGGAATCGCAAACGTTAGCGTCACCAATACCACGCCAAGGGTATTCGGCAGCATATGCCGCAAAATTAAATAGTGTGTTTTGGCACCGAGCAACTGCGACGCGCTGATATACCCCTGCTCCCTGATTTGTAGAATCTGCCCACGAACGAGGCGTGCAGTCGCCGGCCACATAAGCAGCACAAGCGCGACAAGCATCGGCATGACGCCGCTCTCTCCCGGCCCGATGCCAAACGCGATCTTAAACAGAATCATAAACAGCAGAAACGGCAAAGCGACAACGAAGTCGGCAAACCGCATCATTACCTGATCGGTTTTCCCGCCAATAAAACCGGCGACTGAACCAAAGAACACGCCAAATAGCACGAAACAGAGCGGTGCGCCGATGCCGATAAACAGCGAGACGCGCGCGCCCGCCATGAGCCGCGCGAGCATGTCGCGCCCAAGGTAGTCGGTACCTAAAGGGTGCAGCGCGAGTTCAACCCTATCGCCAGGGACGAGCGCTGCCTCATTTGCAACCAGCCCACGCTCGCGCGCTTCGGCAACGGTTGTTACACGCTGCACGTCGACGGTAAGTGCCGACGTTTCGCGTGACAGACTGCCGTCGGCGTTCAATGCAACGATCGTGTAGTAATACGTCCCCGGTTTTATATCGAGTCGATCTTCGAAGGTGAGCGTCGAGTTGTCGAAAAATTCCGCGCGCGGAATACCGTAGGCCAGCTCGGGGCCAACGGGGAAAAGGTTGCGGTAAACACGGTGGCCCCGAGCACTCGGCAGCGCGTCCCACGCAAGGCGCACCGACTGTGTGGTAGCAGGTTCGGCAAGCCGCAGCCCTGTGCCCGCGGTGGCGCCGCCAAGCCAAGGCGTGTAGGGATCAACGACAAGCGCCGAGCGATCAACGCCTGGTGGCTGACTTACCTGATCGAGGTCTTGAGACGCGGGATTCACTTGCCACAGCCAAGGGCCTACTAGAGTAAATAACAACAACCCGATCACGAGAAATAGCGACACCAAGGCGCGGCGATTCGCTTTAAGCCGAAGCCACGCATCTTGCCAATACGACAGAGAAGGCCGCGATAGTGTCTGCACTTCACGCTCTGTGCCAACGGGGGAAAAATCGAGCGCTGCTTTAGGATGAGAAGGCATTACTGCATCCTCACACGAGGGTCGATGAGACCGTAAAGCACATCAACCACGATCACCATAAACACCAGAAACGCGCCATAGAACACCGTCGTTCCCATAATCACGGTGTAGTCGAGCTGCTGCACCGCCTGCACGAAATAACGCCCAAGGCCGGGTATTGCAAACACCAGCTCAACGACAAACCCGCCTGTAGTAATTGCTGCGATAGAGGGACCGAGCACGGTGATAACGGGCAGGATCGCATTGCGCAGCTGGTGTTTGGTGAATATTCGCGCGGCCGGCAAGCCTTTAGCTTTTGCCGTGCGCACATAGTCTGAGCTAATCACCTCGAGCATCGACGAGCGCATGAGGCGCGTAAGATACGCCATCGTTCCCAGTCCTAGCACCATAGCCGGCAGCAACATATGCGAGAGCGTGCCCCATCCTGCGACCGGTAACAGAGTGACGCCGAGAGCCGAGTTAACGCCAACCAGCATTAGCTGGCTTACCGCAGCGATCACGAAGCTCGGCACCGAAATGCCAAGAATGACGAAAAACATAATGACGTAATCGGGCATGCGATTGCGATAGAGCGCGGTAAGCGCACCCCATAAAACCCCACCCGCAGCGGCGAAAAGCACGGCAAGAATGCCGAGCGTTGCCGATACCGGAAAATGCTCGCGGATAATATCGTTAACCTCTCGGTTCTCTTGGGTAAACGAGATGCCGAAGTCACCGCGAATGAGATTGCCCAGATAAATGACATACTGTTCGGCGACCGGTTTATCGAGCCCATATTTTGCTTCGACGTTGGCACGAATTGCTGCCGTCATCGCGCGGTCGTTAAGCAGCGGATCGCCAGGAACATTGTGCATCGCAAAGAATGTTGCAGTGGCTATAAACCACACTGTAATCACGCCTTGGGCGAGACGCTTGAGGATGAAGCTCCACATTGTCTGTTGCTGCCTTTCTTATCGTTTTAGCTTGGATTTACTTTTTATTCAGCGCGGATTTAACTCATCAGCTACTCATTTTTCTTGTCGGCCGTTTATTCTCTCTTAATGGACGCATAAGTGTAGTCGACCTCGGGTCCCACCGTGCGCCTTATCAAACCATCGAGCCGCGGGTCGACGACAAAAGACCAACCGCGTTCGTACATCGGGAGTACCACGATGTCTTCGTAACTGAGCCGCTGAATCTCGGCGAATGCTTGCATCCGTTTTACGGGGTCGAGTTCGGACTGGGCGATGCGAACGTAGCCATCCATTTCCGAACTGTCATAGCGGCCGCGATTGTTGAGATTCCAAGACGAGAAAAGGTCACCAAACGTGAGCGCATCGTCGTAGTCTGGCCCCCAACCCGAAAGAACGAGGTCGAATTCTCCCGAAGTCATCTTCGCGAGTCGCTGCTTAAATGTTTGCAGGTCGATGCGTACCTCAAGCCCCAAGTTGCGCTTGAAAAGCTCTTGATAGTATTCCGCAGAGAGAGTGGAGACTGGCGTGTCACCGGTAAGCAAAACTATCGGCGGCCACGCATCGAGTCCGAGTTCTATGCGCGCGAGTTCGAGGTGTTCGCGCGCTTTCTCAATATCCATTTGATGTTCGGTAGGCGGATGCTGTTTACGGAAAAGGTCTCCTGCGCCTTGTATCCAGCTAGGGAAAAGACTCTCGGCAGGAATGTAGGCCGCTTCTTTTAAGACTTTATACACCAGCTCCGAGGGGTCTTGTGCGAGCTGCATTGCACGGCGAAAATTTTTGTTCTTGGTGATTCGGCCTTCACGGTGGTTGAATTCGAGAAAGAAAACCGTGCCATCCATAAAGCGGTCAATATGCCAGCGCCGCTCCATCGCCTCGGGCAGCATCGGCGCGACAAGGTCAGTATCGGCTATCTGTGCGTCTTTGAAGAGATTGAGTTTGGCGTTCACATCGGTGGTGATATAGGCCACATTGATTTCGTCTAGAAAGCCTTTTTCATCATTCCAGTAATACGGGTTTTTTGTCCAGCGCATGGAGGCGCCGTGCACCCAATCGGTGAGCAAATACGGACCGTTATAGAGCAGCATATCGGCATCGGCAGCGTAGCGGCCATTGGTAGACTGAAAGAATTCTTCGCGTGCTGGCAAGAAGGTAATGAACGCAACTAATTTATCGAAATACGGCGTCGCCTGCTCGAACGTCACCTCGAGCTGTCTGTCGCTTGCTGCACTTACACCAAGCGTCTGAATGGGAAGGTCGCCATTGGTGATCGCCTCGGCGTTCTTGATCGGATAGGTGATGAATGCGTATTGCGAGCCTGTTTCGGGGTCAACCACGCGGCGCCAAGCGAAGACGAAATCATCCGCTGTTACCGGCTTGCCGTCACTCCAAAGCGCGTTATCACGCAGCCAGAACGTTGCGCCGTCTTCACGAATTTCCCATCTTTCGGCCACACCAGGAATGAGCTGCCCAGCCCTGTCATAGCTTAGCAAGCCTTCCATGACATGACCCAGCACCGAAAAACTCGCCGCGTCTGTCGAGCGCCCTGAGTCTAGCTGAGGAGGTTCTTGGCGCAGCGTTATGGTGATGCTGTTATTGTCAGAATCGATAGCACCGCCACCCGCTCCGCCCCCAGTGCCGCCCACGGCGAACGAGAGCAGCGCCATTAGGCCTCCGAGAACGCCAAGTGCTGCAAGCGCATAGAGACCCAGTTGTTTGCCCGCCGAATGGGTGAAGTGATCGTCGCTTAGGACTGGCTTCGCTGTTTCGCTCATAGTTGACTACTTTTGGTAGGGTGCTCTCAAGAAAAGGCAGGCGCCTATTGCCTAAAGTGCGGCGCGTATGGCGTAAATCAATCCGCCAATTAACAAAACGACTGTAGGGATGTAGCCGATTAAGAAGCCGGGGCCGCGCTTAGCAGGGTCTTTTACATAACCCAATAGGAACATTAATCGACCGATAAGAAAAACGACGCCTAGGCCAGCGGCGACAGTCGCGTTACCGAAATAGCCAAACACGAGGATTGAAGGGATGAATATTATGAGCTGCTCTAACGTGTTCATGTGCACGCGATAATAGCGATCAAAGATTGGGTGGCCAGTAATAGCAGGCGCCTTGATTTCATAGGTGCCGCGAGCCTTACCAACCAGCATGCCAAAAACAGAGTACTGAAGAAGAGCCAGCGAAATGACGATTGCAACGAGTTCCATGAACATAATTCCTTGTAGTGTGGGTGCGCTCGACAATAGCAAACCGCCTGCATCCATGACAGTACTTTGACGTGAATTAGCCGCCACTTGGCGTATAATCTTTCCACTACTCGCCAAAAAGCGGCACAGCTGCGCAGGCAGCCGAGTCGCAAAGATTGCCGAAGGCACCCGACAGACGCTGGAAGGAGCACCACATGACAGAGAAAGCCCCAAGCAAGGCAAAAGCAACGAAGCCCAAGGCAGACGCGGGATTTAACTTCGAACGCTCTATCGAACAGCTAGAAACGCTGGTCGCGGCAATGGAAGATGGAGAACTCTCCCTCGAAGACTCACTAGAGGCATTCGAGAAGGGCATTAAATTGACCCGCGAGTGCCAATCCGCGCTGCGTCAAGCCGAACAAAAGGTTCAGGTGCTGATGGACGAGTCTGGGACAATACAAGACTTAAAACTAGAAGACGAGACAGGCGAAAACCCTTTCTAGTTAGACACATCTAATCTAAAAAGAGCGTATCACTGTAGCATCTAGCACCGGCAGTGAGCGTATAACCGAGCATAGCCATTAGCGGCAGCCAAATGAGTTCACCATGAGCGCGACCCACAGTTCAGCGTCAAGCGGTTCACAGACTACTAGCTCAGCGTCACCAATGCCCCTGCCCTCCCTCGCGATGTCGCAGGAAGGCTTTATGCAGGCCAGCCGTCAGCGGGTCAACGCCCGACTTTGGGCAGCAATCGCGAACGAGGATGGCAGTGTTAAACTGCAAGAAGCCATGATTCACGCCTGTGCCGATGGCGGTAAGCGCATACGCCCACTGCTAGCCTATGCCAGCGCCCTCGCCGTTGGCGGCACCGTCGAAAAGGCCGATGCCGCAGCAACGGCCGTCGAACTCATCCACTGCTATTCATTAGTGCACGACGACCTGCCCGCAATGGACGATGATGACCTGCGCCGCGGCAAACCGACAGTGCACAAAGCATTCGACGAGGCGACGGCGATTCTTGTTGGCGATGCATTGCAGGCGCTTGCGTTCGAGCTTCTCTGCGCGAGTAACGGCGTCGGCAGCGAGCAGCGGTTAGAGATGATTACCTGCCTCGCTACCGCTGCAGGTGCGCGTGGCATGGTCGGCGGACAGGCGCTAGACTTCGAAGCCGTAGGCGAAGCGCAGACTCTCGAGCAGCTTGAGAAAATGCACAGCCTAAAAACTGGCGCGCTCATTCGTGCCGCCGTTCGTTTAGGCGGGTTAAGCCATGAACAATGCAGCGCTGAGGCTCTTGCGAGCCTAGATGAGTACGCCGCTAAACTAGGCCTCGCCTTTCAAGTGCGCGACGACATACTCGATGAAATAAGCGACACAGCGACACTCGGCAAGCCACAGGGCTCGGACAGTGAGGCCAATAAGCCTACCTATTTATCTCTGCTCGGACTCGACGCCGCGCGTGCTAAGGCCGAGGACCTCGCCCGCGAAGCCACCGAGGCGTTAGAGAATTTTGATGAGAAGGCCGAGCCGCTGCGAAGACTTGCCGACTATATAGTCGAGCGCCTTAATTAAACACGAATCTGTATTGAGCGCCGCGTAGGGCGGCTTGCACGTGCAACAAGGATTAAGCCTAGATGTTAGACGCAATACCAACAGAGCGCCCAATTACGCCGCTGCTCGATTCGATCGACGAAACCGAAAAGCTGCGCGAGCTCGATGTCGATCAGCTCGACACACTCGCACGCGAGCTGCGTGAGTTCCTGCTCTATTCTGTTGGTAAAACCGGCGGTCATTTTGGCGCTGGCCTCGGCGTCGTCGAGCTTACGATCGCCCTGCACTACGTGTTTAACACGCCCCACGACAGCCTTGTCTGGGATGTTGGGCATCAAGCCTATCCGCATAAAATTTTAACCGGTCGCCGCGAGCGTATGCTCACCATGCGGCAGCCAAATGGCCTCGCCGCCTTTCCAACCCGCAGCGAAAGCGACTATGACACCTTCGGCGTGGGCCATTCGAGCACCTCGATCAGCGCCGCGTTAGGCATGATGGCCGCTAAACGCCAGCAGGGACGAGCGAAAGACAGTCACACGATTGCCATCATAGGCGACGGTGCGATGACCGCGGGCATGGCCTTCGAAGCGCTCAATCACGCCGGCGCACTCGACGACAATGTGCTCGTTATCCTCAACGATAACAACATGTCGATCTCGAATAACGTCGGCGGCTTGTCTAGCTATTTTGCGCGCATGTGGGCGAGCAAGCCCTATAACTTTATCCGCAGCGGCAGCAAACGCGTGCTGTCGAAACTTCCTCCTGCCCTTAAAGCCGTGCATCGCGCCGAAGAATATATGAAGGGCATGGTCTCTCCCGGCACGCTATTCGAGGAGATTGGTTTTAATTACATTGGTCTGGTCGACGGACACGACACCGAAGAACTGGTTGAGATCCTGAGCAACATTAAAACCCTGCGCGGGCCTCAGCTTTTGCATGTTGTTACACAAAAAGGCAAAGGCTACACCGAATCCGAGAACGATCCCTTCGGCATGCACGCATTGAGCAAGATCACTCCTGCCTCTGCCGCGCCAGCCGCCACGGCGCCTTCGCCAACTTATTCGCAAGTGTTCGGCGACTGGCTTTGCGACATGGCCGACGCCGACGATCGGGCTGTAGGCATTACTCCCGCCATGGGCGAAGGCTCGGGCATGCGTGAGTTTGCCGAGCGCTTCCCAAACCGATTCTTCGACGTAGCGATCGCCGAACAGCATGCCGTAACCTTTGCTGCCGGCATGGCGTGTGAGGGCGCAAAGCCTGTCGTGGCAATCTATTCGACTTTCCTACAGCGCGCCTACGACCAGTTAATCCACGATGTTGCTCTGCAGAACTTAGATGTGCTTTTTGCAATCGATCGCGCGGGTTTAGTTGGCGAAGACGGACCAACTCACGCAGGTAGCTTCGACATCAGCTACCTGCGCTGCATCCCTAATATGGTTGTGATGACGCCGAGCGACGAAGCCGAAACGCGCTTAATGCTCAGTACCGGCTATCAGCACAAAGGCCCTGCCGCGGTGCGTTATCCGCGAGGAAAAGGCCCGGGCGCTGCGCTAAGCGGCAGTCTCGATACGCTAGTAATCGGCAAAGGCATTATTAGGCGCAAGGGTGAAAACGTCGCTCTCCTCGCCTTCGGCAGCCTCACAGCAGCGGCGCTTACCGCAGCCGAAATCCTCGATGCCACCGTGGCCGATATGCGGTTTGTAAAACCCCTCGACGCTGAGCTCATCGCCGAACTTGCGAGCACCCATGACCTGCTTGTCACTGTCGAAGAAAACGCGATTATGGGCGGCGCGGGCTCGGCCGTCTGCGAGCACCTTGCTGCTACAAATTGTAAAACGTCTATTCTAAATCTCGGCCTAAGCGATACCTTCATCGAACATGGCAAAGTCCCTCAAATGCTCGCAGGCGAAGGCCTCGATGCAGAGGGCATCGTTCGCGCGATTCGCGCAAGACTAGCAGGCTAACGCTTTACCTCACGTCTACGTTGACTCCCTCCCCCGCCCTCTATAGACTGCAGCCATCTTGCGATTCACCTAATTTTACCTGGCGAATAGCTAGATAAGTCTTTCTTGGTGCTAGCAATGCTGGCTAATTGGGAAGTCGGTGAGAATCCGACACTGCCCCCGCAACGGTAACGCGCGCCCCAGATTCCTCTGAGCGCTCGAAGTCCGATACCAGCCATAAAGACTTTTTACTTGATGCAGCGGAGGGCTACATCAGTGGCGGAGCCGTGTGCTCTTCTGCCTGTCCCCCTCCCTGATGAAAGTTTTTGCCAGAGGCGCCATTTCGGTGTCGGCGAATTTCATTGGGAGTTATACATGTCATTCTTTACTGGCCCTCGCGGCCTCTCTCGCGCGCCTTTGTTTACCGGCACGCTTCTCGCAGGCTCGCTGCTTAGTAGCTTAAGCAACATAAGCCTCGCGCAATCATCTCAACAAAACGCCGCTCAGAACACGAGCCAAGACTCAATCGAAGAGCTTGTCGTGGTGGGCAATCGTTTTCCTGTGCCCCGCCGTCAGCTAGCGACGTCGGTGTCGGTTGTCGACGCGCAGCAGATTCGCGACTACGGCAGCTTTACGCTTACCGATATTCTTCGCCAGACTGCCGCCGTGGGTGCGTCGAGCAATGGCGGCGTCGGCTCTCTGTCGACACTGCGGATTCGCGGCGAGCAGGGCTTTCGCACGCTAACGGTATTCGACGGCATGCGCCTATCTGACCCTAGCGGCACCCAGGTCGCCGCACCGATCGAGCACCTTCTGGCTAGCGAGATAGGACGCATCGAAGTGCTGCGCGGGCCACAGGGTTTAAGCTACGGCGCCGATGCCGGCGGCGTGATTAACATCAGCTCTGCGCCAAACCAGAACGGCTTTAGCGGCGCAATCGATGCGCAAGGCGGCGCCCGCGGAACACAGCAACTAAGCACGCAGTTGGGCTTCGGCGGCGAGCGTGTTGACGTAAGTCTCGCCGCGTCGGACTTCGGTACCGATGGCTTCAATTTACGGTTGTCCGATACGGATTTACTCGACGACGATGGCTACGACAACACAACGATTCATGCACGCGTGGGCGTTAAGTTGACCGAGTCGCTAGACCTCGAACTTGTGCGCCGCGAGACATCGAGCGAATCGCAATTTGACGGCTGTTTTAGTGGTTTTAATCAGGTCAACGAGTGCCTGTCGGTTTATGACTTTACCGGCAGTCGCGCCGCGCTAAATTACCAATCCGGCAGCGTCACTCAGTCGCTCGCCTATGCGTTAACCGAAACCGATCGCGATAACCTCTCCGAAGGCGTCAGCGCCTTTGGTGCGGCGGGCGAGCTTGAGCGCTGGGAATACCAGCTGGGGCTGAGCGATCTGCCCGGCTTCGATCTCATTGCAGGCGTAGATCTCGAGCGCGAAGTCAATGGCCCCGATGACCGTGACAACAGCGGTGTTTATGCCGAAGTGCTTAGCGACTTCTCCGAGCGCTGGTTTATCACGCTTGGATTTCGCCAAGACGACAACGAGGACTTCGGCGAGTTTACAAGCTACCGATTGAGCAGCGCCTACCTGATCGATCTAGGCGGCAATACGCTCAAACTTAAGGGGGCAGTCGGCCGCGGATTCCGTGCACCTAGCCTCTACGAAATTTCTTATAACGAGGGGCCCTGGGCATCACCACCGGCGGCTGGCCTTGCGCTCAATGCCGAGCAAAGTAGCGGTTTCGAATTTGGTTTCGAATACAGCGCTGATCGCTATGTCGTCGAATTCGTCGCGTTCCAGCAAGACGTCGAAGACGCAATCGATTTCGACCTCGCAGGCTTTAGTGGCTACTTGCAGTTTGAAGGACGCAACCGCTCCGAAGGCATTGAACTTGTAACTCGCGCTAGCCTGACCGAAACCCTCAGCGCAACGGCCAACTTTACGCTCAATAAGACCAAGCGCGCGAATGGCCTCGCACGACTGCGCCGCCCCGAGCAGATGCTTAATTTAGGGCTTAGCTACCAAGATCTCGCGGGCAAACTGCGCATTAACGCCTTTTATCGCCACTCTCAAAATGCGATAGACGAACAGGCGGGAACGCTTATCGACTTAGATGATTTTGGCGTGCTCGACCTCAACGCAAGTTACACGCTGCGTGAAGGCGTCGAATTGTATGTGCGGCTTGAGAACTCGATTGATGAGCAATACCGCGAAGTCGGCGACTATCGTTCAGCTAATAGGGGCGCTTTCGCAGGCGTCCGCTTAAGCCTATAACTTGATAGACTGCGAACAAAGAAACGACTAAGGAGTCTCAAGAATGACCGACCAGGCCAATAACGAAGAAGTCACGAACGAGGCTGCTGCCGAACGTAACGCGCGTCATAAGCGCGCGATGGAGCGAAAGAAAGCCTATATCGACGGCAATATTGCCGCAGCTACAATCGACAAAGGCTTGATGGTTGTTCTGACTGGCAACGGCAAAGGCAAGAGCTCCTCGGCGTTCGGCATGCTCGCTCGCAGCGTTGGCCACGGCCTTCGCTGCGGCGTCGTGCAATTCATTAAGGGCCAATGGGAATGCGGCGAACAGATGCTGTTTGGCGAACACCCGCTGGTTGAATTTCATGTAATGAACACCGGCTTCACTTGGGATACCCAAGACCGCGAAGCCGACATCGCCGCAGCCGTCAGCACTTGGGCTAATGGCGTCCGACTATTAAAAGATCCCGAGGTTGATGTCGTGATTCTAGACGAACTCACCTACATGCTGACCTACGGATATTTAGACAAAGAAGAAGTACTTGCGGCGCTCGAGAATCGACCAGAGGGTCAACACGTGATCGTCACTGGTCGCAATGCGGCAAAAGAGCTGATCGAAATTGCCGACACGGTAACCGAGCTTGGCGATAACAAACACGCGTTCTATTCGGGCGTAAAGGTACAGAAGGGGATCGACTACTGAGTCGCCTCTTCACGCCTACTAAGCCGCGGCGGAAGCGCGCAGGCTTAGCACTGCTGCGCACTCTTTTTGCGCTTATCACCCCTCTCAGCGCAGTGGCACAGCAGAGCGATACTGTCGATGCGGGGTCGGCGCAGCAAACTCCTCTGCCGCCAACCATCGAGGTCATCGATGACCGCGGGGTCAGCATCCAGCTAGCACAGCCTGCCGAGCGAATTATCAGCCTCGCCCCCTCACTGACCGAACTGCTTTATGTGGCCGGCGCAGGGAGTAAATTAGTTGGCGTAGTCGAATACAGCGACTACCCCGAGGAAGCCTTGAGTCTTCCTTTAATAGGCCGCTTCGACCGTTTCGATATCGAACGCATCTTAGAATTAAAACCCGATCTCGTCGTCGCTTGGCTTACAGGCAATCCACGCTCGACTATCGAGGCGCTCGAGAATTTAGGCCTCACCGTCTATGTGGCCGAGCCAAGGTTCCTCGACTCGATTCCGACCCAGCTGACCAAACTAGGACAACTCGCGGGCACCGAAGCGGATGCAAGTGCAGCGATCGATGATTACGAGACAACGCTTGCCCGGCTAGCAACACGCTATCGCGCTGAGTCCCCGGTACGTGTTTTTTATCAGGTGTGGGACCGACCGCTGATGACCGCGGGCGGCGCCGAGCTAACCAACGACCTCATTGAGTTATGCGGTGGCATCAATGTTTTCGGCGAGCTGTCGGCGCTCGCGCCCAAGGTGAATCTCGAAGCCGTTCTGCTGCGCGACCCCGAGCTCATCGTCGCGAGTGGTATCGACGAGCGGCGCCCTGCTTGGCTCGACACGTGGGATGAATGGCCGAGCATTACGGCTGTCGCAAACCGGCAGGTGGTTTTCATCGACCCCGATTTAACCCAGCGACATAGTCCTCGGGTTTTACAAGGCGCGGAGATTTTGTGCGAGCAAATTGCTACGGCGAGGGCATTGCAGCGCGAGGGCGCAGGTCAGTAATCCGATAAAAGAAAGCGCTATTGCGACGGCTAGTTCGAGGGATACTCGGCAGCATTATGAAACAGCAGGCTCGCGCTTACCTTCTCGCCTACTACTTCGAGCCTTACCCGCGAAAAACTCGCGAAGGGAATGTGCAGCGGAAAACTTTTGTTCAGCGGCATGCCGAGCACAGTCGGCAGCACGACTCGTAATACCCCACCATGAGTCACGACCAACACGTGTCCGCCATCGGGTTCTGTCGCAATATCTGCCCATGCGCCAAGTATGCGGTCTTTGAAGTCGAGATAATTCTCGCCATTCGGCGGCGCAAGTTTAGACAAGTCGCGGCGAAACTCGGCAAACTGCGGCGCCGCAATTTTACGCCATTCGTCGATTGGCATACCGTCCCAATCACCGTAGTCAATTTCTTGCCAGCGGTCTTCAACGTGCGGGGTAAGCGTATGGGCAGCGGCGGCGTGCGCGGCAAAATGCTGGCAACGTTCGAGCGGCGAAGAAATCACTTTAGTCCAGCGAGGCGTTAAGGGAGTTGGGCTAACTGGCGCAAGTATGCCAATTTCAGCTGCGTAGGCAGCATTGGGGTCGAGTGTGAGCGCAGCTGAGGTGCTCATCTGACGCCAGCCAGTGGGCGTGAGCTTCGGGTTGATTCGGCCCCTGAGTATATCGCCGCCTTCGGGCTCGCCGTGTCTCAGTAAATCGACGATGATTATTCGTTTAGCGTCTGTCTTAGTGTCTGTCATGGCCGCGTGACTTTTCAGTAGATACCTGCTTATTTTAAGAGGTGGCCCATCTTCGCCACCTTAACCGACAGATAGCCCTCATTGTGCGGGTTCGAGCCGGTCTGGATAGGCACGATCTCCGGCACGTCGAATCCCATCGCTTTGAGAGAATCTACCTTAGCAGGATTATTAGTGAGTAATCGCAGCGCGCTAACACCAAGGTGTTCTAGCATCGGTTTGCATATTTCATATTCACGCCCGTCTGCCGCAAAGCCTAACTGCTCGTTTGCTTCGACAGTATCGGCGCCGCTGTCTTGCAGTGCATACGCTTTGATTTTATTGAGAAGGCCAATACCGCGCCCTTCCTGGCGCAAATAGAGAATCATGCCGCGGCCTAATTCGCCAACTTCCTTCATGGCGTATTGCAGCTGAGGACCACAATCGCAGCGCAGGCTAAATAGGCAGTCGCCGGTTAAGCACTCGCTATGAATTCTGCACAACACGGGCTCATCGCCTGTGACATCGCCGCAGACCAAAGCAACATGCTCTTTGCCTGTGCTGTCGTCTTCGAAACCGTGCAAGGTAAATTGCCCCCACTGTGTGGGAAGCTCGGCGGATGCTACAAACTTAACTGACAAAAGACTTTTCCTCTGCCGCTGCATAGTTAGCGCGGCTGTAATTCGATCGCTGCAATGTGGCCATCGCTCCCAAGCAAGAGTCAGGCTTGCGAAGCTCACTTGCGAGGCTTAAGAATGGCTAGGCGGAGACTGCTAACCGACTAGCAAAGCGATACCCTGTAGGCATAAGCAGGCAAGTATACCCGCTATTACGTCATCAAGCATGATGCCTAGGCCCCCTTCGACTTTCTCATCGGCCCATTTTATGGGCCAAGGCTTGGCTATATCTAAGACGCGAAAGAGAGCGAAGCCCACAAGCATCCAAACCACGCCTGCTGGCGCCATAAACATCGTAATCCAATAGCCGACAAACTCGTCCCAGACGATGCCGCCATGGTCATGCACACCAAGGTCTTTAGACGTGCGGCCACACACCCAAATACCAACCACTGTGGTAACGACGAGTATCGCGCCGTAGACCAACGGCGGCAGTGGCGGAGCGAGCCAATAGAGAAGCATTGCCGCCAGCGTGCCAAAGGTGCCAGGCGCCACTGGCGCTGCGCCGCTACCAAGCCCAAACGCCAAAAAATGAATTGGGTTTGTCCAAACCGATCGCGGCGTTAGGTTAGCCATCTTGCTCTCGTTTCCCATTTTATTAAGTGTCACTCTCTGAGTTGGTTTGCTATTCGTAGGCCTAAATCAGAAATGACGATAGGCATTAGACGCTAGCTCAATCGCCTCACCTGCCCTGCTTAGCGTAAGCCCCGAGCCTTCGGCAATAACGCCGATTGGGGTCACAGCTAGTGCCAACGCACGCGCGATATCTTGCACGCCAGCAAGCGACTCCGGCGCCACGGTAAAGCACAGTTCGTAGTCATCGCCGCCGCCAAGCGCTGCGCGCTCGCGCTGTTCGGCGCAAAGCACCGCCATTAAGGTCTTGGAATACGGCAGCGCCTCGAGATCTAATTGTGCGCTTACGCAGCTCGCCTCGAGAATGTGTGCAAGGTCACCAAGCAACCCGTCGGACAGATCGATGCACGCGTTGATTTGCTCGCGAGCCTGCTGCGCGAAGTCGGTTCGCGGCTCCGGTGTATAGTATCTCGCTAAGAGGGCTTGCTCTTGCGCTTTATTCGGGCGCGATGTGAAAGCGAATTGCGGGCCAAGGTGGGATTCACACCCTAGCAGAAGCAAAGCAGTTGCCGCATCGCCGAGCGTGCCGGTCACACAGACCAGATCGCCTGCGCGCGCCGACGATCTGCGCAAAAATGACTCCGCCCGACCCATGCCGTGAACCTGAATCGTAATGGCAAGAGGCCCACGCGTCGTGTCGCCGCCGATGAGAGGACAGTTAAACTGCCTAGCGCTTTCGAGCAACCCTGCGGCAAACTCGGCCACCCAGCCGTCGTCGCTTTCGGGGAGCGTAAGGCCAAGAGTAAAGCACAGCGGTTCTGCACCCATGGCGGCAATATCACTTAGGTTAACCGCGAGCGCGCGTCGAGCGAGCAATCTGGCAGGCGCGTGTTTGAGAAAATGAACGCCTTCGACAAGGGTGTCTAGCGACAGGGCAATCGCCATGCCGTTGGGGGGTTGAACGATCGCTGCGTCATCGCCTATGCCAAGCACGACACCGTCGCGATCAAAGCCTAAGCCTTCATCGACGAAGCAGCGCCTGATGAGTTCGAACTCAGAATAGGACACGGGTGAGGCCTCGATCTAAGCGCGGCTTTTGGTCTCGAGTGGCCTGAGCGTCAGCGCCAGTTTGTCCAAAACACCGTTTATGTATTTATGGCCATCGGTGGCACCGAAGACCTTAGCAAGCTCGATACACTCGTTTATGACCACTCGGTAAGGAACATCGATGCGGTTGGCGAATTCGTAAGTGCCAAGATAAAGCACGGCTTGCTCAATGGGGTCGAGCGCCGAAGCCTTACGGTCGAGTAACGGCTCGATATGCGCATCAAGCTCAGCGCGTTGACTTACGATGCCGCCTAAGATCTCGGTAAAATACTCCCAGTCGACCTTGCCGGTGTGCTCTTCGCGAAACTCTTCCTCGATCGCCCCCGGAGTCGACCCCGACAACAAGTGCTGGTACATCGCCTGCACAACGAGACGGCGCGCTTTACGGCGCTGCGCAATTGGAATGCGCGACTTAGCGGCAAAGGCGCCGGCGGCCGCTTGACTAATGGGTGCGGTCATTACGCGTCCAACTGACGAAGTAGACTAACCATCTCGACGGCCGTAATAGCCGCCTCGGCGCCTTTATTGCCAGCTTTGGTGCCTGAGCGTTCGATTGCCTGTTCGATGCTATCAACCGTGAGCACGCCAAACGTCACCGGCTTGCCCGAATCGAGCGACACCTGACCTAAGCCTTTAACACATTCGCCCGCGACGTATTCGAAATGCGGCGTACCACCGCGAATAACCGCGCCGAGTGCAATAACCGCGTCACAGTCGTCGCGCGAGGCGAGCTTCTTAACGGCGAGAGGCAGTTCGAACGCACCAGGAACCCTGACGATCAAGATATCTTTGTCGGCTACACCGTGGCGGCGCAGTGTGTCGAGCGCGCCTTCTAAAAGGCTCTCAACAACGAAACCGTTCCAGCGAGCGACTGCAATAATATAGCGCGCCGATGCGTTAACGAATGTGCCTTCGATTGTCTTGATTGTGCTCATCTCTTTACTCTCTCTGTTCACTCATCTCGCTGCGCGGGTGAGGGTATTAAATTTTATTTTTCAAATTCGACAAATTCGACGATATCGAGGTCGAAGCCCGAAATCGCGTTAAAACGCGCCGGATAGCTCAGCAGTCGCATCTTGCCGACACCTAGGTCACGCAAAATCTGCGAGCCTGTGCCAATGGTTACGTCGCTACCGCTGCGACTCACCGCGCTAGACTCTTTGTCGCGCGCGAGTGCAGAGGCAATGTCTTGTTCCAGCGGCTGGCCATAGTCGTCGCCGGATAATAACACGGCGACACCGCTTCCTTCTTCGTTGATGCGCTTAAGTGCGCTCGAGAACGACCAGCTGGTGCGTTCGGCATTATACACCTCGCAGATATCGCGAACCGTATTAGGAATGTGCACGCGCACGAGCGCGGGTTCGTCCGCCTTGATCTCACCCTTGGTAAACGCAAGGTGCATACTGCCACTAATGGAGTCGCGGTAGGTATGGCAGTCAAATTCACCGAACTGTGTCTGCACTTTCTCGGTGCCGACAAGCGAGACGGTCTGCTCGTTAGCGATGCGGTAATGGATAAGGTCAACGATCGTACCGATTTTTAACCCGTGTTTTTCGGCGAATATTTCGAGATCGGGGCGGCGCGCCATCGTCCCGTCTTCATTCATTATTTCGACAATAGCAGCCGCAGGGCTAAGACCCGCTAGTCGGGCTAGATCGCAGCCAGCCTCGGTGTGCCCCGCACGGCGCAGAACGCCACCAGGTTGCGCCATGATCGGGAAAATGTGTCCCGGCTGAACGATATCGCTCGGCTCGCTGGCACGATCGACTGCCACTTGAATAGTGCGCGCCCTGTCGGCCGCGGAGATTCCGGTTGTTACGCCCGACGCCGCTTCTATCGACACCGTAAAGTTTGTGCTGTAAGGCGTGTTGTTCTCATCAACCATGAGAGGCAACTTAAGAAATTCGCAGCGCTCGCGCGTGAGCGTCAGACAAATGAGGCCGCGCGCATTGGTCGCCATAAAATTGACATCGGGCGTAGTGATGCATTCGGCCGCGATAATCAGGTCGCCTTCGTTCTCGCGATCTTCGTCGTCCATAAGGATGACCATTTTGCCTTGGCGAATGTCTTCGATGATTTCTTCGACTGTATTCAATTTCATGACGTTGGAATAATTTCCTTGGAGCTAATCGTTAACTCTCATTAGTGATTTTTGGCGCGAGTCGTAAGTCAGTGCCGCGTTCGATAAGCGCTGCCGATAGCGCTACTTATAGCCGTGTTCGGCGAGAAATTCGGCATCGATCCCGCCAGCCTGTTCTTTCCAGCCATGCTCATTTGCTGCCTTGTCGCCAAGCATCAATCGCTCTAGATAGCGAGCGACGAGGTCTACCTCGAGATTCACTTTCTGGCCAACTACATACTCGCCGATGATGGTTTCAACCTGCGTGTGCGGAATCACGTTTACAGTAAACTGCGCGCCGTTTACCGCATTAACCGTAAGACTAGTCCCGTCGATGCAGATCGAACCCTTGCCGGCAATATAACGCGCGAGTTCTTTAGGCGCCTCGTAGATGAGACGGATGCTCTGCCCGTCTGGCGCGGAACTGACAAGCGAACCCACGCCATCAACGTGACCGCTTACTATGTGCCCGCCGAATCGGCTTGTCGCCTGCATCGCCTTCTCAAGATTAACGCGCGATCCTGTTTTGAGCTGGCCGAGGCTTGTGCAATTCATCGTCTCGTTAGACACGTCGGCGGCAAACTGATGTTCATCAAACTCGACAACCGTGAGGCAGCAACCGTTAACGGCAATGCTATCGCCTAGCTTTACATCGGCGAGCGACAGGCCGCCGGCTGAGACCAAAAGTCGCCACTCTTCGCGGACACGCGTAAGGTTAGCGACTGAGCCGGTAGCTTCGATAATTCCTGTAAACATGATTCACCTTCTAACGAACTAACTAACAATCTAACAAGGTTTACTCTTTTTACGCCGCGTATCTTCGCACCACGTAAAATTAGCGAGGCCTGAGCGTGACCTTTATGTCGGCGCCGACCTGCTCGAGTGAATCGACTTTGAACTCAATCGCGTCACTCAATTCGTTTAGGCCGCTCATTCCCAGCAAAGGTCTGCCGTCGCTGCCTAGCAGTTTTGGTGCAATGAAAACGATCAATTCGTCGACCAGCCCGGCCTCGATAAAACTGCCACTCAACGTCGCGCCAGCCTCGACCAAAACCTCATTGCATTCATCTAGCTCAGCGAGCGATTCTAGCACAGACAGCAGGCTCACTCTCGACACCGACTCGCCGCTATTCGGCGCTAAGCGCACCGCGATAGGCGATGACGCCTCTACAGAGCTATTCGCGCCATCGAGCCTATACGCAATGCAGCGCCCGGGCTCTGTGACTATCTTAGCTGTCTCACTCAAGCGCCCACGGCTATCGAGAACAACGCGCAGCGGGGGGTTAGACAACCGCAGTTCATTCCAGACCAATTGCTGTGCGTTCAGTCCGAGCTCTGCCTGTCTCAGGGTCATCGCTGGATCGTCGGCTAAAACCGTCTCGATTCCGGTCACGATGGCGTCGCACTCAGCGCGAAGTCGTTGCACGTCGCTGCGCGCCTCTGCGCCGGTTATCCATTTGCTCTCGCCATTCGCCAGCGCTGTGCGACCATCTAAACTCATCGCAAGCTTGCATCGAACGAAAGGCCTGCGCCGCTCGAGCCTACTGAAAAAACCACGATTCAACCGCCGCGCGCCGTCCTCGAAGTCCTGTAAAAAAAAGACCTCTACGCCCGCCGCCTCTAACGCAGCAATCCCACCACCGCTCACTTTCGGATTCGGGTCTTTACTCGCTATAACAACGCGGCTTACGCCAGCCTCGATAAGCGCCGAGCTACAAGGCCCTGTGCGGCCTGTATGGCAACAGGGCTCGAGCGTCACGAAAGCCGTCGAGCCTGCCGCAAGACGAATCGCATTAGCAATCGCTACGGGCTCTGCGTGAGGCAACCCTGCGCCCTGATGCCAGCCTTCGCCTAATACGCTGTCACCTGCCTCCGCATTGCCACCAACGATGACACAGCCTACGCGGGGATTCGGAGCAGCACTAAATACCGACGCTGCGAGTTGAATCGCGCGCTGCATATGCTGCGGCCACGCTGCCTGTAGCGCGTCGAGCTCGGTATTACGTAGGGTTTGCATAAGGGGATGCCTTAGGCGCTAAAAGAATGGAGAAAGCGAGGCGTTTTCTGTGCAGTGTGTTTTTAACATCACAGCCTGTTCTACGCCTCGGGTTTTTCCTCGTTTGATAAGCGATCAATCTCCTGACGAAATTCGTCAAGGTCTTTGAAGCTGCGATACACCGACGCGAAACGCACAAACGCGACTTCGTCTAGGTCGCGCAGCTGACTCATCACGAGTTCGCCCACCGCACGCGAATCAATTTCACGTTCGCCCGTTGCACGCAAGCTTGCCTTGATTTTGGTCACAGCCTCTTCGACACGCTCGATGCTGACGGGGCGCTTCTCTAAGGCTTTCATCAAGCCTGCTGTCATTTTGTCTTCGTTAAAAGGCTCGCGTATGCCCCCCGCTTTAATAATTCGCGGCATCACCAGCTCGGCCGCTTCGTAGGTCGTAAAGCGCTCGGCGCAGGTAATACATTCGCGGCGACGGCGCACATTATTGCCCTCGGCGACGAGCCGCGAATCGATTACTTTGGTGTCGACCGCACTACAAAAAGGACAATGCATAGCTCAGGTTCCGTTTAAGCGAATTTGCTCGCTGCCAGCACCGGCAGGCGAGCCTCGGTAATCGAATGATGGCCTAGCCGTAAACAGGGAAGCGCGAGCAGAGCTCGAGAACTTTCTGTTTTACCTCGGCAATGACTGTTTCATCTTCGATGTTATCTAATACATCACACATCCACGAGGTCATCTCAGCGACCTCGGCTTCTTTGAATCCGCGCGTCGTGACTGCCGGCGACCCGATGCGCAGGCCGCTTGTGACGAAAGGCGATTTCGGATCGTTCGGTACAGCATTCTTGTTCACGGTGATGTTCGCACGCCCCAGGGCTGCGTCGGCATCTTTACCTGTGATGTCTTGCTTGATCAGGCTCAGCAAGAACAAATGATCATCGGTACCGCCCGAGACAACCTCATAGCCGCGCGCCATGAATCCTTTCGCCATCTCACGCGCATTTGCAACAACCTGCGCCTGATACGCTTTAAACTCATCGCTCATCGCTTCTTTGAAGCAGATCGCCTTGGCAGCGATCACATGCATCAAGGGGCCGCCTTGGCTTTCGGGGAATACGGCAAAATTTAGCTTCTTCTCTAGCTCGGGGTTAGCGCGAGCGAGAATGATGCCGCCACGCGGGCCACGCAGTGTCTTGTGTGTAGTCGATGTTGTGACGTCGGCAATGTTAACGGGACTTGGGTAAGCGCCGCCCGCGATTAGACCCGAGACGTGTGCCATGTCGACGACAAACCACGCACCGACAGCATCGGCGATATCGCGAAATCGCTGCCAGTCGACGATTTTAGAATAGGCAGAGAAACCGGCCATTATCATCTTCGGCTTGTGCTCGTGTGCGAGGCGTTCAACTTGATCGTAATCGATCTCGCCCGTTTCGGCATTGAGCCCGTATTGCACGGCATTGTAGATACGCCCGGAGAAGCTCACGCTTGCACCGTGGGTAAGGTGACCACCGTCGGCGAGGCTCATGCCCAACACAGTATCGCCCGGCTGCATCAGCGCCATGTAAACAGCTGCGTTTGCCTGCGAACCGGAGTGAGGCTGCACGTTTGCATAGTCGGCGTTGTAGAGTTGTTTAGCGCGATCGATCGCGAGCTGCTCAATCACGTCAACGTGTTCGCAGCCACCGTAGTAACGCTTACCGGGGTAGCCTTCGGCGTATTTATTCGTCAAGACAGAGCCCTGAGCTTCCATGATAAAGGGGCTCGCATGATTCTCTGAAGCGATCAGTTCAATGTGCTCTTCTTGCCGAACACGCTCGGCCTCCATGGCTACAGCTATTTCAGGATCGAACTCGGCGAGGCTGACATCGGTCTTAAACATCTTCTACTCCGGACAAAGGCGTCAAATGGGCTTGATTTAGCGCAGGTATTCTACATGATAGGTCGCCGCTCGGCATCTTTAAGTGGTGCCGAAGAAGCGCCAGATTTAGTCATTTAACGCGATGTTGACAGCATATTGGCAGTCTTCGATGACGAGTATTACTCGGTCTTGTCTCTAACCGATTTCTTGGACGCTCCTCTCTTCCACCTCTCGAATGTTATAGGTGAAATTAGTTCACTCATACTGAAATAATCTTCGTTTGCCGCACCCCCGAATCGCACAGTACGGTCGGGAGATAAGTTTTACTGAAAAGTTAAAAATAGAAAATCAGTCATCACCCCCGCCGTTTGCTTAGGAATAACCTGGCCGTAGTAGCTGCAAGCATCGACGAGAAAAAAAATTCCTTGCGCTCTGAGTTCGCCGAGCTGGAGGGTGTTCTGAAGCTGTGCCAAATTATAGCGAGACGTGGTTACATAGATCGGGATTTTAAGCCTCATTGCAGAAGACAAAACCTCCTCGGCTAGCCGCGACAGCTGAGACAAAGAGTAGTGAGGAGCGCCAAGGCAAATAGCAGAAACTGCATCGCCTTCGCTACCTGCGTAAGGCTGCAACTCATTCAACAGGTCATCGGTGGACAAAGGCAACGCAGCCACACACGTCGTTTGAAGCTCACTAACCCTTGCAAGCGGCGCTTCCGGCGTAATCCCTGCGAGATGGAACATCGACATGCCTCCTGAGCTCGCCGCAGCAGCGCTGAGGCTGCGCAACATGTCCTGTGTCGGCTCTGCGTCTATACCAGTGATTAGGGGAATGTCGCTGCCGCATTTATACCCGAGCAATAGACCTAACAGTTCCCAATGCATCGGTTCGTCCCAAAAAGGACTGGGTATAGACGCACAATCGAAGACCAGAGCAGGCGCGCGTGCTGAATCTAAGTAGAGGCCATACTCTGGAATGCGACCGGTTAGCGCCGCACAGAGATCTAAATATTGCACCGTTTTGTTGCTTCGTGCACCCAACACCGAGTTCGCATAAGTCACCGCGTTAGACTCGGCCCAGGCAATACGCTCGCCGAGCACAGGGGGGGCCGGCAAGTGATACGGCGCACAAGTCAGTACAGGGTCACACCCCAATTGCTCGTGGAGGCGAACAACAAGACCCGCTTGTTCTTGATCGATTTGCGGATTAAGCGAACAGCTATCAAGGCAGGCAGAACTTGCGTTCAGCGTTGTTGGCACTCGTACTTTGGCACCCAAAGCGGCAAAGCGACGAAGCAGGAGGAGGTCGGCTTCACCGGCGTAAAACGAACCCACTAAATGGCAGCGAGTAATATCTATCAGCCTCGATGCCTGCATCGCTTCTCCAGCAGCAACGAGAAAACGCATCGCTAAGCGAGTCGCCTCGCCTCGATCTCCGGCAAGGCACGACTTATCTTCGGCAGTGAGGTGCATACTCTAGGCGTCGCGAGCTAATGTCTGTAAAGGCAAGTTTACTTGCATAACCTAAACACGAAAAGAAAAGGTTTCTGCTGCATACACGCCTCGCGTTTTCTGCGCATTGCCGCCTACGGCTTACTAGCCGGAATAAGCATATCCAAACCCAAACGCCAGACTTGTGCGTTCTGTGCGCTCAGTTCGATCTTGAACTGAAGCCAATACATCTGCTTCTGGATATGCGTCCCTGCCCAATCCGACTTCTTGCAGCTCAGAGCAAACTCGTTGAGGTCATTTTTACAATTTCTATGTTGTACAATTGCAACTTAGATTAGCTGACCTCAATCAAACTCAATATTTCCGACTAATACGAGAGCGTTATGGCATCACAATTCGTCTACCAAATGAACTCTGTGGGAATATAATCAATATATACAAGGACTTATAAGATTTGTATGCATGTACAAAACATGTACAATGGACTGGAAATCAAGTACTTACAGTTCAACATGTACAAAAAACTGTACAAACGCAGGAACTTATAAGGATGTCTCAGAAGCAACGAACTCTCGAAGAAATCATACCGAAAAGACTCTCTTTAGTAGAACGAAGATGGACGAATAGAAACGGTTCAGAGTCAGTTTCGTATCGAATTCGTGTCTACTCTTCAGAACTCAAAAAGTACAACTTCATCTCTCTTAAATCGACTAGTGTATCGAGTGCAAAACTTGAGGGAATCAAGTTGTACGGAACTCTGGTATCAGATATCGAGACTGGGAAAGCAATCGGGAACGATAAGAGGAAACTGACTTTCTACATCGATATGTTCTTGGATCATATGGAAGTAAGACGAAAGAACGGACATATCACACATCATAGAGTTGTAGTCGTAAGACAACTATTGAGAAGTCTTGAGAAATTCGCAGACGAACACAAAAATCCAAACATCACATCTCTCATTGATCTATATGAAGAGAAATACGAGGAATGGAGAGATAGGTCTCTTACTCGTCTCACAGCAAAAACACTGACTGCTAACACTCGTAACAACGAGATTCAGGTACATCGTCAATTCTTCAATCATCTCAAGAACAAAGACATCATTCGAAGGTCGCCAGTAACTTCAAAGTTCAAACGACAATCGACAAACAAACCATTTCCACAAAAGCACTATTCAAAACTCATGTCAGTCATGAGGAAAGAGATCGAACAACAGAAGCATCCAAAAATTAAGTGGAACTGGCAGTGCATGAGAACAGTGATTCTTTTGATGTCAGGAACTGGATGCAGGGTAACAGAGGTAAAGAATCTAAGATGGAGTCACATTACACTCGACAAGAACAAACTGCCACGCATTCACTTCGAAGGGAAAGGTAAGGAAAGGGATATAACTGTTTCAAAGAGAGTTTATGGTTACTTAATGGATTTGAAAGAGTTTAAGAAAGTATGGGGTAGAGACTGGGAGTGGAACGAGAAGGAATACGAGATGGTGTTCTCTTCTTGGAGAATGAAGAAGATGTTAAATCAATTCGATTCTTGGGGACGCAGGAACTGGTACGAACAATCTGGAGTCGATCCGAAAGAGTACCCACTAGTCTGTTTTAGACACAAGTTCATATCAGATGCATTAAGAAACGGTAGTCATGCACTTCAGATAGCAAACTACACAGGAACGAGTGTGAAGATGATTCAAATGACATATGGATCGATAACTGCTCCAGAATTGTACGATCAAGTCTTCTTAAACTCTTCTACGGAGTCTCAGGAGGAGAAAGAACGAACTAAATGGTTCGACAAAATTCTTTCACAGGGAAGGGAACGGGAGTTGACATGAATAGCGGTAGTAAGTGAACACTAACTATTACAAATCTAACTCAACTGATTTAAGTCTACGGAAAAACTCCACTACAAACATCTCTCATTCTCTCAACTCCAAATTTATTAATTTTTCTGGACACTGCTTGTGTTTGTGAAAATAGATTTTCTAATACCGCAATATCAACTTTCTTCTTATAGACTTCTCTAGGTTTTTTCATTCTTGCTTCAGGTAAATGACTGTATCTGTCATTCATAATATTCATTATCATTTCTCTAGGATTTCTATTAAATGCCATGACGAGCATATTGTACTCTTGATGTAATGCCATGTATGGAGTTCGTGAATTACTGAAATGAAATTCAGTCTCTTCGTTCGCAGCAAGTTTATCAATCAGCAATCTTTCTAATTCTTTCTTTGCAGCAGACATGGTTGCGGATTTAGGAATTGAAAGTAGAAATGAATCTTTTGGAATTTCTTGTATATCTTCTATGAGTTCAATTGGTTTAAGGGTGAATAAATGCTTATGACTGGGAAACCAATCATTGAAAGACGACTTAATAACTTCATCTAAATGCCACTTCTTATAATAATTGCGATCAACTTTGAATAAAGGTTCATTAGGTTTAATTGTAAGTTTCTTCTCTTCTACTTCTAGACACAATTTTAAATACTGAAACCACATACGAACGAAACGAATATTTTTCTTCAGAGTAGTATTGTCTCTGGTGGTGAAGTGGTTCTCAGTTTCAAACTCAGTGTATTGAATAGGGTTTCTGCCACGAGTAGTTCCACGAACATATTCACCAGTCTTTTTGTCTCTTACTCGTCTTGGAAAGGATGTCTTCGCATTTTCTAAAATAAATGCGGATGGAGTCGGATTAGTAAGTAACTCGTAAGTTCGATGTACTTTCTTCGCAGTGTGTTTATAACTACCTCTTTTATTGTTCTTACTGGTTGTCTCAGTAGTCATATCAAATACTCATCTAAAAAATTATACGAACTCACCAGGATTATTATGTAACACATAAGACTTATTATAACTGTGACTGTGTTTAACACATATACGGAATATAATAGTTTTATGAGAGTGAGAAAAGTATCTGACTCTTGAAAAACGGAAATAGGAATTAAGGAGAAATCGAATGACTTGGATATAAACGATGTAACACATAAAGACTTTTATAACTGTGACTGTGTTTGGTCACTGAAAATGACATCATTATAGTAAGAGAGTGAGAAATGTATCTGACTCTTGGAACGCAAAACTTAAATATATTTGGAGAAAACTATGAACTTAAACGAACTATTTGAACGAAATCACGATCTCGTAACTGTACTTCACAACTACGCAGATCTCGATCAATCGAAACGAAAAGATGAAGATTTCGAAGACGAACTGGAAAAATTCATTAGAACTGATTTAGTGAAAAAATACTTTAACTTCGAAGACTCACACGATGCGGTGAATCTAGGTTATCTACATCGAATTTCTGAATCTTGTGTAGACAACGAAAGTGAAATGTTGAATTACGGTCTACTAAATTGGACAGATGAAAATTTGGTATTTCTTAGAGAAGAAACTAAGTCACTTCTTTCGCAAGTCAATCACGCAACAAAGATCGACATCGACAGTGAGTTTGAAAGAATCAAAAATCATTTAAATGATTTGATTCAAGATGACGAGGAATACAACTTACACAAGAGGCAGGAAGAAGAGTTATGGGAAGGACATGGAGGGACAGATGATCCATTTGACGAGGTTGAAATTCGGGGATGGATTTATGAGATGGATTTAGATGAAATTTCAGATTATGACAAGTTTCGGTTAATTTGGGATTTGAAATTTTATTCTGGTATAAATTCTGAACGCTGGTGCAATTCGAAACTCAAAAATATTATTTGTAAATTTAATTAAATATTAATGATGATTATGGAGAAAACAACTATGAACTTTAACAAGATGTCTATGGATTCTGATTTACACTCAGAACGATTAATTGAAGCAATTACTCTCATAAAAAATAACGG
>ENA-OQVM01001205-OQVM01001205.1-marine-metagenome-genome-assembly--contig:-NODE-1205-length-35427-cov-4.474936_pt1 | contig 35427 bp, 29 predicted proteins | sample MGYA00237776_ERZ505498 | MGnify/ENA primary metagenome ERZ505498 (study PRJEB26159, sample SAMN06265151) | marine metagenome | isolation source: Helgoland LTER site | place: Germany:Helgoland, sampling...
CGTGACGCTAACCCGTGCACCCCGAACACCTCAGCCAACTCAATATAATTATTTGTCCGAGCAAAACCAACAAGGTAAACCGCTTGCCGAAGCCCGCGGTGAAATTGCCTATGGCGCTAACTATATTGAGTGGTTCGCAGAAGAGTCAAAGCGCGTCTACGGTGACACCATCGCGCCACCCTCTAGTGACAAGCGGTTGGTCGTTATTAAGCAGCCAGTAGGTGTGGTCGCCTGCATTACCCCCTGGAATTTCCCCAGTGCCATGCTTACCCGTAAGATTGCTCCGGCTATAGCTGCAGGCTGTGCGGTAGTTTGTAAGCCGGCCAATGCCACGCCGCTGTCGGCATTGGCGTTGATTGAATTGGCGGTTAGAGCAGGGATGCCAGAGGGTTTGATCAATATCGTCACTGGTCGCACTGCTGAAATTGGTGCTGAGTTGACTGGCAATCCACTGGTGCGAAAAGTAACCTTTACCGGTTCAACGCCGGTGGGCAAACAGCTGATGGCTGAGTGCGCACAGACCGTCAAGCGCACCTCCATGGAGCTAGGTGGCAATGCACCGTTTATTGTCTTTGATGATGCAGATGTCGATGCTGCTGTTCAGGGTGCCATGACATCTAAATATCGCAATGCCGGTCAGACCTGTGTTTGCTCAAATCGCTTGATTATTCAGGCGGGAATTTATGACGAGTTTGCCGCCAAACTAACCGCAGCGGTTCAGGCACTAAAGGTTGGCAATGGGGTGGAAGAGGGTGTAACGGTTGGTCCGTTGATTGATGCCAAAGCGGCAAACACCGTCTGTGAGTTTATTGATGATGCCGTGGCTAAAGGTGCCGCAGTGATTGCAGGTGGTGGTCGCAGTGATCTCGGCGGTTCATTTGTCGAGCCAACCATTCTGACCAATGTAACACGGCATATGCGGGTTTTCTCTGAGGAGATCTTTGGCCCGGTAGCACCCTTATTAAAATTTGAGACTGAAGCCGAAGTGGTGCTGATGGCCAATGATACCGAGTTTGGGCTGGCGGCTTATTTTTATTCGCGGGATATTGGCCGAGTATGGCGAGTTGCTGAGCAGCTTGAGTACGGCATCGTCGGGGTTAACGAGGGAGTTATCTCCAACGAAATGGCACCCTTTGGTGGTCTCAAAGAATCTGGTACTGGTCGAGAGGGTTCTAAATACGGTATGGATGATTATATTGATATTAAATATATCTGTATGGGGGGGATTGGCGTAAGCTAAAGCGGTATAGATTCAGTCGCCTTTATCGCCCGTTCAAAGTATCAGCCAGAAACCAAAAAAATGACAAATCTCTTTGAGCACAAAACCCTGGTTATCACTGGCGCATCCAGTTGATTTATCTGTTTCCGCGCATCCGGCGGTAACTGCCTCCGCGACTGTACGCCAAGGCTCGTAAAACAAATAGAAGTACCGCAATCGAAACGTCGAAAAATAGGAGTCACGCAACCATTTATGAAGCTAAATTACATTGAGCAGGGCGCTCATTCTGAACAGATCCCACCCATTATTTTAATCCACGGTATGTTTGGTTCGCTGAGCAATCTGGGGATGCTGGGCCGAACATTGGTCGATCGTTACAGAGTGATCAGTGTCGATCTTCGCAATCATGGGGATTCACCCCATGCGCAAAAAATGGATCTGGCGTCGATGGCGGCGGATATTGTTGAGTTGATGGATGATCTGTCTATCGATAGTGCCATACTTATTGGTCACTCGCTGGGTGGTAAAGTAGCCATGCAGATCGCCCTTGATTCTCCAGCCAGGGTGGCTCGGCTGGTGGTTGTCGATATAGCGCCGGTCACCTACAGCGGCGGCCAAGATTTGGCGCTGGCTGCACTGGTTGCGCTCGGTAAATTGACAGTGGCAAGTCGCAGTGCTGCTGATCAGATTCTCAGTCAGTTTATTGCCGAGGCACCTACCCGAGCATTCCTGCTGAAGAATCTTGCCCGCGACGCGCAGGGTGTATTGGGTTTAAAGCTAAATATCTCGGCGATTGAGGAAAACTATGCAACGACGCTGGTTGCTGGGCCTATCGGTGATTGCTACAGCGGACCTACGCTGTTTCTTAAAGGGGAGCAATCAGCTTATATTCAGGATAAGCATCGACCGATTATTGAAAAGATGTTCCCCCAGGTGCAGTTGCAGGTTGTTGCCAATGCCGGCCACTGGCTTCATGCCGAGCAGCCTCAGGTATTTAATGATCTGGTTGCTGAGTTTCTCGAGAAAAAAATCTTATTATAAAGGGTTAAACAAATAACGCCGAACATAGTAAACTTGCGCCTGCAAAAATTTAGCCATCAGAAATACACCTCAGGAAATAACAATGTTTGAGAGTTTAAAGCCCGCAGCAATTGATCCCATTCTTGGATTGATGGCCGCTTTTAGAGAAGATCCTCGCGATAATAAAATTGATTTAGGTGTTGGCGTCTACCAAGACGACCGTGGCCGCACGCCGGTTATGGAAGCGGTAAAGCGCGCCGAGTCCAAGTTGATGGAACTCGAGAAGACCAAATCCTATCAGGGTATTGCTGGCGACGCTGAGTACAACAGCCGTATGCTGGCGTTGATGTTCGGTGACGGGCACAGCATTCTTTCATCTGGTCGCATTAAAACCCTACAGGCACCCGGTGGTTCTGGTGCACTTCGAGTTGGCGCTGAAGTTATCAAGCGCGCTCGACCCGAAGCCAAGCTGTGGGTCGGTGTTCCCACCTGGCCCAACCATATTCCTCTGCTCGGCGGTGCTGGCTTTGAGATAGAAGAATACCCCTATTACGATATGCAGAGCCGTCAGATCAACTCAGAGTTGATGATGGAGACTCTGCGTAAGGTGCCGGCGGGCGATGTAGTGCTGTTGCACGGCTGCTGCCACAACCCAACTGGTGCCGACCTGACCAATGCTCAGTGGGATGAGATTACCGAGATAGCTCTTGAGAGAGGCTTTATTCCGTTTATCGACACCGCTTATCAGGGTCTCGGTGATGGCCTTGAGGAAGATGCCTACGGTATGCGCACTATGGCGGAGAAACTGCCAGAGATTGTGATCGCCTCTAGCTGCTCAAAGAACTTCGGTCTCTATCGTGAGCGTACTGGTTCAATTACCTTTATTACCCAGACTGCCGAGCAGGCAGGTATTGTTGCTGCCCAGGCGATGACGGTTGCCCGTCAGCTCTACTCCATGCCTCCCGCTCACGGCGCGCTGTTAGTGTCTTTGATTCTCGGTGATGAGCAACTCTGTGGTGATTGGAAGGCTGAGCTTGAAGAGGTGCGCTTGCGTATCAAATCTATGCGCACATTGCTGGCGGATAGTATTCAGGACAATGCCCAGGGTATGGACTTTAGTCATATCAAACGCCAGAACGGTATGTTCTCATTTTTGGGTGTTAAGCCGGAGCATCTGGTGCGCCTGAGAGAAGAGTTTGGTATCTATATTGTCTCTTCTACTCGTATTAACTTGGCGGGTATTAACTCAAGTAATATCAATTACTTATCAGAATCTATTAAGGAAGTACTTAAATAGTATTTTGTGGCTTCTACAGCAGTTGTTGAAGGGTGGATTGCAAGGTCTGCTCCAATGACTGCTGGTGACAGTCAACAGTAATATCTGCATACTTTCGATAGAGTTTACAGCGTTCTTCGTAGAGTGATTCGAGACTTTGATCGGGCTTTCTGGCAATACCGCGGCTATCGAAATTTGAGATGCGTTTTTCCAATTCTTCCAGCGGCACATCTAAAAACACCAGCGTTGCATTTTCCTTAAGGCGGGCCATTCCAACAGTGGAATAGGCGGCACTGCCACCAGTGGCGACGACTTTATTGGCGATATCTTCACTGAGCAATACCTGCTCTTCGATCTTGCGCAAGTTCATATAGTCGCTGGCATCGAGTATTTCCTGCAATGTTTTTCCCTCACGCACCTGAATGGCCACATCTGTATCGACAAATCCCGTGCCCAACTCTTTGGCCAAGAGAATGCCCAGAGTGCTTTTACCTGCACCGGGCATACCGATTAAAACGATACTGTTTGCTTTGCTATTCATAATCTTCCCTAGAGTTATCTGTTGACCACTGGATGACAGATATTATGCCTTAAAAAGGGTGCATTGCCGCGCCAGCCTGTATAATCAGCGATCAGGTTTTTGGACGCTCAAAAATATGCCACATTTTCAACGTATCGGATTACTTGGAAGCCTCGCGGTTCCTGAAGTTCGCGATTCCTTTAACAAGCTGGAAGCATTTCTGCTCGCCCAGGGTAGAGAGGTTATCTACGAAGAGCAGGCGGCCAATCTGGTCGATTGGCCAGTGGATAAGGTGCTGCCTATTGAATCGTTCTGCGGCGCTGTGGATCTGGCTATCGTGGTTGGTGGTGATGGCAGTATGCTCAGTGCCAGTCGCAAGATGGCGGAAAGCAATATTCCACTGCTGGGTATTAACCGCGGTCGTCTTGGCTTCTTAACCGATATTTCGCCAGATGAGATTGCCGAGCGAGTGCTGCCAGTCCTGTCTGGGGACTTTAAAAAAACCGATCGCTTTATCCTCGAGACCTCGATTAGCCGCAATGGCAAGCTGATCGGTGAAGGTCTGGCGGTCAATGATATTGTGCTGCACCCGGGTAAGTCGGTGCGGATGATGGCCTTTGAGCTCTATGTGGATGGCGAGTTTGTCTACAGTCAGCGCTCTGATGGTTTGATTGTCGCCACGCCGACTGGCTCAACCGCTTACGCGCTGTCGGCCGGTGGGCCGCTGCTCTGTCCTGAACTGGATGCCATGGTGGTAGTGCCGCTAAATCCTCATACCCTTAACAGCCGGCCTATTGCCCTGCATGGCAATGCCCAGATTGAAATTCGTGTCAGCACAAGAAATGAGCTGCATCCGTTGATTACTTGCGATGGTCACGATGACTACCAGACAGAGCCCGGTGATATTATTACTATCCGCAAGCATCCCCATGGCATTGTTTTGATTCATCCGCAGGATCATAACTTCTACAGTATCTGCCGCTCGAAACTCGGGTGGGGCAGTCGTCTGGATGGCAATAAAAATAACAATGACTAGAACCAATGACTAGAACCAATGACAAATAGCCTGACATTGATTGCACGCTGGATAATCGCCGCCAGATATCATCCGGCCACAGCGCTGCTGTTTTTCGGCAGTCTTTTTGGCTGGTTTATTGGCAGCTTTCTCTATCCCGTTCCCCAGCCCTTTGTATTTGGCGGTATTACCGGCCCTGATAAATGGCGCCTGATCTCGCCAATCTTTGTTCACTTCGGTTTGATGCATTTTGTCTTTAACGGCCTTTGGTTGTGCCTGCTGGGCGCGCGTATCGAGCGCTTATCAGGTTCTCTGCATCTGATTCTTGTGGTGTTACTCTGTGCGCTGGTCTCCAATATGGCGCAGTTTGTCTGGAGCAGTTCGGTCTACTTTGGCGGTATGTCCGGGGTTATCTACGGGCTGTTGGGTTATATCTGGATTCGCAATCTGTTGGCGCCTGATCCACTGATCGCGCTCCCCAAAGAGTTAATTGTTTTTATGATCGCCTGGCTGTTTGTCTGTATGACCGGCATCCTGGATATTTTACTCGGTGTGGGTATAGCCAATGCCGCCCATGCCTCTGGTCTGGTGATCGGTATGTTGCTGGGTTTGGTGTTTGGCATTGTGGCGTTAATTGGCAAGAGGTTAGGTTAGAGAATGGATTTTCAGCAGTTACTCGAGAGTATTACTCCGGAAATTTACGAGAGCTTTAAGAAAGCTGTAGAGCTGGGCAAGTGGCCGGATACACGACCGCTAAGCCCAGAGCAAAAGGCACTCTGTATGCAGGCTATTATTGCTTATGAGCAGAGAGTGCCCGAAGAGCAACGCACTGGTTATGTGCCGCCAAAAACGACTGCCTGCAGTACTGATCTGCCGGACGATCATCTCGATAAGCAGCAACCTCTAAAGTGGCGGGATTAACCCCATGAGTGAATTATTAATCCAGGCCTCCGGACATCTGGAAAAGATGCATACCAGTCTCAGCGATAGTGGCGCGGTTGATTATCAACTGCCACTGGATAAGCAGTTGATTCCCTTAAATCAGTATATTGGCAAGCGTATCCGCCTTGAGCACCTTGGGGATATCCACTGTATCCACTGTGGTCGCCGCTCGAAAAAGAGTTTTAGCCAGGGTTATTGCTATCCCTGTTTTACCAAGTTGCCGCAGTGCGATACCTGCATTATGAGTCCGGAGAAATGCCATTTTCATCACGGCACCTGCCGCGATGAAGAGTGGGGCGAAAAATATTGTTTTACCGATCACTTTGTCTACCTGGCTAATAGTTCCGGGGTCAAAGTGGGTATTACTCGCGGCAACCAACTGCCGACTCGCTGGATCGACCAGGGTGCTACTCAGGGTCTGCCTATATTCAGAGTAGAGACTCGCTACCAAGCTGGACTGATTGAAGATCGCCTGCGTGAGCATATCGCCGATAAAACCCATTGGCAGAGAATGCTTAAAGGCAATGCGGACGGGGTTGATCTGGGTATTTTACGCGATGAGTTAATGGTTAAATCAGAATCTGAATTGGAGCTTCTCGAGCAGGAGTTTGGGCTGCAGGCACTGCAGCGCCTTTATAACGAGAGCACCACTGAAATCGAATTTCCGGTGAGTATCTGGCCGGAAAAAGTAAAGAGCTTTAACCTCGATAAACAACCTGAGATTGATGGCCTGCTGCAGGGTATTAAAGGCCAGTACCTGATCTTTGATAGCGGGGTAATCAATATCCGCAAATATACTGCCTACAATGTGCAGTTTTCGGTCTATAGTCAGTAATCAAAAGCCCTTAGCTTGTAACTAAAAGTCCAAAGCCTGTAACCCAAAGCCTATAAGGAAGTTCCCAATGAGAGACGCGCTACCGCAAACTATCCACCTGCAAGACTACAAAGTCTCGCCATTCTTAATTGATAAAACCGATCTGGTTTTTGATCTCGGTGAAGATCACAGCAGGGTGACAGCAACTCTTTCTGTTAGACGCAATCCCGATAGCGACGAGCCAACCGCAGACCTGGTATTGCATGGCAGTGAAGGTCTCGATCTGCAGTCTGTGCAAGTTGATGGCGTGAATCTTGAAGAGGGCGCCTATACCCGCGATAGTGAATCTCTAACCATCAGCGGCCTTGGTGGCAGCGCTATCATCACCTCCGAAGTGCTTATCCAGCCGCAGCTGAATACCACCATGATGGGGCTCTACAGATCCCGAACCATGTACTGTACCCAATGCGAGGCCGAGGGTTTTCGGGATATAACCTACTATCTCGATCGTCCGGATGTAATGTCTGAATTCACCTCCAAGGTGATTGCCGATAAGGCCACATATCCGGTGCTGCTCTCCAATGGCAACCCCATTGCCAGCGGTGATCTCGATGGTGGCAGACATTTTGTTATCTGGCACGATCCCTTTAAAAAACCCGCCTATCTATTTGCACTGGTGGCCGGCACCCTGAGTGTGGTCGAAGATAGCTTTACCACGATGTCCGGCCGCGATATCAAGTTGCAGATATTTGTCGAAGAGAAAGATCTGGATAAATGTGCTCACGCCATGCTCTCATTGAAAAATTCGATGCGCTGGGATGAGCAGACCTATGGCCGCGAGTACGATCTAGATATCTTTATGATTGTCGCCGTGGATGATTTCAATATGGGTGCCATGGAAAACAAAGGGCTTAATATCTTTAATACCTCGGCAGTACTGGCCAACCCAAAAACCACTACCGATGCCGCTTTTCAGCGGGTCGAAGGGATTGTTGCCCACGAGTATTTCCATAACTGGTCCGGCAATCGGGTTACCTGTCGCGACTGGTTTCAGTTGAGTCTTAAAGAGGGTTTTACCGTCTATCGCGACTCGCAATTTTCCGCCGATATGAATTCCGCTACGGTTAAACGTATCGAAGACGCCACCTACCTGCGCACCCACCAGTTTGCCGAAGACGGTGGTCCAATGTCCCATCCGGTGCAGCCAGACTCCTATATGGAGATCAATAACTTCTACACCCTGACCGTGTATGAAAAGGGCGCAGAAGTGGTTGGCATGTATCACAGCCTGTTGGGTGACGAACTATTTAAAAAGGCCACCGATCTCTACTTTGATCGCCATGATGGTCAGGCGGTGACTATCGAAGAATTTGTAAAGGCCATGGAAGATGCTAGCGGTCGCGATTTCACCCAGTTCCGTCGCTGGTACAAACAGTCCGGTACGCCGAATTTAAAAGTTAGCTCCAGTTACGATGCAGCGGCTAAAACCATGACCTTGGATTTTGCCCAGAGCTGTCCGGCAACGCCCGGCCAGCCGCAAAAGCAGGCCTTTGTTATTCCGGTAAAACTCGGCTTGGTCGGCGCTTCCGGTGATCTGCCGCTAAATGTCAGTGGCGATACTGAGATTGTCTATGAAGTCACCGAGACTACTCAGCAGCTGGTGATTGAGAATATTCATGAAGCCGCCGTGCCCTCATTGTTGCGTGGCTTATCGGCACCGGTGAAACTCGACTACCCCTACAGCTCAGAACAGCTTGCCCATCTGATGGCCAACGACAGCGATGGCTTTAATCGCTGGGATGCGGGGCAGAAACTGAGCTTTGTGCTATTACAGAAGCTCACTGAAGATAGCGTGCATCAGCGGCCGTTGGTGATGGACCAGCAGTTGATCAATGCCTATGACTCTCTACTCAGTGATAAGCATCTCGACCCGGCAATGGTTGATTTAATGTTACGACTGCCCAGCGAAGCGCAGCTTCACGAAGAGGCAGATGTTATCCATGTAGAGGCGATTCATGCTGCGCGGGATTTTGTTCGAAAATCACTTGCCGAAGCGCTGTCGGAAAAATTGCTGGCGGTTTATCAGCGCCATAATGTTGAGCAGGATTACCAACCAGATGCAGCACAGATTGGTCGTCGCGCACTCAAGAATGTCGCTCTGGGCTATTTAATGTTGATCGACAACGTAGGTGTTGATCTGGCTTGGAAGCAATTTCAACATGCCGACAATATGACCGATAAAGCCTCTGCACTGGCCTGTCTGGTCAATTCGCCAGCGGCACAGGAGCAGGCGGCTAGTGCGTTGGGCGAGTTTGAAGAAGAGTATCGCGACGAGGGCTTGGTGATGAATCTATGGTTGCAGATTCAGGCGACCAACTCTCAGCCGGAGGGTTTAGCGCGCGTCAAAGCATTGCTTGAGCACTCTGCGTTTACCATGAGTAATCCAAATAAAATCCGCAGCCTTATCGGCGGTTTCTGCTCTGGCAATTTGGTTAATTTCCATAATCCGGATGGTTCGGGTTACCAGTTCCTCAAGGAGCATATTCTTACTCTAAACAGCCAGAATCCACAGGTGGCTGCGCGTCTGGTAACACCCTTAACCCGCTGGGAGAAATTCCCCGAGCCAAATCGTCAGCAGATGCGTGATGCACTACAGGTGATTGCCGATGAGCCGAATCTGGTTAAAGATATCTACGAAATTGCGATTAAGTCGCTTTAAAAGCTTTGAATCAAAAGCCTGTCACTAAAATATAACAGAGGCTGGTAAAGCTCGTATTGTTGTCTATGCTTTAAGTGTCAGGTCAGTATTGTCCTTTTTACTGGTCTGGCACTGGCGACCGTTCTACGTTCAGTAGTGAATGTCTAATCCCCATTCAGGGTCGTTAAGGACAGATGTAACTCCATTTAAGGGGGGCCTAATCAGCCCCCTTTTTTTACAAGCCGAGTTTTTACAAGCCGAGTTTTTACAAGCCGAGTTTTTACGAGCCTGTCATCCCGACAGAGCGCAGCGAAGAGGGATCTCCCTCAGATTTCTCCCTCCGGTCGAAATGACAGCCCATTCAACCCGACTATCCAACCCGACTATTCAACCAACCTAGCAGATCCCTGTAAACCTCAAGCTTATTCGTCTCATTTAGCATCTCATGCCGGCCGTTTTTATAGAGTTTGCAGTCAATATTTACAACGCCGGCAGACTCTAGAACATCCGCCAATTTTTCTACCCCTTTACCCTGACCACCCACCGGATCCAGCGCGCCAGAGAACAGATAGATCGGCAGTTCGGGATTGATTTTAGCCATAGCTTTTGGAGCAGCAAGCTCGGCCAGACCATTGAGAAAGTCATACCAGGATTGGGTGGAAATGGCGCCGCCACAGTGGGGGTCGGCTAGATAGGCATCGACCACAGCTTGATCGCTGGAAATCCAGTCTTTACTCGTGCGGTTGGGTTTAAAGGCATTGTTAAATGCACCAAAAGAGAGGCTTTCCATCAGGTTGCTCGACGCATCTCTACCCAGTCGCAGGCGTTCAATTCTGGCGATTCCGGCGGCGGCTCGACAGATCCAGGGTGGTGCATAGTTTGAGCCGGACAGTATCAGGCCTTTTAGACTTTCACCCAGTTTATTACCCAGTCTATTTTGTAGTTTATTACTGAGCCTCTCAGCGTAAATCTGACAGAACCGCGTGGCCATAAAAGAGCCCATACTGTGGCCAAGAATAATTAGCGGTAAATCGGTCTGCTGGCCAATATGCTCGATAAGCTGCCACTGGTCATCAATCATCTGATTCCAGCCATTGTTATCCGCAAAGTGATAGAGATTGCCATTGGCCGCGCCGGTTTTACCGTGGCCACGGTGATCGTCGGCACTGACCATAAACCCCTGTTGATTGAGAAACTCAGCGAGAGGCTGGTAACGTGCGCTGTGCTCGGCCATGCCGTGCATGATATGTATCCAGGCTTTTGCTGGGGCCTGTTGATGATTAGATTGCTGATCAGACTGTTTAGCCGGCCATAGGTGGTAGTGGCACTCCCCGGGATCGCCACTGGTGAAGGCAATGGTTTTTAGACTCATAGGCTGCCTCTTTATTATTGTTGTTTTTAGGTCCTTCGGCTTCGCTCAGGATGACCAGGCTTTTGTTTTTAGGTCCTTCGGCTTCGCTCAGGATGACCACGCTTTTTATTAGATCCTTCGGCTTCGCTCAGGATGACCACGCTTTTTATTAGATCCTTCGGCTTCGCTCAGGATGACCACGCTTTGCGTGGTCACTTTTTCTTGCGGCGTTTTCTACTCAAGTGGTTAAACAGATCAATATATTGCCCAGTCAGTTTGTGCGAAGGGGCCAGGTAAATAAGCGGCACGCATTCATTGTGTGACTCTTTCATTTTTACCGACTGATTGAGATAGGTTGGAATAATCGGTAGCTTTTCCTTTTTCATCTCGGCAATCAAACGGGTCGGCAGTGAGGCCATTGGCTGGAACTGATTGACCACAATACCGCCAATCTCAAGATCGTCATTGTGGTCTTCGCGAATCTCGTAAATCACATCGAGGATCGAGTAGAGCGCCTGTCTTGAAAAGGCGTCGCAGTCAAAGGGAATTAAACAGCTGTCGGCACAGATCAGTGCGGATCTGGTGTAGAAGTTTAGCGACGGAGCTGTGTCTATATAAATCTCATCGAACTCTTTATTTAGCTTGTTGAGCAGATCGCGCAATTTATAGATTTTTTGTCGCGACTCAAGCTTATGTTCAAGTGTTAGCAGATTGGCGCTGGAGGGTAGAACAGAGAGATTTTCGAAGGGTGTTTGGTGCACGTAATCCATTGGCTCATTGAGCTTGGATGAAAATTCCAATGTGCCATCAAAATAGTCGGCAACGGTATTTTCCTCTGGCGTTTCACCGAGCAGGTAGTGAGTAGAATTACACTGCGAGTCGAGATCTACAACTAGAGTGCGCTTGCCTCGCGAGGCGCTAATAGCCGCCAGGTTACAGGTAATACTTGATTTACCAACGCCGCCTTTCTCGTTAAATATCACTCTTCGCATCGATCTAACTCCAGTTGATTACAGGTGCCTTTTATTACAGGTGTCTTCTAGTAAAAGTCGATTCTACCCAATGTTGTTGGTGGGATATAGGGGCTTTAGTCCATTCGCTGATGTTTTAGCCTCTGCTGAGGGTATATCCAGACCTTTTAGTAGAGCAATCAGCAATTTTATATCCGCCGATGGCGACTGATCCTCATTATTGGGGCTGTTGTAGAGGCTCTGGTCGAGTCGGTCGAACTGCTGTTTAAGTTGCGGGTCTGCACAGAGTTCGGCTATTTCTTGCAGAGTTTTAATCTTATTGTCGGGGAAAGCACTGCGACCCCAGGCGATAACTGCTTCGCGCAGCGCGGCCAAGTCATCTTTTTTGGCGGCTATTTCTATGGCTTTAATCAGCTGTTTTAACTTGAGTCTTGGACTGTTGATTTCACTTGGGCGTTGGCGAGCAGATTGCTTGCTTTTTCGTTTGAGTAGCAGGGCGGCTAACAGGGTTAATAGCAGGGCATTTGCTGCCAGTGATAGGCGCATTAACGTAGAAAAGCTGCCATCACCCGTCTGTAAATCATTGTTCTGTGATATGGCTGCAGCACTCTGCTGACTATCCGCCAACTCTATGGGTTCAAGGTAAGGGGCTGAGTTTGTTGCGGCGCTTGTAGGGGCGGCTCCAACCTCTAAACGCATCGCATCCAGGGTTGCGGTTTGCATCCGTTGATTAACCGTATCCCACCAGCGCAGCGAAATCTCCGGCAAAACGATTTCTCCTTGGCGGTTGGGTACCAGGGCAAAAGATTCCTGACGAACCCCTGTGACACCACTGGCATCCACAGACTCATTGAGTTGCGCCTGATCTGGATAGACTTTGAAGTCGCTGCTTGACTCTAGGCTAAGCGGCAAAATCTGTGCACCGGTTAAACCTTTGGCGCTAATGGTAATGGTTCGGGTTACAGGTTCGCCAACCTGCAGCTGCTCGAGATTATTACTCCACTTTTGAGATATTGTCAGCTGGCTGCTGGGCATCCACTGGTCGGCATCTATATGGGCTGGCTTGGCCATCACATCAATGGTTTTGGCTTCGGTATTGCGAATAATCTGGTTGCCTCTGCTTCTGAAAAAGCTGCTCTGATTATTGCCAGGCTGATAAACACTGATCGCCACCGGGGGAATATTCAGTTTGCCGCTAGTCTGAGGAAAGAGTGCGTATTTCATTTCTACAACCATATAATCTTTGTTGCCAACACGTTTCTGAAATTGGTTTTGAGCGACTTTTTGAATAATTGCGCCAGGAAGTACCAACTCTTCCATGGACAGATCGGTCAGCTGAATCGATGTGTAGAGCCGGTGAGTTAGCAATAGCTGTTCCTGCACATAAACTGCCGGTTTGTCGATCAGGGTTTCTGTGTATACCGGCTGCCCTGTGGTATTTGAGGGGCTGGCTTTGCGAACACTGATTTCGATAGCGTCGCTAATATCCTTTTTGTATTTAATCGATGGCACTAATAATCGGCCGATGCGCTTTGGCGCCAGCGTCAGCTTCCAGTCGGTGTAGGACTCGGAACGACCATTACTTATGCTGATCTGTTGCTGGCGATTATTAGAGAGAATTTTAAAGTCTCGTTTAAGCACATCAAAGTCCGGTTGGCTAGTCACTGCCTGACCGTCAAAGCGCACTAATAACTGCAGGGTTTCGTTGCTGTCGAGCACCGTGCGATCTGCGGTGGCGGTCAGTTTTGCCCAGCTCTGGGTGGATGCTGTAAGGGCAAATAGCAGTAGAAATAAGGCTCGCTGGAGAAATTTGCGCTCGGCATTTTTATTGAGTGATTTTTGCATAGTTGTGTCTATTATTTTCTCTCTAATAAGGGCGCGGTTTACCAACGCTCCTGTTGCTGTTCACTGGGTGGTGCTGGGCGGCGTTGTTCTAGTGCTCGCTGTCGCGATTGGTAGCGAAATTTCTCACGGAGTAATCCACCGGGATCGTCTGGTACTCGTCGCAACCACTGTTCCAATTCCTGTTGAGCTTGTTTTTGCTCTTCGGTAAGTTCTTGCTGCTCTATTTGTTGTTCTGAGAGCTCAGGGCTTTTATTGGGCTCAGGGCTGTTCTCTTTAGCCTCTTGCTCTGCCTGTTCTTTAGCAGCTTGCTCCTGGGCTTTTTGCTCCTCTGATTTTTCACCCTCTTGCTGCTGGCTCTGTTCAGAATCAGATTGTTGATTTTGTTCGGACTCAGACTGTTGTTGCTGGTCTTGATTTTGTTGATCTTGGCTCTGTTGATCCTGACTTTTCTGGTCTTTATTGGGCTCGCCGTTCTGTTCCTGATTTTGCTCCTGCTGTTGCTTTAACTTTTCTAATAGCTCTCGATTGGCAAGCGCATCGGCCATCTCCGGTTGCAGTTCCAGAGCACGATTGTAGGCTTCAATAGCCCCATCCAGATCGCCAGATTTTGCCAGTCCATTGCCGCGGTTGTAGTGGCTATCTGCATTATCAAATTGCACAAACTGATCTATAGCAGACGGATAATCTCCGGCTTTATAGGCGGCACTGCCGCGCCATTGAGGGTCTTTAAATAATGTCTGCGCAGTCTCCGCATCCCCAGCCTGTAGTAATTCCCTGGCCTGTTGATCGGCGGTTTGCCATAGATCTCGCCATTCAAAGGCGGTGGCCGGATCGGAAAACAGTGTCGGCACCAGTAATAGCACGGCGATATTGCCTTTGCGAAAGCTCGCCAGCAGTACCGGTAGCAGAAGCAGTATCAGCCAGTAACCCTGATCATCCCAGAGGTCAAAGTCACGCTCTAACTCTTTGCTGGCATCGGGAAACAGCTCTTCAGTAGAGTCGAGCAGGGCATTTATATCGCTGTCATCGGTGCTTAGGGTTCTATAAATACCACCGCTGTTTTGCGCCAGCATCTGTAATGAGGCGGGTGATAATTTAGGGATTAGAATGGCGCCATTACTATCTTTAACAAAGCCCCCTGAACCGGTCGGAATCGGCGCTCCCTGTCGAGTGCCGACACCGAGAATGGAGAGTCGGAATTTACCGGCTTTTTTAACCATAGATTGCACGGTGGCAAAGGCAGGGCTGGCAACACCATCGGTAATTAGCAATAGATCAGCCTGTTGATAGCCACCATTAATCGCCAGTTCAAGGGCGGTTTCTACCGCGTCTTCGGTATTGCTGCCATACACAGGTAATAGCGAAGGCTGCAGTGTGGGCACCAGACTTATAATGGTATTGCTGTCTTCGGTCAACGGAGACAGGCTGTAAGCTTCGCCGCCGTAAACTACTAGCGCGCTATAACCCTCAGCGCGGTTTTTTAGAATATCGATAAGTTTGTAGCGCGCTCGTGCCAGTCGACTTGGCTTGATATCCTCGGCGAGCATCGAGGGCGAAAGATCCATTATCAGTATTAGTGCGGCATCTTTTTTATGCACGGGCTGTGGCAACTGCTGCCAGCTGGGTCCGGCCAACGACAGGCAGACAACTATCCAAGCTGCCAGTACCCAGTAGATACCGCGCTGTTTTTTATCGCTGTCGCCGTGCATTAAAAACGGCAGTAGCTCTGGGTTAATAATCTTTTCCCAGTTTCCGGCACTGCGTTTTCGCCACTGGGCGAAAGCGACTATTGTGAGTGCTGGAATCAGACCTAGCAGTGCCATTGGGCGGAGAAAATGAAACTCGCTGAAATCATGACTTAGAAATTCAAGCATTTGGCTTTCCTTTCCCTGCACCTGCACCTGTGTTCGAAAAGCTAAAGAGTCCTAGCAATAAACTCAGCACAAAGGCTAACGCCAATGGCCAGTGATAGAGTGCGGCGATAGGGCGAATAGTTTCAGCATCCTGTTCTATCGGTTCGAGGCGGTTGAGCTCTTTATAAATTGCTGCCAACTCCTGTGGGTTCCGCGCGCGAAAGAATTTTCCGCCAGTGGCATCGGCAATACCCGCCAGGGTTTTTTCATCGAGGTCAGCTGAGGGATTGGTGGTTCGAGTGCCAAATATGCTGCGAGTTTCCATTACCTCTGCGCCTATACCAATGGTATAAATTTTCACCTTGGCACGGCTGGCCAATTCTGCGGCTTTTAAGGGATCCAGTTCACCGGCATTGTTGGCGCCATCGGTCAACAATATAACCACGCGATGATTTTCCGGCCGTTCTTGAAGACGTTTCACCGAGAGACCAATCGCATCACCTATAGCGGTGCCATTGCCGGCAAAACCCAGTTGCGCCTCGTAGAGTAGGGTCTGCATGGTTTTGCGATCAAAGGTCAGCGGTGTCTGCAGATAGGCTTTCTCTCCAAATAAAATCAGTCCCAACCGATCGCCCTTGCGTTCAAGGACAAAGTCACCAACCACAGCTTTAACCGCGACTAAACGGTTAACGCTGTTACCACCGAGCTGCATATCTTCACGCTCCATGCTGCCGGAGATATCTACCGCCAGCAAAATATCACGGCCATTGGTTGGCAGGGCCACCGGTTCGCCAATCCAGATGGGTCGAGAGAGGGCCAGCACAGTACTCAGCCAGATAAGGCTCAATACTATTAATAGTAGCGACTTGCGCAAACTATTCGAGGCTGCGCTACTTGACTCTCCAGCAGCATGGGCGAGTAGCGGCGCACGAAGAGCGCGGAGTCGAATATCGGCGGCTTTTCTCAACCATCTATACAGCAGCGGCAGGGGTGCCAGTGTTAGAGCCCATGGCCAGAGTAGTTCTAACATGGCTTTTCGAACTCCAGTTTATGTTCTGGCAGATGTTGCTTTATCCAGCGGCTAGCATCTTCAAATAGTTCGTCAGTCTGATGGCTTAGCTGGCTGTCACTACTATATAGCGCCTGATCCAGATCCAGATTTAACTGATCAAAAACCGGCTTATCGCAGCTGCACTGCATAAAGCCAATAAACGCCATAATACTCTGGCTGCCCGGCTGATGATTGGGGTAGGCGCTGTTGGCGGTCTGCTTTAGCAGTTCAAAAAGCTCGCGCAACTGTTGCTGAGAATTTCCCCTTAGCTGTAATACTTTGAGTTTTTTCTGTGCCTGTCGTCGATAGAGTCCGGCGCTGTGGCGACGATAAAAAAATCTTATCAACCAGGCAGATAACAAACAGCCAGCGATTATTGAAATCCACCAGCCCGGGGCCAATGGCCACCAGCTAATCGGTTCGGGAAGATGGATATCACGTAGTTGGTCGAGGGGGTTTGGCGCGGCCTTTGTTAGTGGATTCGCCGTGGCTTCTGTTAATGGAATGCCCATTAGCTGCGCCGTCCCTTGCGTCGTTTACCATAGGCCTGAGCCAGAACCGACATCGCAGAATTGGCGGTATTAAAGGGCAGCAGCCCGGCAGAGAGCTGTTGGCTAAATTTCTTAAGGCGCTGGCTGCGCGCTTCAAAAGCATTGGCAAAGTCTTCGCGCAGACGGCTATTGCCGGTGTCGAGTAATCGATGTTGCTCGCCGTCGCTAACCGCATACAGCGCCGGTTCGGGCAGTTCAATTTCAATGTTGTCGAAGATATGGCAGAAGTTAAGGTTGCCATGACGGGCCAGTTCAAAAAGGTGCCGTTCGCAGTCTTCATTAAAGTCATGAAAGTCGCTGACAATAAAAATAGTGGTGCCGGGCAGGGCAAAGCGCCGGGTCTCTTCGAGTATATGGGCAAGACTGAATTGCTCGGCAGCCGGCTCTAGAAGCTGCTCGCTAAAATCCCGAAGTTTATGAATAAATTCTAATACCGCGTGGTGGCTGCGGCGGGATTTAACATCGCTCTGCTGTTGCGCGCCAAATACCAGTCCGCCAACGCGATCATTGGCATTAAGTCCCGCCCATGCCAAGGCCGCTGAAACTTCACAGGCGTGCACGGACTTTAAACGTTGACTGCCAAAAAACATCGACCCGCGAAGGTCGCTAACGACTAGGACAGGACGCTCGCGCTCCTCGCGAAATATCTTGGTGTGAGGGGTCTGGGTTTTGGCGGTCACTCGCCAGTCGATACTGCGGACATCGTCGCCGGGCTGATAGATTCGCACTTCATCGAAATCCATACCGCGACCGCGAAATCTTGAGCGGTGTCCGCCAGCCATCATCTGCCGCGCCTGCACACGGGGAAAGCCGGTGAGCTCACGAGCAGCATAACGCAGTCTGACCATCTCGCTGAGATTGGCGATGGCCGGGTGGTTGTTATTCTCTGGTGTCTGGGTCATTAGGCTGAGGCGACAGTTTCCAGTAAGGTATCAATAACCTGATTGGCAGTGACACCACTGGCCTCAGCGTCGAAGCTAAGAATCAGGCGGTGACGCAAGACATCGTGAGCCACAGCGCGAATATCGTCCGGGGTCACAAAGTCACGACCCTGTAGCCAAGCCATGGCGCGGCTACAGCGATCCAAGGCAATAGTGGCTCGCGGGCTGGCACCGTAGTCGAGCCATTTGGCGAGATTGCCGCCGTAACCTTTGCTATCGCGGGTGGCGAGAATTAATTGCACTAAATACTCTTCAACCGGCTCGGCCATATGCACACCAAGCGCTTCTTTGCGCGCGGCAAACAGCGTTTCCTGAGTCAACAGTTCAATGCCCGGCGCTTTTTCCTGCAATGCTTCTCTGCGCGATAGCTGCAAAATCAGATGCTCGGTTTCCGGTGCTGGATAGTCGACCATGATATGCATCAGAAATCTGTCCATCTGCGCTTCTGGTAGCGGATAGGTGCCTTCCTGCTCAATGGGATTCTGGGTCGCCATCACCAAAAACAGCTCGGGAAGCTGGTAGGTAGTACCACCGACCGAGACCTGACGTTCGGCCATGGCCTCTAATAGCGCTGACTGGACCTTGGCTGGTGCGCGGTTGATCTCGTCGGCGAGAACCAGATTGTGAAACAGTGGCCCAGCCTGAAATTCGAAATTTCCCTGCTGTGGGCGATAGATATCACTGCCGGTAATGTCGGCGGGCAGCAGGTCGGGGGTAAACTGCACCCGTTGGAAGTCGCCTTCGATTCCTTCGGAGAGGGTTTTAATCGCTTTGGTCTTGGCAAGTCCCGGGGCGCCTTCGACAAGCAGATGACCATCCGCTAAAAGGGCAATAATTAAACGTTCAACTAAATGGTTCTGGCCGACGATCTGTTGGTTGAGCCAGTCTTTGAGTAGATGGATTTTCTGGTGCAAAAGATTCCCCTGTTAGCGTTTGTCTAAGCCGGTTTGGCACAAAATTATCAGACATTCTAGTGCCTCAATTATTAACACACAAACCTGATTTTGTAGGCTATAGTATTGGCATTGTTAGCGTCAAAGCTATGCATAATTAATTTATATTTCAAGAGCCGCTAATAGAGACTAAATTTTTTTCAAAAGGTTGCAAATCTTGATCATGGATGTGAAAAAAAATATTGGCAGAGAACAGCTAGTAACTATTTTAAAGTCAGTTTCAGCGGACAAGCTCGACTCAGAGCGAGCCGCAGAGTTCCTTAATTTTATTGTCGATGCTATGCATTTCTACCCGGATGCAGACTATTTGTCGCGACCGGTAGAAGAGATATTTTTTAATATTTATGGGCTGTTTCAGTTTGCTGAAAATAGCGCCCGTGAAGGCTCAGCTAATCAGGCGCGATTAAAGGCCTTTAATCCGCAGCCGGAAGTTGATGGCTGGGCTAGCCCACAGACCGTTATTTATATCAATCAGCGGGATATGCCATTCTTGGTTGATTCGTTGCGCATGGCATTAAACCGCCGCGGTTTAAATATATTCACTCTGCAGAGTAATCCGGTCTGGGTGCTGCGCGATGCTAGCGGTCAGCTAGTAGCGATTAACAAATCTTATATAGAAGGTGCTCAACGAGAAGCCTTTATCAATATTGAGGTGGATATTCACCGCGATTCTGAGCTGGCGGAATTACAGCGCGACCTACTTTTAGTGCTCGATGATGTGCAGACCGTGGTCGATGATTTTGAGCCGATGCGCGCTCGAGCTGGTGAGTTGATTGAAGAGCTGACTAGCAGTGCTGCTCATGTGCCAGAGGTTAGCGAGTCACTGGAGTTTTTGCGTTGGATTTATAATGGCTATTTTACCTTTCTTGGTTGCGCCGAATTTGATTTGGTTGAAGGCAATAGCGAGATGTATCTGCATGAGCAGACTGACAGTCGTCTGGGGCTGCTAGACAAATACGGCGGTGATACCCGCGCGGAAGCCATTCAAAAATTAAGTCCCGGTGTCGTCGCACTCTATCAGGGTGACAATATTTTAACCTTTACCAAATCGTCGCGACGCTCGCGGGTGCATCGCGATGTCTACTCCGACTATCTGGTGGTCAAACGCTTTAATGATCGCCAGGAGCCGATTGGCGAAGTGCGTTTCCTTGGCCTCTATACCTCACAGTTTTATTCCTACAGCCCCAGGCGCATTCCTATTCTGCGTGAAAAAGTCAATTGGGTTATGGATAACTGTGGTTTTGAGAAAAATAGCCACGACGGTAAAACCCTGCAGACGATTTTAGATTTCCATCCCCGCGATGAGCTCTTTCACCTGAGTCGCGAAGAGCTGGCTGACACGGCTATTGGCATCTGGCAGATTCAGGAGCGCCGAGTTATAAAAGTATTTATGCACGCCGACCCCTTCGATAAGTTTGTCAGCTGTATTGTCTATCTGCCGCGAGAATCATTTAACACCGCGTCGCGCATCAAGATTCAGCAGGCCATTGGTGCTGAGCTAGATGCCGAAGAGAGTGAGTTTGCCACGCATTTTTTGCCAGAGTCGGTATTGGTGCGTATCTATGTGGTCTATCAACTACGCAGTACAAAGTATCTGCAGGTTGAATGCGAACAGCTGGAATCGCTAGTGGCTAATATTACCCGTAATTGGAGTGACGGCTTTGCTGAGGAGGCGGTGGTCTATTGGGGTGAGCGCGATGGTTGCGCCCTGGGACGTCAATTCCAGCGTGCTTTTCCGGCCGCTTACCTTGAGCTTTATAGCCCACTGCAGGCGATTGAGGATGTATTGCTAATCGATGAGTTAGAGGACGTCAGAGAGTTGGGTATTGCCTTTAATAGTCTCGATAATAGTCTCGATGGTGAGAAAAATAATTTCCTACAGCTCAAACTGTTTCACTGGGATTCCCCGCTTGAACTTTCAGATATGATTCCAATGCTCGAGAATCTTGGTTTCCGAGTGATGGTCGAGCATCCCTATCTGATTAAACCGGAAGCGGGTAACCAGATCTGGTTACAGGATTTTCGTCTCACCTTCTCCCTAGATGTGAATGTCGATGTTTCGGCAGTGCAGGGCAGCTTTAAAGATGCACTGCGTGTGGTCTGGCAGGGTGAAGCGGAAAATGACAGCTTTAACCGGCTAGTGATTGGCGCCCGTCTCGATTGGCGAGCGGTGGCGATGTTGCGCCTCTATGCCCGCTATTTAAAGCAGCTGGGCATAGCCTACAGTCAAGAGTTTATTGCTGACACACTGTCGCGTCATCTGGATATCACACGCAATCTAGTGGCACTGTTTAAGAGTTATTTCGACCCCCGATACGCAGGCGAGAAAAGTCGTAGTGATCGATCTATCGGGCTCTCAAAGAAGATATTGCAGGCGCTAGATAAAGTTGAGAATATCAGTGAGGACATTGTTCTGCGCAGTTATCTCGATATTGTTGAGGCAACCCTGAGAACCAACTTCTTCCAGACCTTTGAAGATGGCAGTTCCAAACCCTATATTTCGGTTAAATTACAATCGGCAAAGATTCCTCTGGCACCAAAACCCCGTCCCGAGTATGAGATATTTGTCTATTCCCCAAGAGTGGAGGGCGTACATCTGCGCGGCGGCAAGGTCGCTCGTGGCGGCTTGCGCTGGTCGGACCGCCTGGAGGACTATCGTACTGAGGTGCTAGGTCTGGTCAAGGCACAGCAGGTTAAGAATGCGGTCATTGTACCCACCGGTGCCAAAGGTGGCTTTGTCGCCAAACAGGCTAATATGGCAGCGGGTCGTGAAGCTTGGCTGCAGGAGGGAATCTCCAGTTATATGCTCTATGTGCAGGCGCTTCTGGATATTAGCGACAATCTGATTGAGGGCGAGATTGTTACTCCGCCAGATATTCTCTGTCGCGACGGTGACGACCCCTATCTGGTGGTGGCTGCGGATAAAGGCACGGCAACTTTCTCGGATATTGCCAATGAGATATCTGAAGCGAATAACTTCTGGCTCGGTGATGCCTTCGCCTCCGGTGGTGGCAACGGTTATGACCACAAGGCCATGGGTATTACCGCACGCGGAGCCTGGGTTGCTGTGCAGCGCCATTTCCGTGAGATCGGCGTAGATATTCAGCGTGAAGATTTTACCGTTGTCGGTATTGGCGATATGGGCGGCGATGTATTTGGCAACGGAATGTTGCTCTCAGAACATATCCAACTAGTCGCTGCATTCAATCATCTACATATATTTGTCGACCCGAATCCGGATTCTGCGGCGACCTTTGTCGAGCGCAAGCGACTGTTTGAAACGCCGAGAAGTACCTGGAACGACTTCGATAAATCACTGCTATCCAAAGGTGCTGCGGTCTATTCCAGAGCGGCCAAATCGCTACAGTTAACAGCGGAAATCATGGCGCGTTTTGACATTGAGCAGGATAAAGTAACGCCCACAGAGTTGATAACGGCAATTCTTAAATCCTCTGTTGATCTTATCTGGAATGGTGGTATTGGTACCTATATTAAAGCCTCGTCAGAGAGCGATGCCGAGGTCGGTGACCGGGCTAACGATAGTCTGCGGATCAATGGCCGCGAACTGCGCTGCAAAGTGTTTGGCGAGGGTGGCAATCTGGGTATGACCCAGCGTGGGCGGATTGAGTACTGCCTGCGGGGCGGTATCTGTAATAGCGATTTTATCGATAATGCCGCCGGTGTGGACTGTTCTGATCACGAAGTGAATATTAAGATTTTATTAAATAAAAAAGTCCGCGAAGGTGCTATGACCGTGGAGCAGCGCAACAGCTTTTTGGCTTCTATGACCGATGAAGTTGCTGAATTAGTGCTGCACAACAACAGTCGTCAAACTCAGGCAATCAGTCTGGCCATGCATCGCAGTCAGCAGCAATATGCTGAATACCAACGCTTTATGCTCTGGTTGGAAAGTAACGGTAGACTGGATAGAGAGTTGGAGTTTTTGCCCTCTGATGAGCAGATTAATGATCGACTGAGTCGCGGTCAGCCGGTTTGGACAAGACCTGAGTTGGCAGTGCTGGTCTGTTACTCAAAGGTGATGCTTAAAGAGACGCTTTTGGAGGCCAATTTACTCGATGATCCAGTGTTGGCAGAATCTGTTAATGGTGCGTTCCCTGCGTCGTTGGTTGATCAGTACCCCGCGGATATTGTTGAACACCAGTTGCGCCCGGAAATTGCAGCCACTCAGTTGGCCAATGATATGGTCGATCGGGTTGGTTTTACTTTTTTCTTCCGTCAGATGGAATCTACAGGAGCCAGTGCCGGGGATATTATCCGCGCCTTCACTATCAGTCTGAATATTCTCGGCATAGACAAACTATGGCAGCAGATTGAGGCTAATGAAGATAGCCTGACTGCCAGTGTACAGTTGGATCTGTTGCATATTCTGATGCGCCTGGTGCGGCGTTCCACTCGCTGGCTGCTGCGCAACCGACGTCTAAATCTACACTGCAACGAAATGATTCAGGCTATGAGCGAGCCTATGCAGTTAGTGTTAAATAAGTTGCCGGATCTTCATGAATCGGAATGGATTAAATTATGGAGTGATGAAAAAGTCCGGCTGATGGGCTGGGGAGTTAAAGAGCCACTGGCTTCAACCCTTGCCGCGGCGGACAGTATGTTTTTCAGTGTTGGCACGGTTGATATGGCGCTGCGTCTACAGAGACCTGTGGAAGTGGTTGCCAGGCTTGCTTTTAAGCTCGGCGAGGATTTGTCCCTAGACTGGTTTATGGCTCAAATTGTCGCACTGCAGCCACAGGATCGCTGGGAGGATCTGGCTCGTGAGTCCTTTGTCGATGATCTTGAAAGTCAGCGTCGGCAGTTGACGGCCTGTTTGCTCGAGGGTCATAACAGCGAAGATATAGAGCAGTTGTTTGCCGATTGGCAGATTCAGCAGTCGCAGTTAATTGCCCGTTGGAAAAGTATGGTTGCCGAGTTGCGACGCGGTTCGGTGCCTGATTTTGCGATGGTTTCCGTGGCCCTGCGCGAGCTGTTGGATCTGGTGCAGGCATCGGTGGATGCAGCACGATCATAGGCCTGTCATCTCGACAGAGCAAAGCGACGAGAGATCTCCAACCAGCTCTCCACCAACTCTCCAATAAAAGCTCAATACAAAAAAAGGCCGCAACTTCACATGAGTTGCGGCCTTTGTGGTGGCCCATCGCAAATTTTTATTATTTGGTGAGCCGGAAGCGGGACATATCCCGCTTAAGTTTTTGTTTTGTGTTGTTGGGGGCATAGACCCAATTGGAAAGTAGATGATTAAAGAGCTTTATAAACTAGCCGCTTTCTGTTGAAAACTGGCCTGATTATACCCATTCCAAAAATCTTCACGTCCTTCTCGCCAACCCCGTGACCAGTGATAGGCCATTTGTGATTGTTCTTGATAGGGGCAGGCTTCTATTGATCGTCCTATAACAGCAGCTTGGTAGCCTTTTACATAGGAACGGTGTTCTTGATCTCTTTTATGTTTTTTCACTTATATCTCCTAACGGTTTAGTAGGAAACCGACACTCAGCTTGAAAAACCTGCTGAGAGCAGTTTTTATCAAACAAAATTGTGTAAAGAGCGATAGAATGAGCGCCTTTTTGCGCGCTAAGTATAGTTGACCAAATTCTATCGACGCTGTCGAAGATTTTGTTAGTCTATACAGAGCGGGTTTTAATCCTCAAAGTAATAAAAGGATACTATTTGTGTCATCAGTTGCAGTTGATCAGGCTTGGCTAGCCACCTGTCCCAAAGGGCTTGAGCAGTTGCTCGCCCAAGAATTACAGGCGCTGGGCGCTGAGAGCACCAAAGAGACAGTTGCCGCAGTACATTTCGACGGCACTCGCGAGTTGGCTTATCGCGCCTGTCTCTGGTCGCGCCTTGCCAACAGAATATTGATGCCACTGCACAGTTTTAGCCTAGATGAGGAAGATCAACTCTATCAAGAATGTCTGGATATCCCCTGGGAAGAGCACTTCTCTCACGAGCAAACCATCGCCATCGACTTTATCGGCACCTCGCGCCTCGTCGACAACACCATGTATGGCTCACAGCGAGTTAAAGATGCCATTGTTGACCGTATCCGTCGTGAAGAGGGCGAGCGCCCCAATGTAGATACCAAGAACCCGGATATTCGAATTCAGGTACGTCAGCATAAAGGGCAGGTTACTGTGTCTCTGGATATTTCTGGTGAGAGTTTGCACCGTCGCGGTTATCGAACCGGGCAGGGCAGTGCGCCAATCAAAGAAAATCTCGCCGCTGCATTATTGATACGCGCCGGCTGGCCCGAGATGATGAAAGATGGCGCAGCACTACTCGACCCCATGTGTGGTAGTGCCACACTGATTATTGAAGGCGCAATGATGGCCGCCGATATTGCGCCGGCCCTGTTGCGTGAGCGGTTTGGATTTAGCGACTGGAAACAGCACGATCAAGAACTCTGGCAGTCAATATTCGATGAAGCAGAGCAGCGCAAAACTGCAGGTCTCGAGGCCCTTGAGCTGGATTTCCGCGGCTATGATGCCAACCCGCGAGTATTGGAATTCGCTACCTTAAATATTGAAAAAGCCGGTCTGGATGAACATATCCGTCTCGCCCATAAGCCGATTGATCAGTTTGGCAAGGCCACCGCTGACTATGGACTATTAATTACCAACCCACCCTACGGTGAGCGTCTCGGTGATGTTGATGGCCTGATTCCCATCTATCAAAAGTTGGGTTCCGTTCTGCAAAAGAATTTCCAAGGCTGGAAAGCCGCGGTATTTACCGGCAATGTTGAGTTAGGCCGCGAGACCGATCTGACCCCGACCAAACAGTACCAACTATTTAATGGCACCATTCCCTGTAAGTTATTGGTGTTTACCGACCTGACCTCAAGATCGGCAAAAATTGAAGAGCGCCTTAACACCCCAGCGCCCGCCCAGGTGTTAACCGAAGGGGCAACCATGGTGCTCAACCGCTTGATTAAAAATCAGCGCAAGTTAAATAAATGGTTAAACAAAACCGATACCAGCTGTTACCGCGTTTACGATGCCGATATTCCGGAATATGCCGTCGCCATCGATATCTACGAGGACTCGGTGCATGTTCAGGAATACGCACCGCCGGGAACCATTGAAGACCGTGTCGCCCGCGAGCGTTTCGCTGAAGTTAAGCAAGCAGTTAAAGAGTTTGCCAGTGAAGTTGAAGGCCGTATTCACTATAAAGAGCGCCGTCGTCAAAAGGGCGACAACCAGTATCAAAAATTTAATGAAGGCCCCAGCGACACCATGGTTGTCTATGAGGGCGAAGCGCAATTTGAAGCTAACCTGTCAGATTATCTGGATACCGGACTATTTCTCGATCACCGCCCGGTGCGACGCATGGTAGCCGAACTGGCGAAAGGCAAGAGCCTCTTAAACCTGTTCTGTTATACCGCTGCGGTCTCTGTGCAGGCGGCTCTCGGTGGTGCCAAGAGCACCCTGAGTATTGATATGTCGAATACCTATCTGGACTGGGCGCAGCGCAATTTTGATCTCAATAAACTCAGTGATAAAAACCATCACCTGCTGCGTGCCGACTGCCTGAAATGGCTGGAGACAGATAGCGAAAAATACGATGTGATCTTCCTTGATCCACCGACATTCTCCAACTCGAAAAAGATGGACGTGGTATTGGATGTGCAGCGTGATCACGGCGACCTGATTCGTAACTCTATGGCCAAACTTGCCGATGACGGCGTACTGATTTTCTCCAATAACTTCCGCAAGTTTAAGATGGATGAGCTGACTCTGCGCCAGTTTGACTGTGAGAATATTACCCCCCAGACATTAGATATGGATTTTGAGCGAAATCCGCGTATTCACAATGTGTGGAAAATCACTCGGCGCAGCAGTTTTGGCTAATCATTTAACGATCTACAGCGGCCCCAACTGCCATCTCTGTGAACAGGCCAAGGCGATTCTCTATCCGTTGTTAGCAGAAAAGGGTTGGGAGTTGGTTGAGGTGAATATTCAGGATGATGAACGCTTGAAAGAAAAGTATGGGATTCGGATTCCGGTTGTCGCACTGCCCAATGGTGATGAGAAGGGCTGGCCTTTTACTGCAGCGCAGATTGGGCGGATGTTGGATGGGGTTGGTTAAGGGAATTGGGTAAGGCTGTAAGCTGGAGGAGGTCCTTCGGCTTCGCTCAGGATGACGGTGGGTTCGCTCAGGATAACAACAGACTCACCGTCATCCTGAGAGAGCGCAGCGAACCGAAGGACCTCATGCAGTTCACTCCAACTTATTTACTTCTAATAAATCACTTATTTATTAAACTCCGCCACATACTTATCTAGCGCATTGGCAAACTCCATACGATCACGTTGCGTTAAGGGTGGAGGCCCGCCGCCAACCTGAACACCGCTATTGCGCATACTGTCCATAAAATCACGCATATTGAGTCGCGCTTTAATATTGGCCTTGCTGTACAGCTCACCCCGAGGATTCAGGGCTTTACCACCCTTATCAATCACCTCTGCTGCCAGTGGAATATCTGCAGTAATCACCAGATCATCTTTCTCCACCAGCTGCACAATATGATCATCGGCCACATCAAAACCTGAGCTCACCTGAATGGAGCGCACAGTTGGAATTCGCGGTGTAGACAGCGCCTGATTGGCAACCAGAATCAGTTCAATCCCGGTGCGCTGTGAAACTCGATAGAGAATATCTTTAATCACCGTCGGGCAGGCATCGGCATCGACATAAATTTTCACAGGCTTTCCTGGCTAGTTATTAAGGGGGCTTTTATAGGGCGCTTGAGATTCAATTGCAACCTTTGCTTTGTTTATAAAGTAGCGGGCTTGTAACTCATTCCATACAGAGTAAAATGCGCGCTTATTAAATTTAACTCAAGTGGCCCCTGGTATGGGTCACCACTGAAAAAGGAAAACGCTATGCCCGCAATTACTCTGCCTGATGGTTCCCAACGACTTTTCGATAATCCTGTTTCTGTGGCCGATGTCGCCGCTGATATTGGTGCTGGTTTAGCCAAAGCCACCCTTGCTGGTGTTGTCGACGGTGAAGTGGTCGATGCCTCCTTTATTATGGAAAAAGATGCGACTCTGGCGATTGTTACTGATCGCTCCGATGAAGCGCTGGATATTATCCGTCACTCCTCAGCGCATTTGTTGGCTATGGCGGTAAAGCAGTTATTCCCTTCGGCGCAGGTGACTATTGGCCCAGTGATCGAAGATGGTTTTTACTATGACTTCGCCTTTGAGCGTGCCTTTACCCCAGAAGACCTTGAGGCTATCGAAGCGCGCATGTCAGAGTTGGTGAAAGCCGATCACAGTATTGCTCGCGAAGAGTGGAAGCGCGATGATGCGGTTGAATTCTTTAAGAGCATTGGCGAGGAATACAAGGCTGAGATTATCGCCAGTATCCCCGATGACCAAGCGATTGGTCTCTACCGCCAGGGCGATTTTATCGACCTCTGTCGCGGCCCCCACGTTCCCTCAACGGCAAAATTACCGGCCTTTAAACTGACCAAGGTTGCCGGTGCTTACTGGCGTGGCGACAGCAACAATGAGATGTTGCAGCGTATTTACGGCACTGCCTGGGCCAATAAGAAACAGCTTAAAGCTTATATTAATCGCCTTGCCGAAGCTGAAAAGCGCGATCACCGCAAGATTAATAAGAAGCTCGACTTCTACCATATGCAGGAAGAGGCGCCGGGTTCAATCTTCTGGCACCCGAAAGGCTGGAGTGTTTACAACGCTATTGAACAGTATATGCGCGACAAGCAGCGCGAGCAGGGTTACCAAGAAATTAAGACACCACAGATTGTTGATATGAGTCTGTGGGAGAAATCGGGTCACGCCGATAAGTTTGGCGATGATATGTTTAGCCTGCAAACCGAAGATCGTAATTATGCGGTTAAGCCGATGAACTGTCCCTGTCATGTGCAGGTGTTTAATCAGGGTTTAAAAAGCTACAGAGACTTGCCCTTAAGGCTGGCTGAGTTTGGTTCTTGCCACCGCAATGAGCCTTCAGGTTCACTGCACGGCATTATGCGCGTGCGCTCATTTACTCAGGATGATGCTCATATCTTCTGTACTGACGATCAGATTCAGTCGGAAGTGTCGGAGTTTATTGATTTCCTTCATGAGGTTTATGCGGACTTTGGCTTTGCCGAAATTATTTACCGTCTCTCTACTCGCCCTCCAGAGCGAGTAGGTTCTGACGAAGATTGGGATCGCGCAGAAGAAGCATTGGGCCAAGCCTTAGATGCTAAAGACCTGCCTTGGCAGGAGCTGCCAGGTGAGGGCGCCTTCTATGGGCCGAAGATTGAATTCTCATTAAAAGATTGTATTGGTCGGGTTTGGCAGTTGGGTACGATTCAGGTCGATTTTTCCATGCCAGGACGTCTCGATGCGCAATATGTTGCCGAAGATGGCAGCCGCCAAGTTCCGGTGATGTTGCACCGTGCAATTTTGGGTTCTTTTGAGCGATTTATCGGTATTTTGATCGAACATTATGAAGGTGCGTTTCCATTTTGGTTGGCACCCGAACAGGCCGTTGTGATGAATATTACCGATTCTCAGGCCGAATATGCCCAAGAAGTTGCTAAATCATTGCAAAATAAAGGATTTAGAGTCAATTGTGACTTGAGAAACGAGAAGATCGGCTTTAAAATCCGCGGTCACTCAATGCAGCGAGTTCCGTATATTCTCGTTGTTGGTGATAAAGAAATAGAATCGCGCTCAGTGGCGGTCCGAACTCGGGATGGAAAAGACCTCGGCAGCATACCTTTAGATCAGGTTGCAGCCATGTTTACCGAGGAAGTGGAGCGACGTGGGCATACTAGTGTTGAAGCGGAGTAAAGCTTATTAAAAAAGGCAGCAAACGGGCGCGTCTCAATGACGATATCACGTCCTCAGAAGTACGATTGGTAGCATCAGACGGTAGTCAGGTTGGCGTGGTTAGCCTGGAAACTGCCCTTGAGTCTGCGCGCAAAGAGACCCTCGACCTGGTTGAAATCTCACCAGATGCGCAGCCTCCAGTCTGTAAAATCATGGATTACGGCAAGCATGTCTTTGATATTAAGAAGAAAGTCGCCCTGCAAAAGAAAAAGCAGAAGCAGACACAGGTAAAAGAAATGAAGTTTCGCCCGGGTACAGACCAGGGTGATTACGACATCAAGTTACGTAATTTAGTACGTTTCTTGGAAAACGGTGATAAAGCTAAAATCAGTCTGCGTTTTCGCGGACGTGAGATGGCTCACCAACAGCTCGGCATGGATATGATGAAACGCATTGAAGCGGATCTCGCAGAGCTGGCACAAGTGGAGCAATTTCCAAAGATGGAAGGTCGCCAGATGATTATGGTGTTGTCCCCACGCAGCAAGAAGAAGTAACTAACGCGACCCGCGTTCAGCCAATGTTTTTGGCAGGCTGTCCGGGCGTCTCTTCTTGATAATTAATTAAACTCTCAAACTGGAGAACAGAAATGCCAAAAGCGAAGACCCATAGTGGAGCTGCAAAACGCTTCAAGAAAAATGCCGCAGGCTACAAGCATAAGCACCAGCACAAAAGCCACATTCTTACCAAGATGACTACCAAACGTAAGCGTCAATTGCGTGGAACCAGCATTCTAAATGCTGCTGATATCCCTCGCGTTAACCGCATGCTGCGTAGTTCACTTAAATAACCGATTGGTAGGAGAAGAAAATGGCTAGAGTAAAACGTGGTGTAGAAGCACGCCGTCGTCACAAAAAAATCCTTAAGCAAGCAAAAGGTTATTACGGTGCACGTAGCCGTGTATACCGTGTTGCTGTTCAGGCAGTTACTAAAGCAGGTCAATATGCTTATCGTGACCGTCGCGCCAAAAAGCGCACTTTCCGCAGACTGTGGATTGCCCGAATCAATGCTCAATCCCGTGTAGAGGGCTTGTCATACAGCCGTCTGATCAACGGTCTGAGCAAAGCAAACATTTCGCTTGACCGTCGCGTACTCGCCGATTTGGCCGTACATGACAAAGCAGCCTTTGGTGCCGTAGTAAATCAGGCCAAAGCTGCCCTAGCTTAAAACAGCGCACTACCTGCCCAGGCAGGAGTTTAAAAGCTAACCGAATAGGGAAAGGGCCATTGCTCTTTCCCTATTTTTTTATCAGTAATAAGATAGCCAACACAGAACAATGTGGTGACCCATAATGATTGAACTGGAACAGATTGCCGATAGCGCCGAAGCTGCGATTGCTGCGGCGACCGAACTGTCGGTGCTGGATGACTTGCGCGTTGAGTACCTCGGCAAAAAGGGCAAGCTTACCGGCCTGCTAAAAGGCTTGGGCGCGCTCTCCAATGAAGAGCGACCCGCAGCAGGTGCGAAGATTAACCAGGTTAAGCAGTCACTGCAGGCGAAGATCAACGCGCAAAAAGAACAGCTGGAAAGCGCTGCACTAAACGCCAAGCTGGCCGGCGAGACCATTGATGTCACACTGCCAGGTCGTGGTGAAGAGGTGGGTGGACTGCACCCAGTGACCCGCACCATGGAGCGTATCGAAGCATTCTTTGCGCGTATCGGTTACGACGTTGAGACCGGCCCGGAAATCGAAGATGACTACCATAACTTCGAAGCGCTGAATATTCCCAGCCATCATCCGGCTCGCGCGATGCACGATACCTTCTATATAGATCCAAGTACTGTACTGCGTACCCACACCTCGCCGGTACAGGTGCGCACCATGGAGAAACAGGAACCGCCGATTCGGATTATCTGCCCCGGCCGTGTTTACCGCTGTGACTCCGATATCACCCATACGCCAATGTTTCATCAGGTCGAAGGTCTGGTCATTGATAAAGATATTAGCTTTGCCGACCTCAAGGGCGTGATTGATCAATTTCTAAAAGCATTTTTTGAAGCGGACTTACCAGTGCGCTTCCGACCCTCGTATTTCCCGTTCACTGAGCCCTCCGCCGAGGTCGATATTCAGTGCACCAACTGTTCCGGTGAAGGCTGTCGTATCTGTAGCCACACTGGCTGGTTAGAGGTAATGGGTTGCGGCATGGTCCATCCCAATGTATTCGAAAGCTGTAATGTAGACACAGACCAGTACACCGGCTTTGCCTTTGGCATGGGTGTCGAGCGTCTTGCGATGCTGCGTTATGGCGTCACTGATTTGCGATTGTTTTTCGAAAACGATCTGCGTTTCCTAAAACAATTTTAAGCTGGGGTAAGCGATGAAATTTAGTGAATCCTGGTTGCGACAATCAGTCAATCCAACAATCTCAACAGAGGATCTGGTAGCTCAGATCACCATGGCCGGCCTTGAAGTCGATGCTGTTGAGCCCGCTGCACCAGCAATATCTGGTGTCGTCGTCGGCGAGATTATCTCAGTAGAACAGCATCCCGATGCTGACAAACTGCGTGTCTGTCAGGTTGCAGGCGGCGAAGAGGGCGAAACCACTCAGGTTGTCTGTGGTGCGCCTAACGCTCGCCCTGGTATTAAAGTGCCATTCGCCACCGTAGGGGCAAAGCTGCCCGGTGACTTTAAGATTAAGAAAGCCAAACTCAGAGGCGTTGAATCCTTCGGTATGCTCTGCGCACAGACTGAACTGGAACTCGGTGATGATGACGATGGTTTGTGGGAGCTTCCTACAGACGCAAGCGTTGGCACTGACCTAATTGAATATCTGGATCTCGACGATAATCTTATCGATGTGGATCTGACCCCCAACCGCGGTGACTGCCTGAGTATTCGTGGCCTGGCCCGTGAAGTGGGCGTATTAAATAAAGCCGCAGTAACCGAGCAATCCTGCGCCCCTGTAGCGGCAACGATCAGCGATGCAGTCAAGGTTACTCTCGATGCACCGAATGCCTGTGCGCGCTATGTAGGCCGAGTGATACGCGGCCTCGATCTCAGTCAGCCAACCCCTCAGTGGATGCAGGAAAAGTTGCGTCGCAGCGGTGTTCGCAGTCTCGGTCCAGCAGTAGATGTTACCAACTATGTGTTACTCGAGTTGGGTCAGCCTATGCATGCCTTCGATCTGGCCAAAATTGATGGCGAGATTACGGTACGTATGGCCCGCGATGAAAAGTTAAAGTTGCTCGACGACTCTGAAGTTGTGGTTGATAGCGAAACACTAGTGATTGCTGATAACAGTAAAGCACTGGCTATGGCCGGTATTATGGGCGGCGATGAATCTGCAGTGGGTGATAATACCGCTGATATCCTTTTTGAAAGCGCCTGGTTTAATCCCTTAGCGATTGCCGGTAAGGCACGTAATTATGGCAAGCACACAGACTCCTCTCACCGCTTTGAACGTGGCGTAGACTCAGAGCTTCAGGTTGCTGCTATCGAGCGTGCAACAGCCCTGATGTTAGATATCTGTGGTGGCCAAGCTGGACCAGTAGTTATTGAAGAATCAGCTGAGCATTTGCCGCAGCCGGCAACCATTACCCTGCGCGACCAGAGACTGACCCAGCAGTTGGGTGTCTCTATTGAAACCGCAGAAGTTGACGATATGTTAAACCGTCTAGGACTTACCTTTGTTGAACGCAATGACACAGGTTCAACCTGGGTTGCACCGAGCTGGCGTTTTGACTTAATTATCGAACAGGACTTGGTTGAAGAAGTCGCACGTATCTATGGCTACAACAATCTGCCCACCTCAACGCCAACCATGGCCCTTGAGTTGCAAGCAGATCCAGAAGTAGAGCAGGGCTTAAGTCCCTTTAGACGCCAGCTAGTCGCCAGTGGTTATCAGGAAGCGATTACCTACAGCTTTGTCGACCCCGATCTGCAGAAGCTAATTGACCCTGAAATAACCCCAGTGCCATTGGCCAACCCCATATCTGCCGATATGGCAGTGATGCGTACCAGTCTGTGGACAGGTTTGCTGACTACGGCGATCTACAACCTCAACCGTCAACAGAGCCGCGTGCGAATCTTTGAAGCAGGGCAGTGCTTTGTGCCTGCATCTGAAGATAGCGCTGATAAGGCACTGACACAGAATATGGCTCTGGCCGGATTAATCTGTGGTTCGAGAACCCCAACCGGCTGGACAGCCAGTAAAGACAAAGTCGATTTCTTTGATATCAAAGGTCACCTTGAAGAGGTACTCGCCCATACAGGATTGTCAGAACAGTTTAGCTATATTGCTGCACAGCATCCTGCACTGCACCCTGGACAGTCGGCAAAAGTGCTGCGTAATGGTCAGGAAATAGGCTGGATCGGTCAATTGCATCCAAAACTTCAGGCGCAGCTTGATATTAGTTCGGCGGTTTATCTGTTTCAGGTAGATGTCGACCAGATCACCGAAAGTAAGCTTCCAAAGTTCACAGAAGTCAGCAAGTTTCCCGAAGTTCGCCGCGATCTGGCATTCTTTGTCGACACCGCAGTCGCCTCTGCAGATTTGCTTAGTGAAGCCCGAAAAGCCGCTGGTGAGCACCTATCCAATTTAAAGTTATTTGACGTGTATCACAGCAAAGATGTTGAAAACAAAGGAAAAAGTCTCGCCCTAGGCTTGACGTTTCAGCATAGTTCGCGCACTCTAGCTGACGAAGAAATTAATTCTGCGGTAGATCGAGTTGTTTCACAGCTCGAGTCTAAATTTAAAGCTGCACTCAGAAGCTGATCATAAATGGATCGCATCTGAGATTTGAGATTAGGTACTAGCAAATGGGCGCACTGACCAAAGCTGATTTAGCTGAAATGTTATTCGATGAACTTGGACTCAATAAACGAGAGGCCAAGGAAATCGTTGAGATGTTTTATAGCGAGATTTGCACCGCATTGGAAAACAATGATCAGGTCAAATTATCCGGATTCGGAAACTTTGAGCTACGTGACAAAAGTAGCCGTCCGGGAAGAAACCCTAAAACTGGTGAAGAAATCCCAATCTCTGCACGCCGAGTAGTGACCTTTAAGCCAGGCCAGAAACTCAAGGCAAGGGTAGAGAACTATGCTGGAACCAAGTAACAACAACGAACTGCCGGCAATTCCCGGCAAGCGTTATTTCACCATCGGTGAAGTTGGCGAGCTCTGCGCAGTAAAGCCCCATGTACTGCGTTACTGGGAACAGGAATTTCCAACTCTCAACCCCGTCAAGCGCCGCGGCAACCGCCGCTATTACCAGCGCGAAGACGTAGTCCTTATTCGCCAGATTCGCTCACTGCTCTACGAACACGGCTTTACCATTGGCGGCGCCCGTCTGCGCATAGAAGGCGAAACCACCAAGCAAGAACAGACCCCCTATAAACAGCTAATCGACCAGACCATCTCTGAACTCGAAGCTGTTCTAACCATGCTGGATAAACCCTGATCAGAACGTTCTATAGCGGTTGCAAATACAGGCATTGTCTGTATCATTGCGCCTCTCAAATCGGGGCGTAGCGCAGCCTGGTAGCGCACTACACTGGGGGTGTAGTGGTCGCAGGTTCAAATCCTGCCGTCCCG
>ENA-OQVM01001206-OQVM01001206.1-marine-metagenome-genome-assembly--contig:-NODE-1206-length-35419-cov-5.215070_pt1 | contig 35419 bp, 31 predicted proteins | sample MGYA00237776_ERZ505498 | MGnify/ENA primary metagenome ERZ505498 (study PRJEB26159, sample SAMN06265151) | marine metagenome | isolation source: Helgoland LTER site | place: Germany:Helgoland, sampling...
TTTGAATGGATTATGTGCTGTCATCAACCAGAATTAAGGATTAGCCGCTTGCCCGTCAAGTTTGTCTGACAATGCCATAAAATCGCCCCGCACGGCTCAAGTTAGTTTTGTCTGACAATACCCAGGTTTAGGCTAGTTTGCTCTGACATGGCCTGCTTGACTGTTCGCTCTTTAAATTAGTACGCTTATGGAACGAATTAAAGTGATGAGTCATGATCGGATCAAAACACATCTCACGTAAGCTCTCGCGTAGTGCGGTGATGCAGGCTGTTATTAAAGAGGGTCCAATCTCGCGTGCAAGCGTGGCAAAGCAGACAGGTCTTTCAAAGCAAGTCGTGTCCGAGATCGTAAACATTTTGCAAGATGAGGGCTGGGTCCAAGAGACGGGTCGCACCAAAGGACATGTCGGACGCACCGCTGTTACCTATGAAATCGTCCCAGATGCGGCTTATATCTATAGTGTTGATCTTGGTGGCACAAAATTGCGTGCGGCAATTGTTGATCTCAATTGCCGTGTCATCGCGGAAAGTGTTGAGCCGACAGATTCCTTCGGTGGAGCAAGCATCATTAGGCAGATAGGACGCCTTTGTGCTGCTGCGGCACGGAAAGCTAGTGTTGCAAAAGATAGTGTACGCTTTGCTGTAATCGGTGTGCCGGGTGTACCCGACCACGCCGATGGATCGGTGCAAATGGCGCCTAATATTCCAGGCATTGACACAATTGATTTCCACTCCGGTGTAAGAGTTGAGCTTGGCTGTGATGTTGTTCTTGAAAATGATGTAAATCTCGCAGCTCTTGGCGAACAGTGGGCTGGATCCGGGATTGATTGTGAGAATCTAGCCTTTATCGCACTGGGAACTGGGATCGGTGCAGGTCTAATTCTGAATGGCCAATTAGTTAAGGGTGCTGCTGGAGCTGCCGGCGAATTGGGCTATATGGCATTTGGCGCGGACTCGTTTGATCCTGAGTCGCTTCGAGTTGGCGCGTTCGAGCGCGAAGCGGGATCAATTGCACTGAAAACACGATATTTGACCTTGTCTGGCAAAAATTTGGGCGTTCCAGAAATCTTCAACGAGGCGAATGAAGGTGATGAAAATGCGAAACAAGTGTTGCGTGATATTGCGCGGCTTGTTGCGCGCGGCATTGCCACGCTTGCTGCCATTACGGACCCAGATATCGTTGTGCTTGGCGGTTCGATTGGGCATCGATCAGAGCTGCTTATGGACATACAAACGGCCCTAGCACTATGTTTTCCGCGCCCTCTACGCATCGAAACAAGTAAACTTGGTAGACATGCCGCATTAGTTGGTGGCGCGGCTCTTGGGCTTTCTTATTTGCATCATACGCTCTTTGCTGACGGCTTGGCTGGTGTTGATATTTCACTTCCTGAACTCCGCGCACCAGATTGGGAAGTCGCCCCATAATGCATGGTGGTCAACGTCAAGGTACAGCGATTGCTCGCGCGACACATTGGGCGAACAAATTGATCCTCCTTGACGAACCAACGGCCGCGCTCGGCGCTGCTGAGACTGCATCGGATGACTTCAAGGCTGGTTTCAAAGTAGCAAAATGGAGAATGTTTTGTCCTCAATAGAAGCTATAAAGTCGCTCATCTGATCTCAAGTAGTCTTCTCTGACAGTGCCAATCTCACCAAGCATTGAAGATTTCGACTTAAATCTCTAGATACTTTCTTTGGAAAAAGTCTTTTGCCAAAAAAATGTCTCAACCATAATGGGTGTGACATGCTCTCTGTAATTGTGAAGAAAGCGAGGCATCACATCATGGATGACAAAATATTTGCTTCTCGGCATATGAGCGAAGCAATGTCCCTAAATGATACGATAGACACACGGCGTGGTCGATATCTTCGCTGTGGATGATGCCCAAAAACCCAGCTTTTGTCCCTAATCAGACAAATAATCAGGCATCCAGCCAGAAATTCACCGCGCAACCTGAGAGAGGTATAAAATTGCAGCTTGGTAAATTATGGCTGATTATTCCGGCCATTTCAGTTGCCAGCCTTTGGCCATCCAGCTGTCAGGGCGGCGGCTACTAGCCCTGTTTATATATATGGTTATACGGTATTTAACGTCATACAATATTTCTCTTTTATTCCATACGCTTACCAGTCTTACCGTCAAAGAAATGCAGCTTGTCAGACGCCACATGGAACTGCAATTCCCGGCCCACGCGCAGCTTTACTTCTTCGGTAGTTCTACTGATTATTTCGCCGAAAGGTGCATTGCAAGTAACGATCGTTTCATGCCCCATGGGTTCGATTACCGAAGGGGTGACGGACACTGAAATAGCCGATTTCGGCTTGTTTGTAGTGCTAGCCAGTTGCATATGTTCAGGCCGGAAACCAACCGTCACACGCTTGCCCACCTTGGCCAGACATTTCTGCATCGCAATAACAGACCCATCATCCGTTTTCAGCGCCGTCCCACGTCCTGCAGCCTCGACTATGCCAGTCACAAAATTCATCGCTGGCGAGCCTATAAACCCAGCCACAAATTGAGTTTTTGGGGTTTTATAAACTTCATCCGGCGTGCCGACCTGCTCAATCCTCCCGTCACACATAATCACAATCCTGTCGGCCAACGTCATTGCCTCAACCTGATCATGCGTCACATAAATCGTGGTAGTTTGCACCTGTTGATGCAGCAACTTCATTTCGGCGCGCATTTTGTGGCGCAGCTTGGCATCAAGGTTCGATAACGGCTCGTCAAACAAAAACACTTTTGGCTTGCGCACAATGGCGCGGCCCATGGCAACGCGCTGTTTTTGCCCCCCCGACAGCTCGCCCGGCCGCCGCGCCAGCAACTCCTCAAGGCCCAGAATAGCCGCAGCCTCATTGGTGCGTTTCTCAATCTCCGGCTTGCCAAGCTTTTGAGCCCGCAACCCAAACGAGATATTATCAAAGACGTTCATATGGGGATACAGCGCGTAACTCTGAAACACCATCGCAATATCACGGCTTTTCGGGTGTACGTTATTGACCAGTTTGCCATCGATTACAATATCGCCGGAGGTGATTTCCTCCAGCCCCGCGACCATACGCAATGTGGTAGATTTACCGCATCCTGACGGCCCAACAAAAACCACAAATTCACCGTTCTTAATGGTCAGATCAAAATCCTGTACCGCAACTGTATTTCCAAACTTTTTGGTTAGTTTGGTGATTTTTACCTCGGCCATGATTATTCCTTCCCGCTCGTCAGCTTGCGCGCCTGTTCATTGCGATCAACATTCGCCCTGTCTATCTGCAAGCGAAGGCGTTCGGTCTCATTCTGCAAGGTCTGCAATGTCACGCTGTATCCAGCCAGAGAAGCAGCCATTGATTTTACCCCCGGTCCGCCGGGCAAATCACGAATCGCAATAAAATAAGCCGCGCTTGTCGCCTGTTTCAGCTTGTCTTTTGATAGTGTGGGAAGCTTGCCAATCGCCGTTTCGAACGCATTTGCAAAATCCTGATAATCAACCTGATCTAAGGGAACCCCTTGAGTAAGTGAGCTTTTTGATAGCGCGTGCGCAACCCCGTGCGCCGCCCGAAAACTGATGTCCTCTTCGCGGACAAGCGTGTCGGCCAGTTCCGTAATCGTTGCCATCGAAAGCTGGATCCGGCGTTGGACGGACTCCCTGTTGATCTCCATCGCAGTGATGAAATCGCCAAGCAAAGGCAGCGCGTGCGAAAGCCTGTCAAATACGGCAAAACCGGCAGCCTGTGTTTCGCGCTCGGAATCATTCATGTCGGCAAAGGGTGTGTTATGCATCGTCTGCACAATCTGTTCCGCACCGCCCGCCGCCAGGGACAGCTTTAAACGCAGATGCTCCAGCGGCACCGGATTACGCTTTTGCGGCATGATCGACGATATCTGCACAAATCCATCAGGAACATCAATCTGGCGAACCTCAAAACCGGTCCATGTCACCAAATCCTGCACAAGGCGCCCAAGATGCAGACAGCCCAGCCTGATCGAACTGTAACAACTGGTGATATGGTCGACACCGGCAATGGCCCCATAGGAATTTTCAACAATATCGGAAAAGCCCAGCAGCCGAGCAATCTCGGCCCTATCCAACGGAAATCCAGACGTAGTAATCGCGGCAGCCCCCATCGGACACAAATCTATATCGCCCAGCGCGCTGAGGATGCGCCGCATATCGCGCAAGACAAATTCAATCGCCGCACCCAGATAATGCCCTAGAACCGATGGCTGGGCCGGCTGTCCGTGCGTGTATAGCAGGACCACCTCATCCTTACCTTTTTCAGCCCGGCGGATCAGCTTTTCTGCCAGCCCGGAAAATTCATCCAGCATATTCAATAGCCGCAGACGAAGCTCCATCCGAAACATCGTATGTTCAATGTCATTGCGCGACCTGCCGGTATGTAATTTACCCGCAACCTCGGCGCCAACAATCGTGCCTAATTCCTGCTCTACGAGGAAAAACAGATCTTCAAAGCTGCCATCAAACGGTACATTTGCCCACGGCTTAGTACGGTGAATTTCATCCAGAGCGGCCAGAATGTTAGCGCATTCACCGGTAGATAACAGCCCCTGTTTCGCAAGCATAATCCCGTGCGCGACGTTGATATCATGCAACGCCTCTGAGAAAAATGTGCGGTAGATGTCCAGGTCCGGCGCAAGCACGGACCGCGCGTAAACCGCAGCAGGAAATTTATCAAAGTTCTGATCCATACGGCTATCCTTTTAATCCGGCAAGCATGACACCGCGAATGATGAATTTTTGTAAAAGTAAAAACACCAACAATGTTGGAATTGTCGCTAGACATGACGCGGTCATTACGATTTCCCAATCCTGCTGAAACTCTCCGTTGAAGGATGCAAGCCCAACCGGGATGGTGTAAATGTCAGGATCGTTACTGACAATCAACGGCCAAATGAACGCCGTCCAGTTCCCCAGAAAATGAAAAATCGCCAAGGCTGACAAAGCAGGCACCACCAACGGCATCGCTATGCGCCACCAAATAGCAAATTCTGACCAGCCATCAATGCGTGCGGCATCAATCATCTCGTCGGGCAAATTCATGAAAAACTGGCGCATTAAAAACGTGCCAAACCCCGTCATCAAACCGGGAAAGGCTATCCCCCAATATGTATCAATCCAACCGAATGTGCGGGCCATCATATACCACGGGATAATCAGCATTTCGGTCGGAATCATCAGCGTGCTGAGGATCGCAATGAAGACGAATTGACGCCCCCGAAATTCAAACTTGGCAAGCGTATAGCCAACCAACGAGTCGAAAAACAGCACTGATAACGTACTGAAAGTGGCCACCCAGAGCGAGTTCAGCATCCACTGCAGAAATTTGGATTCATTCAGTATGAAGATATAGTTTTCGAGGCTTGGTTGATCCGGGATAATGCTGAGCGAATAGATTTCCTGGCCCGTTTTGAATGAGGTAGAGGCCATGAAAACAATCGGCGTTATCATGACAATACCGCCAAGAAACAATAGCGTCCAAAGAACGATACGTCCCGGTCTCATGCGTTCTAGCCGCTGGATTATAGCTGTATTATCAGTCATCATTTTTTCCGCATAAGCCAGAGTTGCAATCCGCTTACTGTCAGCAAGATTAGGAACAGGATTACGGTCAGCGCGGACGCATACCCAAGCCTGAATTCATCAAATGCATATTCGTAAATCATCAGCACAAGTGGCTTGGTAGCGTTCAAAGGACCGCCGGCGCCATCCGCACTCATGGTGTAGACCTGATCAAAAATCCGTAAAAATCCGATCGTCGAAACAATCGTCAGGAAAACCACCGTTGGCTTAAGCGATGGGAGGGTAATTTCACGCAGGATTTGCCAACGGCTGGCCCCATCAATCTCCGCCGCCTCAAAATAGCTTTTCGGAATGGCCCGGATACCAGCAATGAAAATCACGATCTGAAAGCCAAGACCTGCCCAGACAGCCGGGGCCATAATCGCATACAGTGCTTGTTCAATCGATTTTAGAAACGGCTGCTGAGGGATGCCCACCCATGACAGCATGATGTTGAAATACCCAATCGGCATCGGTTGATAAAACCATCGCCACACCCACGCCATTGCCACAGCAGTGGTCAAAAACGGAATGAAATACAGCGCCCTGATCCAGTCATGTCCGAAGGTAATTTCGTTCAGCCAGTAGGAAATGAAAAACGCCACGACCAGACTGATGGGAACGCCGATAGCCGCGTATTTAACGGTATTCCAAAGAACCAGCCAGAAATCCTCATCGCCCAAAATCTTCTCATAGTTGCGAAGACCAATAAATTTTTTGGCGCCCAACAAGTTCCATTTCAGGGTTGATACATAAAATGCCTCAAAAGTCGGATAGAACCTGATCGTCGTATAAAACACAATCGGAACCAACAAAAACAGCCATGCAGTGACAGCCAGTTTCTGATTGATCGTCAGCCTATTCCAGAATGCCAAAAACATGAGCCAGATAACACCTAAAAAGAGAGGAACGCTAAAACTCTAAAGCCATAATTCTGAAATTCAAATATACGGACTTTCGAATGTGAAACTGAAAGTGTGGGCGAAACAGAGAAGGCCTTAATAAATGGGCAACACCGCACTGGATTTACCAATGGGTGTTGCCTAATTTTTACGCCAACTCAACTAGCGTACCTGCTTAGTTATCGTAGAATTCATCAAGCACTTCCTGCTCGTCCTCGGCAACCTCTGCAAGGGCTTTTGCTGGTGTCATGCCTTTCAGAATCACCATGTCATAGGCATCGATAAGCGCCTGGCGCTGTGGCTTTTCTGAAATAAAGTTGGTTGCAGTCGCATAGGAAAGTCCACGAATGAACGGCCCATACATCGGGTGTGATGTGTTCGCATCAACCAGTGCAACCGACGGCTTGGCTGGCAATTCGCCGACGGTGTCCAGCCAGACCTGCATCGCCTCATCAGAGGTCAGGTACTGCATGAACTTGTTGGCAGCAAGCAGTTTCTCGCCTTTGGCCTTGGAGCTAATGCCATTCACCCAGTAGGAGGAGAAGTTGTAGCGCGCGCCGTTGTGACCCGGCAATTCTGCAATCGCAAAGTTCAGCCCGTCCTGCTTTTTGAAGCTGGAAATACGGAAGGATCCGTCAATAATCATGCCAGCATTGCCAGCTTTGAAGGCGTCCTGACCGCGATTCATAAAGCCGTTTGAACCAACTTTATGCGTTGCTTCCATGTCCGTAAGAAAGGCCAGCGCTTTTGCACCTGCATCAGAATTATAGGCGACTTTCGTGCCATCATCAGAATAAGGCTGACCGCCGTAAAGGCGTGTCAGAACTTCACGCCACCAATGGTGATCCTGTCCGTCCGTATCAATCGCATAGCCAATATTCAGATAGTTGCCATCAGCATCTTTTTTGGTCAGCTTTGCTGCATATTCAACCATCTCGTCCAATGTTTTTGGCGGACCTGAAAGACCAGCTTCTGCAAACAAATCTGTGTTGTAGAACAGTGCCAGCGATCGCACAGCCGTGGGCAATCCCCAATATTCGCCGTCAGATTCCATTGATGAAACCATCGGGAAGAAGTTCTTTTCAATCTCTGAATGAGAGAAAACCGACTTGTCCAGCGGCTGAATCAACCCTGAATCACGGTAATCGTTCAACCATCCATAAAACAACTGCACGACATCTGGACCGTCGCCCGCAGATACAGCAATCGCCACTTTCTTGCGGTAATCAGCATATGGGAAATGTGTCTGTTTGACGGTGATATCCGGGTTGGCCGCTTCAAAATTCGCGATCAACTTGTCAATCGCATCCACGCGGCTTTGGTATGTATACTGCCAATATTCGATTTCAACTGCCGATGCCATACCGGCCCACAGAAACGCTGTACCGGCAATTGTTGCCGCAAACGTTGACTTTAAAAACTTTTTCATTCTTCTCTCCGTTGCATTTTCTGTTATTTAAAGGTAATTACAACTGGTAATGTTAAATACCTATGTGACAGCCTCAAAGCTTGTCAAATGAAATGTATGATCACGGGACTAAAAAATGTATGAAATCTGGCCCAAACGTGGGCTTTTATCCCCCTTCACCAGTCTGATCGGCTGTTTTTTGAATTGACTTAACGATGACTACAGAACCCAGATACGCCGTTTTATATGGATCTTTAAATCAGCGGATCTCCAACGGGGAGTTCGCGGTCGGGGATTATCTGCCGTCCGAGGACACCCTTGCCAAGTCTTATGGGGTTAGCCGTCCAACGGTGCGCCGGGCGTTGGAGCAACTCGATCGGATCGGCCTTATTGACCGGCGGCGCGGTGATGGCACGAGGTTATTATCGTTAAAACCCACCCCAAATCTTCAATACACCACCCGTCCGGCAGATGATTTGCTGTATGGGCGCGGCGCCGAAAGGGTCGTTCGCAGGATAAGCATGATGAGCGCCAATGCGCCACTGGCCGCCAAACTGGACAACCAGCCTGGCAAGAAATGGATGCACATCCAGCAGCACCGTTGCGACAAGGACACCGGCAAGATTGTTGTCTGGGGCAATGTCTATGTGGACAGCAAATATCGTGACATAGCCGATGAGATTAGCACCTATGACGGATTTATCTGTGACCTGATCGAAGAGCGGCACGGCGTTACGATCTCCGACATTCATCAAGAACTTATACCGCTTATTATCCCTGACGAGATTGCCGAGGAAATGGGATTGCCCAAGGGCGCGCTGGGGCTGGAGATGATCCGGCGCTATCGCAATTCAGCCCAAAAAGCGATCGAGGTTTCCATAAATATTTTTTCGGCTGACCGCACCAATTATCAATTCACCCTCAAGCGAACCAGAAAAGTGAGTGACGCGTGAAAAAGTCTTCGATCACTAATCAAGAAACGCGCAACCCGATCCGTGAGCTATATAGCTGGCTGAAATCTCTGCAATCTACATTGTGTTTTATGCAGACCGGTGCCCACCCCGATGACGAAACCACCCGGTTACTGGCTGCGCTTTCACTGGGGCAAGGCGCTCATATTGTTTATGTGAATGCGGTGCGCGGCCAAGGCGGGCAGAATGCTTTGGGCCCGGAACGCGGCGATGCGCTGGGCTATCTTCGCACTGAAGAGCTGATCGCAGCGATGGCGTTGATCCGCGCTGATCTTGCATGGTTAGCAGAAACTGACGATGACCCAATCAGGGATTTTGGCTTTTCAAAATCCGACGAGCAGACTTTCGGTTATTGGGGCGAGGAACATTCGCTGCGCCAAATGATCAAGATTGTCAGAATGTTCAAGCCGGATATTCTGCTCCCAACATTTCTGGACGTTCCGGGCCAGCACGGACATCACCGAGCCGTGACCCAAGTGACCCTTTCTGCGTTCGATTTAGCTGCCGACGACAGCGTTTACCCTGACCTGAATTTAGGAAGCTGGCAGACCAATGCGCTGTATCTTCCAGCATGGGGCGGCGGCGGCGGATCTTATGATGATGAAGTCCCCCCACCCAACGCAACGCACCAAGTTGATACCGGCGAATTTGATGCAGTTTATGGCGGCACATACGCACAAATTGGCGAATGGTCACGGGCCAGTCACGCCACCCAAGGCATGGGACGCCTGCTGGACGAAGAAAACTGGCCAGTGCAATTGCACCAGCTAAAGACCGCATCCAACACCCCGTTTGCGGATAAGCTGACTGAAAATCTGCCAACAACGTTGGCAGAGATGGCTGAATTTTGTTGCGGAAAGCCTGGCAAAAAGGCGGCCCTAAGGGCATCCGAATTGGCAGCAGAGGCACTGGCGGCGTTTCCAGATATTGCCAGCGTCATCCCGGCTTTGTGTGAATTGCAGAAATGTCTTGATGTGATGGAGGGCGAAGTTACCCAACCTCATCGCCACCGCATTCAATTGAAAAAGGCACAAAACGCGATGGCCATGAGCGAAGCCTGCCAAATGCAGATATCCTTTGGTGTGACCCCTGGAATACCCGTAATTGGCGCCGCCGCAACTGCGCGTATCAGTTGGCATCAGGCCGAAAAGGCCGGTCTGGAAATAAATAATGCCAGTTGGCAAGATCCGCTAGGAGCCATTGATGCATCTGGTTTTGTTGCTGGTATGGAGGATGGCAAACGCCGTAGCTTTTCCTCTGAATTCAGCTTTACTGGCGACACACCGACACCCGTGATGACGGGTTGGCACGGCGTTTCAGTGCGGCCATCAACGCTGCACGCGCAAGTGGAATTCACCGTGCGCGGAACAAAGTTTCAGCGCACATTAATGCCAGATCAACCGCTTGGCAGCACGCCGCCCCTGACCGCTACAATTAATCCGGCCAAGCATTTGGTCATTCTGAATAAGCCTAAAAACCTGTCGCTGCAACTGGCGGTTATGCAAGATGCCGCCTCAGGGACTTCTCTTACCACAGACGAAATCTCCCTGAACACGGCACCAAATTCTGCCGATGCTTTAATAGTGAATACTGCCAACACTTTGCAAAAAGGCGGCTCTTTCACCTTTGATGTGGCACTGTCTGATAATCTGCGCCAAGGCCGCTATAGTTTAGCTGCGCACGCTGGCGGTGTGCCTTTGCTATCATCCCAGACCCTTACCTACCCACATATCCGCACACAAACTCGTTTTCAGCCCTGCAAGACCGACATTGTTGCCGTCGATACTGCCTCTCTTCACGGCATCCGGGTTGGCTGGATTGATGGCGGCGTTGACCGCGCGTGGTTCTGGACCGAACAGTTGGGTGCAAGTGTGACGCAGCTGGATGACAACACCCTTTTATCAGGTAATCTAAATGGATTTGACGTCATTGTCAGTGGTGTTTTTGCTGGCGGTACACGCCCCATTAATCAGGCTATGGATCGCCTTAAAGGATGGATGCAGGCAGGAGGGCGTTATGTCAGCCAGTATCACCGTCCGCAGGATAACTGGATTTCGGGGCAAAGTGCGCCTTATGATCTGATGCCGGGCAGCCCTTCTATCAGATGGCGGGTAACGGACGCCGACGCGTTAGTAAAAATTCTGGTACCGGACCATGAGTTAATGGCCGGGCCGAACCAGATCACCTTGGCAGATTTCGACGGTTGGGAAAAGGAACGCGGCCTCTATTTCGCGTCCGAATGGAGGGATGAATACACCCCAATTTTGGCGATGTCCGACGCTGGTGAAGAGCCATTGTATGGCAGCCTTGTCCATGCACACGTAGGCAATGGTTCGCACGTCCACTGTGCCTTGAACCTGTTTCATCAGATGGACCAGCTTGTACCCGGAGCGTTTCGCATTTTCACCAATCTGTTACAAGTCGGCCGACGTTAAGCGTGCAAATGAAAAACGATAATCTTGGCGGATTGCGGTATCTCGTTTTTAACGAGGTATTCATGCTACTCCACATCCTAATTGTCAAAATTATTGCGGGTGATTTTCCAGCAATTCAGATCGTGTTTATCCGTTGCCTTGCCAGCAGCATCATTCTGCTGCCCCTATTTATCACGCAAAAACGGCTATCCGAAATGAACCAAGATTTAGGGCTAAATGCGCTGCGCGTGGGATTCACTACCTTGGCAATTACTATCAACTTTTTCACGATTTCACAAATCCAATTGGCACAGGTCAGCACCATCGGATACCTGCGCCCGGCAGTGGTATCTGTAATTGCATGGTGTTTCCTTGGCGAACAGCAAAGCTGGTATCGCTGGGGGGTGATTGCGGCAAGTTTCGCCGCCATTTGGTTAATATTCAGCCCCGAAAGCAGCTTTCTGCAACTAGTGGCATTGCTGGCGGTTGCAGGAATGTTTTGCGGTAGTGCCGCGACTATCTTGCAAAAACATTTATCAAAAACGATGCGCGACTTGCCGCTGATGGGCTGTTATTCAATCGGCGTCGCCATCACATCATGCCCATTTGCGGTGTATTTTTGGAAATCCCCAAGCGTCGAAACCTGGATATTGATGATTATGACCGGGCTATTAGCAACCAGCGCCCAGCTATTTTTCATCCGCGCATTTCGTAATTCCGAGGCATCATTTCTGGCTCCGATGTTTTACTTCCACATCATTCCCGTCACCGCCATCGGCTATTTCTTTTTCGATGAATTGCCAAGCAAAAATACGGTCATCTGCGCATTTTGTATTCTTGCCAGCCTGATCGGCTTGGCCGTGTTGGAAAAAAGGCGCTCCACCGCTTCCCAAAAAATAAGTAAATAGAAAAAGGTTTAGGTCGTTATGAAGAATAGGTTTAATATAGATATTTATGACAAACGCGACAGCGCCGAGGCGGCCACTGCGGCGGCTATTATTTTCTATGCTGAAAATAATTCGGCACCGGTTATTGGCCTTGCAACCGGCAACACCATGACCGGCGTTTATAAAAAACTAGTCGATAGGGAGGCGCGCCAGCCCGGAATGTTCAACGCTTGTCATTTTATCCAGCTTGACGAGATGGTGGTGCTGGGCGGGATCGGGGATAACCATTCGAAAGCCGGAATTTTTAATACTGACATCCAGCAGCAATTTCTTGGCCAGCTAAACGGTAGATATGCCAGCTTTATCGGCCTTCCTGCTAGTTTTGATGATCCAGATAAAACGGTGGCCAATCACTTGGATAAAATTGCTGCACTGGGCGGGGTGGATATCCAGCTTTTGGGCATCGGCGTGAACGGTCATATTGGTTTCAACGAGCCCCCCAGCACCCAAGATAGCATCTGCCGCATTGTGTCTTTGGCGGAGTCAACAATTGCCCTTGGCGGGTATCCTGCTAACAGCGTCGGACTGACACTTGGCGTTGCCGAGATCATGGCATCGCAGCGCATCATTATGCTGGCCACATCCGATCAGAAGTCAAAAATAATGGCCAAAGCATTATCAACCCGACCTACCCCTGATTGCCCCGCCAGCCTGTTGCGAAACCACCCTGATTTACACATTATTTTAGATCGCGACGCATCCTCTATCATCAACTCATACCAACAGAAAGTGGATCAAAATGCGATATTTACACACCATGGTTAGAATTTCCGACGTCGACGCTTCGCTGCATTTTTATTGCGAGCTTCTGGGACTGGAAGTGGCCAAAACAATCGAAAATAAAAAGGGGCGCTTCACCATTTATTTTCTGTCCACACCGTCAGACCGCGCACATTATGAGGAAACCCGTTCACCAGCGCTGGAGCTTACCCACAACTGGGACCCGGAGGAATACGAAACTGGCCGCAGTTTTGGCCATCTGGCATACCGCGTTGACGAGATCTATGAGCTGTGCCAACGCCTGATGGATGCGGGCGTTACCATCAACAGGCCGCCCCGTGATGGCAACATGGCCTTTGTTCGCTCACCCGACGGCATTTCAATTGAATTGTTGCAAGAAGGCGGACCAAAAGCCATAGCCGAACCGTGGGCATCCATGCCAAATTCCGGCAGTTGGTGATTAATCAGTGCTGTCAGACAAATGAGAACTCGCATCGGATTGCTAGCGCAGCCTGAATCTATGCGCTCAATAATTGGTGCCACTCAGCGAGAGCAGCAGTTCGGTTTCACTTGATAATTAGTGCGTGAATAGAGATGTAGTTACCGAACAAAATTACGCCCGAATGAATTTATAAGGCCAATACTAAAGACCCAGTGTCCGAGACGCGGGGCCCTATGATAGGGGGCCCCGGTCCATGGTCCTGCGGATCAACTGTAGCGATCAGGCACAGTAACCCCTGCTACCAGTCCATTGACTTAGACAAACCATCCAACCCCAACTGAGCTCAGGCAACGCCAGTAATAGGTCGACGGTGCGTGGTTCTATGCCAACGGCCCTTGGCTCCATGTCTGTACGTTAGATATTGGGCTAGAGCAGTCATTCATTCAAATTGCAGCGAAGGGCTTCTTTGAGCCCGCTTTGTGAATTCGATGTTCTCACTGCGCGCGCTCGCAGCACACAAATTTCTGCATCTGCTCAGATTTTGATGTCGCAGTGCGGCCAAAGAACCAGCCGTTCGTGCATCGCGCAGCGGGCTAACGTGGGCCAAGGATCAAGTCGTTGACGAGGCGTGAATTCACTGCGCCCGCATCACACTTCTGCTTTCAAAGGCTTTATAGACATTCGACAGATGTGGCTGAAAGTGGCTACGCTCATCCTGTGTTTTGTGCATTCCGAATGAGCGCTGCCAGCCGATAGAAGCCGTGGACAAATTTCGAATAAGGCAGCGTAAGGAACAGTGCCAAAACCGTGGCCAGATGAAACGACAGCAGATAAGGAACCAACGCCGTTCCCGTAGCGGCATAGAGGAGTAGCCCCGAGCTGCTTATCGCAAAGAGAAGAACAACAAATGCCATGTCACCACCGCGCACACGGGCATCTGAGAGGTCACTATCGGCCCGCAATTTCAGCCATATCATCCAGAGAGTGCCACCGCTGAGCATCAGACCACCGGGAACTCCAAATAGCTTGGGCAGACTGAAAAGCGCGTAAGGGGCTGGCATATCAAACACATAATGTAGCACCGTGCCCGAGGACGTCGACACGAAACAGAGTAAGAAGCCCCACATCGTCAACTGATGTGCGGTGCGGCGAGCATTGGTGAACCTATCCTCGTCCTCAAAATTGCATCCCTGATCCTGCCCACCACCCAGATTGCGCATCTTTGCCACGTCCAGCATCGCGCGGCGCAATGTCTTAAGGCTCAGATCCTTGCCCCCCACATGCGCCCAATACCGTCGCACGGATATGACCATAGCCAGCAAGGGCAACACAAAGGCAGGGGCAAAAATTGCGACCATAATCGAATGGCTCATGTAGGCGTAAAAGCCCTCGCCGTCAGCGGCGCTTTGCACCGAGCCTGCTATGAAGATCAAAGCAATCAGGCACACAACAAAGGCAGCTGCGATCCCCACGCCATGCTTGTCATAGGCCCGTGCAAATCCGGACGGCCATGCAAAGTCTTTCCAACTATCGGTACGCACCTCGGCCAGAATCTTCGGCAGATTGATCGCGAACTCATGCGGTTTGGTATACTGGCAGGCATAGTAGCAACCACGACAGTTGTGGCACAGGTTTGCCAGTTGGGTGATGTCAGCATCTGCAAAAGCCTTTTGCCGGGTAATCGCAGGAAACACCGCGCAGTAGCCTTCGCAGTAGCGGCAGGCGTTACAGATTTCGATCTGGCGACGGGCTTCTTGCGTTGTTTCAGTTGACATGGGCGGCGGCCTCCTTGCCTGCGATGCGACCGAATACAGTCCCGATGGTCATCCCGAATCCAGCCAGATAGCCCTCACCAAGGATGGACCCCGCCATAATTTCGCCCGCCGCCCAGACATTGGACAGCTGCACACCATTGGCTTGCACCCGCGCGGTATCGTCCACTTTGAGGCCAAGATAGGTGAAGGTGACGCCGGGGCGCAATTCATAGGCGTAGAACGGGGGGGTCGCAATCTGGCGCGCCCAGTTGGTCTTGGGCGGAGTCAGATTTTGTGTCGCCAGACCATCAAGTTCTTGCGGGCTGAACGTTCCATCTGTGCAGGCCGCGTTAAACGCTTCGATGGTGTGCAAAGCCGTTTCCGGCAAGCCAAGTTTAGCGCACAACCCTTCAAGCGTATCCGCCTCTATCGGGGGAAAGACCGAGGGCATGAACAAATCGCGCGAACGGGCGTCGATGATGGAATAGGCGACCTGATCGGGCTGTGCGGCCACCAGTCGCCCCCAGATTGCATAACGCTTGGGCCAGACATCCTCGCCCTCATCATAAAAGCGCTGGCCGTGTTTGTTGACCACCACCGAAAACGGCACGCAGTCCAAGCGCGTGACGATGCCACCGTCGAATTTGGGTGCGCGCCCGTCGATGGCGACAGCGTGGCATTGGGTCGGATCACCGACACTGCCCGCACCCTGATCCAGCATATCGCGCAGCACGACGCCGCGATTATAGGGCGTGCCGCGGATCAAAAAATTGCGCGCGGCTGGTCCCCACGCCTCGGCGAGCCAGTCCAGATCGGCCTGAAACCCGCCAGAGGCGATGACCAAAGCGCGTCCTTCGATCTGTTTACCATCGCGTAACGCGACATGGGTGAAGGTTCCCTCTGCCATACCCACATGCACCACCTCTGCCTCATACCGCACTTCTACACCAAGGTTTTGCGCCGTGCGATAATAGGCATTCACCAAGGCCTTGCCGCCGCCCAGAAAGAACGCGTTGGTACGCCCAAGGCTCAGCGTGCCAGAGAGCGATGGCTGAAACCGCACCCCATGCGCCTCCATCCACGGCAAGCACTCTTGCGAGTCGTGGATCACCATGCGCGCAAGGGTTTCATCGGTGTTGCCTTTGGTCACGCGCATCAAGTCGTCGAAATACTCATCCTCGGCGTAGCTGTCGATCAGCACCGATAAAGGGCCGTCGTGCATACAGCGGAAGTTGCGGGTGTGGCGCGAATTGCCGCCGCGATAGTCTTTTGGGGCTGCCTCAAGGATCAGCACGCGCGCACCGGTTTCCGCCGCTTCAATCGCAGCACACAGGGCGGCATTTCCGCCGCCAACAACTATGATATCAAAAGGCTTTGTCATTTTGCAGGCTTGAACAGGTCCTTGCGCAGGGTCATCAGAGCACCGGGGTCTATGCGCCCTTGAATGACGCAGGTGTCTCCGCTGTCCAAAGCTTCTTCAAGTGCGGGTCCCATATCGCCCGGTCCTTCGACCCAAAATCCACGCGCGCCGCACAACTCCGCGAATTTATCGTATCGCGGGCTGTCGATCTCTGCGCCCAGCAGGCGTCCGCCGAAAAACTCTTGTTGATAGGCTTTCTCCGCCCCCCACGCCTGATTGTCGAGAACGATAAAGATAACGGGCAGTCTGTGGCTCACCGCTGTTTGCACTTCAATCATCGTGTACCCCATGGAACCATCCCCCATGATCGCAACAACGGGCCTGTCCGGTGCTGCGGCCTTGGCTCCGATGGCTGCGGGCATGCCAAAGCCCACAAGCCCGAAGTCCAGCGGCGTGATCAGACCGGGGGATTGATAATGCGCCAAACGGTCTGCCGCCTGCAAACAGGTGTTGCCTGTGTCGAGCGTGACAATGGCATCCTCCGGCAGCGCCACACGTATCTCCGCCAAGGCGCGTCTGGGGTGCGTCGGAAGTGTTGCAATCGCAGCTTCCTCGGTGCGCTCTTCAGCCAAGGATGCCATGTCGGTCATGAAAGCGTCGCGCCACGATGTCGCATCGGGAGCAGGCGTCTCCATCAGCGCCAGTGCCGTTTCACGCGCATCAGCCTGCACGGCTATGTCCACGGGGAAATAGCGGCCAATCGCGCTGCCCTCGATATCGACGTGGGCGATACGGGCTTTCGGGTTAACATATTCCGCACTGTAGAAGGTTGAGTTGAAGCCCAACCGCGCACCCAACACCACGATCACATCTGCCTCGCGGGTCAAGCGGGACGCCACGCGGTTGCCGCGCGGCCCCCCTTGTCCTGCAAACCACGGATGGCCGTGGCGCAAAATGTCAGCGTGCCCCGTGGAGGCCACGACAGGCACTTCGAGCGCCTCGGCCAGAGCCGTCAGAGCGGCCGTGCCATCGGACCATTTGAACCCTCCGCCCGCCACGATAACGGGCCGATCAGCGCCTGCGATCAGCGCAGAAATCGCCGCTACATCAGCCGCAGCAGGTGGCCCTGCCTTGGCAATTTTCACCGCCAAAGGGTCAATCGCCGGAATGTCAGCGGCGAACAGATCACGCGGCACATGCAGTACCACTGGCCCGCGCCGTCCCGACATCGCCAACCGGATTGCATCTTCGAGCATCGGGGCAAGTCGTGCAGGGTCCGTCACCATGATCGAGCGTTTGCAAATCGGCGCAAAGAGCGCGACTTGATCGACCTCCTGAAAGGTATCCTTGCCGTGATCACTGCGGCTGATTGCACCCGCGATGACCACCAGCGGCGCATAGGCTAATTGCGCCTCGGCCACAGCTGTCACAAGATTGACGACGCCTGGGCCTGCCTGCGCGCCCAAAACAACGCCAGGGCCACCTGTCACACGCGCATAGGCATCCGCCATATGGCCCGCCGCACGTTCGTCACGCGCGCCGACATAGGCGATCTCACCGCCTTCATACATCGCATCGTAAAGTTCCAGCATGGACCCGCCCAACAGCCCGAATACAGTTTTCACACCGTTGGCCCTGAGAACACGGTAGATCGCTTCACCGCCGTTTATCATGGATGTCATTGCTTTTGTCCTTTTGGCTTTTGAACCAGACGCAAGGTCGGGCGTTTGGGGCGATAAATGTTTGCCGCCCGATTTTCTCCCATCCGAGAAAACCAGAGACTTTGAGAAGAAGTGGCGTTTGCGGTGACCAGTTTCAGGCGTTTCATGTCCGTGGTCTTTCGCTTTTCGAATCCCATGCAGGGGCATCCAGCAGATGCAGCGCAAAGGGTTGATTCAGAAGTTGCACAGACAGTCCCGTGTCGGGCGCGTCTGCGCGCAAATATGCAAAGGCAAGGCTCTTGCCGACCGTATGACCATAGCCGCCAGAGGTGGTCAGCCCGACGATCTTGTCGCCCGCCAACACAGGCTCTCCACCGTGGCAATCATGCCCTGTCGTGTCCACTTCGCCGTAAACCAGCCGCCATTTGGCGTCCGTGGCAAGCGTGGCATCGCGGCCCAGAAAATCGCGGCCTTCGGGTTTGAAAAAGCGCATCAAATCCGCCTCGACCAGCCCGACATCTGTCGTTAGCTCGGCGCTGGCGGGATAGGCTTTTTCCATCCGCATCGCGTTTAGCGCGTGGCCCCCAAAGTCGCGCAACCCGTGGGCCGCGCCTGCGTGAAACAATGCGTCATAAATGACGTCGATGCTTTCCAGCGGCGCGTGCAACTCCCAGCCCAATTCGCCTGTAAATGACACCCTCATGGCAAGGCAGGATTGTCCGGCCACAGTGATTTCCTGCGCGCTTAGCCACGCAAACGCGACGTTGGACAGGTCCGCATCTGTGATCTGACTCAAAATGTCGCGTGACGCGGGCCCCGAAAGTGCGAGCATCCCCCAAGTCTGACTGAGGTTGGTAACCATTACATCTTCGCCTGCGCGGATATTGCCGCGTAGCCAATCCGCATCCGGATTGGACCTCGCGATGGCCGATCCGGTAAAGAACCGCTCTGGCCCCAAGCGGCAAATCGTCACCTCAGTTTCGAATTTGCCCGCATCAGTCAACAGATGGCACAGGCCGATACGCCCGTCCTTTGCGGGTATTTTGTTCGCGCTCAGTCGGTCCAGCAGTGCTGCCGCATCAGCGCCCGTAACCTCGAACTGCGCAAAAGCGCAGAGGTCGATGACGCCTGCCGCCTCACGCACGGATCGCACTTCGGCGGCCACGCGATCGTGCCAGACCTGATGGTGCCAGCCGTTGGCGTCTACAACGTCCGTAGCATCCGAGAACCAGCGCGGGCGTTCCCATCCCGCAACCTCGCCAAAGACAGCGCCTTTGGCGGCCAGCCGATCATAGAGTACATGGCGGCGCAAAGGCCGCAGGCTTTCGAACTGTTTGCCCGGAACGGGTGTGTCGTGGCGGCGCATGAATTCGTCTTTGGTCCGCTCCACGATAAATGTATCGTCGGCAAAATCGCCATAGCGGCGCGGGTCCATCGAGCGCGTGTTCTGGCTGGTCTGGCCTGTTGTCATCCACTCGGCCAGAATTTGCCCCGCACCGCCGCCCCAAGCAAGGCCAATGGACGACCCGCAGGCCAGCCAGACATTGGGCGCACCTGACGGCCCCAGCAGCATCCCGCCATCGGGCGTATGGGTGATCGCGCCGCGCACCACACGTTTGATCCCAAGGTTTTCAAGGATCGGCATCCGGTCAAAGGCGCGTAGCAGGAAGTCTCCGATACTGTCGTAGTCGGCCTCGAAAAGCTCGTTCTCGGAGGTCCCGGGCGCGCCCTCGGGCATGGTCCAAACGGTGGGGCAGACATGCCCTTCGTAAATGCCGATCAGGCCTGATTTCTGCTCCTGCCGAATGTAGCCGCCAAAAGTGTTGTCGCGCATCACAGGCAGTTCGGGACGGTCCAGAAATTCAGGCACGGTATCGGTGACCAGATAGTGATGCAGGCACGATACTGACGGAATTTTCAGCCCGAACCATGCGCCGACTTGATTGGCATAAGACCCCGCCGCGATGACCACATGTTTGGCCAGAACTTCCTCACCCTTGTCGGTCGTCAAGCGCCACAGATTGCCTTTGCGCGCCGCACCCGTGATCAGCGTATGACGTTCGATCTTTGCACCGCGTTTACGGGCAGCAATGGCAAGGGCCTGCGTCACGCTGGACGGATCAATGTGGCCATCTTCAAAGGTCTGGATCGCGGCTTTCATGCCGTCGGTATTGTAAAACGGATTGCCCTGTTTGACATCGTCGGGGCCGACTAAGTCCATCGGTAAATCCAGCAGACGGCCAACGCCCATGATGGATTTCAGCCAATCAACTTCATCATCGCCATAGGCCACGCGATAACCGCCAACCTCATGCCAGCCGATGCTCTGCCCTGTTTCCTGCTCCACCGCCTTATAGGTCGAAATCGACGTCTTGTTGATCCAGCCCGACAACCGACTGCCCACTGCATGGGCAATCTGCCCTGCCGCGTGCCACGTCGATCCCGACGTCAGTTCTGCCTTTTCAAAAAGAACGGTATCTCTCCAGCCGTGTTCTGTCAGTTGATAAAGCGCCGCAACGCCCATGATCCCGCCGCCGATTACGGCGCATTGAACCGTGCGTGTCATATCTTCCAATCCTTCAAAGGGGCGAGGGCTACGCGCGCAGAAAATCGTTTACAGGCAATTTCGACTTCAAATCCATCGACGATTTCACCGGCCCGAAGACGATCCAAACACGTGGTCATCATCGCAAGCGCCGCCGTACGCCCATGGGCATAGTTCCATGCGGCAGAGGTGATCTGCCCCGCGACGCAGCCCTCAAACCAGATCGGTTCATCATGGATGGGTATGGCGTCGGCTGTATCAAACAGCAGGGTCGCAATCTGACGCTGCGGCGTATGGGTTTTCAAGGCCGTCTTGCCGATGAAATCGGTGTCCATCGCGCAAAACTTCTCAAGTCCGGATTCATGCGGTGTGGTGCCTTGGGTCAACTCGTGTCCCCACGCGCGAAACCCTGCTTCGATCCGCAAGCTGCCACTGGCGAACAGTCCCGCATGGCTCGCCCCTGCCGCGACCAATGCTTCATGCGCGGCCATGGCCATTTCGGCGGGGATATAAAGCTCAAAGCCCAGCTGCCCTGTGTAGCTCAGCCGCCCGACAAACCCGCGCGCCAATCCGACCTCAATCGGGGCAAAGCCAAAAGGTTTCAGTGCTGGCAAGGGCGCTGCACTCGCCTTTTGTAAAATCTCCTGCGCTTTTGCTCCTGCCAACCCAATGATCGCCCATCCGCTGGTGACATCCGTAACCTCAGCCTGCATCGTACCCTTTTCGCGGCGCATGTGCATCAGGTCGCGCACCACTTCGCCCGCACCCGTGATCATCAAATAGGTCTGAGGCCCGTGCCGCTGCACCGTCACGTCCGATTCAATACCACCGCGTGCATTTAGGATCTGGGAATAGACGATCCGCCCCGCAGGGACGTCCATCTGAGCCGTGCAAATGCGGTTGAGAAAAACGCATGCATCTGGGCCCTGCACCATGATCTTACCAAAGGCAGATTGGTCAATGATCGCCGCCCCTGTTCGACAGGCAGCCACTTCCGCCCCGACTTGATCGCGCCATGCAGGCACGCCAAAACTCAGCGGCAGATGCGCAGCTTCACCACCGAAATGCACCGCACGTTCCCATCCAGCCATTCCAGCAAATCGCGCGCCTGCATCCTTGAGCGCGGCATGGATCGGCGTGCGGCGTTGCCCCCGTGCCGTGTCCATCGCAAGGCCGGGATAGGAGATATCATAATGCCGCCCCAGCACTTCGGGGATACGCGCCTCTAATGCACCCAGCACGTTCATTTCAGGGCCAAAACGCCGGATATCCGCCTCGTTCAGCTCCATCGTCGGATGGCCCGCAATCATCCATTCGGCCAGCGCCTTGCCCGCGCCACCAGCAAGCGCGATGCCGCTAGAATTCATGCCACCGAGCACGAACAACCCCGGGACGTCTGGGCTTTCGCCCACGATGAATTGGCTGTCGAGCGTGAAACTTTCAGGCCCGTTCAGCAGCATCCGAACCTCTGCATTTTCCAAAGCGGGAATGCGCCGTAGCGCGTTTTCCATCATCGGCATGAAGTGATCCCAATCTTCACCCAGCAGATCAAAGCTGAAATCAGCAGGGAGGCGCGACAGCGGCAGACCCTTGGCGTTTGGCTCGAACGAGCCGACCAGCAGCCCTTCGACATCGTCGCGCGCATAAAGAAACGCGTCCTGATCGTTCAGTGTTGGCAGATGCACACCTTTGCCAAGCGCCTGAACCTCGGCCAGCGGCTTGGTCAGGATGTAGAAATGTTCACAGGCATAAAGCGGCATATGCGCGCCTGCCATCTCCGCCACTTCGCGTGACCAAAGCCCGCAGGCAATGACGACCTCATCAGCCTCGATCACATGATCACCTACCTCGACGGCGCTGACCCGGCCACCTGTTTTGCGCAGACCCGTCACACGGGTGTCTTCAAAAATCGACACGCCCCGCGCCTTCGCCCCTTTGGACAATGCCAGCGCCACATCCGACGGATTTACCCGCCCATCTGCAGGTGACCAAACCGCACCAATCACATCGTCCGTGCGGATCAATGGCCACAATTCGCCTGTGCGTTTGGCATCAATCACTTCGGCCTCAAGCCCGAAGGCACGCCCCAGACTGACCTGCCGTTTGAGCGTGGTCAGGCGGTCCTCATGCGTAGCAATGGACAAGCTGCCGGTCTGGATAAAGCCGGTTTGCTGACCAGTTTCGGTCTCCAGCTCCTTATAAAGATCAATGGAATAGTTGATCAGCTTCGTCAGCGTCGCCGACGGGCGCAAGCGCCGCACCAGCCCGGCTGCATGCCAAGTGGTTCCGCTTGTCAGTTTTGAGCGTTCCAACACGACGATGTCTTTGCGCCCTTCGCGCGCCAGATGATAGGCGATGGAACAGCCGACAACACCGCCCCCGATGATGACTGTGCGGGCATGGGTTGGCAGGGCACTCATGCGGCGATCACCCCGTCTTTGACCAAAGCGGCAAAGGTGGCGCCAAAGGCCCCCAATGCCTCGTCGATTAGCGCGGGGGTATGTGCGGCAGAGGTGACACAGGATGTGTGCGACATCAGATCAACACCTCGCTCAAGCAAGCCGCCGCGCAGCCCGTTTACCAACGCGGGCTGAACCGACCTGATCTGTGCAGGCGTAAGCCCGTCCATCGACGCAGGTCCAAAATACATGTGGCAGGTCGAGCTTTCGCCGTAGACCGTTCCCGCGATCCCATGCGCTGCCATGAGCGCCGCAATCCCGTCACGCAGCAAAGCCGCCATCGCATCGGCGTGGCGTTGGGGTGTGCCCGTCGAGAGGTGTTTCATCGCCGCATTTGCACCCGCCGCGATCAGAGGCGATGCGTTGAACGTGCCTTTGTGGCTGACGGGCGGCGACAGCCCGTCACGGGCTTCTGCGTTGTTCATCAGCTCCATAATCTCGGCCTTGCCACAAACAGCCCCGCCAGGCAGCCCGCCCGTCACGATCTTGGCCAGTGTTGTTAGATCGGGCACAATCCCGTCCCGCGCCTGACGCCCGCCTGTTGACCAACGAAATCCGGTGATAATCTCGTCAAAGATCAGCACGGCCCCAGCCTTGCGGGCTACATCATGCATGGCTTGCAAAGTGTCCGTGGCCAAAGGGACTGAGCCATAATTTGCACCCGATGCCTCGATGATCACCGTGCCGATATCAAAGTCTTGCAGTGCATTTTCCATCGCTTGCGGATTCGCCGCACAGACTGTGATCAGATCACTGATCGCCAGCGGTACCCCAAGCGAGGTCGCATTCTCACTCCCCGGTTTGGCCCCCTTAAGCGCATGATCATGCCAGCCGTGATAGTGGCCGTCGATGCGCAATACGCCTGATTTGCCGCTGAACGCGCGGCCCAGCCGTATCGCCAGCATCGTGGCCTCGGACCCTGATGCACAAAACCGTGTGCGCTCGGCACTTGGCAGCAATTGGTTGACCCATTCCGCCCATTCGATTTCTCCGAGATGACAATCCGCGCTGAAAATTGCGGTTGTCGCGGCGCGTTGCACGGCCTCCACCACATCGGGGTGGCTGTGCCCCAGCATTTGACTGGCACTGCCCATTTTGAAATCAATATAGCGGCGTCCCTCTACATCCCATTTTTCTGCACCCTGAGCGCGTTCGATGAAAATCGGATGTGGCGCGCGGTAACGCAATTCGTGACTGACACCGCCCGGCAGTGCGGCGCGTGCGCGTAGGGATAGGTCTTGGTTTTGGGTCATGTTGACTTTCCCATAACTTCGCGCGGCAGCTTGATATCGAATGCAGCCCGCAAGGCGATATCTGTTGCTTCATTCAAACGGGTTGGGAAATGTTCGGCGATCAATTGTCGGGCAACGTCACGCGCCCGATCCCCGACGGTATTGGAGCCATCGCTTTCCCAATCGCGCGGTGTGCGGCGATCCCCGATGTGAGGATAGAAGTAATCCGACTTCATCCGCTCGAAGGTATGCGCCTGACCTAAATAATGCCCCTCGCCCCGACACACCGTCGCAATAACATCTGCCGCGATATTTTCTGGCGTTACCTCGACCCCGCGCAGGGTGCGCAGGATGTTGCCCAGCATGTCGTTGTCGACCACATAGGCCTCAAGCGAGACGCCCAAAAGACTGGCCTGCATCCCGCAGGATTGCGTAATCAGGTTGGATCCGGCATGCGCGGCCATAGTGACCGCGAGACATTTTTCCGACCCGAATTGTGCATCCAGCGTTTTGGCATCGGTGATCCCCGCGATAGACGAGGTTGGCAAATCATAGTGCCGCCCCATCTGGGCCGCCGCCGCCATCAGGATCGCCTGTTCACCGCCGCCCCCGCACATGGAACCGGTTCGAAGGTCTGCAACCAAAGGCTTGGGCGCAAATATTGCCCTCACCTCGGGATCAATAAGCCGCGCAAAGACAAGACCTGCCAGCGTCTCTGCCACAGCCTGAACGAGCGATCCCGCAATTGTCGCGGGGCTGGTCGCGCCCGCTTGCCCCGCCGATATAAGTTGGACTGGGAACCCAGCCAAAATAGCAGCTTCCAGTGTTTCGCAGGCTTCTTCGGCAAAACGCATAGGCGGGACCACATGGCAGACCATGACCGTCAGGAAAGGACGCGCGCGGAAAGCTGCTTCGCTGCCGGCAAGTTGATAACAAAGGGCAGCCAGCTTTTGCACAGTATCTGGCTCGGTCACGCTGACCGACACATGCTTGGACGTACCCATCAAGCAGGCATAGGCCGTGTTAACATCCATCAAAGCGTTATCTTCGATATCCCGCGCCACGATCGAGCGGCTGAAATGATGGATGTTTTCCATCGCATCGCATATGCGGGCGGCGTCATATAGGTCCTTCAACGAACCATCACGGTAATGTCCGTCATCGAGATCAAAGACCCCCGGCGCGCCACCGCCCGAGGACATATGAACCCGAGCGCCAGACAAATCGAGATCGTGGGCAGGATCCTGACCACATAAAACAATATCACGCCGTGCTTCGGCGATAGTCTTGAGAACCAGATTGCGTGGGAAAATCAGACGTTTGTCTTCGGTGTAATGCCCACCGTTGGCCACGACGCGCTCGACCATGGAAGGGATCGCCTGACTGAGGCCAAGCGTTTCCAACAGGTGTAAAACGGCTTCTTCCACTGCGGCAACTTCGGCCTCTGCAAGTGGCTTGAATCGACCACCCTTAACGCCGGGCCAAACTGGAGCACCCGCAGATGTATTGGTGTCGCCTTGCCGTTGCTTGCGCCCGCGACGCGCCCGAACTGTCTGTGACACCTTCAGATTCCTCATCCTATTTTCTTCATGTTAAAACTAGAAGTTCGTCCTTTACAAACACAAATAACTCCTCAATTGATGAGTATAACTCATCTGAGGATCAGAATGCTTCCGTCCCTGAAAGCCCTCCGCGCCTTTGATCAGGCCGTACGCAGCGGTAGTTTCAAAGCCGCCGCCCAAGCCTTGAATGTCTCGCCCACTGCAATCAGCCATCATATTCGCACCCTAGAGCAGGATCTTGGCGTCGCGCTTTTCGAGCGTGATGGTCGAAATGTGATACTGACGCCTCAGGGACAGGAATTGAGTGCAGATGTAGCTCAGTCGTTCGCACAATTGGCACAAGCAGTGGAGCGGACCCGTCGAAAACCCCGTGGGCAGGCCATACGAATCGCGGCGGGACCCTTCTTTGCCGCGCGCTGGCTGATGCCGCGGCTGGCGACATTCTGGGTAGAGCATCCAGAGATTTCACTTGAAGTGGTGCCCATCCCACAACGGCTTGCCGGACGCGATATCGATGCAGATATCGTGATCTCATGGGACGACATCACGGCAGTAAATTCGCAGCCGCTTTTGACCCTAACGCCATTCGCCATTGCCAGTCCTGCATTTATCAAACGTTTCGGTCGCCCCAATCATCCGGTAGATCTCGTCAATATGCCGCTGATACATCAGCGCGATACCTCAAGTTGGACCGATTGGTTTGCGGCCATGGATGTGGCCTGCGTCAAACCGCTCAAAGGGCCCATCTTTGAGGATGCCAACGCTGTTATGCGAGGGGCTATAGAAGGTCAGGGTGTAACACTAGGGTGGATGCCTTTGATCGAGCACGAGATTGAAACCGGACGGGTCACCCAGCTTTTCGATCAGTCGGTTGCATGGAAAAAGCAGTATTATGTCAATGTGGCGTCGCGCGGCATGCGAAATAGCGCCGCGCAATCGGTTGTGGAATGGCTGCATAAAGAAGCCAGACAAGGCTGATGCTTGCACAACTGCTTTTAAACGAGCAGGTCGATTTGCAACGAAAAATGAGAAACCACAAGGCACGCCGTCCGCGACTGAATTGTTACAACGTCGCACAGAGAACGGGTGGGTTGAGATTGACCAAATTGGCCACTTTGAATGGCCGCTCTGGTGAAATGCGCTGCACTGCCATAAGTTTATAGTTGCACTAACCAGAGAATGCTGCGTCAGCAAAGTTTGAAAATCCAAGGTCAGGTTTGTCCCGCGTAGCTGACCTTATCCGTGGCGAACCGCCGATTTTCTAGTGCCGTACTGCCGCAAGTCCGGTTTGAGCCCAAACTACGGATTTGTCGCAACGCGGCGAAGGTCTGGTTTCGGCAACATGGAGTGTTCGATTAGGGTTCTGTTTGCCTTCGGGTCAAAGTGGCCAGCTCACTCCAGAAGATCAAGTTCCTCAACAATTGCGTCAAGCGTATCGGCCCGTTGTTTTACGGCGACAGCGTTCTTTCCCACATACGCTATAGCAAGCAGCCGCAACATTGACACGACAGTCGCATGGGTATTCAGCATACCATAACTCGCAACGTGGCATGGCAGGACTGTCTCAGAGAAGCGCTCTGCTTGGGCCTGATAGCGATGATCCGTGATTGTTATGATCCGAAGTCGCGATGTTCGCGCATAGGCCAAAAGAGAGCGCAAAAGCTTTGGACGCGTCTCTAACGTGACAAGGACAAGTGCATCACGCGGGCCCATCATTGCCAAATCGCTGGTCCAATCCTGACCCGCACCATCAATATAATGAACATCATGGCGCAGTCGCGAGAAGAGGGTTTTTCCAATGCGTGCGACACCATCTTCAGCACCAAATCCCAAGAACCAGACGCGTGGCGCGGTTGAGAGGATTTCAGCAACCTCCGGCAGACGGTCAGAGCGCAGCTCTTCAAAGGTTCGGGTCAAATTGCGCAATTCCAAATCCAGATGGTCGACGATTGATCGACCAAGAATGACTTGGTCTGACGCCTGTTCTTTTTGGGAATAAGGCTGGGTTCGGTCGCGTTCTTCCCGCGCTTGAAGACGAACCTCTTCAAAATCGACATATCCTAAACTGCGGAAAAAACGGGCAGTTGTCGCTTTGGATACACCCGCCATATTTGCGAGTTCGGTTGCGGTGTGGGTCTCTATAATACCCTGATTTTCAACCAAAACATTGGCAATTTTCTGCTCGCTACTGGTCAAGCGCGCGTGCTTTTCGTGTATGCGAAGGATGAGTCGTGAAGCCATAAAAAGGGAATATCCTGTGTCGCGTTCAGATTCAACTTGACCTATGAAACAAAAGTTTCACTATTATGAAACAGTGAAACGCAAAGGAATCGCAATGTCTACTTCAAAGGTCGTCCGAGAACGGATTTGGACAAAACTGCACGATGTTGCAAAACCAGATACGCGGTTCCACATGAATTTTGCTGAAGTGATCCCCGATTTTGAAGGATCAGAAAAGGCGACCGACTACTTGGTCGCTGAAGAAACGTACGCAGACTCTACTTTTGCGTTTATCACACCGGACAATTGCCTTGCCGACTTACGCCGCCGGATGATCGAAGATGACAAACCTTTCGTGATGTCGACCTACGGCATTTATCGCGGCTTTGTTCTGCTTGAGCCTGAAAATGTTCCCGAAGGGGCTGCGCTTTATGCCTCATGGCTCGATGGAATGGAGCATTTCGGCACGCCGATTACACTCGAAGAAATCGCGAAACGCGGTCGTTTTGACCTGATGGTGACCGGGGCGTCGGCCGTTTCTAAGAACGGTGTTCGGTTCGGCAAAGGTCACGGGTTCTTTGATCTGGAGTGGGGCATGTTTACCGATCTTGGCTTGGTCGATGAGACGACGCCCGTGCAGGCCGTTGTCCATGACGTGCAGCTCGTTGAAGACCAACTTCAGCCATCCGAAACCGATATTTTGGTCGATAAGATCGCAACACCTACACAGATGTACACAGTTGAACGTCGCGCCAAACGTCCCAGTGGCGTGAAATGGCCACTCCTCGACCCCAAACAAATTGCTGAAACACCACCGCTGCAAGAATTGCAGCGCATCCAAGGCTTAGCCTGAACCCATCCAACAGGAGATCAATGACATGACATTAAGACTGAACCGCCGCCACTTCTTGGGCACCGCTGGTGCTGCCGCCGCTGCGTCTGCCATGCCGATGCGGGCCATGGCTGCAACGCCAATGACCATGCAAGCCGCGTGGATTAATGACGCCGAATTTGCGGGGTACTTTCTTGCCATGGATCAGGGGTATTATACGGACGAAGGGCTGGACCTCACATATCTGTCCGGCGGTCCTGATGTGATCCCCGAAAGCACGATCATCGCGGGCCGTGCGGATCTGGCGCTCACTACGCCAGACACCACGATCAAAGCCATTGTGGATCAGGGTGCCCCGTTTAAGATTATCGGCGCACAATACCAAAAGAACCCAATCGGGATCGTGTCATTGGTTGGCAGCGGCATTAACTCACCGGCTGATCTGGTCGGCAAAACCCTTGCCGTGCCACCTGTAAACGTGATTTCTGTCGAAGCTATGCTGAAACTGAACGACATTGATCCCGGCGATGTGAACATCGTGCCTTACGCTTATGATCCGACACCACTGATCAAAGGTGAGATCGACGCCAGCCTCGATTTCACAACCAACGTGCCTTACACAATCAGCCTGCAAGGGGTCGAGGCGACATCGTTCTTGCTCTATGATTTTGGCTATACGACCTACAATGACACTGTTGTTGTGACGGATGAGGTTCTGAACACCAAACGCGCAGAACTGGTGGCATGGCTGCGTGCAAGTCGCAAAGGCTGGGTTGAGAACAATGTGGATACCGCCCTTTGGCCAGCAAAGTGGGCCGACACGCATTTCGCGGGAACTGGCCGGACAATCGACAATGAAGTCTTCTTTAATGAGGCGCAGAAGCCACTGATGGAAAATCCAGCGGGTATTTTTGCAATGACTGAAGAGGGCATCGAGGCAAACCTCAGCGCATTGGCTCAGGTAGGCATCAACGGGTCGCGCGATATGTTCGACACGACATTGCTAGAAGAAATTTGATGAATAACCCGGACGGGATTTCCCTTTCCGGGGTCTACAAGACCTTTGAAGGACGCGGAAAGACGGTTGAGGCGTTGCATGATGTAACACTTAATTGTCCCCCCGCGTCCTTCACCGCTGTGATTGGTCCTTCCGGCTGCGGCAAGTCCACAGCACTGCGCATCGCTTTGGGACTTGAGACGGCTGATAAAGGCGAGGTTTTGATCAACGGTGAAGCGCCCATCATAGCTGCAAAATCGGGTAAGACCGGTGTTGCGTTTCAAGACTCCGCGTTGCTCCCTTGGCGCAGTGTGCGTCGCAACATCGAGGTGCCGCTAGAGGTCATTGGCCTCAACCGCAAGGCACACGCCTCACAAGTGCAGGCGATGATAGAACTCGTTGGGTTGAAGGGATTTGAAAACTCACTTCCCGGCGAACTGTCCGGCGGCATGCGCCAACGCGTGGCAATCGCCCGGGCACTTGTTACAGAACCCACCGTCTTGTTTATGGACGAACCGTTTGGCGCGTTGGATCAAATTTTACGCCGTCAGATGAACGTCGAATTGCAGCGTGTCTGGCAGGAAACAGAGTCGACAGCGTTGCTTGTCACGCACGGGATCGACGAGGCCATTTTCCTCGCTGACCGCGTTGCCGTGATGCACGGGAACCCCGGTCGGATTGTCGAAATCATCGATGTGCCTTTTGCACGCCCCCGTCATCCAGATCTATTCTCTGATCCGGCGTTCCATGCTTTGACAGATCGTATCGCTTCGGTGCTGCATGGCTAGGATGCCAACAAGCCTGCGCAATGTTGCGATCTTGCTTCTGATCTGGGAAATCACAGGGCGCCTAGATCTTGTCGCCAGTGGCGCGCTGCCGGGGTTCAGCGAAATTCTAATCCGCTTATGGGAAGACCGAGCTGATTATCCGCTCCACATCTGGGCGACACTCTATGCGTCCGGCGTGGGCTTTCTGATTGGCAATGCGATTGCGTTGATAGCGGGCGTGGCCTTTGCGATGTCGCCCACGTTGCTCCGCCTCTTTCGCGGCGTGAATATTACCGTTTTTGCTTTGCCGCCCATCGCGATCGCCCCGATCCTTGTGCTGACCCTATCCGGCATGGCCCCCCGCATCGTCCTTGCGGCATTGGCGGTCTACTTTGTGACCATGACGGCAACGGTGATCGGGATAAGCCAGTCGGACAGCAGGGCAAGTGACCTCGTCAAGGCCTATGGAGGTGGTCGTTGGCGAATTCTTTGGCTGGTCCAACTGCGGAGCGCCTTGCCCACTATCATCACCGGCTTCCAGATCGCGGCCCCTAACGCGGTATTGGGTGCAATTCTGGCCGAGTTTGGCGGTGGCGGGCGTTGGGGCCTTGGAACCTACTTACTCGGATCGCTTGGTCGGGGAGAGCCGGACAGACTATGGGGAATCGGACTGATCGCAACTGCAATTGCAGGATTGGGTTACTTGTTCTTTGCACTTATTTCTTGGGGCTTGCTTGGGGGAACGCGCGCTGTGACGTTGAACACCGCTACTCCAGTTGTTGAGGCGGTGTCTGCATCACCGCTTAAACGTACCATGATGTTGGTCGGCATTGTCTCTCTCCCATTTCTTTTGTGGTGGGGCTTCATCGTGCTAACAGGCGTGCCTGCGATGATTGCAAAAACACCCTTTGGGGTGATCGACTATCTGTTTATCGCCAAGACTGCCCCGGTTGCACAAGAAAAGCTGTTCCAGGCATTGTCAGAGACACTCCCCATCACGTTTGCGGGCATGGCGGCAGGTATTGGCTTTGCCTTTCTGTTAGCAATCTCAACACGTCTGTTCCCAAACGCTATTCGTGCATTCATGCCTGTGGCCCTTGTCACGCAAACGATGCCGCTGGTGGCTTTAACCCCGCTCTTGGTGCTCATATTCGGACGCGGCACCTCTTTGACGCTGTGGGTGACGATCTCTGTGACGTTTTTTCCCGCTTTCGTCACTTTGGCTCAAGGGATCGCATTGGTTCCGCGCAATGCACAAGATTTGCCACGCGCCTATGGCGCATCTGCTTGGCAAGAAATGCGGATGGTTACGATCCCCGCGTCTCTACCATATCTGTTTGCGGCGACGCGTCTTACTGTCCCAAGGGCGTTGCTTGGTGTGATGATCGCTGAGTGGCTGGCAACTGGTCGTGGACTGGGGAATTTGCTGAACCAGTCACGAGGCTACCTCGACTTCGGGATGATCTGGACCGTTGCGTTTGTCTCAGTCCTCCTATCAGTCGTCATGTACCAGCTTGTTGTTGTGATCGAACGGAGAGTGTTGCGACGCTTAGGCATGCAAACTGCAGAATGAAGTTATTAACCCGCCAACTTGGTTGAAAGAACGCGGCTTTTTATAACAAACATGATTGACGAAGTAGCGTAGATGCATTCGGGTTTTTTAGTAGATACTTCTACCAAAAGCGGGCAATGGCGCGCCTGCGGCAAAAGCTCGCTAAGTCTGCGACCTGATTGTTGGACCCGTGCGCAACGAAAGGTTGGCTTGGGTACGCCCAATTTTGGCCCTCTCAATGGCCGCTCTGGTGAAATCCGCTGCGCCGCAAAACGTGGGTCGCTGCACTTGCGAGGAAATGCTGCGTCAGCGAAGTTAGAAAAACCAATGTCGGGTTTGTCCCGCTTAGCAGACCTTGGTGTGAGGCGCAGCTAAGGTCCGCTATGCGGGACGAAGCAGCCGTTTCAGATGTTCCTATGAATGGCCGCTATCCATCTTGGTGAAAACTCTGGCGCGCTTGCTGCCATAATTCCGATGCAGTTCGGTACTACCTAGCAAGTATGATAGAACGCACCATCATTCAGTCGTCAAAGCTGCGCGTGGCCAGCATAAACATCATGTGGGTCTTCATCGGACTGGCGTGGCCCATACTTTACATCTTCGCAATTCACACGGCTGATCATATCGGGACGTTTTTCAAAGCGTTCTTCGCGCTTTGCGCTTTGGCGAGCGGTTCTATTGCAATGAACGAAGCCCGGAAAAGCTGGCGTGTTTTCAAGACTCCCGGGGATTGGAAAGTCACCATCGGCGCAGGCAGTTTGAATTGGGACGTTGCCATACCTTGCAAAAACCTACCGATGGATATCGAACTCGACAAAATCGAAAAAGTACTGCGGTTGGAAATCGTTCGAACTGGCACGGACAGCGATGGCGAGTACACCGAAACCAGCGAACGCTTCGAACTTTACTTGACTGATGAACGCATCGAGACCTTTGACCGAGAAGCGGCAGGTATCAATCCACACCGGGTGTTTCTAGCGCTCGCAAAGCACGGTATTCGTTATGAACTGTGGTCCCAGGATCGCACCAAAGACAGCGTCAATACTGCGAAGATTTTTCAGAGAACTTATTGAGGTTTAACAAAGTCAAAGCAGTCATTTGCCGCCGTTGCAGCATTTGTCACCCTTGGGCTCAATGCTGCCGTTCGCTGCGCAAGATTCCAATGGCCGCATTGCAAAGGCAGGGAGCCAGAACTTATCTTTGGTTCATCTTACTGGCCATCACCTCAGCTGCTGCGCGTAGCGGTTCGTCAGCTATATGTGCGTAGCGTTGGGTCGTCATTGGGTTCGTATGGCCGAGTAGGCGCCCGACGATTGCCAAGCTCATACCGCTGGAAACGAGTTGTGACGCATGTGTGTGCCGGTTGTCATGGATGCGATAGTCAGCAATATCAGCGTCTGCGATTAAGGATTTCCAGAACTTCTTAAGGTCGACAAGTGGTTTGAATTTCGACTTGCCAGGGAAAACAAAACTGGAACCACTTCTTTGATCCAAATGAACCTTTTCCAGCAACGCGACAGCTGCTCTGGCCAACGGTAAATGTTCGGTGCGTTTTTGTTTGGTGTGATGAGATGGTTTGACCCAAACGCCCCGATCCAAATCGAAGTCTTCCCACTGCGCAGACAGGACCTCGCCAATCCGCGCTCCTGTCAGCAATTGAAGCCTGATAGCGTTAGCGGCTTTCTGGTTCCGATGTCTATCAAGTGCGGCGCCTAGCCGGGAAAGCTCGTCTGCAGATAGCCAGCGGTGCCGTTTCTCTTCGTGAAATTTCTCAATGCCCTTGGCTGGGTTCTCACCGCGCATGCCCCAACTGATCGACAGTTCAAACATCTTTGACAACAAAGACAAGACGCGGTTGGCCTGATATGGTGTGGCTTTCAGCGAGTTGTGAAACGTTTGAATGTCACGGTGGCAAACTTCTAGGACCTTCTGCTTGCCGAGACGAGGCAGGACCAGTCGGTCCAGCATAGACCTATCGTTTGCGGCACTCTTCTCACGTTTCTTTGGCAACGCGTGGATTTCATAATATTGCTCGGCGAGGTCAGCGATGCTTGGCGCATTCCTGATTGTAACAGCGTCTGCTACCGGATCTCCGCCTCTCAGCACGTCCGAGAGAAGCCCAGTAGCTAGTTTTTTCGCCTCGTTGAAAGACAACAACGGGCCGTGCTGCCCGAGGGTTTTACGTCGTGATCTGCCGCTGGAACGTGTTCTATATTGAATGACGTAAGACTTGGTTCCGTTAGTTTTTACACGTAAACCGAAGCCAGATAGAGTTTCGTCCCAGAAGATGGTTTCAGCTTGTGGGTTGGTGATCTTATCAACAACTGTTTTTGATAAACGAAGTTTAGGCATGGTGGGCTTGACCTCAAGATTGGGTAAGCAAAAGGTAAGCTAGTTTGATGGAAATTGATAGAGAGTCAAAGGTTCACGTCGAAGGTGACTTTACTTTTTATTCATATTTATAAGGGGTATGTGGTAGGGCAGGGTATCTTGTTGTAGTTGATAGAAATCTGGACCGTAAGATTTGTAATCAGTAGGTCCGCGGTTCGAGTCCGTGTGGGGGCACCATTTTTTATTAAATTACCACATTAAATAAGTAACTTAAGTCTCGTTGTTGATTTACAGGCCACCTTTTGGCCCACCGCCACGAATGCGAAACAGCGTGTTGCCATGTTCTGCCTTGGTCAGATCAGAATCAACCGCTAACCTGACCCTGCCTAGGTATGTCTAACCCTAGGGCATCGCGATGCTCTTCAATCATGGAGAACATTGTGATGAGGATACTTTCAAAACGTCAGGTCAAAGAGTTGGTTCTATATTCACCGCAACACATCGCACGTCTGGAGAAGGCCGGTTCGTTCCCTTTGCGGGTACAGCTAGGCCCAAACCGGGTAGGCTGGGTTGAGGCTGAAGTGTTGGACTGGCTCAATGAACGCCTTGTGCGTCGAGAAGAACCCCACCGACACTCCTGATTTCCGGAGCTGGGTGGCTGGCTTTGCAAGGCTGGCCACCCGACCTAAACGGCGGCGACCTCAACCGGTCGATGCAACACACTCAGCGAACTTCTCTGCTGGAGTTTGATATTGCAAGGTCTTGCGAGGA
>ENA-OQVM01001207-OQVM01001207.1-marine-metagenome-genome-assembly--contig:-NODE-1207-length-35407-cov-9.912511_pt1 | contig 35407 bp, 31 predicted proteins | sample MGYA00237776_ERZ505498 | MGnify/ENA primary metagenome ERZ505498 (study PRJEB26159, sample SAMN06265151) | marine metagenome | isolation source: Helgoland LTER site | place: Germany:Helgoland, sampling...
CATTTAAGTACTTCAAAACGAGCCCAAAATCATCCGCTTAGCGGTTATGTAATACTTGCGTTACCCGCTTAGTCTTCGCCAAGTTGAAGATATCTTGCATGAACGTGGAATAGATATTTGTCACGAAACTGTACGGTTTTGGGTAGATCGGTTTGGTTCGAAATTTGCTAAGGAAATTCGAAAGAAGAGGGTGGGTCAACACTCAAACTGGCAATGGCATTTAGACGAAGTCTTCGTCTAAATAAATGGTGAGAGATTTTACCTTTGGCGCGCTGTTGATCATGAAGGGGAAGTTCTGGAATGCTTTGTTACAAAACGACGTAATAAAGCTGCAGCGAAGAAGTTTCTGATAAAGGCAATGCGTAAACACGGCTCACCAAAGATTATCACAACGGATAAGTTACCATCCTATGGCGCCGCTTTTCGTGAAATTAGCGTTGTGGATAGACAGCTTTGTGGAGGCCGGTCAAATAATAGGTGTGAAAACTCACACTTACCGTTTCGACGGCGAGAGCGAGCAATGCAGTTATTTAAAACAGTAGCCATGCTCCAGAGATTTGTCAGTTATCACAGTCAAATATACAACCACTTCAATCATGAAAGACATCTTCAAAACTGACAGACTTATAAACAAAAACGCAGTGCTGCTCTCACGGAGTGGTTCCAAATCTGCGCTTCATAGATTTGTTTGATCGTGGCACTTTGAGACGGGTTAGGCTTTGTCTGACAACACCCAATTCAGGCTTCCAACCAAATTTAGCAGAGGCAAGTTCATAGAAATATCGTGAATTTTCGGCCTGTTCTTCGGACAACATCCCACCTTCGCCTGAGCAAATTCCGGTGCCTGCCAACTGTGCACCGCGAGCTGGATTGTAGCTTTTTTGACAGCACGTCAGATGTTTTAATTTGCGATGAAATCATCCCCTTGGCCAAGCCGGGCGGATAGGGCGACCCCAAACCAGATGGCAGGCGGTGCGATGGCCGTTGCTATCTGACTTCAATTCAGGCTCCACAGTTTGGCAGATCGCCTGCACCGCGGGGCAGCGATTTGCAAATCGGCAACCGGCGGGCAAATTCACAGGGTCCGGCGCATCACCGGGAATGAGGATACGTTTTTGCCGAGCGCGTTTGGCGCGATCCACGGTGGGCACAGCTGAGAGCAAAGCTTGAGTGTAAGGATGGCGTGGCGTTTGGAAAAGGCTCAGTCGATCCGCATGTTCCACCACTTTGCCCATGTACATAACGGCGATACTGTCGCTCATATGCTGAACGACGCCAAGGTCATGGCTGATAAACAGATATGTGAGGCCAAAGTCTTTTTGCAGTTTACCCAGGAGGTTGAGAATTTGCGCCTGCACCGCCACATCCAACGCAGAAACCGGCTCATCACAAATAATCAATTCTGGTTGAGTCGCTAAGGCGCGGGCGATGCCTATGCGCTGACGCTGTCCTCCAGAAAACTGATGTGGAAACAAGCGCTGTTGTTCTGCCCGTAGCCCCACGGCTTCGAACAAGTCGTCGACAATCTTGGTTTTCTCATCTTCTGATTTGCGTGACAGGCTGTCCAAAGGTTCCCTCACGATGGCCTCAGCCCGTTTGCGCGGATTGAGGCTGCTATAGGGGTCCTGAAATATGAATTGTATTTTTTGGCGGGTTTGACGGAGGGCCTCCGCCTCTTTTTGCAAGATGTCTTCTCCGGCCAAGGCCACCTTGCCGCTATAGGCTTTGACCAAGCGGGCGACAGCGAGGGCGGCGGTTGTTTTGCCAGAGCCACTTTCGCCGACAATGGCCAGAGTTTCCCCTTTCTTAACGGTAAATGACACGTCATCCACCGCGTAGAGGTATGATTTTTTATTCCAGCCGCCGCCGCGCTTTACTTCAAATCGCACGGTCAAATTTTCAACTTTTAACAGGTCTGACATTACAGGCCCTCCGCATGCCAACAATCGGCGCTTTGCCCATTGGCGAATAGTTTTTCAGTTGGACGAGATGCGAGGCAGGCTTCTGTTAAATAGGCGCAGCGGGACGCAAATAGGCACTGATCTTTGCCAAACTCACGTAGGCTTGGCACTATACCGGGCACCTCAACCAGATCATGCCGCTCTAGGCTGGGATCGCTTTGGATATGGGGCACGCATTCGATCAAACCCTTGGTGTAGGGGTGTCGAGGATGCTCAATGATCTGATCAACCGGACCCAATTCTGCCTTGCGGCCCGCATACATGACAATCATCCGCTCAGCCATTTCCGCGACTGCGCCCATGTCATGGGTGATCAAAATAATGGCCGCACCGGTTTGCTTGCGCAAATCGGTGAGCAAATCAAAAATTTGTGCCTGCACAGTAACATCGAGGGCTGTGGTAGGTTCATCAGCAATTAGAATTTTCGGTTGACAGGCCAATGCCATGGCAATCATGGCCCGTTGTCTTTGACCGCCGGACATTTGAAACGGGTAATCACTTACGCGGCTTTTTGCATTTGGAATACGCACAGCGTTCAAAAGTTCAATCGATTGCGCCCAAGCGGCGTTGCGCGACAGCCCTTGATGCGCACGCAGCACTTCGGCAATTTGCTCGCCAATGGTGAAGACCGGATTGAGGGAGGTCATGGGTTCTTGGAAAATCATCGAGATTTCATTGCCCCGAATCGCGCGCAGACGCTCATCACTGGCTTGGGACAAATCCTCACCGTCAAAAATGATATTGCCCGCAGCTACCCGTCCCACTTTTTCTGGTAAAAGCCCCATAAGGGCCAGAGCGGTCATAGATTTTCCACAGCCGCTCTCACCGACAAAGCTCATGGTTTCGCCCGGGTTCAATGTGAAGGACAGATCGTCAATCACGGGAGCAACCCCGTCACGAGTGGTAAGTTCAATACGCAAGTTCTTGACCTCTAGGAGCGGGGACATCAGCGTTGCCTCAATTTTGGATTAAGCGCGTCGTTCAGGCCGTCGCCGACCAATGAGATGGCCAAAACCGTTACAAAAATCGCAACACCGGGGATGGTGACTGTATATCCAGCATCAAGGATATATTGCCGGTTTGAGCCGATAATTTGCCCCCAACTGACGACATTGGGATCAGTGAGTCCAAGAAACGACAGCCCGGCTTCAAACAAAATGGCTGAGCCGACCATGAGGGCGGATTGCACAATGATCGGCGGTAGCGCGTTCGGCAGGATCACGCCAAACATCAGGTTGAGATTGGAGGCTCCAGAAGCGCGGGAGGCCATGACATATTCCAGCTCACGTATGCGCAAAAACTCCGAACGGGTGATCCGTGCAACGGCAGTCCAGCTGACGATGCCAATCGCAAATGTTATCATGGGCAGGGAAGCACCGAACAGAGCGACCAAAACCATAGAGAACAGCAAAGTTGGAAGGACCTGAAAAAACTCAGTGATCCTCATCAAAACTTCTTCGACAACACCTCTATAAAATCCTGCCAATGCCCCCACGGTCACGCCAATGAATACTGTCATCACGGCGGCTGATAGGCCAATCATTAAGGAGACTTTTGCGCCATTGATGATCATGGCCAGCAGATCACGACCGAGATAATCTGTACCCAGTAAAAAGCCTTCTTGGCCCGGGGGCGAGAATGGCATCCAAACCATTTCGAAGGGATCCGTTGGATAAAGATAGGGCCCAAAAATTGCTCCGAAGGTGATGAGAGCCAACAACCCCAGAGCCGCAACTGCGGATTTGTTTTTGCGAAACATGCCCCACGCTTCGGTGAAAGGGTGCTGCGCCTCTGGTGTCTCTTCTTCTTGGATCACCGGCCAGGTCATTTTTGGCCTCCCACACGTGGATCAACCAAGCGTAAAGCAAGATCAGTGAGCAGGTTGCCGATAATCACAACCAGGGCTGAGAAGAATAGTATGCCAAGGATGGTTGGTGTGTCACGGGCAATAATGGATTGAAATGCCAAAGTCCCAAGACCTGGCCAGCTGAACACTGCCTCCACCAATACCGCGCCGGAGAGAACGGCCGAAAACTGCAAACCTGCGAGGGTGATCACTGGCGACAGCGCATTTTTCAACGCGTGTTTGTAGACAACTTGATTGGACGTTAGACCCTTGGCTTTCGCGGTGCGAACATAATCTGAGCCCAAAACCTCCATCATCGAGGCACGAGTTAGGCGAGAATAGAGGGCTAGAAAGATGGATCCCAAAGTCACCGCAGGCAAAAATAGATGGCGGGCCACATCAATAAAATGCACCCAAAAGCCACCTTCAATGGTTACATCGCGCATCCCTGCGACTGGAAACCAATGCACGTTCAAAGAGAAAGTGATCAACAACAATATACCAGTCCAAAATACCGGTGCAGAATATCCAAACAAGGCGAGGAAGGTCACGACATAATTTGACAGACCGTTGGGTTTGCGTGCTGATATAACGCCAAGGACAACCCCGATAATCAGCGCCGCAATTTGGGCTGCGATCACCAGCAATAGAGTTGCCGGCAGACGTTCTAGGATCAGTTTGGTGACGGGTTGGTTGTAGAAAAACGAATAACCCAAATCAAACTGAGCCACATTGGCGATATAGCGCCCAAGCTGCACGATGAAGGGTTGATCCAATCCGTAGCTGACGCGGATTTCGTCCAAAATTTCTTGATCTGCCCCGCCCATGGATTGGCTGATCGTGTCTGCCACATCTCCGGGGGCCAAATGCATGAGCAAAAAGTTCAGTACCAAAACTGCAACGAGTAGTAATATGGCATAAACAACACGAAGAAGGATGGTGCGTAAAATGCCCAATGTCTTTGCCTTACTTAATAATAAATTTGCGCGGGCCAAGGTGCCCCAGCCCGCACGATAGAGATTTTAGTTCTTGAGATAGGTCATATCGATGGGTGTCGATGTGCCCCAAATGCCTAAGGGAGGATTGCCTACATTATCATTATAGACCGTGTGGTAGGGCAATGTGTTGGTGTGGTAGACAGGCAGCTCGTCTGCGATGATCTCTTGGAACTCCGCATAAAGGGCTGTGCGTTTTGCCGGATCTGTTTCCACTGCGGCCATTTGCATCAGCTCGTCTACGCGGGCGTTGGCATAGCCTTGAGTGTTGGACCAAACGCCTTTCGCGATGTTGCTTGAGGAATAGGTGCGGTGAACACCGATCACTGGATCGCCCCAGTTGAAAACGGTGTCCCAAGACATGTCATAGTCCATCTCACCCATGCGGGCTGCCCAAGTTGGGAAGTCAGCAGAGGCACGAACCTCGACCGCAATTCCCACCTTCTTAAGTGCCGCTTTGACGTATTCGACCTGCGGTTTCACGCCTGGCCAGCCAAAATCTATAGTCAGGTTGAAGCGAGAGTCGCCCTTCATTGGGAAGCCAGCCTCATCGAGAAGGGCACGGGCTTTGTCGAGATCTAAGTCATAACCTTCCACATTGGTATTGTAGAACGGGCTATCTGGGTGGATGCCGGTCAAGGAATTTGAGGCGGTGCCCTCCATCAAAGCCTTGTGGATGAAGTTTTTGTCCACAGCATAGGCAATAGCTTTGCGAACCCTGACATCTTTAAGTGGACCTTTGGTGGTGTTCATCGCCAACCAATCTAGGGGGCCGATGCCGCCATAACCTTCATCGGTCACCGTCAGGTTGTCGACCTTCTTAAGACGGTTGATGATCCGAGGTAGGGATTCAAACGCGCCCATGTGGATTTCCCCATTTTCATAGGCAATGGCCCGTGCTGCTGGATCTGTGATAATCCGCATTACGATTTTGTCGAGATATGGCCGACCGTCGATGAAGAAATCGTCAAAGCGTTCCAGGATAACATGCTCACCGGATTTATATTCAACCAGTTTGAATGGGCCGGATCCCACAACGTTTTCTGTGTTGCGCGGATGAGTTTTAGGATTTTGACCATCCCCGTAGATGTGTTTTGGAATGATAGCCATCAGCTGGCCAGACATCGCCAGCATCAGAGCCGGGTGTGGTTTGCTGAGAGTCAACACCGCTGTATGTTCGTCCGGTGTGTCCACCGAGGTGACTGGGGCAAACATGGATTTGAAAGGGTGATGCGCCTTGATCGTCTCAACTGAGAAGGCCACATCTTCGGAAGTGATCGGCACCCCATCATGGAAAACGGCATTTTCGACCAAGTTTAAAGTGACGGTCAAACCATCTTCGCTCACATCCCAGCTTTTCGCCAAATAGGGTTGAGGGGTCCAGTCTTCGTCATAGCGCAGAGGGGCCGCAAAAAGCTGCGCGCCTGGATATCCGGTGACGATGCCTGATTGCACTGCTGGATTAAGATTGCGCACATTGGTGGCAATCACGGTGATTAACGTACCGCCTTTGCGCGGCGAATCTTCAGCAATTGCCCCCGTCGCCAGAACAGCAGCGGCCGCCGTCGCGGTGACTATCCCCTTAAGTATATGTTTCATTATCTTAAATCTCCCATATAGTTACATGTTTCTTCGTCATTGTGATGAGCCTAGACCAAGTTTTTTTTTACAGAAAACAGATTAATTGGGCTTCTTTACTACATTTTTTAGGGGTTTGTGCTCACGGTGAGAGCATCGAAGGCACCTTTCTCCCGCAGTTCGACACAGTCTCGGATGAAGGATCTTACATTTTTGGGCTGCCTGACATTGCTAGCCGTGGCGATCCCAAAGACGGGCACTTCTGAGGAGTCGGAAATGGGCAGGGCCTTATAACGTGTGTCATTGGTGATGTAGTTGCGGGGCCGGATGTTCAAAATTGTATAGCCGAATTCACCTTCCACCAGAGCTTTTGCGATTTCTGCTGAGCGGGTTGAATGGACTACGTTTGGCTCTAATCTGCGCTCTTTGAACAGGCCAAGAAAGTAATCGCGGGTATATGGTAGGTCGAGCATGATCATTGGCCTGCAGCTTAATTCCGCGAAAGTAACAGAATTTTGGGCGCTTATGGCCTCGGAAGCCGGCACCAAAGCATAGGGTGGGGCGTCGAACAATGGCTCGAAAGACTGGGCGTCTGGCAAGTGGGTGTCATAGGTAAACACCAGATCCACCTCTCCATTGTTGAGGTAATCCATGATCGACATCATATCACCTTCCATCACTTTGATTGAAATGCCGGGGAAGTTCTCGGTTATAGATCTCAAAATTGGCGGCAAAAAGGCGGGTGCGGCGGTAGCATAGCATGCAATGCTCACCAGCCCAGCGTCATCTCCCCCTTGCGATTGCAGTTCGGCCTCAAATTGTTGGGCTTGATTGAGAAAGTTTCGGATCAATTGCAGTGACTCACGGCCCGCAGATGTTGGTTGAACCCCTTTGGCTGGTGTCCTTACAAATAAGCCATAATCAAGTGAAGCCTCAAGCGCATCAATGGCAGCTGTAATGGAAGATTGAGAGATTGAGACCTCAACCGCAGCTTTGGCAATGGACCCTAAACGACCTGCCGCCTCCACGTAACGCAATTGTTTGAGCGTAAAATTCATCAATACCGTTCCCCTAAAAAATAGGTGTTTGAGAACAGCTAAATCTATTTTTCCATTTAATGAAAGCTCTTTACAATTTTCACAAACAGTTAATCCAAGAGGTGTCCGATGCCCAACACTACAATTTTCAGCGCTAAGAAAATCATCACGATGAACCCAAGCCGCCCTGAGGCCAGCCATGTGGCGGTGCGAGATGGACGTATTTTGGGAGTGGGAAGCTTGGAGGAGCTGGCAACATGGGGCGACTATACTCTGGACACGCGCTTTGAAGATAAGGTCTTGATGCCTGGGTTTGTGGAGGGCCATGCCCATGCAATGGAAGGGTCTTTGTGGGCTAAAGTCTATTGTGGTTGGTTTGATCGGGCTGATCCAAATGGCAAGCTGTGGATGGGTGTCAAAAGCGTGGATGCGGTCGTTGAGCGTTTGCAAGAGGCTGAGGCGGTCTTGGAAGACGCAACTACCCCGCTCTCAGGATGGCAATTAGATCCGATCTATATGGACAATACGACCGTCACCCGAGCCGATCTTGATCGGGTATCAACAACGCGCGCTGTGGGGGTTTTGCATGCCTCTGGCCATATTATGAATGTGAACACCAAGGCACTGGAGCTGGCCGGCATGCTAAAGCAGGGCCTCAACCATCCTGGTATTCCTTTGGGGGCGGATGGATTTCCGACTGGCGAGCTAAAAGGGCCTGAAGTCATGACACCCGTTGGCCCATTTGTGGGTTATGAGCGCAATATGCTTGATGCGGATGAGACTGGTCTGCGCAATTTTGCCAAGCTCTGCGTCCGTACAGGGACAACAACCATCACTGATCTTGCATCTCGCATGGATGACGATGCGGTTGACGTGATGCTCAGGGTCACAAATGAGCCAAATTACCCAGTACGTTTAATGCCATTTCGGTTCTTCATGGGCCTTTCTGCCAAAGAATTGATTGTAGCTGTTCTCGCATTTAAAAAAAGAAGCACTGACCGTTTGCGCTTGGGGCAAATCAAAATCGTGGTCGATGGATCAATTCAGGGTTTTTCAGCTCGCTTGCGCTGGCCTGGCTATCACAACGGCGCGCCCAACGGGCTTTGGTATATCGCACCGGAGCATTTATCGGAACTGCTGCATTTGGCGTTAGAAGCCGGTTTGCAAGTCCACACCCACACCAACGGCGATCAGGCGACCCAATTAGTGTTGGAAAAACTTGGCCCCGCCTTGCAAGCGCACCCAAACCCGGATCACCGCTTTACGCTGCAGCATTGCCAATTGGCGGATGCGGCACAGTTTCGGACTGCGGCGAAACTCGGCATGTGCGTAAATCTTTTTGCCAACCATCACTTCTACTGGGGCGATGAACATTATGCTCTCACAGTGGGGCCGGACCGCGCGACACGGATGAACGCCTGCCGGACCGCCTTGGACAGTGGCATGCCGATGGCCATCCACTCTGACGCGCCCGTGACTCCTCTTGGGCCCTTGTTCACCGCATGGGCGGCCGTAAACCGTATCACGGCTTCGGGTCGGGTACAGGGCGAGGAAGAAAGAATACAAGTGCATGAGGCACTTTGGGCCATTACCATGGGGGCTGCTTACACGCTGCATCTCGACGGAGAAATTGGCTCAATTGAAACCGGCAAGAAGGCTGATTTTGCGGTTTTGGAGGTAGATCCAACGGCTTGTGATCCAATGCTGCTTAAAGACATTGGCGTATGGGGCACGGTTCAGGGCGGGCGTATTTTTCCAGCTGCAAGCCTATGAGGCAAGACATCCCGGTCATTGTGATCGGTGGCTATCTTGGGGCTGGCAAAACCACTTTGCTCAATCATTTGCTGCGCCACGCGGATGGTCGCAAAATTGCTATTTTGGTGAATGAGTTTGGAGATTTGCCAATTGATGCGGATTTGATTGAAGCCAAAGATGACGAAATGATTGCTATTTCTGGGGGTTGTATTTGCTGCTCCTTCGGCTCTGATATGACAGCGGCTTTGATCAAATTGGCCCAGCTGGATTCCGCCCCGGATTATGTTGTGATCGAGGCCTCGGGTGTCGCGATGCCCGGCGCTGTAGCTGCGAGCATTTCGTTTTTGGACGGCTTCAATCTTGGTGGGGTTGTGGTGCTGGCCGACAGCGAGCGCATTCGGGCGCAAGCGGCAGATGAGTATCTTGGCGATACAATGCTACGCCAAATCTCCGACGCTGATTTGATCGTGCAAACCAAAATTGATTTGATCTCAAGTGATGTCGTGCAGGACGTCAGAGACTGGCTCGGCTCAGCCAACCCCAAAGCGCAGGTTGTAGCCACCGCTCAGGGCAGGCTGCCGCCAGAGGTGATCCTTGGGGTAGAGATGGTGGCCGGGCAACCCCAAGCCTCCGCCCATGCGGATGCGGGCTATGAAAGCCGTGTCTTTAGCGAAATTCCGCCCTGTGATCCTATTAAACTAGCAAAATCTCTAGCTACTGGGGCCGTAGGGATCATTCGCGCCAAAGGCTTTGTGGCTGATCAAGCAGGACAAAATTGGTTGATCCAAATAGTGGGAGAACGGTTTGACGTTACGCTTGCCAAAGCTAAAGAGCATATTGCCGTGGTCTGCATTGGGCGCAAGGGGGCGTTAAAGACTGGCGCGATTGGGGTGATGTTCGCAGGTGATGCTGATTGAGTAAATCAACCCCGGCACGGATGCCGCGGTGGAAAGATACTGGTACTGATCAGTGATAGCGCGTGCCATCTTCAGAGCTTGAGATACGTGGCACCAAAGCTTTGACCGGTACTGTCAGAGAAAACTGCTTGAGACGGGTAGGGCTAATTTGTAAACCTGCCGAATGACAAAACACTCCCCATTTCGCCACTTTAAAACTAGTCCTGAAGTCATCTGACTTACAATATGATGCGAGCTCTCATTTGTCCGACAGCACCTCCACCAGCAGTCTGATGCGCGCTCTCATTTGTCCGACAGCACCGCCATCCGCTTTCCCAGATATCACACCTGCCCATAATTCCCTGAATTACTCTGTTGTTTAAGTACGATACAAACGGTTGTCTTATCTGATGCTTTGGCTGAGGCCTCGATATCAGCGATTTTGGCGCCTTTACTCAGAATGTCATTTGGCGAGGGTGGGTTTTCCTTGTTCTTGGGAATTAACAGGGAATTTAACAGGATGCTTCGTGATCCTAAACTGTTCCTATGATCTAGCTCAACGGTCTTCTGTGCTCTCTGGCCCAGCGCATTGTCTGCAATAAGCTCTTCTAACTGCAGCGAGATAAGCTTTTTATACTTGCTGAACTTTGGTTTCATGCAGAGTATTTACGGACATGCGTTGCTCCACATCAACTCAGAATTTTTACTTTTGCAAAGATACCAAGTCCGCTAAGCTCAAGCTCAAGATATAGCAAGAAAGTTTAGGTAATGATTAATCACCCTCCACTAACGAGTTACGACTTTGATTGGGTTTCTGCCTTCAGCGATAAAGCTTTTGGCGGAAACGGTTGTGTCGTTGTATACGGGGCCTTGGAACTAAACTTAGAAACCAGGTTAAATATAGTAAAGGAAACTTCCTTAAGCGAATGCACATTCGTAGAGCCGTCCAATGTTGCTGATTTTCAGTTTCGTATCTACTTGGCTAGTCGAGAAATACCCTTTGCAGGTCATCCAACGCTTGCCGGAGTCGCGTCTCTGATGCATCGTGAATTAATGACCGGCACGCAGATTACAATTGAAACTCAAGCAGGAATTGTGCCCCTTGAAATATTGGAAGATGGCGTAATTTCCATGACACAACGTGCACCTCAATTTGGTATGCATGTTCCTGTAAAATTGGTTGCCGATGCTGTGTCTTTGTCTAGCAATGACATTATTGAAACGCCTCAAGTTGTCTCCACTGGTTTGCCGTTCACGGTGGCGGTTGTACGAGATTACGAAACATTACTTCGCGCTAAATTGGATGTGGCTATGCTGAACCGGATGGCTGATGAGATTGATGCTCCAGATGGCCATATTATAGAGCCATTTTTAGTCACTTTGGAAGATTCTAGCTTCAATGGCGATACATTTTCTAGGATACTACTTGCACCGCCAAACCCGGCTCAAGATCCTTTTACGGGATCTGCCACTGGTGCAATGGCTAGTTACCTATGGTCAAAGAGTTTGATTGACCAGCCAAAGTTTGTTGCACAACAGGGCCATGATATGGGTAGACCAGGTGAAGCAACGGTTGAGGTGTTAGGCAGTCGCTCGGACATCACCGGCGTAAAGCTCGCAGGTAAGGCTTATGTGACCATGTCTGGCAAAATTCATCTATAAATCAGAATTTCTGTGGTTGTTTTCGAGCAAATTTTTAACAGTCCACCCGCGATCATTCAACAGATTGCTGTTGGCCAGTTCGCAAAACAAGTTATGCCTCACCTTTAATAAAATTTATTTGTAAGACTCACAGATCTTAAAGCCTCTAACTGCTCCACCTTCTAAAGCATCTAAAGCCACTTTATATTCTGGACTGTCATAGAACTCTTCAGCTTTTTCTACACTTGAAAATTCAACGATAATCGTTCTTTCATTTTTTGCGTTTTCTTTAAGGGAAACTGGATACCCCCGACTTAAAAATTTAGCACCCCATTTAGCGAGTAGTTTGGGTGTTATTGCCATATAAGCCTTCAGTTTTTCATCGTCATTTATGTCTTCATAAACAATTACGGCATATGCTTTTTTCATTTCTAACTTCCTCACAATTGAATGAACCCCAACACCCGTCCAAATCCCCATTCCATGCCCTTACTCGTGTATGGCTTCGCTCACTGAGCAAAGCCCGAGAAGCTTCGGGCATATGTCGACACAGGCTTACGGCAAAACAGAAGTCCAGTCCGAATAGAGGGTTGTTGCTGAAATGGGGATGTCTGGGTGGACCGCCAGTTTTGAAGTTTAAAGCTCGTCCCAATTTTGCACTTCACCACGAAGTACTTGATCCTCTAATATTGATTCTTGATGGGAAATTGATTGGAGCATATTTAATATGTCTTCTGTTATTTCTTGCGGTACGCATACCACACCACTCTCATCGGCGACTATGATATCCCCCGGCGCAATTGTTGCTTCGCCAATCACGATCGTTTCGTTTATTGAGCCAAAAGTAAATTCATTTCGACTTCGGCGAGGACATACTCCAGTTGCCCAGACTGGGTAACCAGATTCGCGGATTTCCTCAACATCGCGACAAGTGCCCCACATTATTGTTCCACAGACACCACGTTTTTGAGCAAGTTTAGATGCAAGCCCTCCCCAAGCAGAAGCAGTTTTAGTTCCACCAAGATCCATGACGACTACTTGGCCCGATGACATTGTTTTTAGAACTTGTTCTAGTGGCTTTCCAACGCCACCGCCAAATCTCCATGCATCTGGGTCAGCTGATTTTTCCGTAAACCGAACAGGCATGGCTCGGCCGACTATTCGTCCTTGTCCGTAACGTTGAGCGCTTACTCCAGCTATCACTCCATTTATGCCTTTTTCGTCTAAAGCATCAGATATAGCTGCTGTTGGATATTCTGAAAACTGAGCCTCTACCGATAGAGTTTCCATCCTATTTCTCCCTTTATGTGAAGCTTTCAAATGATATTTGATGTTTCCTAATAAAGTCCCAATCGTACGTCACGCCCATCCCTGGTCCATTAGGTACCAAAACGTTTCCATCTTTATCGATACAATCTAACCCATCTCTATAACCATCGGCATAAATATCCATACATCTACCAATTTGTGGAGTTTTCGGGTGGACTAAAGACATTTCATAAAAGTTACTGTTTCTGATCGCAGACATTAGTTGGCGGTGAGCTGGGTGTGGTCCATGGATTTCAACATCAAGACCAAATCCTTCAGACGCGTGCGCAATTTTGAATGCTCCAGTAATACCACCATCATATTCAGCATCTGCGCGAACAAAATCAGTACCCTCAGCTACAATAAAATTCACATGCTCCTCAAGTCCCCTCACATGCTCAGTCTGCAATAGAGGAGTTCTAAGCCTCTGACGCAGCATTTTATGAGCGGTGGTTGAGACCCCTGAATCTCTGTAGGCATCTTCCAACCACAAATATTTTGCCTCGTCACAGGCTTGCCCAATTTTAAGAACCTCTGTGAATGTTCTTAATTTACAAGCAGGATCAATCATTAAAGGAAAGTCATCTCCTACAGCTTGTCTAACCTTGTGTATGGTATCGACGAGTTCCGAGATTGTGTAATCTTCCCAAATATGAATTTTATACCCTTTATATCCGATTTCTTTGCACTGAATTGCAAAGTCTGCAAAGGCTTCAGGGCTGTCGAGCCCCCCAGCCCTGTCACCAGACATAGTTGACGCGTAAGTGGGGAGTTTAAATCTGTAGCCGCCTAAAAGTTCGCTTACCGAGCATCCATAAAGTTTGCCAGCAAGGTCCCAAAGTGGAATATCAATCATCCCGATGCCCATTTTGTCAAATTTTCGCAAACACCGTTTAGCATCATTATAAATAAGTTCGCGTTGCAGAGGGTTTTTCCCAATGACATGATCTACAAATTTTTTAAGTTGCGAAAAACCTACAGCATCTCCGCCAACGAACTCACCAGTGATTCCTTGGTTTGTATTAATTTGAACAGAAAATGCTTTAACCGTTTTTTCTCCACCGGGTTCATAGATCAAACTAAACCCACTTGGATCCAAACCTAAATCAGGAAGTTTAAAAGCGCTTAGCCCAACGTCAACAGATGTAATTTTAAGTTCTGACATTTTTATTGCAAAACTCTCCCATAATTATTTGTATAAATCTGCATGTAACATGTAAATAGTCAACAGTTAAAAAGATCACAATCCCAACTTTCAAAGCACTGCATTTAACGACAACACCAGTTCTTCTTATAAAATATTCAAGTTTTTAAGGGCTACTTTATTCATGTAGTTTAATTAATAATAATTAGTTGACTCTAAGTACAATTTAAAATCTTATTAATTTACATGTAATATGTAAATTTAATGATTTAATAATTCGATTAATATCATCTAATTTAAATTTAAATTTTGTAATTAATGGGGGGAAAAATGTTTCTTAAAAATATAACATCGAAGTTTCTAGTGAGCGCTGTGCTCTTGGGGCAAGCGGGCAGTGTTTATGCTGATAGTATAAAAGTATCTGGCTGGCACCAGCTTTTTGATTTTTCTAAACCTGCAATTTTGATGGCTGAAAAAAAATATGAAGAAAAGAATGTGGGTACAGATTTAGTAATGGTTGATACCGCATTTGGTCAAGCTCTACAGCAGGCAACTGTGTCTACAATAGCGGGTAATCCGTCTGACGTTATCCAGTTGGTTGCTGGTTGGGTTCCTGCCATGGCTGAAATTGGTGGGTTGCAACCGTTAGATGATTTATTCACGCAGAAAGAAATTAATTCTATACCTAAAACATCTCGTGACGCGCTTTCATGGGATGGTAAGCTTGTGGCTGTGCCATGGAATCCGGGTCCTATCTTAATGCATTATAATAGAAATCTAATGAAAGAGGCAGGGCTTGACCCAGATAGCCCACCGAAGACTTGGCCAGAATTAAAAGAGGCTGTAATGGCTATTTGTAGTCTGCCAGATCGCAATGGTGGCTCAGTTTATGGGGTTGCTCTTCGTACATCCCAAAATCCAAACTCAGCACAATGGAGTATTCCAATAGTTTACGGGCATGGTGGTGACGTACAGGTTGATAATGTTCCTGGGGTGAACAACAAAAGTGTGAGCAGTGCGCTAGACTGGATTGCTGATGTTGTAAATTCAAATTGTAGCCCGGTCGGATTTGGGTTTGCTGAAACGCGAACGCTATTTGCTCAAGAGCGTGCTGGTTTCATTTTTGAAGGACCTTGGGGACGTGGCTTGGTTAAAAATATGTCGGATGGGAAACTAACAGTGGAACCAGATGGTGATGTTTGGGTTTCACAGATGCCGGCTGCACCGGATGGAAATGTTAGAACGATTGGAAATCCAATCGTTGCAACAGTATCTTCAAAGACAAAAAATCCTGAACTTGCTGTGGATTTCATCAGAACTGTTCTTTTTGACAAGGACATAACAGATGAATTTTTTACATCGTCCGGGTTACTTCCTTCTAGTAGCATGGATATCCTTGGCTCTGGAATAGTTGGCGCCGATGCATATGCTCAGTTATTTGTTGACGCATTACCCTTTACTTATGACACTCCAATAAAAAGTTCTAAGTTTAATATGATAATGGGAGAGCTAGCTATTGGGATGCAGGAAGTAATTAGCGGTGCAAATGCAGACGAAGTACTGGTTGAAGTTCAAGCAAAGATTGAATCGAAATTAAAAAGATAGTTCAAATTATCTTTTAGCTGTAAACAAAAACGACATCCGCCATAAAGGCGGATGTCTCGATTAATAGTGTGTTAAAAAAGATATGAGGAATTAATTGTCTTACGTAGAATTGAGTAATATTGGAAAATCGTTTGACCGTGTTGAGGTCCTAAAAAACATTAATTTAAGTATAAAAAAAGATGAGTTTTGTGTATTAGTTGGCCCCTCTGGTTGTGGCAAGTCCACACTTCTTAGAATTATTGCTGGATTAGAAAACCCCTCAACTGGCACGCTACATATTGAAAATAATGACGTAACAGATCTACGCCCAAGAGATAGAAATATTGCGATGGTATTTCAAAACTATGCGCTTTATCCCCACTTAACGGTGCGCAAAAATATGGAATTTGGTTTAAAACTAGACAAAACCCCTAAAGAAAAAATTAACTTTCTTGTAAACGAAGCCGCAGAAATTTTAAAACTTGAACCATATTTAAATCGGTATCCAAAACAACTTTCTGGAGGACAGCGACAAAGAGTGGCGATGGGTCGAGCTATCGTTAGAAACCCATCATTATTCTTATTTGACGAACCTTTATCAAACCTTGACGCCAAGCTGCGGACAAAGATGAGGACCGAAATTAAAAGCCTTCACTTTCGACTTAAAAGTACCACGATTTACGTTACACATGATCAGATTGAAGCCATGACAATGGCTGATAAAATAGTTGTAATGAACGAAGGTGAAATAATACAAGTAGGTACCCCTCTTGAATTGTTTGATAATCCCAAAAATCTGTTTGTGGCGTCGTTTCTTGGATCTCCAGAAATAAATCTTTTCCAGGGTATTGTTCAAATAGAAGATAAAAGCTGTTTTTTAAAATTAGATGAAAATTCGAATTTAAAACTTCCAAAAGGTTTGAATTTGCGGGAAAATCAGGAAGTAATAATAGGACTTAGACCGCAAGCTTTAAAGATTTCTTCACAAGATACAAAATTAAAATCCCAAATAAATATCATTGAAAATACTGGCACCAGTACGTTTGTATTTTCAACGATTGGTTCTACTGACCTTTGTTCAGAAATAGATAGAAACCTTAATGTTAAGGTTGGAGACATTATTTCTTTATCTGCTGAACCCAGTCAAATGATGGTTTTCAGTCCTGAAACGGGCGAACGATTAATAAATGAAATGTGATCAATCCAGATGTATTCTTTAAAAAACAATAAGCTTTTATTACTGACTCTATGCCTTCCCGCGACGTTTATTGTGGCAGTTTTTATTATTTATCCAATAGCTAACGGCGTTTACATGAGCTTTACTGATGCGTCCCCATTACGGCCAAATTCAAAATTTGTTGGTCTTGAAAATTATAAGTATTTGTTCAAAGATGACGTTTATTGGCAGGTCCTAGGAAACACTCTGTTTATAATTGGTGTTGCAACAATTTTGGCGATGCTAATATCAGTTGGCCTCGCCTTGTTATTAAATAACGCTATCAGGTTTTCTGGGTTGTATAGGTCCCTAATCTTTCAAACTTGGGTTGTTCCCTGGATAGTAATAGCAATACTTTGGGGTTGGATTTTCAATACTGATTACGGTTTGGTCAACGGAACTTTGACCCAATACGGTTTAATTGAAAATCAGATAGATTGGTTGTTCAATGGAAGGAACGCCCAGTGGGCGATAATTTTATGTTTTGCATGGAGATCCATTCCTTTTTTGATGGTGATAATGTTAGCGGCACTTCAGGGCATATCCAGCGAAGTATTGGATGCTGCTGAAGTTGATGGCGCAAAATATTGGCAGAAAACATTTAAAGTTACTTTACCCCTAATACAAAATATTTCCTTAGCAGCAGCCTTAATGCAAGGCGTGCGCATGTTTCAGGAAATGACACTTCCTTTTGTATTAACGGAGGGTGGCCCAATGAATTCTACTATGGTTTTGAGTATGTATTCTTATAATCTGGCATTTGACTCCTGGGACTTTGCCTTGGCAGCGACAGTCGGCAGTTTGTGGTTGGTAATGTTAGTACTATTCGGTGCTTTCTACCTGAAAACTGTCGTTCGAGAAATGTAGAAAGAAATTGGTGTAATGAAATTAACTTTTTCAAAACTTGTTAAGAAATACCTCATTCCCTATGGCCTTCAAGCATCCGCTTTTTTGTCAACAGTAATTCTAATATCTCCAATTATTTGGATGGTATCAACTTCTCTTAAGAAGGAGTCTGAAGTTTTTGATCGTCCTCCTGTTTGGATACCATCTGAAATTTCCTTTGATAGTTATTTTCGGATAATGAATGGCTTTGTAGCAAATATATTATACAACAGCATACTCGTTGCTTTGCTTGCAGCGATCATCGCAACTGTTGTTGGGGCTTTGACAGCATATGCTTTGTCGCGCTTTCCAATTCCTGGAAAGTCCACAATAATGCTGTTTTTCTTAAGCTCCTTGGCGTTCCCAATTCCACTCCTAATGATGTCTATGTATATTCTTCTTATGAAACTTGGGTTGCTTGATACCTACTTGTCCATGATTATAGGCCATACAGTTATAACATTGCCAATTACAGTTTGGTTAATGAAAAACTTTATCGACCAAATACCAAAAGAAATTGAGGAAGCGGCTTACGTTGAGGGGGCTAGTTTTTTTCGGATAATATTTTTTATAGTGTTCCCATTATCAATGCCGGCTTTGACTGCGTCTGCCCTTTTTGTATTCGTAACGTCGTGGAATGAACTATTTTTTGGTCTTTCCTTCATATCTTCGCCTGATTTACGAACAGTTCCAGTTGGAATTAGTCAATCCTTTCTTCAAGAATTTAAAACGGATTGGACGGGAATGATGTCTTTGGCGGTGATAGTAACAATTCCAATAGGAATTATATTTGTATTTTTACAAAAATCATTTTTACGTGGAATGATCGCTGGCTCGGTTAAAGGTTAGCAATGGATATGCTTATCTCTAAAACAACAAATTGAAGCGATGATGTTCCAGATAAAACATTTAGATCTACCTGCGTGTAATCACGGTGAAGGATTGATTTGGGTGGAAGAATCTAAAAAACTTGTATGGGTTGATGTTTTTGAAAAACCTGAAGTAAAAATTTTTAACTTTGAGCTTGATCAGTATAAAAGTATCCCTGTTACAGGGCCAATAACAAGTGTGGCTCCCCATTTAGGAGGTGGCTTTGTAGCAAGTATGAATGGTGGTTTTTACTTATTAACCGAAAACAAGGATCCAATTCATCTAGTTTCTCCAGAGGGCATGCATCCAAATGAGTTGCTAAATGATGGGCGGTGTGATTCTCGAGGCCGTTATGTATGTGGATCAATGGATTTGGGAATGAAGGAAGAAATAGGAAAAATTTACCAACTAGGTAGGGATGGTGAAATAAAAATTCTAGATGAAAATTTCATTGTGGCAAATGGTATAGCTTTTTCACGCAACGAAGATATTGTTTACATATCGGATAGTCGAAAAGATATAATTTGGAAATATGATTATGACATTGAAGATGGGTCTATTTCCAATAAACAGAAGTTCTTTTCTACATCTGAATTAATTGGCCGACCTGACGGCGCAGCCCTAGATATCAACGGAAATTATTGGTCTTGTCTTTTTGAGGGCGGCTCTATCATCTGTATAGATAACGAAACAGGGCAAGTTTTGACAAAAATTTCTTTACCCGTCGAATACCCCACAATGTGTGCATTTGGAGGCGATGGCCTCAATCGTCTTTTTGTTAGCACATCTAGGAGACTTCTTGGTGAATTGGACCGCCAGAACCAGCCTTTAGGTGGAAAAATTTTAGAAATAAGTAATCTTGGAGTTGTCGGGTGTGGTTCTGCAAGGTATGCAGCGTGATTGGATTTTATTGATGTTAGCTGAAACAGTGAATAGTAAGAGTGATTAGACCTATGGCAGATCCGCTAAACATGTCGAAAAGAAATACTTTGCGAATAAGTGATAATGTCTATGACACTATCAAATTAGCAATCATTACTCATGACCTGCCGCCTGGCTATCATTTAAGTGTACCATCACTGGCTAAAAAAATGGGAGTAAGCAGAAGCCCAATCCGGGAATCTGTGCAGAAATTAATTTCGGAGGGCCTGGCTTATGAAAAGCCGCGACAAGGTGCTTATGTAAGTAAATTTGAGACCAAAGATCTTTTGCCAGCCTTTCAAGTTAGACTTGTACTTGATGGCCTGGCAGCTAGGTTATCCGCAAGTCATGTGACAAAAAAACTTATATCTAAACTTACGAAAATAATGTCAGCGCACCGAACTGCGATAGATAACGGAGACCCTGACAAATATACAAATGCAGATATTCAATTTCATACGGCCTTACTTGAAAACTCTAAAAACCCTTTGTTAAAAGAGATGGCTCAGTCCGTATATTATCAAATATATGCCGCTATGAAAACACGTGCAGCGCCGTTGGGGCCTGAAATCACTTACCAAGACCATATGTTGATTTATGATGCTGTTATTAATGCAAGGCAGAAAGAAGCAGAAACCGCAGCTCGTAATCATGTTGAACATATAATTTCTCGGGTTTTAGAGATTTCAGAAGAGGATATCCAATAGTTCATCAAATTCTTTGGAATGAATTCAATTTTTGGGCTTTTTTGGAAAAAACACTTATGGATAGTTTTGATAATGGAATGGGACTTAAGGTTGGTATAGCCAACCGAGGTGTCGTCCATCATGACTCAGAGAAGGTTGTGTCCTTAGAAGATTGGTTCAAGATTGTTTCTGAAGCCAATACATTTGACTATGTGGACAAAACACCCCCAGAAGATGAGATCTACCTTTATCGCAAATATAGCGAAAAATATGAACTTCCAATTTTATGCGGTGGTTGGTTTTACACTATTGGGTCTGATGAAAATCTCCTTTTCAAACATCTAGAAAACGCAGTTCTTCTTGGAACTAGGTATCATAATGTGCAAATTAAGGCCAAGCATGCAGATGGTTATGATGTCACTAATGAACAAATAATTGATATTTACATGAGGGTTTCTGAGTATGGAGATCGATTAGGCTGCACACCCTGCTTTGAATTACACATAAATATGTGGTCGGAAGATTTTTTACGAATTTTTGACGTGGCGGACGAAATTGAGAGAAGAGGTGTTCCATTTAGAATGACGCTTGACCACTCTCATATTATTTTCAAAATAGACAATGATTTTGAAATGAATTTATTCAATTTAGCTGATAATATCAAAAACCAGAAATTGATACTTGATCCTTATAAAAAAGGAAATGTTGCAGAAAAACTAATTAATAGGAATTACGTTAATCTTATGCACGCTAGAAGCGTAATACCAAATAACCCAAAGAATATTACCGCAACTCACGCAAATGGAAGTGTAGGAAGAGGGGTTCAGTATCCGTTTTTAAGGCCTTTAGAGGGCCAATTTCATACCGCTTGGGATGGAAGAAAATTGGAGCCCTGGAAAGAAGTTGTTCGGCAACTTCTAGATTATCATTTTAAAGAAAATAACTCACCTTTGAAACTAATTTCGACGGAATTTATCCCGGCTACAGATTATGGTGCGGGCAATACTTATTCTTTACTCAGCAATTCAGTTGCTTGCGCAAAATGGATCAAGGAGCAAATCGCGCTCCGTTTGTAGGCCAAATGTTTGTCCAACCGCCTAATAATTATAAAAGAGGATATTTGTTTAGCAGGCGGTAATTGAAAAAAAAATATTTACATGTAACATGTAAATTAACGTGTAAAACTAACATGTGTTTGAAGATTATATTTTGGAAGGGAGCCAACAAGTGTCTGAATTACGAATTACATCAATCGATGCCAAAATATGTGAATTTGAAATACCTGATTTTGGAACTGATAAAAACGGCACTAGTCTAATTTATACCCCCGGCAACAAAAAGAAAGTTAAATCGTGTGCAATTCAAATACATACCAACGAAGGAATTACTGGAGAGTTTGTTGGGGGTGAACCAGTAGCGTTTGCTCAATTATGCATGTTTGCAAATGACATGATCGGTAAAGACCCAACTCAGCGTGAACTAATTTACAATAATGCTAAGCGGTGCTTACGAAAATTTGATCGAATGGGACTTGGTTTGGCGGACATACCTCTTTGGGATCTCGCTGGAAAACTTTATCAGGCACCAATATATCAACTTTTAGGTGGCTGGAGAAAAAAGCTTCCAGCATATGCATCGACACTTTCAGGCGATCGGTGTGGAGGCTTGGATTCTCCACAAGCTTTTGCAGACTTTGCTGTTCAATGTAGAGACATGGGATACACAGGTTATAAAATACACATTTGGGACGACTACTCATTACGTGAACTCCGTGAGACCATTTCAAGTGTTCGAGTTGCTGTTGGTGATGAAATGCACTTGATGATCGATCCAGCTTGCAAGTTGCGTACATTTTCTGATGCGTTAGAAATAGGTTGGGCTTGTGATGAAGCAAAGTTTTTGTGGCTTGAGGACCCTTACCTAGATAACGGCACTTCAACCACATCTCATAAAATGCTTCGGAGCAGGCTGAAGACACCACTGTTACAGACAGAACACATTAGAGGCTTGGAAGAGCATGTGAATTTTGTAGTTGCAGAGGGGACTGATTTTTTAAGAGCTGATGCAGAGTATGATGGTGGCATTACAGGCGCATTAAAAATAGCTCACGCAGCTGAAGGTTTTGGACTTGACTGTGAGTTGCATTGTGGTGGACCAGCTCACCGCCAACTTATGGCATCCCTAAGAAATTCAAATTTTTATGAAATAGGTTTAGTGCACCCTAAAACTAAAGAAATTGGTTGGAGTATGGATGTATACGCATGTGACTATAGGGATTCATTAGATGTAATTGATGAAAATGGAAATGTAGATGTTCCAGAGGGGCCTGGACTAGGCGTCGTTTATGATTGGGACTTTATTAACCGTAATGTTATTCACGCTGTTAAATTTGGAAATTAGTTATAAATAAAATAGATTAAGGGCACAAATGAACACTAAGTATGCAACCTATCCGAGCCTACATGGTCGAGTTGTTTTGGTTACAGGTGGTTCCGCAGGTATTGGGGCTGCAATAGTGGAGGCGTTTCACGCACAAGGTTCAAAAGTAGCCTTTATAGATATTGATGAAGAAAAGGCTGCAATATTAAAAGAACGCTTAATACAAAAAAAGCAGTTTGATCCTTATTTTTTAAAATGTGATGTAAGAGATGTAACAAAGCTTCAAAAGTGTATAAAAAAAATCTCCAACGAAGTTGGTAAGATCCATACTCTTGTCAACAATGCTGGGGGTACTGAAAGACTTTCAGCTAACAAAATCACATTAGATAAGTGGGAGAACTTTCAATCTCTCAATTTACGACATGTCTTATTTGCCAGCCAAGCTGTGTTTCCCGACATGCAACTAAAGGGCGAGGGATCTATTATAAACTTCACTTCGCCAACGTTTAGAAGAAGAACTGAGGGCTGGGCGGGCTATGCAGCAGCAAAATCAGGTATTGAAGGGCTGTCCAGAATTTTGGCTCGAGAATATGGCGAGTCAAACATTAGAGTAAACTCAATTATGCCTGGATGGACAGCTACTGAACACCATAAAAAGCACTTTCTTACTCCCGAAGTCGAAGAAGACCTTATGAATGTACAATGCCTTAAAAAACTAGTTCTACCAGAAGATATTGCCCGCATAGCTTTGTTTTTGTCATCAGACGACAGTAAATTTATGACTGCTCAAGTATACAAAGGTGATGCTGGATTGGTGTGATATTTTCTAGTCATAGAAACTTCGTGCGCCTCCAGATTTTTGCGTCTTGAATATTGAACCGCCTAATTTTAATGGAGGGACTGGCATTCTTACCGGCCAATTCTCAATCCTTGGTTCTTTAGTTGGTTGACCTGCTATAGTCCTAACGTGCAAATCTTCCCAAAGCTCACCAGACCCAAGCTTCTGAATTGTTACTGCGGCTCCTCCCAACAACGGCCAGGCATCTGCTGCGTTGCACTCATAAAATAACATAAGTCTTGCACGATCACTTCGATTTGGAGCAGAGCCGTGCAGTATTCGTCCATGGTGTACACTCATATCACCTGCTTTACCGGTAATCGTTACGATTTTTTCTTTTTCAAAGTTAGGATCATCAGGATTAATAGCTCCACAAAATAATCCCTGATCATTAGAATGATCCAAAGTAGGTCCCTTGTGAGATTTTGGTATAACTTGCAGAGGACCATTCTCAAGAGTTACGTCTTCAAGCATTAGCCCAACTGCCAGAACGCTATCGTTCGTTAGAGGATAAAATGCGACGTCTTGGTGCCATTCAACTGATGACCCTCCGTCTGGTGCTTTTGTATTCAGTTTGCTGGTTTGAAGTTGGATATTTTCGCCAAGTAAACTTTTTATGGCAGATGTTATTTTTGATTGTTCAAGTATATCCCAAAAATAAGGGTCTAATTTATGCGGTAGCTTTATCCGATTAAGACGAGGTTGTTCTTTAGAATGCCCCTCATCCAAGTCATAAATATGATTGCTTTCGGAGACCTTTCGAGAGCCCTCAATTAGTTCGTAGGTCATTTCTTGTAATTTCAACAACTGATCTGGGGACACAACTTTTTCTACAAGAATATAACCATCATCGTTGTATTGATTAATTTCATCGTTAGAAAGCATGTTACTTTTCTCCTATGATCATTGTTTTCTTTGCGTAAAACCTAAATGGTATCGGTATCATTTCTACTCAGATAATCTCTAAAAGTCAATATTAATTATTATTATTATCAATTAGTGTTAAACGCATAGACGGAGGAAATTATAAATGCCGCGACGCTTAAATGAACGTTGGTCTACCATGAAAGAAGTTGCAAACTTAGCTGGCGTGTCCAAAATTACAGTATCGCGTGTGTTGAGGTCCCCAAAATTAGTTAGCCCAACCACCAGAGAAAAAGTACAGAACGCAATTAGTGAACTAGGTTACGTACCAGAAGCTGCTGCAGGCGCCCTCTCTAGTGGCAAGAGCCAAATTGTGGCAGCTAATATATCTACTTTGTCAGGATCTATTTTTCTACCTACAATCAATAAATTGTCTAGCATCCTTTCCCAACATGGGATTCAGTTAATCTTATCAAATTCAGAATATTCAGAAGAAATTGAATTTCAACAGCTATCAGCATTGATTGCTCAGAGGCCGCTTGGATTAGTACTAAGCAACGCATTTAATAGCCCCAAAAGGCGCTCAATGCTTTCTCGAATGGGATGTAAAGTAATTGAGATTTGGGACCTTCCAACAAAGCCAATTGACTATGCTGTTGGGTTTTCAAATTTTGATGCTGGCTATTCTATGACTCAATTTCTTTTCAAACATTGTTCATATAAAAAAATAGCCTTTTTGGGAACAAAGCAGGGATTTGATCGCAGGAGTGAAATGCGGTTTCAAGGATATAAAAAATTTCAAATAAAACACAAAAATCAAATTCGAACAGTTGATTTAAACGCTTCTGGAAAAGGTAGCATTTATGACGGAACTATTGGTCTAAATTGGATTTTAGATAAATGGCCTGATACCGATGCAATCTTTTGCTCTGGAGATGTTTTAGCAATTGGAGCAGTATGTGAGGCCAAGCGCAAAGGGTTGAGTGTACCAAAAGACATAGCAATTTCTGGATTTGGAGATATTGAATTTTCGAATGGTTATGGAATTGATTTAACCACTATTAAAGTTAGGGGTGAAGAAATTGGCGCCCATGTTGCTAACATAATTATTGGAGATCGTGAGGAAGACTTTATTGAAAATAAAGCCATTGATGTGGGATATGATATTGTTCGAAGATCTACCGCATAGATGATCTGTTTGGGTTACTTACTTAATTTAATTAAGTCTGCTGCTTTTTCTGCTATCATTACGGTTGCTGCGTTTGTGTTACCAGAAATGATCTGAGGCATGATCGAAGCGTCTGCCACGCGCAACCCATTAATGCCTTTTACTTTTAAATTTTGATCAACGACGGCTGTGTCTTCAAGGCCCATTCTACAAGTACCAACTGGGTGGTATAAGCTGGTGGAGTTTTGTCTTACATATTCCAACATTCCATCATATGAGCTAATCAAACCTCCGGGCCTTATTTCAGAATTTCGAAACTGGTCAAAGGCTGTGGCATTAGCTATGTCGCGAGCAACATTCATTCCATTAATTAAGGTTAATTTGTCTGAAGGATCTTCTAAGTAGTTTGCTACGATTTTTGGGGGGTCACTAGGGTGTGGTGAAATGATATTAATTTCTCCTCTGCTTAATGGTCGCGACTGGCTTACATTAAAAGTGTAACCGGAAAATGTGTCAAGAACGCCAGGTCTTTGCAAACTCAATGGAAGAAAGTGTAATTGTATATCGGGGCGATTTGTAGTTGAACTTGATTTTAAAAATGCACCCGCAGGACTTGGCCCACCAGCGAGGGGTCCCGTATGAAATAATACATAACGGAAAGCTAGTTTGAGCTTCCTAAAAAAACTGAGTAGGTCATCGTTAATACTTATAGGTTGGGCACATTTGTATACTAGTTGACACTGCAGGTGATCTTGGAGATTTTTGCCGACTTCTGGAGAATTACAAACTGGCTCTATCCCATGAGTTTTTAAATATTCAGCGTCACCAATTCCAGATAATTGGAGTATTTGTGGAGAGTTAATTGTACCTGCACATAGAATTACTTCTTTATTAGATTTTAAATTAATTAGTTTATTGGAATACAAACACTCAACACCCACGGCACGCTTATCTTTAATAATTATTTTTGTGATGTGAGCATCTGTCAAAATTTTGAGATTAGGCCGCTTTTTCACAGGAAGCAGGTACGCAGCTAAAGTATCCGACCTAAACCAATTGTTAGTTGTGATTTGATAATATCCTGCGCCCTCTTGCGTTGCTCCATTAAAGTCAATGTTTCTCTTAACATTGAGCTCTTCAGAAGCTTTAATAAATGCATCACATAAAAAATTTTTGTCTGGATAGTCTGTTATGGATAATGACCCTGAAGAGCTGTGGAATTTATTATTAAGTGCTATATTTTTTTTATGTTGTTTCTCACTTTTCTTAAAGTATGGAAGAACACTTTCAAAACCCCATTCAGAGTTACCTAATGACTTCCAGGTATTATAATCATCTTCCTGACCCCGAATATATACCATACCATTTATTGAACCTGTCCCACCCAACAGGCGTCCCCTTGGCCATAAAATCTCTCGCCCATCCAAGTTTTTCTCAGGTTGTGTTTTATAGTTCCAGTTAATTCTCTTATCAAAAATAGTTTTAAAATATCCACCGGGAATATGAAGAAGTGGGTTTAATTGCTTTTGTCCAGCTTCTAATAAAAGAACTTTATTGCTAGAGTTTTCTGACAAACGGTTTGCAAGTACGCAACCCGCTGTCCCCCCCCCTATTATTATGTAGTCAAAACTAGTTATAATACAGACCCCATATTATAGGTTGCAATTGAATGGTGTTTCTTCAAATCCCTTAACATCGAGTGGGAGTGAAATAACATTTCCGCCCATGGGATCACTATCGTTTAGTGAAGTTTTATTTGATGTATTGCCAAAGCTAGTTACAAATAGAGTATTCATATCGGGGCCTCCAAAGGCTGGCATAGTTGGGCGTTTCATCGGAACTATAATTTCTCTGTTCAATTCACCGCCGGGTGAAATTCGTAAGATTCTTCCACCATCAAAACCAGCAAACCAATAATACCCCAGTGAATCCACACACGCACCATCTGGTCGGCCCTGGGTCTCATTTGTTTCAAAAAATATACGTTTGTTAGAAATATCACCAGTTTTCTGACTGTAATCAAACTTATAAATAGTGGATTCCCAGGAGTCTGCTAAGTACATAGTGTTGCCGTCGGGCGACCAGGCGATTCCATTGGTAGTTGTTAGATTCTTCAATATTTTTTTTATCGTACCATCGGAAGAAACACGCCAAAGTGCCGCTGCTTTTTTATCCCTTGGCAGGTAAATGCTACCTACCCAAAAAAAACTTCCAGACCTGTCAACCTTACCATCGTTTAATCTCCAATTAGGATTACCATTTTCTATTTTTTTTATTGTAGATAAAATTCGATATTCAGAGTCTAAGTTTATAATACTATGATCCATTGCGGCAATAAAACCACCTGCTATATTTGGAGCAATGCAACTTACCTGGCCTGGCATTTTAAAATTTAAAATCTTTTTTGATTGCACATTTTTTGAGTGTAGAGTCTTGCCATCAATGTCTGTCCAACAAAGTGTTTTGGTTCTAGAAATCCAAACAGGGGATTCTCCACAAAGGTAGTTTTGGTTACTGACTACCTTATAATTTACTGCTGACAGTTTCACTGCACCTCCTATATTCAAAGATTCAGTATTGAAAGTTTACATGTTACATGTAAATTATATTGAAAGATATAAGTAAAACAATGCATAAAAGTATTATGTTTTGGCAATAATTTAATTACGAAATGTTATATGGTAAATGTAGATAAAATAGCGTTAGTCACAGGAGCCGCCAGTGGGATAGGTTGGGCGACTGCGTGTTTGTTACATGATGAAGGTATACATGTCATAATTTGCGATAACTCCAAAGATAACTTGGACTCAGCAAATACTAAAATAAGTAAAGAAAATTATCAAAACATGTCGTCATTTTATGCTGACGTTTCCTTAGAGGCTGATGTTGTCCACCTTTTCAATCACATTAAAAAAACTTTTGGGCGACTGGATTATCTTATCAACAATGCTGGCATTGATAGCTTTTGTGATCCCCAGTCTTTTTCTATTTCTAAATACAATCATGTAATGGCAGTAAATGTTACCTCTGTATTTTTAGCAATTAGGGAAGCAATACCTTTAATGCGGAATGCCAAAGAGGCCTCAATAGTCAATATTGGTTCTATTCATGGGCATTTAACTACTGCTGGAAGATCTGATTATGCAACCTCTAAAACTGCATTGATTGGAGCGACACGGTCTCTATCTTTAGATTTAGCGACAGAAAAAATAAGAATAAACATGGTTTCTCCTGGAGCTATCGATACGCCGATGCTGTTGCGTGGGTGGAAAAGAAAAGCTTCTAATATTAACCCAAACGAAGTTCGGAACAGAGCAGACGCGATACATCCATGTGGTAGAATTGGGCAACCTGAAGACATCGCTAATGCTGTTTTTTTTCTGTTAAGTAAAAAAGCCAGCTTTATAAATGGAGTTAATCTTAATGTAGACGGTGGAATCCATTCAAAAGTTTTTCTTTCTACAATCTGGGATGATCAATGACCTCAAAAGGCAAAAAGCCCAATGTAGTCCTGATTGTGGCTGACGATATGGGTTATGGTGATTTTGGAGTTTTTAATGAAGGTCGTGTAAATACTCCTAATATTGATGAATTGGTATCAGAAGGTGTTTGTATGCGGCAGCATTATTCAGCTTCTCCAATTTGCTCTCCTGCTCGTGCGGCTCTGCTGACTGGCCGTTACCCTCATCGTTCTGGAGCTATCACACAGCATGATCTTTTCGGACTAGATAGAATAGCTCTTCGCGAAACAACAATAGCTGATACCTTTCGGTTTGGCGGTTACAAAACAGGGCTAATTGGAAAGTGGCATAATGGTTCGTTAGATCAAAGGTATCATCCCAATTCGCGTGGGTTTGATGAATTTTCTGGATTTTGTGGTGGTTGGTCCGATTATTATAATTGGCACATGGATAAAAATGGGAAAATCGAAAAAGGTGATGGAACGTATCTGACTGATAAGCTGACAGGGCAAGCGTGCGAATATATCGAGCGTAATAAAGACGAGAATTTCTTCCTTATGATTGCATATACCGCACCACATTCACCGTTCCAAGCACCTCAAACGCTTATCGATAGCTATGTTTTAAAAGGATATGATAGAATTACGGCAACCACCTATGCGATGATTGAAGTTATGGATAGGGGCATTGGCAGTATCCTGAATAAGTTGAAAAAGTATGAGTTAGAAGAAAACACGATTGTTATGTTCACAAGTGATAACGGCCCAGCATTTTTTAACCCACCGTTTATGTTAGAGCCGGAGGATGATTTATTTAATGAACGCTTTAATTTTGGGCTCAAAGGATCAAAAGGTTGGGTTTATGAAGGTGGAATAAGGGTCCCAATGGTTATTCGCTATCCGCGTTGTCTAAAGGCGAATACCTTTAACGACGAACTAGCTCACTTTACTGACTGGCTACCGACTTTAGCTACGCTTTGCGAAATTAATAACATCAATGAATTTCCTTTAGATGGCTATGACTTAACCAACCAATTGAAAGGAGAAAAACTGGAAAAACAACCTCGGCGTTTTTGGCAGTGGAATTTTTATTACCCTAGCATTTCAACAAACGCTGCTGTTCGAGACGAGAATTGGAAGCTGGTTAGGCCAATGATAGCAGGCACTCGATATTACAATAATAGAGACCTTCATGTTTCTGAGGAGGACACACTTAGAACTGCGGCGTTCATTGAGGCGGACATTAAACATAGGGAAGATCCTACTTCTGTAATTAATCTACTTAAGGTTCCTAATATACGGTATCCTAACTCTGAGAAACCTGAATTGTATAATCTAGCGGTTGATCCTAGTGAGAATGAAAATGTGGCTGAAGAAAACCCTGAAATTGTTTCTAAGTTGTTAAATGGTCTTGAGAATTGGTTTGACAGTGTTGAAAATGATAGAAAAAAAATCGATGACCCACTCCACGCGTATTAAACCGATTCAAAGTCAATGAAACTTAGTAAGAGTTAAGATGAAGTTTCACCTAAATTTAAAATTAGCTTTTTAAAGGCTATGAAAATAGAGCTTTGATTGAACTTACTTTGGTTTTTAAATTGGATGACGAGGAACTATTGCCAATAGTTTTGTTAGAAATTTAAATAAATAGACTTGGGAGTTTGAGATGGAAAATGTTTTATACGACAATCTTCGAGGAAAAATAGCTCTCGTTACTGGTGCAGGCTCAGGTATTGGAGCGGCCCTTGCAAAACGTTTTGGTAGCCTTGGTGTTAGAGTAATTTGTGTTGGTCGAACAAAGGAAACCATTAAAGAGACCGTGTCGTCAATAAAGTATAGTGGTGGCGAAGCAATTCATTTTGTTGCTGACGCAACAAACCCAGAACAGATGGAAGCATTGTCAAAAGAAATTAAAAATACATACGAAGGCATTGATTTTTCATTTTTGAATGCTGGAGGTAATATTCAGCAAGAAACTATTGAAAATAGTGATCTTTTTCAGTGGAAAGAAGCTGTCGATATCAATATGATGACATTTTTTCTTGGTGTGAGGGTTTCTGCGCCATTGATGCGTATCAATGGTGGTGGTCGTATAATTTTAACTGGTTCTGCAATGGCGCATTATGCCTCCGTGTCGAATTCGTCTTATAGTGCTGGTAAGGCAGCGGCTAGAATGATTGCCAATACAGCCTCATTGGAGCTAATGGCAGACAACATCACGGTAAATGAATTTATCCCAGGGCCAGTAAAAACTAAGCAAGCCTTGAAAAATTATTCTGAAACTGATCTCAATTCACCGTTTAACAATCCAGAGGAATGGGTAAAAAAACCAGAAGATGTTACGGATTTAATCCTGACGATGTTTTCTCTGCCTGGACTAGGGCCAACAAGTCAAATTTTTTCGTTGGCCAGGCGATAGTCTTTTCAAGCTTTCAAAAACTATTTTTTATGGATAGCTCAAACGTTTATTATGCACGCTTTTGTGAAATATGTATTTAAAAAAATCTATAAAAGTAATATATTGATATGTAATTAGGTTTTCTGATTTTAACAGGCCGATGCGTTGGCAGAAGGGATCCAAATGCTTTTTGGGAAAAATTTAATTGATGGTCATTGGGTCGGATCACCACAAACAGTAATTTCAGATGATCTTAATGGTTTCGAATTTGCACAGGCAACTTCTGATCAAGTCGATCAGGCTTGTAAAGCCAGTCAACAGTGTTTTCGTAATGTCAGTACAACATCAAGAAAAGTTCGTGCAGAGTTTCTCAATCAAATTGCTGATGAAATTGAAAATTTGGGTGAGGAGATCACTCAAACGGGTGCCCAAGAGACTGGGTTGCCTGAAGCACGGCTCAATGGAGAGCGTGGGCGAACGACTGGTCAATTGCGTATGTTCGCGCAACTAATATTAAACGATGATTATCTAGACATACGTATCGACCAAGCTCTGCCGGATCGCCAGCCCTTGCCTAGACCAGACATTCGCTTAATCCACCGGCCAATAGGCCCTGTTGTGGTTTTTGGTGCTTCAAACTTTCCTTTGGCCTTTTCGACGGCGGGTGGCGATACGGCATCTGCTCTTGCAGCTGGCTGCCCCGTGATCGTGAAGGGTCATAGCGCTCATGCTGGGACAGCTGAATTAGTTGGCCAGGCAATTATGGCCGCAGTTAAAACCTGCAAAATGCCCAAAGCAACATTCCAACTTTTGCAGGGTGCTGGACGCATTGTAGGAAGCGCTCTTGTGGAACACCCCGAAATCAAGGCTGTTGGGTTTACTGGCTCTGCGGCTGGGGGGCGGGCTTTGTATGATTTGTGCCATGCGCGACATTCGCCAATTCCATTTTATGGAGAATTAGGCTCGATCAATCCAGTCTTTTGTCTGCCCAATGCCTTAGTCGAGCGTTCTATACAAATTGGTATTGGTTGGGCGGCTTCCCTAACGATGGGGGCAGGGCAGTTCTGTACCAACCCTGGAATTATTATTGGTATAAAAGGTGAAGAATTCGACGAGCTTCAAGAAGCAGCTGTCGCACATTTAAATGATTCTGCTGATCAAAAGATGCTCACGGAGGGAATTCAAAAAGCATATATAGCGGGTGTTACTCACCTAAAAAATCGTATCACTGAGTTAACAAAGCCGAGGAAAACAGAAAAAGAACGTTACGGAATTCCTGCAGCGTTTAAAACCTCTGCAAGCGATTGGCTGTCTGACAAAACCTTGCAACATGAAGTGTTTGGAGCAGCTGGGATCTTTGTTGAATGTGATGATGAAAGCGAGATGATTGAGTTGGCGGAGCAGTTGGATGGTCAACTCACCGTAACGTTACAACTTGCTAAGTCTGATATTAAACTGTCTCGAGCGCTCTTACCAATCTTAGAAGAAAAAGCGGGCCGCCTATTATGCAATGGCTTTCCAACTGGCGTAGAAGTGAGCTCGGCAATGATGCATGGGGGACCATATCCCGCCAGCACGGATGTTCGTGCGACATCAGTGGGGACATTGGGTATCGCAAGATGGCTGCGTCCCGTTGCTTTTCAGGATTTTCCGAAAGAATTGCTGCACGACGAATTACAGGTATTGCCAGACAAAACTACTTGAGACGCATACGGCGACTTGATATTCTATTTTAACTACAAAGCACACTCCATTCTAAAAGAAATCCGTCATGACGTTCTCGAAAGAAACACAATCGGGATGGAGACCGAAAATTAGGTTCGCACTGCCATTCTAGATGCCATAGATTCCCAAGATGCCTATTCTCATTAGTTTGGCAGCAGTTTATCGAGCGATGAAAATGGTCAAGTTCATAATATACTTTGCGAGAACCTAAGGATTGCTGCCTTTGGTTAAAGCTATGCGCATGATTATATGTTTCAATAGTACGCTCAATCTATACTCCCCAAAAACCTTTTTGTTGGTTGTTTAGGCCAATTCGGTCAAGGGCTGGAGTAAGTGCCATTTAAATTCCAATCTTGAGACCGGCTTCGCCATGCTTTTGAAACGCGTCTCGCCATCTATAGAAGCTGGATCTTCCAATCCCGAAATATCGGCTTGGTTTGGGGGCATTGCCAATCTTCTTGGCATGTTTAAGAAACTCTTAGTTTACGTTGGATGTCCCGTTCTTCGTTTGTCATGAAAACTTCCTCCATCTTAAATCAGGGAATTTACAGGAAGTGTCTTGAGAGCCCGTATATATGTATAGCGTAGATTAAAAGTTTTTCATTTGGGATCCCAAATTAGTAAAAAAAGCAAAAAAATTTATGATTTTGTTAAATTTACTTGACTTAAGGATCCCTAAAGACTGTATTGGGGTCCAGGAGACTGGGCTCAAACTGAATTGCGAATCTAAAGGTCCGCACTTCTGGGAGTGTCTGGAAGTGAGTTAGACAGGAAAACTGCAGCTCACTTTGCCATCTACAGATGGCTTGCGCAGCGGTCGCTACAGATCCGGTGCGCTGTTTAGAGCTAAGGGAGGACACAATGCTCAAGACTATATCCAAAACGGCCATCGCCGCGACGTTCGCACTAAGTGCAAGCGCGGGTTTCGCGCAAGTTAACTTGACATCCAACGCTGCTGGCGCGGGCACCGCCGGTGCGCTATCCGCGACGTCGCTCGTTGAGAACGCAGCAGAGCGCGGGATCGCCAATATTCAAATGAAAGACGGGCAAACCGGAACCAAATACGTAATGGCCCTCGCGGAAGGTAAAATTGACCTTGCCAGCGGACCTTTCATTCTACCGTTCTTGATGGCGAAAGCAGCTGGTCCATATTCCAATTTGGAAAAAGACGTGGCTAAAGAGCTTGGTCACAGCATTGCGATGCTTTATCCTTACACATTCTCAATTTTCACGCTCTATGCCTATGATGCCAAAGGTGTTTCTGGCTGGGACGACCTCAAAGGCATGAAGGTTTTGAACGGCCCGCCACGTGGCACTGCCGCTTTGAACTCCCGCAGTTTGATCCAGCTTTTCACGGGCCTAAAGTCAGAAGATGACTATGATACTGTGACAGTGAACTGGAGCCAGATGCCATCCGCAATTATCGACGGAACAGTCGATGCAGCGGTTATCCCTGCAATGTTCCCTGGGCCGCGCGTAACGCAAGCCTCTGCTGCGGGTTCAATGACAATGCACTCCATGCCTAAGGAAAAGTTTGAAGCACCAGCGACGCAGAAGTTCTTGAACAAGCCCGGCTCAACGCCTTTCGTTGTACCGCTTGCCGACATCAAAGCGGCAATGGGTGAAGGTTGGACCGTTGTGTCTGAGGATGACATGTTCCGCGGCAAAGCTGTGCCCGGCGGCGATCTTGTGAACAAGAGCATGGACGAAGAGCTGGCCTACCAGCTCACAAAGTCGCACATCGAGAACTTGGACAAGATCAAAGCGATGGCCCCTTTCATGGCGACGCTTAACTTTGGTGATGTTTCCGAAAAAGCGAACGGCCTTTGCGGCGCGAACATCGTGAAGTTCCACCCCGGCGCGGTACGTGCTTGGGAAGAAGCGGGCCACATATTGCCTGAGTGCTCAAAGCCTTAGTTCAGCGAACACTGTCATTTGGGAGGGCACTGAAAGAACGCCCTCCTTTTCAATTCTCCTGCTCCACTGTACAAAAGATGGCTACCGTCCATGTCAGATCAAAACTCATCGAACTCTACGGTACCACTTGAAAAGCCGGTGTTTGTAGAACGACTTGTCTACATCCTGGCACTTCTTCTCGTTCTGCTTGGTCTCGTTAACGTGACGCCAGCAATTCCGGGCTGGGACAATCTATGGAAGGATCTCACGGGTAACGATTTTTTCAGGATACGGCGCTTCCCGACCGAGTGGTTGTTCCCAATCACCTTCTTCTGGATGATGCTGATCGTTGCATT
>ENA-OQVM01001209-OQVM01001209.1-marine-metagenome-genome-assembly--contig:-NODE-1209-length-35357-cov-6.910261_pt1 | contig 35357 bp, 33 predicted proteins | sample MGYA00237776_ERZ505498 | MGnify/ENA primary metagenome ERZ505498 (study PRJEB26159, sample SAMN06265151) | marine metagenome | isolation source: Helgoland LTER site | place: Germany:Helgoland, sampling...
TGGAAAAAGCCCCTTGGCCTTTGAACGAAGGGCTGCATAAATGAGTTGGGAGACCGGAACGTAAGCGGAACAAGACCTTCTCACGGATAAGTTTAGCCTTAGCCTCTTCGCTAGGCTTCATTGCTATTCCTTTTTTTGATGCTGCAAACATAATTTAGAAAGTGCCGTTAATGCTTTCAAAGGAGCGGCATCAAACCGCGACAGGCCCAAAGTTGATGCTGATTGGTCATCAATGCCACATACTTGTTTAATATCTGTTCGACCCTGGCCACCTCGGATTGTGGCACCGCAAGCGGGACACCAGACGCGTCACTTTGTGCATGCACACCTGCAAAAGCAACCTGAGCTGATACGATCAAGATGACGGCCCAAAGGATAGAACCAAATCTTGTCTGTTTTCTCTTTCTATAACTTACAGTTGAAAGGCAAAGCGACGAGACCAATTCATGGTCTGAAGACAAATGATACGCTCTGACTGCAGATGATAAACATTCATCTGTTTATGGATAAATAACCAGAAATCATCCAATGACGCCCCCCGCGCCCAAAGACGAATCTCACGTGCGGCTTGCACGCTCGGCTCGGGGTGCAAAGGCCCCATACCGAAGACCGCCTTTGAAACTGGCTTGCAATTAATGTAATGCAATCGGCCTGTTGAAAACGTTCTAACGGATGTCTGGCGTAAGAATCTGGCAAATAAGACCAGTGCGCCAGTCAAGCGATCTGGCTCTGATCTTTCAAGGGTACGCCTGCTGCTTAAACAAGGCTCCATCAATCCTGCTGCGGTGACAAAGCCATACTGTGATAAAAGCAAACAATCGTGGCAATTGCGCAAATAAGGAAACGGGGACGCCATCAGTTATTTATCAATACCCCATCTGGGTTTTGGCGGCCATCAAGACGGAAAAGCCACTTTGATATGGAAGACTGGGACCAAACTTTAATAAAATTGATGTGGAACGGCTTCAAAACGGGGCTGAAAAAACTTACCAGCGGTTCAGAGCCTGTTCATCTGCTTGTTTCGCGCCAACCCAATCGGCCGTAGCGCTGGTGATTTCTTTTTTCCAAAATGGTGCCCGTGACTTCAAATAATCCATCAAAAAATCTGCCGCCTCAAAAGCATTTTTGCGGTGGGCGGAAGCTGTGGCAACCATCATAATAGTTTCACCCGGGATCAACATTCCATATCGGTGGATCACCAGAACATCATCAAGCGCCCAGCGCGTGCGGGCTTGATGCGCTATTTCGGTCAGGGCCTTTTCGGTCATTCCGGGATAATGTTCAATCAGCATATGCTGCAACCCACCCTGCGGCAAGTCGCGCACGATGCCTGTAAAGGTCACCACTGCACCGCTGGCGTCTTGGGCGCTGGTAAAATCGTTAACCTGCGCGCCCATATCAAAAGCCGCTTGCTGAACCAAAATATGCATCTAGCCACCTGTCATCGGGGGAAAGAAGGCCACCTCTGAAGCGCCCTCAATCGACGCGTCAAAATCAGTCAGCTGTTGATCAACTGCAACCCTCAGGGCGCTTAGATCCGCAAAAGCTGCCGCATAACGCACTTCGCGCGCGCGCAGGTCTTCGATCAAATCCCGCACGGTGCCTGAACGGTTTTCCAACTCTTCACTCGGCAGACCAATACGCTCACGCACCCAAGCAAAATACAAGATTTTCACCTTTCATCCTCCCGCAAGAACGGCAACGCTTTGATAAAGTAATCCAGCCCAGTATACAGGGTCAGCCCCGCGGCAAGCCATAAAAGCCACAACCCGATCTGACCCGACCAAATCATCGCGTCATGTTTCCATCGCAGGCCCAATACATCACTTTCAGCCCCCGACAAGACAGCCTGCACCGCCAGATCTTCGAGACCCAGAGCTGACATCGCAAGATAATGCTCAAACACCCCTTGCGAAAACAGTGTTGCAATCGCTACCATCTGCAACATTGTTTTCCATTTCGCCAGATCCGTGACTTTCAAGCTTGCAGCCCCCTTGCCGAGAAACTCTCGTAGACCTGCCACGAAAATCTCCCGAAACAGAATCATCGTTGCCGGCAAGACCAAGCCAGGTGACATCGAGGAATATCCCATAATCACCATCAGCGCGATCATCACCATAGCTTTGTCAGCGATGGGATCCAGCATCGCCCCAAATTTCGTCTCTTGTTTCCAGTTCCGCGCCAGATGCCCATCGAAATAGTCGGTTATTGAGGCGCCAACAAACAGCAACAAAGCAAACCAGTCCGCATAGGGGCGCGTGAAATACAAAAACATAATCGCCACTCCTGGAGCGGCTAGCAATCGTAAAACGGTCAGAATATTTGGCAATGTCCACGTCATAAGTCTCAGTATCTCGGAAAGAGGTCAAGGAAAACCCACAAGGTCATTATTATCGCAATCAGTTTCATCAGACACCGAAAACCGCCTATGTATAGATCGCCCAAGTACCCAGTAAATATTCAGATCTTGGACAAAAAGTACTTGCCATATTGATTCTTCCCGAATTTTTCACTGAACGCTTTCAGGGCATCTTTGGAAATCCAATTATTTTCAAAAGCAATTTCATCCGGGCTTCCCACCAAAAGCCCCTGTCGTTCTTGTAAAGTACGAACAAAGTTGCCTGCATCCAACAGGCTGCCATGCGTTCCAGTGTCAAGCCAGGCATAGCCACGACCCAGCTTTTCGACTTTCAAAGACCCTTCCGCGAGATATATCTCGAGCAGCGAGGTGATCTCAATTTCCCCTCGCGCCGAGGGCTTGATCGTCTTGGCACGCGCAGAGGCGCGATTGTCGAGAAAATACAATCCCGTTACAGCATAATTTGACACTGGTTTCTTGGGCTTTTCAATCAAGCTGTTGGCCTGACCGGCCTCATCAAAACCGACCACGCCATAGCGCTCGGGATCGGAAACGCGGTATCCAAAAACGGTACCCCCCTCAGAATTTCTGTCAGCCGCGGCCAACAGTTCGGACAGTCCGTCACCATAAAAGATATTATCGCCCAGAATTAAAGCCGATGGATGCCCGTCAAGAAAAGTCTCTGCCAAAATATAGGCCTCGGCCAGACCGTTTGGCGCGGCCTGCACAATATAGGTAAACGCAATGCCCCACTGGCTGCCATCCCCCAACAGGCCTCTGAATTGTTCCCGATCAGTGGGCGTGGTGATAATTGCAATTTCACGGATACCGTTCAGCATTAACGCCGACAATGGATAATAGATCATCGGCTTGTCATAAACCGGCAAAAGCTGTTTGGAGACCGCCATAGTTACCGGATAAAGCCGGGTGCCGGATCCACCGGCCAGAATGATACCTTTACGATGTTTCATATCTCAAATCACTTCTATATCTGCGCAAAGCTGGTCCAGTCCTGCCCGCCAGTCCGGCCTTAGTATGCCAAATTGCTCTTGCAGGCTGTCACAGTTTAATCTTGAATTCAAAGGTCGTTTTGCCGGGGTCGGATACTCTTGTGATGGAATGCCAGTAGTTGTCACTTGCCGCCCGCTCTGTGCAAAAATTTCTGCTGCAAAATCAGCCCAACTGACCTCGGGGGTGCCCGAAAAATGATAAATGCCCACCCTGCCCGATCCGGATGCCAACCCACCCGCCATAGCATGGCACGCTTCCGCAAGCGCCACGGCCGGTGTTGGCCCGCCAATTTGATCATTGACGATACTGAGCTGTTCCCGGGTCTCAGACAGACGCAGCATCGTTTTTAAAAAATTCGTCCCATAGCGGGAAAAAACCCATGCCGTGCGTAGAATCGCATATGTCCCGCCCGCTGCGACAACACCCCGTTCACCCACCCGTTTGCTGCGCCCATAAGCGCCCAGCGGACAGGTTTTATGATCAGGCGCAAAGCCCGTACTGCCAGCGCCATCGAAGACATAATCCGTCGAGATCTGCACAAAAGGCACCCCCATTTGGGCACAGGCCAAAGCCATCGCCGCGGGCGCATCGCCATTGATTACCGTGGCCAGTACTTCGTCTTGTTCAGCACCATCGACATCTGTGTAAGCGGCCGCATTGATGACCGCCGCGGGCTTCAGACGCCGGATGATCCTCCCACATTGGGCAGGCTTTGATAAATCTGCCTCAGCCCGATCCAAACATCTGACATCACTATAATGCGCCAGTTCCCGTGCAACCTGACCCGTTTTACCAAACACCAGAACCGTCATACGGCCCCCCCAAGCCGATTGCCCACGCCAGATCTGTTGTGCAACGCCTTCCACCAGTCTTCGTTGCCCAAATACCAGCGCACTGTTTTTTCCAATCCTTGTGTCAAGGTTATTGCGGGTCGCCACCCCAGTTCTGTTCGAATACGTGTCGGATCAATCGCATAGCGCAGATCATGCCCGGGACGATCTGCCACAAAGTTCACCAATTCGAAATAAGGCCGCGCAACCGGTCGCAGCCTATCAAGTATGGCGCAAATCTCGCGGACGATATCAATATTTGTCGCCTCGTTTTCACCACCTATATTATAACTTCGGCCAATTTTACCCTTGGTCAAAACCGTCAACAGCGCGTCGGCATGGTCCTCCACGTATAACCAATCGCGGACATTCTCGCCATTGCCGTAAATCGGCAATGGTTTGCCCGCCAGCGCATTAATAATTATCACCGGGATCAGTTTTTCAGGAAAATGATAGGGCCCATAATTATTTGAGCAGTTACTCAGCACCACCGGCAACCCGTAAGTTTCATGCCAAGCCCGAACCAGATGATCACTGGCGGCTTTTGAAGCCGCATAGGGGCTGTTGGGTGCATAAGAGGTTTCTTCGGTAAAATACCCTGTTTTTCCCAGGCTGCCAAATACCTCATCAGTGGAAATGTGGTGAAATCGAAAGCTGTCGGATTTGCTACTGTCGCGCCAATAACACCGTGCCGCCTCAAGCAGCGTATAGGTGCCGGTAATGTTTGTTTCGATAAAAGCGCCCGGCCCATCAATCGAGCGGTCGACGTGGCTTTCGGCAGCCAAATGCATGACTGCCTCAGGCCTGTGGTCGCCCAACACTTGATCCAGCAGCGCTCTGTCGCAGATATCACCCTCGACAAAGCGGTAGTTATCACTGCCTGATACCGGTGCTAGATTATCAAGGCAGGCCGCATATGTCAGCGCATCCAGAACCACAACCTCATGACCTTGAGCAATGGCCAGACGCACGACGGCAGAGCCAATAAATCCTGCACCGCCTGTAATTAACAGTTTCATTTAAGCCGCCTCGTACACAAAAGGGCTTTCGAAATCGGCAAAACGCAGCGCCGCATCATCCTTGTCCGACAAGATCGCCCGCGCCGTCCCAATCGGCCAATCTATGGCAATATCAGGGTCGTCAAAGCGCACAGAAACATCACAGTCCGTGGCATAATAATCGGAACATTTATACATAATCTCGGTGTTGGGCTCGAGGGTGATAAACCCATGCAAAAATCCCACAGGGATAAATAGCTGCTTGCCATTCTCAGCACTCAGTTCTTCGGCAATCCACTGGCCGAACCCGGGGCTGCCTTTGCGTATATCAACCGCGACATCAAACAATCGCCCGCGCGGGCAGCGCACAAATTTGGCCTGAGCGTGGGGGGGCAATTGGCAATGCAGACCGCGCACCGTGCCAATATCCACCGACAACGACAGATTATCCTGCACGAAGTCCACGTCGATCCCTTCAGCCACAAGACCACGTCTGTTCCAAGTCTCGCAAAAAAAACCACGGTCATCAGTAAACTTGCGGGGCGTGATCACTCTGCAATTGTCCATCGTTAATATCCTTACACGCAATAATATTTTCATTTGTGTTACCGATATAGAAAACAAACGTCAAAAGCTATGGCCCACCATATCCTCGATAGAAACAAAATTCAGGTTTCTAAGGGACCGCACTTCGCGCAGGTGACACACGTAACATAACGCTACCCAAAAGACCTTACATCTTTTCAACACGACCGTTAACAGAGTGTTCGATCTGATTATTTGAAAAATGGTTAACACATTTCGAACATGGTGTGATCTCACATGTCTCAAATGGATAAAATCACCATTAGTGCGCTGCATCATTGCTTCAAATCAGGCTTTTACAGCGCGTGAAAGGGTTTGGGACTTGTCACCTGTTGGCAGCTTTTCAACCAAGGCAGTTTGACAAAAAGCCAAACTGACATTCCACACGTCGTCTCCTCCTTCCATCCGTTGGTGTGCGCTTTGGCCAGCTTGATCCACGCCCCCCCTTCTTTCATCGCTGGCCCATCATGCAGGGTAGCGGTTAAATCCTCAAAGCAGCGGCGCTCGGCGGACATCAGATGCATTATGCAAACAGCCCCCTAAAGATCGGGATACCCCCCCTGACTGTGTTCGCAGCCTCCATCCAAGATCACTTGGCATCTGGCAGTTTTGTGCCAGCAGCGCCACGATCATAGATAATGCTGTGGCGTCCAGCATTCATTACGCGTATTAAAGCAAAAAACAGCGCAGTGTTTAAGCGTTTAACTGTGACAGGGTTTGACGTGGCATATTCGAGGTCAGCACGATGGCATTTACATATTTTGTGATTGGCAGCGGTTCTATCGGACGGCGCCATTTTGCTAATCTGAGAACGATGGGCAAATCGACAGAACTGTTGTCTTGGCGGCGTTTTGGTGCTCAGGGCATCACCCAAAAACTGGCCAGCCACACCGGGAATGCTGCGGTAATCATTGCGACAGCCACGGATATTCGTGCCGAGTTAGTGGCGATCTGCGCCGCAAACCATGCCCCGATGTATATCGAAAAACCACTGGCTTTTACCCGCGCTGAATTTGACAGAATCTACAGTATTAATGTTAATTTACAAAAACGCTCCATAGTCGGCTTTATGTTGCGCTATCATCCTTTGACCGATTTTCTGGTCAACCTGCCCCCGCAAAGCTTTTTTCGGCTGCAACTGGAGATTGGGCATGACGTGCGGCAATGGCGCGAAAACTGGCGGTTTGCAGAAAGTTATGCAGCCCGGGCGCAGGGTGGCGGCGTGTTGTTGGACCTCTGCCACGAAATCGATTTGATAGGCCTAATGTGCCCAGATCTGTCGCTGAGGGATGTCACATCCATTGGACATGCTGCGTTTCCCGGGGTTGATATCGCTTCATCACTGTCACTGGCCTCAGGGTCAGGGGCCACGGCCACCGTTTCGATGGATTATCTGTCTCCGGTATTAAAGCGGGGCGGCACCCTGACCGGGGATGCGCAAAATGTCGTGTTTGATTTTGTGACCAACACTGCAACCGTTGCCATGGCAACGGGCGTAGAAAACCACAACTTCAACACCAAACGCAACAACATGTTTGAAAAAATCATGCAAGATTTTGTGACCCTCGCCGAAGACACCGGTGATGCAACCCATGACAAAGTGCCGAGGATGGACCGGGTTAAGACAAGTTGCGCGCGCATTGTTGAGGCGTGGGAAAGACGTGATTTTATCGGCACAAAAAAGGTAGACCTGCAATGATTGTCGGACATATTGGCGCGCGCAAAGGCAGCAAAGGCGTGCCGGGAAAGAATTTTCGCACCTTGAACGGCAAGCCGTTAATCGATTGGTCCTTGGATCAATTGCTGGGCAACCCCCGCATTGATGTTGTGATTGTCTCGACTGATGATGAAGATATCTATCGCCATGCGCGCAGTAAACAAACGCTTGATATCGGGATGCGCCCGCCCGAACTGTGCACTGACACCGCGTCGAAATGGATGGTTTGGCAGCATGCGCTTGCGGTCACTGAGGCGATCACCGGCCCGGTATCGGTTTTTGTCGATCTCGATTGCACCTCGCCGTTAAGGCTCAATAGCGATATTGACGCCGCACTCACTCAGTTTGCCATCCAAACGCCCGATATGTTGATGTCATGCTGTGCAGCGCGTAAAAACCCTTACTTTAATCTGGTCGAGCCCGACGAGACCGGCGCATTGCATGTCAGCAAACCCCTCGCAACCCATGTCGTGGCACGCCAGCAAGCGCCGGTGGTCTATGAGCATGCCGCTTCGACCTATGTGTTAGATCCCGCCTATTTAAAATCAGCCAAGTCATTGTTTGAAGGTCGGGTTCTGCCGTTTCTAATGCCCTCAGAACGTTGCATCGATATCGACAGCGAACTTGATTTTAAGATCGTTAAATTTCTAATGAAGGAACAAACCAGTGACCAGCTTGCTTGAAAAAAGAACAATTTTCATCACCGGATCAGGCGGTGTTCTGGGCACCACCTATGTGCGTAACATGCTTGCATCCGGCGCGCAGGTGGTGGCAACCGATCTGCCCGGCGCGCGGGGCGAGGCGTTGAAATCGGAGTTCGCAAACAACGATAATTTTGCCTATTACGATCTGGATGTGGGTGATGAGGACCAAATCAAAGAGATTTTCAAACGTGTTGCAGCGGATGGGTATGCCCCAAATGTGGTGCTCAATAACGCGGCCATTACCGGCGAGTTATTGATGGGTGCTGGCAAAAGCTTTCCCGATTTTGCCAACACCTCGCTTGAAGATTGGGAAAAAACCATCAAGATCAATCTAACAGGTGCTTTTTTAATCGCGCGGCAAATGGATATCGATATCGTCGGTAAATACCCTGCAGCGCTGATAAATGTGGCCTCGATGTACGCGCTCAATGGGCCACACCACGACATTTACAAAGACATGCCATTCAAATCCTTCTCGGCCTATTCCAGCACCAAAGCCGGCATTCACGGGCTTACTCTGTGGCTGGCAGGATACTGGGCCGCGCGCGGCTCAACGGTGAACACCATCGCCCCGGGTGCTGTATATAACGACCATTCCGACGAATTTCAAAACCGCGTTGGCAAGCTGATCATGGCCGGCCGCATGGCCGAACCCAAAGAGATTGCTGATGTGATGTTGTTTTTATGCTCCGAAGGCGCCGGGTATATGACCGGGCAAATGGTCAATGTAGATGGTGGCTTTAGCGGCTGGTAGGGTACATAAAGTCATCTAATGCTGCAATAGTTTTTGCCGTGCCACCACTGTGAACATCAAGAAACCTGCCCACCTGTTGGTTGCTGGCAAACTGCAGCGGATGTGTGATCAGCTGTTCGGTGATTTGCGAAAAGTCCATCTGCAAGCAGACCCCATGCGCCACAGCTTCGCGCGCTGGAAATTCGATTGTATAATCATTTGGCCCAATGATCACTGGCTTACGCAGGCACAGGGGTTCAGAGATATTATGCGAGCCCTTCGGGCTAAAGCCGCCACCGACAATCGCCAGATCACAAAGCTCAAGATAAAAATACATCTCACCAAGACTGTCGCCCAGAACAATATCAACCCCGTTGATGTCAAATTTGGCATTTTCGGCAGCGGTGGTTTCAGATCTCGGTTTGATCCGCAAATACGCATCCAGCACATCCGAGCGTTTGACATATGAAAAAGACTTCTCCGAAATCAACCCTGCGACCACATCAAACCTTTCGGGCGCGCGCGGCACATAGATAAACAGCGGTTTGTCCAAGCCTCTTTGCAAAAAGTGACTTTGCACTTTTGCAATCATGTCAAGGGCGCCTGTATCCTCGCCAACCACCATACTGGCCATTGTAATGACCGGACGCGCACCAAACTCGGTGTTTTTCAAAGTTCGCGCAGCGGTAATATGGGCCTGTGGAATAGGTTGTTCAAAACGCATCTCACCAGTGATTGCCACGCGGTCAATCCCAAGCGCACGAAAGCGCGCGGCTTGCAATTCAGACTTGACCATCACGCCAGCAAAGCCCGGAACAATTTTTGCCCGTGAGAAAAACCGCTTCTGATCACGCTGAAAGCTTCGGCTGGGATATTGGCCGTTGCACAAATACAGCGGCACGCCACATTTCCGGCTGCTCATGATCATGCCAGGCCAAAATTCAACCTCCATCACCAATCCGTAAACCGGGCGAAAGGCTTTGAAAAAACGCCCAAAGGCCACACCGTAATCAAACGGCACATAACAGGCCGTCAAGCGCCCGTCGGCGACAGCACTGGGAAACAGGCGCACAGCCTCGCTGCGCCCCGCTGGTGTGAAATGGGTGGTGACGACAGGCGTATCATCTTGCAGCAGGCGCTCGATTAACGGCACCGCCGAGCGCACCTCGCCCAATGAGACAGCATGGATCCAGATATGCCGTTCATCTCGCGGTTTGTGGTGGCCAAAACGCTCCGCCAGAAATTTGAAATATGCGGGCTCTTTTTTACCACGCCGGTAGAGATAAAACATAATCAATGGCAGACACACCGCCCAAATCAGCCGGTACAGCAGCAGAACTACGCGGGTATTAAAAGGTGGAAAAGGAGGCGATTTTGCCACGATAGACCTGTTCATCGATTAGGGTTTGATCAACCCGGCAAGCCGTTCGGCCAAATCCGACAAAGCCGCGCTTTGATCGCGCTGCAGGTGTCGATAGCCGTCCAACCCACGGGAGGATTGCATCGTCAATGTGTCTACAATATCCTTTGCGTTGTAAACTGAAAAACAGGCTTGCGCCTCAATCAGAGCATTATAATCCGACACAAAATTACCGTACCTTGGCCCGTGCATCACACCGCACTCTAATTGCAACGCTTCCCATGGGTTGTGACCGTCAACATCGCTGAAGGTGCCACCGATCAAAGCCATATCTGACAGCGCATACCACAGTCCCATTTCGGCAAAGCTATCTGCAACAAAAACCTCAGTGTGCGCATCCGGCAGCTCGCCCCGGCTTCTGACTTTCACGTTAAATCCAGAGAGCTTTGCAATAATTTGCGCCCGCCGACTTGGATAACGCGGGGCAAGCAAAAGCAACGTACCGGGGGCTTTAGCCAATAATTGCTGTTGCGCGGCCAATGCGATGGCTTCGTCTTCTGGGTGGCATGAGGCGGCAACCCAAACAGATTTACCCGCCAGCGCAGTTCGCAAAACCGCCAGATCTGGGGCTGAGACACGCAGCGCTGGGCTGTGCGGTTTCAAAGATCCGTCGATGCGTATATCTTGCTGTGCGTCAAGTTTTGTAAGCGCCGCAGCGGTATCGCTGTCTTGCGCCGAAATCAACGCAAAATTACGGTACACAGCGCGGTACAGCGCCTTTACTTTACGCTTGCGCTGAAATGAAGTTGCATTCATCCGCACATTTATCAACGCCTGCGGAATGCCCCGCCGCGCCGTTTGGGTCACCAGCCCCGGCCAAATGTCCTGTTCTGACCAAAGGGCAAGGTCGGGGCGCCAATGATCCAAAAACCGCTGCGTATACCGCCTCGTATCAAGCGGTAAAAATTGGTGGATCGTCCTTGGGGGAAGGTTTTTATCAAATGTCTCGGCCGAGGCTGTGGTCGAAGAAGTCACCAGAAACTGCAGGCAGGGGTCGCAAGTTTGCAGCGCCACGATCATGCCGCGCAGCGCCAAAACCTCCCCCAGACCCACAGCATGCAGCCAGACCAGTTTACCCACCGGACGCGGCAGGCTGGAAAACCCTTGTTTTTCACGCCATCTTTCGGAGTGTTCCCGGCCCCGTTGCAGACGCTTTTTAAGGTGCAATGGCAGCAGAGGCCTCAGGACTGATGTCGCCGCACGATACAGGGCCAGACTGATATGCTCTGCGAGCCTATGGCGCAAAGTCATTGAAATATTTTTGCATAGAGCGCAACCAGAACGCATCAGATTTCAAAATATGAATGAATTTCTGGGTGGCGTTGCCATGGCCAAACTCGGTCTGCCGCGGGTGCCTGTTGTGCCAGTTTTGTTGCAGGAACCGAGCAATTTCGTCTTGCTGTTCGGCATCGACCTTGGTGATAGACACACCAAAAGCGCGGTCGGACTGGCGTGAGCCCACATCCAACGACGGCACGCCCAAAAACGGCGCCTCGCGCACGCCGGCAGATGAATTTCCGACAATGCAGGCGGCGTTCTTTAACAGTTCGGAAAATCGACCAAAGCTCATCGACGGAATAACTTTAAATTGTGACTTTGGCAGCGCATCAATCACAGTAATGATATCCTCCGATCCGGGGTCATTATTGGGCCGGATCACCACAAAATACTTACCGCTGCTTTTGAGTGCTTGGAACAGATCAGACGCCTGCTGTTCCATGATGTTGGTTTCGGATGTCACCGGATGCAGGATGCATATGCCGTAATCAGACGGGTCAATCTGATAATGGGCACGGACCTCGTCGATGGTAAACCCCGAGGGTTGGGCGTGAAAATCCAGTTCAGGCGAGCCGATAATGTGAATGGAATCATGTGCTTCACCCAGCGCCTGCACTCGTTTACCTGCCGACTTGGAACTGACAAAATGGCAATAAGCCAACTTAGAATTGCAATGCCGGAAAACCTCATCGATGGTGCCCGAAACCTCCCCGCCCTCGATATGGGCGCATTTAATATAGTTGGTCGCACAGACCAAGGCACAGGCCATCGCCTCGACCCGGTCACCATGAACCAACACCAGATCTGGCTTATTTTCAACGACGAAATCGGAAAACCCCAGCATGGTCTTGGCCAAGATCACATCCTGTGGGTCGCCCGGCCTTTGATTGAGAAACTCATGTACAGTGACGTCTGGCAACCGCTGCACCTCGAGTTTGGTCAATCCGTAGCTGTGCATCATATGCATGCCGGTAACAAAAAAAGACACCTCAAAGCCATGCAGCACGGCGGCGCGCGCCAGCGGCTCTATTTTACCGAAATCGGCGCGGGTTCCAGTGACAAACAGAAGGCTTTTATTTTGTCTCATATCGTTACTTTATGCTGTTGCGACACCCGCGAAAAGCCATATTTACCATGGGGTATTATGGCGTCAGGTCAGTCCATTTAAGTTGTTCATTGCGGTGCACTGCGCGGGTCAGACACTTACCGATGATATCATCAAAGCGGTATCCGGGTATCTCGCCATTTCCGGGACGCCGCGCCCAGATATCAGGCTCTGTTATCCTGTGACCCTCGGCCAAATCCCGATCTGCAACAAGGCTGGCACGGGCAAAGCGATACACGTCTTCTTCCGGACCGGTGCGTTGTTTTGTATTGTGCAAAGCGATATGTATTTCTCGAGATCTGTCGATCAACAAGCGCAGCTCTCCGGGATCCATTGAACAGGGGATATCCGGCCCGGTCCGATAGCGGCTGTCGGTATAATGCCGCTCGAGAATGCAGGCCCCCAAAGCGACCGAGGCCAACGCCATTTCTGGCCCGATTGAGTGATCCGAGAACCCCACCACGGCGTTGGGAAAGGCAGCCCGCAAATCACTTACGCCTCTGAGAGACACAATTTCGGGTGGTGAGGGATAGAGGTTGGTGCATTCCAGCAAGGCGTAGTCAACGCCCGAGTCTTCCAAGATGCCAACGCTTTTACGGACAGATTCAATGGTCTGCATACCGGTCGACATAATCACCGGTTTTCCCTTTTTAGCAATATGGCGGATCAGTGGCAGGTTATCAGCCTCGCCTGACCCAATTTTAAACCCCGGCACGTCGATCTCTTCAAGAAAATCCGATGCACTGCGGGAAAACGGCGTTGATAAGTAGATCAGCCCAAGGCTCTCGGTATGACGCTTCAGCGCAATTTCATCGTCTTTCGACAGCGCACAGGTGGCCATCACGTCCCAGATCGACATATCAGCATTGGGTGGAAAAATCTCTTTTGCCGCCTCGGTCATTTCGTCTTCAACAAAATGGGTCTGATGCTTGACGCATTCACAGCCCGACCGCGCAGCCAGCGATACCATATGTTTGGCAACCCTGAGGTCCCCACCATGATTGATCCCGATCTCAGCGATGACCAGTGGCGGCTCGGAGGGCCCGATTTTTCGTGTGCCGATCTGCATAAACGCTCTCCTCGTCAAGTCCCGGTAATATCGTCATAAGGCCAGCGGCGGTGGATTCAGAACCATCGGTCGGAATGGCGGCGCATTTGCTGACTCAGGCTGTCGTCCAACTCCTGTGTCAGTTGTTCTGGCGTGGAATGCAAGACCGGATCTTCAATCTGGATATCATATGACAGGTCTGGCTGACGCACTGCCTAGGCCGGCACCACCACCGCATCCAACTTTAGCACCAATTTGGCAATCGACAGCTAGGTGTCGGCGGCATGGTCCATAAAATTCAGCATTGCCCTGCTTCTGAAACGCTGATCAATCAACACAACAAAAATGCCTGCGCTCTTGAGAGACGTGAGCATTTTTTCCAAACTCGAACGCTCGCGTTCATAAAGACCATCGCATATTTTTGAAATCATCTTAATGTAAAGGTTTTGAAAATAAGGGGTATCCATTCGACGGTAGCGGCCACCAACCCGCAGCTAATGACGAAGCAGATTAGCCCGCATCACATCATAATTACCAAAATGACCCGAGACCACGATGGTCGTCCGCCCCTGCGCATGGGCCTATTTCAGCACCTCAAAACCAGCTTCATTAAGACTAGGATGAGCAGTAGCATTTAAAAAATCATCCGGGGAAAACGATTCCGTGAAAGTGATCCCAATGTTGCGGCTGACATCCTGCGACAATCGCTCAGCGTTCCCGGCTGGCATGTCAGGAAAAATCAGCTCCAGATTTTCGACAATGCGCTTGTGATGGCTGGTCAATAGAACAATCACACGACTGAATATTCACCCCCCGAATTTAAGACGCCTACCATAGGAGAAGCGGTGCAGACCCTGTAAATCACGCAGACAGCGGTTATAGCCCCAAAGCCAGCGCCCTGCGACAGGCCTTGGGCTGTCAATAGCTTGAATGTCCGATCATGTGAGCGTATCACATCGAGGCAATTTGGCGATACGAACCGTCACAGCTGGGTTTGATCACGTTGCGTAGACCGCGCAGCCAAGCCTTTCAGAGATCCGCCACAGCAAGCACACTAGGATTGCGCCCAAAATGCTGCCTTATCTTTTTCCCTTTTCACTAATAACTATGACGGGCGCACCTCGGCGGCACGTTTGAAAAGACTGAAGGTCTTATTGACATAATGTACAGCTGCCGAAATCTTATTGAGATACTCTTGCAATTCGGGGCTGCGCTCAGCCTCAAAAACTTGAAACTGCCGTTCAGGATTGTCCAATTCGAATTGGTCGTAAGATAACGGCTGCCCACGTTTAAGGCGAATTGGCTTTTTGATATTGTGCCATTCAAAAGCCCACAATAAGGGCTGCGGCCAGACATTAATCGGGAACCGGCCACCAAACAAAGTGCCGGGGAACGGCTCAGCATCTTGATGATCAAGAAACGGCGGCACTTGAGATATGTGTACCGGCTCGTCGCTGATAAATATATAGGGCGGCTTTAACTGGACCGTTGGGCGGTCGGCAAAACGCCACTCGGACCCACTTGAATTGAGAGCAATTGGTTCAGTTTTCTGTTGCGGACCGGGCTTTTGCAGCCCATGAGATTTTTCAATACAGGCTTGCCTTTGTCATCTTTAATAAAGCCAATGTGCAGGTCAAACGGACAACGCACCATCATATAGCGACTTTCCAACCCGATCACCGCCGGGCAGCGAGATGCAGACTTTACATGCCTACGGTTCATGTCAACCGTGCGCAACCGCTCGGGCGAAACAATAGACAACACTGCTGGTATCGTCAGCAAAAAACCAACCTATTTTACGACACCGCTCTTTGGGTCTTCTGGTTGTCGCGTGTGATTGATCGAAAATTTCATGATAGAAAACAGGCGCAAAATTTTCATAAATGACCCATAAGCTCGCGTTCGATTAAAATTTTACTTAAAATCGCGACACCCATTCGGTCGCAAAGGAATATATTATTTTTATGCAACAGCACCTAAACTAAGCTCTTGCTTGCCACAAGTGGTTCAGTATGGAGCAAAAGCATGATGCGACGGGACAAAAACGCCACCCGTTGAGCTTTTTTCCCCAACAAAACCACTTTAAACTCGGGCGGCCGTAACCATCGATGATCACAAGGATTGATTCTTCTGGAAATCTCGTCAAATTGATACATACTCAAAATCGGACACTGGTTCTTTTTAATTCGGCCTCACAGCCCGGCAGAAGCCCATGAGGACAAATCTGGAAAGCACAAAATATCTTGGCAAACCTGTTGCGAAACGTAGCCTTCAAAAAACGCCTAAGTCAGACCTATTGGAAACGGTATCAAGAATATGGTGCCACCCCAAAAGGCAGTTTTTGGCTAACTAAATCGAGGCAAAATCAAAGGTTTGAGCTAATTTTAAAGGCCATACCCAAACTCACACAACCCCGCGACATCACTCTGGCCGACATTGGATGTGGATATGGGGCTTTGGCACAATATTTGGCCGCTGACCAACACTTCGATCATATTGCATATAGCGGCTATGATATTAGCCCCAATTTGATCCAAGAATGTCTAACAAAGTACAAAAAGCCGCGATTTCACTTTGCGCTGGGCACATATCCCAAAGAGGCCACCAACTGCGTTGTCATGTCGGGAACCTACAATTTGGCCGCCACCCGCCAACTGACAGTGTGGGAGGATTATGTCATCGAATGCCTGCAAAAATGTTGGGAAAAAACCATTCATACTATGATTTTCAACCTTCAGGTCGCACCCAAGGCTCAGATTGCTCATGACTGTATCTACTATGCGCAGGCCAGAAATATTTTAGAGCTATGTCAAAAACGGTTTGGACCTACCAAAATCACCAGTCACCCAAACCTTGCTCACGATGCAACATTCTGTGTGACCAGATCGCACTAAGGTTTTGCCCGTCTCGGCTTTCGGCCCAACCCAATAGCGTTTGGACATCCCCAAACACACGCACAAGGAAAGCAATATTTCAGTAAAAGCGGGCCCAAGACGTACACAGCATTAAAGCCAAGGCAATTTCGCCATATGATCTTTGCGACATTCCGCACAAAGTAATCCAAACAAACATGCCTGACCAAGATACGCAGGACGCCCTGTCACATGGATCGGCCAGCATCGCCGCTGGCGTGTAATGGATTGTCAAAACACTGAAAAATTGGTGTCAAATTCACATTAAGGGTTAGTGCCTTTTGGGAACCCAAATGTGTAAGTATTTGTTAACTAATTAAAGTTTATCTTTTTGAAAAAAATACACCAGCGTCTACATACGCCAATCCAAAATCTAAAATTGTTACAGATAAGGTGCAACCATTAAGTTTATTATGACATTTTTCTATTGTTTTTTGTTTTTCCTCGTTTTGCAGCGGACAATTATTTTAATAACAGCAGATGGTTTTCATAATAAATCACTAAATAAATTTACTTTCGAGCAACTAAAATCATATTTCGCTGGTACACTCATTTAAAAATCCAAAAAAATCAATTGGGAAAACGTATAAACAGTATGAATTGTATTTTATCAATAACGTATTGGAATTTACAGTATGGATTACCATAAATAAGATAATGTACTGCAGTTCAAAGTTCTGAGTAATAAAGTGGTTGATGACCATAGTGTTAAATTAGAAATGCCTTTCTATGAGTAGAACTTAGAATACCCAATCTACAAATTGCAGGAAACTCTCAAGACATCCTGTTTGCGTATGTATTCCAACCCAGATGTTCACATAGACCCTCGTCGTTCTGCGCTTTTTCTGGCCAGATCGGTGCTGGGAGGATATTCAGACGGGAGACACCAATGCTTGTCCGACTTCATAGTCAGGCGACACCGATACCAAAAATACGGGCGGCCATTCAGGCGCGTGATGAACCTGCTTGGGTCTTGGCAAAACGCCACGCAACCACTGAACAGACTGTCTGGAAATAGCGCAACCGCGACAGTATTCAGGATCGCAGCCACACCCCTCACCATCGTCAGACCACCCTGACCCAGCGCAAGAGGCCGTGGCGGATGCACTGCGCAACACGTGGCGGGTATCTCTTTGTGCAATCAACAGGGCCACCCGGCGGGTCTTCATTGCCATGTATCGCCACAAGACAGCCGTAAATGCCCATCGCTTTCTAGGCGAACTTAAACGTGCATGCCCGATCCGTAGCCGCACCATTTTACCGGTATGGCAAGCCGTTCACTGACCGCCTTTTCGGTGTGCGCAGGCGCGCTGCCACACGACAAAACGCGTTTGATACGCTTTACTCAACTCTCGGTATTGAACACTGGCTGGCCCCACCAAGATCGCCGTAATCCAACGGCATGGTTGAGCGGTTCAACGGCCACCGCAAGGACGTGCTGCAAAGTCACCATGTTCGATCAAGTCAAGATCTGGGGATGACGCTGAACCGCTATGTCTGGCTTTACAACCGCCCGCTTGCACAATCATCCTTGGGCAGCAAAACGCCCTTGTAAGTCAGTAAACAACGGCACACACTCAAATCGTAATTGTTTAAGAAACAGTCGTATTAAGTCACGGGGCGTAACAACATTTATATTCCTTAAAGTGGAGTGTAAGTCAATAAAGCTTACCTTTATCCATTTGCATTGTAACCCTACTCCAATAGCGTATGGCAAGATAAAGACGGTCTGCCTAATTCAAATTTCGTTCGATATAAATAGCAGATTAACAGACCACTTTCGAAAACTGAGCTTGTTCGATTTTTATGTAATTTAAAAAAACTCTCTTAAACCCGCGCCACGTGGCGCGGGACAGGGTTGGAAATCCGCCACCACCCAGAAGGGCCAAAATCGACGGGAATTGATCACATTGAGGTGGCCACGATGAGCGTGCGCGCCACTCATAAAAACTGGCGTGCTGATCCCATGCTACCTCCATAGCTCAGAGACCGGCGTGATGCCCTCCGCTTGTTCCAAAATGTCCATGCATCCGTACATCGTTAAATTCTACTGTCTTCCTCAAAAATCCCTACAGATATTTTTGAAGTGGTCGTGCTTTTTAGGACAGGTTTGCGGCTTGGCTAAGATGTACCAGGTTTTTGTTCATGCCGCTTTTCGCATCTTTACTTGGACAAAGTATGCCGCGTCCGGCGTCCTTTTGTCGAGCGCAGTGTGAGGGCGCTCAGAATTGTAAAATCCAATCCAGTTATCGCTGATCCGTTTTGCTTGGAAACCGTCGGTGATTTCATGCAGATAGACGGCCGCCTGTTTCAACGACCGCCACAGCCGTTGGATAAAGATGTGGTCCAGATAGCGGCCCCTGCCATCCATCGATAGTTTGATTTTGGCTTCAGTCAAAGTTGTGATCCAGCCCGAGCGTGTATATTGACTGCCCTGATCCGTGTTCATGCTCTCTGGCTTGCCGTATTAAGAAATAGCCTCCTCCAGTGCCTTAACACAGAAGCGAGCATCCAGCGTATTTGAGAGCCGCCAAGTCAGCAGTTTTCGCGTTGCCCATTCCATGATCACCACCAGATACAGAAAACCGTTTTTGACCGGGATGTAGGTGATGTCGCTGCACCAAACCTGATTGGGCCGCGTGATTGGGCTGCGTGATTGGTAGCTTTCTTAGCAGGTAGGGATACATGCGGTGCTCAGGGTGCTTCTTGCTCGTGTTTGGTCCGTTGTAGATGGCCTGCAACCCCATAATGCTGTGCAATGCGCTGAAGTTTCTGGATTGCTGCATTTTTTAGCATTTCAATCTCCTCGCGCAGAAGGCGGACTTCTTTGCGAAGGCGCGTGTTCTTCTTTTCCACGTGGTCATGCAGCCCAGACATCAGGTCAACGTGTTGATGCTATTGAGCCCGTTTGCTCAGCGTCGATTGGCCCCCCTCCCCCCCCCCAAATCCGATGAAAGGTGCGGTCGCGGTACGCCACTGGTAGTGGCAATCCGCACAGCATCAGGCCAAAACGCGTCTGCATATCTCTTTGCCATTGGTGCGCTCTTTCATAGCAAATATTACGCGAAAGACGCCGGAACTAAACCGGGATAAGACCAGTAATGTTTGAGTGGCATGAAAGAGTGAATACCGAAATGGCGAGAAAATGAGTGGCGGCTCCGATCATTCGTTGCTGCAATGCCGAGGATGCGAAACCGTTTTCTATTTGGAAGTCAGTTGGAATAGTGACCAGACCAAAGCTTGGTATGATCACACTGGTAAGGTGCAACATGATGATATTCGAACAAAAGTCACGTGTCCAAGATCTGAGAATAGGAAAAAGCCCCCTTGGCTCCTATCAATTGGCAAGGCTGATCCGCGACTGTAACGCAATTTTAAGGAATTGTATGCGGCTTGCAACAGTCAAGCCTACATCCTTACAACCAGTGGGCTACGCGCCGCCCTTGATCGTGGCACTGAAGTTTTAGGAATTGATGCAGCCCATACGGTTAATAGGAAGTTGGTGGAGCTGCTGTTGGGCGGGTGGATTGGTACGAAAGAACATGACATTCTTAGTGTAATAACTAATGCAGGAAACGCTGCAGCCCATCGCGCTTGATCACCCGGTGAAAAAGAAATCACGCAGCTTGTGTATGCTATGGAAATCTTTCTGCGACCCACATTGCTTATTATAAGTAAAGACTTGGCCATTCAAAACAGTACCCCCTCTAAACGAAAGTGCCCAAAGGCACTGGCATTTACAGAGAGGGACTGAGGGACTGAGGGACTGAGGGACTGAGGGACTGAGGGACTGCAACATTTGTCCACGCACCCACAAGCTCTTTATATGTGAGGCCAACGCGCTTCCAGCCAATACTGCCCAGCAGGCCAAGCCTCAAAAGTGATGATAATTTAGAAAATCGGTGGTGAGGCAAGCCTGCGGTTATAGGAGATGGCTTTCGATCTGATAAGCATTTACCGAGCGCCTGAGAAACAGGGGATTTTCAGCCCGCGGGGATTGCAACCTTCGTCTTGGCATCAAACAGATGCACACGATCAATCATCGGATTTAACTTAAGCTCGTCATCGGGCTTCCAATCAAGACGCTGATAGGCAATCGCGCAGATTTCATGTCCGGCCAATGTGGCGTACAGATGAATCTCCGGTCCGGTTGGTTCAACAACCGTGACTGTCGCAGACAGGCCACTGCCCTGCATCGACGCTTGCAAATGTTCTGGCCTGATCCCGTAGAGAACTTTTTGACCGACCATTGCTGCACTGTTCTGCGGAAGCTCACAAGTCACATCACCAGTCTGGAACATTTTTCCACCCGCACCTTGCACAATCTCACCAGACAGAAGGTTCATTCCCGGCGAGCCGATAAACTGCGCCACGAACAGATTGTCGGGATTGTCATAAATATCCAGCGGCGTGCCGATCTGTTCAATCACCCCATCGCGCATGATGACCACCTGATCGGCCATGGTCATCGCCTCGATCTGGTCATGGGTGACATAGACCGTGGTGGTTTTCAGCCGTTGATGCAGTTCTTTGATTTCTTTGCGCATTTGTACGCGCAATTTCGCATCGAGGTTAGAGAGCGGTTCATCGAATAAAAATACATCCGGATTGCGCACAATCGCCCGCCCCATTGCAACGCGCTGGCGCTGACCGCCAGAGAGCTCTTTAGGAAAGCGATCAAGATAGGGCTCAAGGCTTAGAATCGACGCCGCCCAATTCACCCGTTCATCAACCTCGGCCTGTGCAGTCTTTTTCAGCCGCATCGAAAAAGCCATATTTTCTCGCACACTCATATGGGCGTAAAGCGCATAATTTTGAAACACCATGGCAATATTTCGGTCTTTGGGATGCATATCATTGACGCGTTGTTCGCCAATCGCAATATCCCCCGAAGACACGGTCTCAAGCCCAGCAATCATCCGCAAAAGCGTCGATTTCCCACAACCCGAAGGCCCAAGAAGCACCACAAATTTGCCGTCCTCAACGGTGAGATCGATCCCATGCAAGACCTCAAGGCCGCCGTACCGCTTCACCAGATTCTGAATTGTGACTGAGCCCATGGTCGTATTCTCTTCTATAAACTCTGTGGTGGAAACACCCCACCCAGATTTAGTGGTGATGGCGGCAAAAGCGCCAGACACAAAAGGTCGTAACCACCCAGACACTTGTCCGGATGGTTAGAGGAAAGATCTGTTTTTAGATCAGTTCAGCTTCTTCAACTTTGGCATCAACCAGTTTCGCAATCTGGTCCATACACGCTTTGGCATCACCATTGTAATCCTGACCAGTCACCAATTTACCAAGTTCGGTCGGAATTTCATTGTTTGCAACGCCCGCCCAGATCGGCAGATCCGGCTCAGAGGCCATCACATTGTCGATGGTCCAGCGCACCGTATCAAGATGACGTGTGGTGCCACCACCAACGCGGTTTTTGCGCTCGACAATCCGCGGATCTGTATAGGACGAATTCCGCATTGGTGCAAATCCACCGGCCAAAGTACAGCGGGTCATAATATCCTTGGAACAGGCCCACTGCAGGAACAACCATGCAGCATCGGCATTCTTGGAATATTTCGACAGTGCAATACTCGATCCACCCTGATGGCCCCAGTTTGGAATTTCACCAAAGCCAACATCGCCACGACCACGCAAAGAATGTGGACCCTGCAGCGGATGCGCCATTTCCCACAGGCCTTTGACCTTGGAATCATCGGCATTCCAACCTGGAAAGAATTCTGCCCAAGACTGACACAAAGCAATCTGCCCAGAGGCGCCCATCTGCCACTGGCCATCCCAAGTTGATGCCACAGAGTTAGGTGGGGAATTGCGCAGCATCTCTTGATACCATTGCAAGCCCGCAACCCCCTCGGCATCGTTGCCCGAGAACTTTTTGTCGGCGCCAAAAATTGAGCCGCCATGTCCCCAGACAGCCTGAGTCCAGTCACATTCCAGAGAGTAGTGGCCAGATTTAGCCTGACAGCCCGTGCCAAAGATGCCGTTTTCTTTTTCAGCTGCTGTGATCATTTGCACCGCAGCGGTAAAGTCATCATAGGTTTTCGGAACGGCTATACCGTGCTTTTCAAGCAGATCCTTGCGATACATCAGCGTAAAGATCGGGATGTCAAACGGCAGGCCGACCCATTTGTTGTCATACTCGCAAATACCTTCAACTAGTGGCTTCGAGAAGTCGTCAAAATCAAAGCCCGGCATAGCAAGGTCAGGTTTGTCTTTATAGTACTGCACCGGATCAATGGTGTCGCGAGAGAAAGTCGACGTCCAGGCCTGATCCAGATAGTAAATATCATATGTGCCAAGCTGGCCCTGAACGTCTTGTGTCGCCTTCGCAAGGACCTGCTCTAGTGGCACAATTTCGATCTCGACATTGATCCCGGTCAATTCGGTAAACTCAGCCTTGAGTGTATCGAGAACAACAGTTGGCGGGGTGGCCTCTGATGTATAGCGGATCGTTGTCCCTGCAAAGGATTTACCAGCTTCTTTTAGGAATTTCGCGACATCTTCCGGCGTGTTATTCTCAGCGGCATGCGCCATATTGCCCCGGAAAGGACGCGCCCCACCCAAAACACCAGTTGCAAAAGCTGACATGCCGATGCCGGCCATCCCCATTTTACTCAGGAAATCACGTTTTGAAATCTTCCGCTGCGTATAAGCATTCGCAGTGTCGATAATGAAAGTTTGCTTATCATAACTCTTAAAGCTCATGGTTTTTCCTCCACTTGTTGAGCGATTATTAACGGGCATCTTGCGCACCCATCAATCCTTGATAGCCCCCATGGTTAGTCCGCGAACCAGGTGACGTTGAACCAATAGAATAAAAATAAAACTCGGCAGGATCGCAGATGTGCCGAGTGCGGAAATATAACCCCATTCAGATCCGGTCGAGGTGACATAGGTGGTTATTTTAACTGGGATTGTTCGGATAGAACTTGTCAAAAACAATGATAGTAAAAATTCAGTCCAGGAAAAGACAAAGCACAGCACCGCCGTCGCAGCGAGCCCCCCTTTGACCATCGGTAAAATCACCATCCAGAAGCACTGAAAGCGCGTTGCGCCGTCAATCATTGCCGCCTGATCGATATCAATAGGAATGTCATCCATAAAGGACTTCAGCAGTAGAACTGCGATGGGAATATTGATTAAAGTATGCGCGATAATCAGCCCTGCATGGGTATCGCGCAGGCCCATATCATGAAAAATAAACACCAATGGCACAATAATCGCCACCGGCGGCAAAAACCGCTGTGACAATATCCAATTGAGATACCCTTGGCTGCCCCAAAATCGCATACGCGACAGGCCGTATGACGCCAACAATGCAACAATCGTTGTTATCAGTGTCGAACCGACAGCCACGATAACCGACGACACGATCGACGAGCGGCCATCGTATGAATTATTGCCGCTGGTTCCCATCAACGTTTTTCCGTCCTCTTTGGACCCACGCTTGGAATACCCCAGCACCGTCACGCGGTAATTCTCAAGGGTTGGCTCAAAATCAAATACCACAATCCGGTCTTTATCAAACACAGCAGAAATCGGCTTGACCGACGTCAGCCCCCACCAGGCAATGGGGAAGACAAAAATACCAACGATAAGGATCGATACGAGATAGCGCAGCGTCAGTTTGAGCGTTGAATCATGCATCAGAACCGCACCTTGAAAATCTTGATGAACAGGTTTGCGATGATAACAACCAAGATCAACGTAAACAGGGCCACAGTTGAGGCATAGGGAAAGTCCGCATTCTTGAAATAGATTGTACCCGCATAGGCGGTCAGCGTTTCGGTTGCAGTGCCCGGCCCACTATCGGTCATCACTTTGATATAGTCATAGATGCGAAACAAATCGATGCCCCGGATCAGCACCGCCAGAGCAATGATTTTTGACATCATCGGCAGGGTTAGCCTAAAAAAGGCCTGCATATCCGTCGCCCCATCGATCGCTGCGGCCTCAAACGGGTCTTTGGGCAACGCGCGCAAACCCGCCAGCATTATCAGCACCATAAACGGGGTCCATTGCCAGACGTCCGCAATGATAACCCCCCATAGTGCAGAGGTTCCACCAGCCAAAATAGGCGTGCTTGGAGACAGCAGGCCCAAACCATAGAGCATATGACTAATCACGCCGAAAGAACCGTCATACATCAACAAGAACATCATTCCTGTGACCGCCGGTGGCACCACAAGCGGCAAAATCATCAACGACCTCAACAGACCAAAGCCTTTTCGGTCGGAATCAAGCAATAACGCGATCCCCAAACCCAGCACCAACTGAATCGTCAATGCGATAAAAGTATAGGTCAACGTGACAGACACCGCATCGATCACCCGGTCATCTGCGAACACTTTGCTCCAATTCCAAGAGGGGCGAAACGTCTCAATCCGCGTCGCTGGGTTGCGTTTGAACATTGATAGCCACAGGGAATACAAGACCGGATAAAGACCAAATACAATCAACATCGCCGACGCTGGAAACAACCACGGAAACGGGTGTTCAGACGTCAGCCATCGCGGCAGCCGAATCAACTTGTTACCGGCGCGGCTATCACGGTCACGCATTCCGGAGCCACGCGAGGCCAAAACGCGTGACGATAGGCGTTATTGGACAACTATTTTGTTTTAGGTTTTTCACTTTGCACGCGGCCTTGGATTTTGATTTTAAATGAGGCTAGCAGGCAAGTTCAGTTATTTCAACACGGTCATTGACTTAAATAAAGATCTACGACGCTTACATTTTAACTAATTGATATTAAATAATTTTAAATTATTTTGCCGCTAAATATTATGGCTTTTCTGCAAAAATTTCTCATTAAACATCACTTTACGAATTAACAAATGCTATTTAGATATGGAAATTGCCTAGAAAATCGTATCAACTATACCTGAGGCGCCAAGGATGAATTTGACGTGAATTGGCCAGCCGATCGCTTTGACCACGGGGAAGACAACAAATGATTCACAAACCTCTTGTCGCAATAACCGGTGCCAGTTCTGGAATTGGTGCCGCCACCGCCCGTGCCTTTTCAAAGGCTGGACACCCGGTGCTGATGATGGCGCGGCGTACCCAGCGCATGCATGAGATGAACCTGCCGAACGCGGTTGTAGAGACCGTCGACGTGCGACAGCGCAACCAGATCGCCGACGCTGTCCGCAACGGGGAGGCCGCGCACGGGCCGGTTGATATGATGTTTGTCAACGCCGGCATCGCCCGTCTGGCCGATATTGGCCGCCAACCGCCCGAAGAATGGGATGAGATGATCGACATCAACACCAAGGGGGTGATGAATACGGTCCATGCCGTCATGCAGGGCATGATGGAGCGGCGGCACGGCACTATTTTTATGATGAGCTCGATTGCCGGTCGTAAGGTCTATCCCGATCATACGGTATATTGCGGTACGAAATACTTTGTGCACGCTGTTTCAGAATCGCTGCGGGATTATCTTTCAGATTACAATGTACGAGTGATTGTTCTCTCTCCGGGGGTGATCGAGACCGAGGTGCTGTCCGGCGTTCTCGACCAGCAAACGCTTGCTGATTACAAAGCAAATAAAATCAAGATGGGCGGTGGTATCAGCGCCGAGATTGTCGCCGACCTGATTTTGAATGCCTATAATTACCCCCAAGAGGCGATTGTACAGGAAATTTGCATCACCCCAACGCGGCAAAAATTCTAATCTTCACCCCGCCACTTGGTCCCTTGCGGTTCCCAAGCGGCGCAACATCCAGAATTATGGAACATACAGATGAAATCTCGCTGGTCAGACGCCGACGCCAAATCACTTATACAATCATATCAGACGCAAGGCATTAATGAAGACATTGCCATGCGCACCTATACCACACGTATCTTGGGCAGCGAACCTCGGCTGGTTTTGCATGGCGGCGGCAACACATCGGTAAAGACAAACGTGATCGACGCGTTGGGCGATACCTACCAAGTTCTCTGCGTCAAGGGATCGGGTTGGGACATGGGCGTGATCGAACCCGCAGGCCTGCCAGCGGTACAACTGGCCCCCTTGGCCGCACTGGCCGATCTGGACGACCTTAGCGACGAGGGTCTGGTAGCGTCGCAGCGCCGCATGCTGATCGACCCCTATGCGCCAAATCCGTCGATCGAGGCAGTCTTGCATGCCATCGTGCCACATAAGCATGTCGATCACACCCACGCAGACGCCATCATATCGCTCACCAACCAACCAGACGGCGCAGCGATCATTCGGGATCTATTTCCAGATACGACGATCATTCCTTATGTGATGCCGGGATTTATCCTATCCAAAGTTTGTCGGGAGCATCTGTTAAAAGATCTCAATTCGAAACACATGATCTTGATGAACCATGGAATTTTCACCTATCACGACGATCCGCGGCAATCCTATGACGACATGATTGCCATGGTCGACAAGGCCGAGCAGAGACTTGAGCGCGGTCCCGCCCATCCCTTTCCGGGCATAAAACTGCCCAGTGCGCCGCCGGCTCTGGCCGAGGTTGCACCAATCATTCGCGGCGCCCTGGCGCGTGAAGGCGAAAAAGAAGGCAAACCAGATCGCTGGGTACTTGATCACCGTGCCGACGCGCAGGTCATGGCATTTGTCAACGGTGACGCACTTGGTGACTATGCAACCCGCGGCAATGCAGCCCCGGATCATTCGATTAGGATCAAACGCTTTGGGGTTGTGCTGCCAGCACCAGATGCAAATGATTTGGACAGTTTCAAGACCGACGTCCATAATGCAATTGCCGACTATGCAACGGCTTATACTGACTATTTTGACCGCAACAACGTCCGCTCCGGTGGAGGGTTTGTCATGCTGGATCCCACCCCAAGGGTGGTCTATGTGCCTGGCACTGGGTTATTTGGTGTCGGCAAAACCGCTAAAGACGCCGCCATTTGTGCCGACATCGCCGAGGCCACTGTCAACGTCATCACCAAGGCCGAGGCCATTGGCAGCTTTGTCGCCCTGCCCGAAGAAGACCTTTTTGAGATTGAATACTGGTCGCTTGAACAGGCCAAACTGGCCAAAGTGACCGAGAGGCCGTTGTTTCGCCAGATTGCCATCGTCACAGGAGCCGCCAGCGGCCTTGGACGAGAGGTCGCCAGAACTCTCGCGGCTGAGGGCGCAGCGGTGGCGTTGTTCGACATCGACGAAACGGCGCTGCAAGACGCAGCCACAGAAATTGGCGGTCTGCCTGTACGGTGCGACGTCACCGACGAAGCCGCTGTTAAAGCTGCAGTGTCACAAGTTGTTGAGACCTATGGTGGAGTGGATATTCTCATTTCAAATGCCGGGGCTGCGTTCCAAGGCGCACTGCTTGATGTCAGCCAAGACACCTTTGAAAAGGCCTTCGATCTGAACTTCTGGGGTCATCACTTTATGGCCAAAGCCTGTGTTGAGGTGATGCAGACGCAGGGCAGTGGCGGGGCTTTGGTGTTTAACGTCAGCAAGCAAGCCCTAAACCCCGGACCCGATTTCGGCCCTTATGGCACCTCTAAATCAGCGTTGATGGCATTGATGCGGCAATACGCGCTTGAACACGGTGCCACAGGCATCACCGCCAATGCCGTCAATGCAGACCGCATTCGCAGCAACCTGCTGAGCGATGAATTCATCCAAGCCCGCGCCAAAGCCCGTGGCGTCACCCCGCACGCGTATATGCGCGGCAATTTACTAGGGCGCGAGGTCACCGCGCAGGACGTGGCCGAAGCTTTTCTACATCTGGTCAAAGCAACGAAAACCAGTGGCGCCGTTCTCACCGTTGATGGCGGTAATGTCGCCGCCATGGTGCGCTAACCGCCTCTAACCGGTGAGCGGATTGTGACAGCAAAAGTCGTTAAAGCGCTGTTGACGAGACAGCAGGGATTGCCAGTTTTCATGCGCTCCAGGATTGGCTTGAAACCGCTCCCCCGTGGCACTCATGGTCTCGGCGGCCTGTTCGATACTATCGAACCATCCCGCCCCAACAGCGGCGATCATGCCCGCCCCGAGCGACGACGCCTCAAGTGATTTGCTCAGTGTCATCGGCAGATTGGTGGCATCCACCAGCATCTGACGCCACAGGGCGGAATTTGCCCCACCGCCCACTGCGATGATCTCGTTGATCTCCAAGCCCTTGTCTTGCATGCCAGAAATCGTGCGCGCGATCTCACCAGTGAGGGCCTCCATCGCGCCGCGGTACAGATGCACCGCATCATGGTCGGGGGACACGCCAAAAAAGGCTGCGCGCGCATTCATATCCCAAAACGGGTTCATACAACCGGTCAAAAACGGACAGACCAAAAGGCCATCGGTGCCAATCGGCAATGCCTGCGCAGCCGTTTGTAAAGATTGGTGCGTAGCACCGCGGTCTTTCCTAGACACATAGTTCTCGACAAACCAATCCATAAAGAACGTCCCTGATCGCATGACCCCCTCAAGGATATACCCCGCACCCGTTGGTGAGGTCATCGTGCGCCAAGCTTGTGAAATTTGAGGCGTTTCAGACCAGGATCCCGTCACAATTGCCGTGCCAAGATTGAGATAGACACGCCCTTTACCAAGCGCGTTCACCCCCAGTGCTGCACATTGACCATCACCACCTCCGGCATAAATATGCGTCCCACGTGGCAATCCAGTCTGCTCAACGGCCTGCGGCAAGATTTCACCTATCAAGGTGCCCGGTGCCACCGGCTTGGCAAATTGCTCCGAAACTACGCCAATAGCGTCTAGAACGGTACCAGACCACTGTTTTTTCTCAATATCGAAAACACCTGACGGATCGGCACTAGCCCAACTGGTGGTGGCCTCACCGGTCAATCTGGCAGTAAGATACGCGTTGACATCAAGAATTTTGGGGGCGTCCTGCATCATCTCAGGCCGGTTTTTTTTCAGCCATAAAATCCTCGAGTGGCCTGGCGTCACATCTTTTGGCTTACCGGTTATCTCATGAAACCGCACCTCTCCGATCTTGCCGGCAAGCTCTTCGACCTCGCCAACAGATCGGTTATCGAGCCACACAATGGCAGGGTGGGCCGGGGAGAGATCATGGTTAAAATATCCCATGGTTTCGCGTTGGTTTGAAATTGCCAAACCGTCCACACAAGTCAGGTCAATCTGGGCACATACTTCTTTCAGCGCCGTACAAGCAGCCGCCCACCACGCGTTTGGATCTTGTTCAAAATATCCTCTGCGCGGGGTGCTCATGGGAATATCTGCGCGGCCCTCTGCAACCATGTCTCCAGCCGCAGACCAAGCAATGGCTTTGGTTGATTGTGTCGAACTGTCCAGCCCGATGACCAAGCGATTTTTCATCACATACCTCCTTAGCTGATTTCCCTTAACAGACGTTTTGCGGTTTTTTCATCCGTCACAAGATGGGTGGCAAACCCAGCCCGCAAAGTTGCCGCCACGGCTGCAGTTTTCTCACGTCCACCGCAAATAGCAACCCGAGCGGGTGCTGCACGGGCTGTATCAAGCTCGATCGCCATGGTTCTGTTGCGCAATGGCCCGTCAATTTCGCAGCCTTCGCTGTCGATAAATCGCCCGTAAATCAACCCCACAGCCCCCAACTTGAGATATTCATCCCGCATCGCGTTATCCAAAAAATATTCTTCGTTAAGATACAACCGCGTATCAGCGTTCATCTGGCCGATACCAAACACCAATAGATTGGCCTGCCCGAACAAACCAAACTGCCGTATTAAAGTTGGTTCCGCCAACAGGCTGGTGGTCAGCCCCTCAGTAGAGCAATAGGCCGGAGCAAACAGATTGGCGCAATGAGCCGATAATTTACTGGCAATCAACGACGCGCAAACCTCGGGCGAGGTGTTTGATCCACCCAGCGAACATCCCGCAACCTGCAGAACTTTCGTGTTGGGTTGCTTGGATACCGGCATCAAGGCGGCAAGACGCTGCACAGTGCGCCCGAAAGCCACCCCGATAATATCACCGTCGCGGCTCATATCATGGACTACCTGCCCCCCCGCCAATCCCAACCTATCGAACAGTTGTGGTCCAGTTTTGGGCGTCGGAATGATATGCACGGCGGTGAGATTATAGCCCCGGCGCAATTCAACCGCGAGGGCCTGCTCTTCGATAATATCAGGACGCAGTTGAACCTGAACCAAACCCTGGCTCATTGCCTCACTTAAATAGTTGGCTACCGTCTGACGACTAACCTCAAGCTCTTCGGCGATTTCGTTCTGAGTGCGTCTCTCAACATGGTACAACCATGCTGCCCAACGCAACATATCGCCTGCAAAGGCAAACGGCACACGTTTTGCCATTTTATCCCAACCTCCTGTCAGCAAAACTCAAACCTGTGGAATTGCTTCTAGTGTTAAATCTAATCCAACCAGCCCAGCTTGACAAATGCTAATCAAGAATAGCATAGGTTAATAGTGGATTTCAAAGGAGAAGACATTTGAACCTAGACAGTGCGCCCGCAAACTGGACTGCGCTCATAGATGACATCCGTGAAGGCCGCTGGATCAGTCCCCTCAATGGTAAAAAATATCCCCCAGCGCCCTATGATCGGATCATTATGGAGGAAAGTCTGCGGGGTAAAGAGGCCAATCTCGTTAAAAGCCTTGGATTTCAGCCACCTTTTGCCATTGTCAGTGATACCAACACCCATAACGCGATGGGCGAAAGGGTCGCCCGCGCCCTCTCAACCCTGGGACCGGTCACCGAGATCATTCTGGACAACCCCCACGCCGATATGGCCGCGGTGCGGGACCTAAAACAAAAACTGGCGGATTTTACCTCAGTGATCGCCGTCGGATCGGGAACTGTGAATGATCTGACCAAATTTGCGACATTTCAAAATGACCAGCGTTACTGTGTTTTTGCTACAGCTGGATCAATGAACGGCTATAGCTCCCTGACCGCATCGATTACCCTTGATAGCGGTTTAAAAGTGTCACTGCCGGCACAGGCACCAGCTGGGTTTTTCGTAGATCTTGAGGTTTGCGCCTCCGCACCAGCCTATCTGAATGCTGCGGGATTTGGGGATTGCCTGTGCCGGTCCGTGGCGCAGGTGGATTGGTGGATGTCGCACCGTTTACTCGGCTCTGCCTATTATCATGAACCCTATATCATTGAAATTCCAGACGAAATCTTATTAATGGAACGCGCCGCAGGGATTGCCCAAGGCGATATCGAAGCGGTCGGATATCTGTTTCGCGTCCTGACCCTGTGTGGCCTTGGCATCTCGTTTACCGGCATTTCCAACCACGGCTCAATGGGCGAACATCAAATCTCGCATTATATTGATTGCTTTGCAGGTGACCGGCATCCGGGCACCCTGCACGGAGAGCAAGTTGGCGTCGCTACATTGAGCATGGCACGGATCCAATCCAAGATTCTGTCATCCGAATCCGCACCTGTTCTGTCACCCACGCAACTGGATTACGACGGTATGGTCAACAGAATGGGTGAAGATGTGGCAACGCAATGCTATGCCGAAATTACAAAAAAGGCGCTGGATGCAAAACAGGCAGATGCCCTAAACGAAAAGATCGAAAAACTATGGCCAGACTTGCGGCGAGAATGTCTCGACATCGCGATACCGGTTGAAACACTTACACAGAGGTTGACGTTGTCAGGCGCACCAACTTCGGCCAAGGCGCTTGGGGTTCCGACAGACTTCTACCGCGAGGCGGTGCGCCATGCCCATGAAATGCGCAACCGGTTTTCGTTTGCAGATATTGCCGATCACACAGCGCAACTTTCGCACCTTGCACGTCAGGAGGTTTGACAATGCGCGCTATCGCAGAGATGCCACATCAAGTGGCCGCTAATATAACAGTTGTACTGGCCGATATTGATGACACGATAACCACCGAAGGACGCTTGAGCGCAGAGGCTTATTCGGCCCTGGAAAACCTGCACAACGCAGGCATTCGGGTCGCCCCCGTCACCGGACGTCCAGCGGGCTGGTGTGATATGATAGCGCGCTTTTGGCCTGTTGATGGCGTGGTCGGAGAAAACGGCGCATTTTATTATGCCTATGATCCATTGGGCAAGAAAATGATCCGCAAACACCATGACGCGCTGGAGACCTATTTGAAAAACCCTAACCGGTTCGATACAATCAAGAAGCGGATCGAAACCGAAGTGCCTGGCGCAGCAATTTCAGCCGATCAACCCTTTCGCCTTGCCGATTTGGCGATCGATTTTTGCGAAGATGTGCCCGCACTAGATCCTGCTGATATTGCCCAAATTCAAACCATATTTGAACAGGAAGGCGCAATTGCCAAAGTGTCCTCTATCCACGTAAACGGTTGGTTTGGTGTCTACGACAAACTTACGATGTCACGGCGCTTCGCCGCCGACATCCTCAACTTAGACATTGAGACAGAGAACGCCTCGGTCGTGTTTGTTGGCGACAGTCCAAATGATGCGCCGATGTTCGGGTTTTTTAACAATTCCTGTGGTGTGGCAAATGTTCTTGATTTCAAAGGCAGCCTGCCTGCTGCGCCAAAATGGGTGACAACGCAAAAAGGCGGTGCGGGGTTCGTACAAATTGCCGAGCGGTTGCTCAGCGCCCGCAGCTAAATCAGGACCCACAAGCGCAGCCGGATGTGCACAGCGCCAAAGGTGGGCCAACCCAGATCAGAAAAGCCCCACTATGTTGAGGCGGACATCAGTAATGTGGGAACACTGGCGAAGACAGGCGCCGCATGCAGCTGCTGATGCCACAGCGCTGCACCGGGGCAGGACAGCCAAACAGACAACCCTAAGTCGGACCTAAGTCACCCATCCCGCTGTCTACATCACTATCAACATCAACGACGATGAAAGTGTGGGCAACTAGAGATCCGACCACTGTATCAGGTTTCCCGATGTTGCGACGCAAGCGACCCCAAAAATCCGCCACACACCCCAGATTTGCAACTCCACACACAAAAAGTACTGTCCGACACCCTACCCAAGTACCCCAACAGCTTAATCAAAAAAAAACGCCCCGATGATGGTCTTAGATCATGATAGCGTCCAGAAAGGCAGTGTCGGGGCTGCATATGGCAATAGAATTGAAAGGTCCAAAAGCTCTGAGGCTTTTGTTATGTGCGATTTGGCTGCTACAAACTGCAGCGCCGGTTGTTGCGTTAGACCCGTATTTCAGATCATAGTACCGCAGTAACAGATCTTGAATAGGCTCAACAGGGTGATTTACTGGCCAGTGTTAGCTTTGACTGGTCCGTGGTGCTTCGGGATTCGCCATATTTTCACGAAAAACATAGATTGTTCAACCACAACGCACCAGTTGTAACAGCGGTTTTTTTGCCTGACGGACGCTTTCTCGCCACTGGCGGTGATGATTTGCTGGCCCTCATCTGGGATATGACCGCCATTAGGGCAGGCGCAGATCCCGCGCCCATTGCCCGCTTTGCGCATCAAAGAAAGATTTCACATCTCTCAATATCAGCAGACTCCGCCATGCTGGCAATTGCCAGTTGGGACGGAGGTTTCCAGATTTGGTCCCTTGACACCATGACCCCAATCACCAAATTCAGAAGGCATATCGGTCCAGTTCAGGCCACACAATTCGTCGAAAATGGCGCTCAAATCATCAGCGCAGCACAGGATGGTTATATCAGCCGGTGGAACCTAAAGGAAAAACACTACGTCCTGTCACTGGTAGAAAACGGCTGAGACATAAACGTGATGCATGTAAACGGAAACCTGAGCTTTATTGCCTTTGGCACAGCAAGCGGGCGGATTGTCATTGCCGATAGGGTCCACAGCACCGTGATCAGTGATTTTAAAGCGACCAACGGACCGGTCTGGGGGCTGGCGTTTTAATCGCATACGGCCAGCCTCGTGTTCGCCGGCCTTGATGATTAGTTCTCCACAATACCGGTGGAAACAATCAGCTCGAGTGACGACCCACTTGGCATCTTGGACACCAAACAACGGCGCTTTCATCCGGACACATCGACCATGGGCAACGGCACACGCCAGTTTGCCAAGAAATGCAGCGTCTGCCATTCACTGGACGCCAACTATAAAAGACGCACAGGGCCAAGTCTTTACTGTGTCTTTGGCCGCACAGCCGGAACCGCACCAGGGTATTTATATTTGGTCTTGTCGCGCTTACGTTTCGGTCTCTCAAGACATTTATGCGGCCTTTCGTAAAACGGCCAGGGGACTTTTGCCCCCAGCGATGAATGGCGGCGGCGAAGGTTACAGGGATCGTTGATAGACTGGAATATAGTCCCTTCGGCTTGGCGTCTTGTTTTCCAACGATTGCGCCAGATCAGCTTGACCAAGAGGGTTTTGAAGAACGTCTCCACCATGGCTTTGAAGCTCCTATATTCGTCAAGTAGCGCTTTGAGCTGATTTTAGGACGCAGAGTTGGCTGTATATTTCTCGGACGATGTAGCGTTTTTAAGCAGTGGATGATCTCACTTTTGCTCTTTCCGTCCTTTGTGCGTTTCCTGACATAAGCAAATGTTGCTTCATGGCTCCGCATTCTGACCATGGCGGCATGTAGAGCGCAGCATTAGCCTGTCAATTGCCGCCTGGGTTCAATCGGAACGGATGTGTTTTGCCACTTTATGGGTTTGTCACGGTTCAGTCCCGGTCTCTTTCGAGCACTATTTGCTATGAAGGAGATATGGAATGGCAAAGAGATACACAGACGAGTTTCGCCTTGA
>ENA-OQVM01001211-OQVM01001211.1-marine-metagenome-genome-assembly--contig:-NODE-1211-length-35328-cov-20.066438_pt1 | contig 35328 bp, 28 predicted proteins | sample MGYA00237776_ERZ505498 | MGnify/ENA primary metagenome ERZ505498 (study PRJEB26159, sample SAMN06265151) | marine metagenome | isolation source: Helgoland LTER site | place: Germany:Helgoland, sampling...
GCAAAAGTTTGGCGCAGACGATGACTTTAATGCGTGGTTGACAACTGTTGCGCCGCCCCCGCCACCCGCTGGACCTGAAGCATATGTGTCGCCACCCTTACCAACCGGCGCAGAGCTGGACGAGCTGGTTGACCAAGCGCAAAACAGTGGGCAGGGGCCACTAATCACGGACTCCAAAGGGCAAATTCTTAACCAGTACGGCGAGATCATGGTGCTGGATTCCAGCGGCAACTTGGCGCCCGCACCACGAGACGTGCCGATTGGCATGTTGCCTGATGGGAATGGCAGCTTCATGCCGGACCCTGATTGGATGCCACCATCTATGCCCGGCAGTGGCATTGATTTCAGCCGTATGGTGAATGCGACAAACGGCGCGGAGCTGGTTGGCCTGTTTGGGAATGGCGATTTGGCTACCATCACCGCAGGCCTGTCGCCCGAGCAGATCGAGCAGGTTGTGCAAAAGTTTGGCGCAGACGATGACTTTAATGCGTGGTTGACAACTGTTGCGCCGCCCCCGCCACCCGCTGGACCTGGAGCAGATGTGCCGCCACCCTCACCAACGCAACTCCTTAACGAAGACGGCGAGATCATGATGGAAGATGGCAGCGGCAATTTGGTGGTCGAACCACGAGACGTGCTTGATCTGCTCGGACTCGACCCGGTGGCGTTTGTTCCGCCACCCTTACCAGCGGGTGAGGAGCTAGATAAGTTGGTTGACCAAGCGCAAAACAGTGGGCAGGGGCCGCTAATCAAAGACTCCAAAGGGCAACTCCTTAATCAATACGGCGAGGTCATGGTGCTGGATTCGGGTGGCAAGTTGGCGCCGGCACCTAGAGAAGTACCGGTTGGCATGTTGCCCAACGGGGATGGTAGCTTCATGCCAGACCCTGATTGGATGCCGCTGAACCCGCTGCCGGAGGAGGGTTACTTCGATCCCCGGGAGCGGCCGCCGGAGGAGGGTTACTTCGATCCTGAGGGTGGGGAATATAACGTTGATATTGTTGGGCAATACAGTGAGCCCCCATTGGCACACCAAAACTGGGCTTAGGTGCCTGCAGCGTCGGGCGTGGTTTTTGTAGCTCCAGCCTGAGGCATGGCTACCACCAGCACCTCGGTCACGTTGCGATCGCTGACATACAGATACACCCCCGGTTTCAACTTAGTCCGGCAGATAGACTTAGCTTGCCTTTCGGCTAGTTCGCCCCAGAAGTGAGCGCGGGCTGATTACGTCCGGGCTTTATGGTGTCACCGTCCGCGGACGGCAGGTAATGCGCTTCCCGGAGGTTGACATCGGCCATACGGGCTGTTTGAAAGGCAGCGGCGGGCTAGCAGGCGTCGCAGTTTGTGGCGGCAGAACTGGTGGCCCACCAACGGGGCACTGGCGCCCTCAGACTTTGTCTCCGATGTGAGGGGCGGGGTTAGAAGGTTTTCACCTTAAGTCCTGGTCTTGCCTCCTTTAAGGTTGGACTTCCTACGGCGCGGTATACAAACCCGAACCTCAAATTGAGGCGCGTTCAACGCCTCGGAACTAACGCCACCCAGATGGCTGTGGCGTCGGGTTCGATTGTAAAAAACTTCGATGTAATCAAAAATATCAGCCTGAGCGATATCCCGAGTTTTGTAAATTCTCTTACCGATACGCTCTTTGTTCAAAGAGCTGAAGAATGACTCAGCCACTGCGTTGTCCCAATAATTGCCACGTCGATTCATGCTGGGCAACAGTTTGGCATTCCCCCAAACCTGTAGACATATTTCACCGTGCCATTAAATTGAACTATTCCGCTAGCGCAGACCCAAGGAATTCCCGAGTTACTGTCGGTTCGTGCTCCCCATTTTTCTGCGCTATCTCAAAAGCTCTACAGCAAATTCGTTGCGGCCGTAAACGGGTCCCCAGCACTTTACGGAGCTGAATTTTATAAATTCCAAGTGGATCAGAGTGCGTAAAATGTCTGCCAGCGTGTGTGGCTCAAACTGCCAGCTGTGTACGTCAATGTAGGCGCCAGCCGAGGCGTGATACTCGGTTACCGCAGCCTGAATTCGGTTTGGCTCAAGTCGTTTGTAGACCGCACTTTGACTAGCAGCCTTCCAGTGGACGCCCGAGTCGTTGTGCGTGGTGAGCGCCCTGTGCTCAATGACGCTGCCAATTGTATGCAGCCTGCGTCGTTCTTGGTGGGCATTAAATATCTCGGATATTTTGGTTAATGGGAGGTCCGCATCAAAACAATGTTTGGCGCTGGGCACCAGCATGGCAAAACGGCCGCTCTCAGTCAGTTTTGAAGAGACCTCATTCAAGTGGTGAATGAGGTCTGGCTGATGCTCCAAATTGTGAGACGAGAAAATCAACTCAAACTTCTCATCCACTAATCCGAGACCACCGTCCTTTGCCACAAAGTCGATGTTCCTCAGGTTTCTGACGGACAATCCTATTTCTTCGGCGCGTTCACGCAGCTCGTCGGTGCTCAAGACGTCCAGATACTTAACGCGTTCGTGCGTGAGCGCTGGGTTCACAAATGGCCCAATTTCCAGCGTCTTGTGGCCACGCAGGTACGTAACAAAATTCTCTCGTAACGCTAAAGGGTGGCTCAGGCGGCCCTCTGAGTAGCCGTGAAGCGCGTAGTGCTCCCTGAGTGCCGCGTCTGAGTGGTAGCGTAAATCTTGGTGCGCGTTTCGGTAGTGACCGATATCCATTTCGATCAGGTCTTCTATCGTATCTGTGTCAAATGAAATTTTCCCCATTCATCCCTCTTTTCGCTGGCAGGACGCCAATAGCACACGGCGCCGCACTGGCAGATAAGTCCGCGTGAACCGCCGTAAACACGCCGTTCACGGGCTAGACACAAGCCACGGAGGGTGGCACATGAGATATCTTACATGCATCGCCGTGCTAAAACTGGCCGTGAACTGCTTCGCAGTAGCTCTCCTCACGTTGGGCAACGGGCCGTAGGAGTGCCATGCGGTGTAAAGCGTATGGGCTGCGTGCGACGTCGGCGAAATGATACGTTGGCAACATTAAGCAAACTATGAGGCTTATAAACCGTATGAAGGTCTAGCTCGTGGAGTCTGTAAGACCCTCGAGTAACTGGGCAGCGCCCATCCCTCCAGTCGCAGTGGCAAAGGCGAGCGGCACGAGCTAGCTTCGCCGTTTCCGGCCATACTTGAGAAACACCAGAATAATATGCCCAAGCACGACTAAAACAACGCAGGTATCGTGCTAGATGATTTTTATGAGATTCACCAAGATCCACAAATTATGGGTTTACCCCACTTTCGCTGCTACGCCGCAATGCTCACCCTGAGCGTTGAGCCGTAGGTAGACCCATTTGAGGGCACAAGCTATTGGCCGATGCTGGCTGGTTACCAAACGGCGGCATCCAGCGTCGGTGCGATATTGAAATACGGCGCGACCGAAGCCGCTCGCCCGTCATAACCTAGAACTCGGAGCTGTGCAGATACCAAATGGCGAAAATGAGTCTGGAGAATCAAGCCCCCTTGCAGCTCTCGTCGCCTCGGGTACCACGCCATTTCCTGAGCCCGCCGAGAGGCCAGGTGTCCCTAATCTTGCAAGGAGACTTCCACGAGCTCGGCTGGCAGGGCAGGTGAATCAACGGCTCTTGCAGCCAGTGGCGGGGAAACTGGTGAACAGGCCGCTCTAATGACACCGCCCAACTTTGCCAGTACTGCAGAAAACAGTATCCAACTTAGCAGCCAATACGATGGGGTTTTTGACGCTGCCAAGCACCATTACCACGCCCTTGCTAAGTTGGCAGAAAAGCTACATATTAAGTGGTTCCTAAACTTCACACTAGCTCAAGCTTCGCCGCTGATCGCCCAGTCCCTCAAATCCGCCAGCGGGGTTCTTAACTGCAGATGAGTGGTTAAAAAGTAAGTGATAGATTTTAAGGGCGGTCGTATTCACTAAACCATCCACAGCACATTAATCCCAACAATCCCTCCGTTGACCAAGCCCACAATCTCTACGACGTCGCTCTTGGTGTTACCCACATGCAAGTAGACGCTGTCATCTAGCGGTAACCACCCCATACACTCCACTGCAATCTGTTCCCGCTCTAGCAAAAAAGCAGCGTATGTATCCGCATCAGTAGCGGCATCGGGTGTATGCGTTGGTATCATGTTGTTTATGTCAAAGTATCGGTCACGGCTACGGTCGAAAATACCTATTTATCTTTTGGCAACGCCGCTTTCAAAGCGTTGGCGTAGGCGAGACGTGCCGTTTGCAACGCCGCAGCTTGGTTTTGCAAACGCTGTAGTTCAGCATCGCAGAACTGCATGCTGGTGAGCTGTGCCTGGGCGTCTTCCGAGAGATTGGTTAGGTCGTATTCTTTATCGTCTATCGTGATCTTCAACACTTGTATCTCCTTTGATTGGGCCCCCAGTTTATCAATAAAAACTGCCGATCTGAATCGCCCCGAGTTTGAACTGCCCCCAGAAGTTGGACAAACTTTCCGTGAGGAAGGGCTGAACCGAGTCCGAGCTCAAGATAGTCAAGAGCTTTTTGTCTGGGAGCGGCGGCGTGCCTGTTCGCCTAAGGCCCTCTGTCTTTAACGGGCAGTTCTCTTTCTTGTGAGAAACCTGATTGAGTTGCAAAACTTCATATAGGACTGTGTTAAGATTATTTCCTATATGAAGTTTGTGATTCCTGTCCCACTAAAGGCAACGCCTGAGCAATACGCGCGTCTATGCGCGCTCCGCGCCGTTTTTGCGCAGGCCTGTAACCGCCTGGCACCAGAGGTGCAGCAGTCGCGGGTTTGGAACCGGGTCACCCTCCACCACCTTTACTACCACACCCTGCGTACGCAGTTCCCAGGTTTAGGCGCCCAAATGGTGTGTAACGCCGTTTACGCTGTATCCAAAATGGCAAGGCTGATTTATCAGCACCCTAAAAGTCCGTATAGCGAGGGGATTCGTGGGGGCGCTGCGCTGCCCTTGATGCGTTTTTCCGATAGTTGCCCCGTTTACTTTGACTGGCACACCCTGAGCATCAAATCCAAGCAGCTATCGTTGTTTACGATGGACGGGCGCATGCACTTTGAGTTGACGTTGAGTCCGGCGAAACGCGAGGTTTTCGAGCGCGCTAAGTTGCGCGAAATTGTGCTTAAAGAGCGCCCTGACTGCCGGTTTGATTTGACGTTCTATTTGGAGTCAGTTGATGCGGTGGCCAACGCTGGATTAGCCGTAAATACGCTACCCAACACCCCACCGGCCGGCTTCCCCGCAGCGAGTAATGCCAAGGCCAATTCACCTGGCGCTAAGAACGTCGAAACTAACACCGTAGAGACCAAGCTCGCCTTTAATGTGGACCCATCGCCCACGTCAGCCGAACCCTCTTTCATCTCTACGCTCGTTCCCGACTATGTCTCTATTGAGGTTTCTCCATGACAAATAATTCGTCTTTGTCCGAGCTGCGCCTCGCTCTCATCGACCTTAAAGCGGCTTGGATGCCCGCTCTGGCGTTGAGTTGGTGCATCTCATTCCTGGGCTTTGCCCCTGCGATATACATGCTGCAGGTTTACGAACGCGTCGTGAACAGCCGCGATGTACAGACCTTGCTGATGCTTACTATAGTGGTTTTAGGTGCCTACGCGCTTATGGAGTTGCTGGATAAGTTGCGCAAAAAGCTCTTTTGGGCCTTAGGTGCTCAGTTTGAAATGAAGCTTTCGGATCGCGTTTATAGCGCCATGTTTGAAGGCCTGCGCAGGCAGCAAGGGGGCATCGCGCAAATGGCGCAAAGTGACATGCGTGTGATACGCGAGTTTTTCTATAACCCTGCCGTTGGCGCGCTTATGGAGTTGCCGGTTGGCCTGGTGTCAATAGGCTTGATTTTTGCCATTAATCCTCTGCTGGGTTGGGCAAGTATTATCGGAGTTCTTGCGCAAACATTTTTTGCTTGGCTACTTCAACGTTCCTCGGCTGCTCCGCTACGCGAGGCGCAGCTGGGCTCGCAAGAGGCGCAAAGTTACGCGGAGGCCTCTTTGCGCAACGCCGAGGTGATGGAGTCTATGGGCATGATGCCTGCGGTGATGGCACAGTGGCAAAAAAAGCAACGAGCCTTTCTAATTAAACAGGCGAATGCGTCGGAGTCCGCAGGCGGGTTTAACGCTGCCACAAAGACGCTGCAGCAACTGTTCGGCTCGCTTTTAATGGGCGTGAGTGCATGGTTGCTGTTGGGGGGCGAACTCTCTGGCGGTGGCGCCATGTTGATTATTAGCGGTATCTTAGGGGGGAGGTTGCTTGCCCCGATAACCCAAATCGTGCAGCAATGGCGGGCATTCGTATCCCTCGCTAGCGCGTGGGAGCGCCTCACGTATTTGTTGAAAACCGTACCTGCTGTGGCGTCCCAGATGGCGCTGGCGGCTCCTAAGGGCCACTTGACGGTAGAGTCGCTGGTGGCGGCCCCGCCAGGCCAGCCCCAGACTGTCTTGCGCGGCTTGCAGTTCACAGTGCCCGCGGGACAGGCTTTGGTAGTCGTGGGGCCATCTGGTTCAGGTAAAACTTCGCTGGCTAAGTTATTGCTGGGAATTTGGTCCGCGCAGATGGGCAAAGTGCGCTTAGACGGCGCTGATATTCAGACCTGGAACAAGGCTGAACTGGGCCCCCACCTTGGGTATTTACCCCAAGACGTGGAGTTGCTAGATGGCTCAATGGCCGAAAATATTGGACGCTTCGGCTTGGTAGATCTCTCTCGGGTCGAGGAAGCGGCACGCTTGGTGGGCTTGCATGACTTCATTGTGTCGCTACCGAGTGGCTACGATACCCCCGTGGGACGCGATGGTGGTTTATTGTCGGGTGGCCAGCGCCAACGTGTTGCCTTGGCACGTGCCGTCTACGGCAACCCAGTGTTTGTCGTACTAGACGAGCCGAACTCGAGCCTAGATGAAGTGGGTGATGCTGCGCTAATGCATACGATAAGCACGCTGAAGGCGAGAGGAACGACCTTCGTGATCAATAGCCACCGAACGAGTGTGTTCCCCGTGGCCGACCTAATGCTGGTGCTGAAAGATGGTTCTCAGCACTTGTTTGGGCCGACAGCTGACGTGTTGCAAAAGCTGTTCCCAACAAATAATCCGCCGACACAACCAATCGCGGGCGCGCCAGGGGCGGCGCTTTTGACAAGAGAGGAAGGGGCGTGAGACCAGTGATTAAACCGACAAACACGATGCACAACATGAGCGTCGGTTCCCCCATGAGCCCTTTAAGCCCCAAAGCGACCGCTAGCACCAATGGGTCCAACCCGCTTACAGAGGTGCTTCTGTCTTTTAGAAAAGAGTTTTTTGTGGTTGGCCTTTTTAGCGCCGTGGTGAATTTGCTGATGCTTACGCCAACGATATATATGCTGCAGGTATTCGACAGGGTGCTGGTTGGGCAGAGCTACACGACGCTTCTCGTGGTGTCCCTGATTACACTGTTTTTGTTTTGCATGATGGCTTTCGGGGAGCGGGCACGTTCCGTACTACTGGTGCGTACCGGCGTAAAACTCGACCAAGTGTTGAGTAAAAAGGTGTTCCTAGCAAGCTTTCTGTCTTACCTAAACCCGACTGAATCAGACCCCTCAAAGGCGTTCGGCTACCTACTCACGTTGCGCCAATTCATGACTGGAGGCGGTATCTTTGCGTTGTTTGACAGCCCGTGGTTGCCTATTTTCATTGGGGTTCTCTTTTTGCTACACCCACTATTGGGCTGGATGGCCATTGGGTTTTCGGTGGTTCAGCTGGCGATCGCCTGGTACGGCTACCACGTGAGTAGAAAAGCGCAGCTGGCTTCAGAAATGTCGCAAGTAAAGGCGCAAAAATTTCTGCAGTCGAAGTTGCGCAATATTGAAGTACTGTCATCTATGGGTATGCTGGCGCCACTCTACCAGCGCTGGCAGAACCTTCAAAATAGGGCGTTACTGCAAAACGGTGATTCTCAGCAGCGTATCGGCAGCGTGACCGCAATCAGTAAATTTGTGCGCTTATCCCAGCAGTCGGCTAGTTTGGCTTTGGGTGCTTGGCTGGTTATTTACGGCGAGATGAGTATCGGCGCGATGATTGCCGGGAACGTGTTGATGACCCGTGCCCTTGCGCCCATTGACCTCCTTGTGGGCTCCTGGCCAGGTTATCTGTCAAGTAAAGAGGCCTATACGAACTTGCGTACGTTGATGGCATTTCAACCCAAAGGGCGCGACAAGGTCTTTACTGACGATCCAATGGGTCACTTGAAAGTTGAGAGCCTTATAGCGCGCGGGGTCGGGCGCGAGAAGCCAATACTGAACGAAGTGAACTTTGAGGCATTACCAGGCATGGTGACGGTGGTTTTAGGCCCCTCCGGTTCTGGAAAATCGACTTTAGCGCGCGCAATTTTAGGTGTTTGGCCAGACTACGATGGTGAGATTTTACTAGATGGCCAGTCGGTGTCGCAGTGGACGCGCGAGAGCTTGGGGGTGCATTTGGGCTATTTGCCACAAGACATTGAGCTCTTTGACGGGACGATCGCAGAAAACATAGCCCGTATTGGCGAGGTGGATTCAGAGCGTGTAATCGCGGCTGCGGAAGCGGCCGGCCTGCACCAAACTATTTTGCGGTTCCCGAAGGGGTACGACACCCGCGCTGGAAAAGGTGGCGCTTTCTTGTCTGGAGGGCAACGCCAGCGGGTGGGTTTGGCGCGCGCGCTTTACGGAAATCCTGCCGTAGTCGTGCTGGATGAGCCCAACGCTAACCTTGATGACGCAGGCGAAAACGCACTTCTACAAGCGGTGCAGGTGCTTAAGCAAGAGGGTAGAACCGTTGTGCTGATTAGCCATAGACCGAGTGTGCTGAGAGTTGCTGACCGCCTGGTTATATTGCAAGAGGGCCAAGTGGTAGCTAGTGGCCCACGTGATGGTGTGCTCGCGGCTTTGAAGGAACAGCAAGACAATAAAGGGGAGTAACCGAAAACTAAGGGGCTACCCCATGCCTAACCTTTTTCTCGCCATTTTTAGGCGAAATGAAACGTTGCTGACAATTTTTGAGGTCCGAAATGTTAAATCAAAAAATGCTTACCCAGAAGCCCCACGATGTGGAAGATGCGAATGTGAAAGATCCCGACGAGGAGGTTGCATTGCGTGCCGCCTCCGATACGCGCGGTATCGCACGCAAGGGCCTACTAGTTCTCACGCTGGGGCTGGGCGGGTTTTTTCTGTGGGCGGCTGTGGCACCGTTGGATGAAGGCGTACCAAGTGCGGGTACTGTGGTCATCGATACCAAGCGAAAAGCGGTGCAGCACTTGGTGGGCGGTATCGTCAAAGAGGTGCTGGTGCATGAGGGGCAAAGGGTTGAGAAAAACCAGGTCCTGATGCGTTTAGATGATTCAGTTAATCTAGCTAATTTCGAGTCAATACGGCAGCGCTACCTCGGGCTTAGTGCGATGCAAACTCGACTGATCGCCGAGCAAACGGGTAACCAGCGTTTGGTTTTTGGGTCGGAAGTAATGGCGGCGGCGGCGGCGGACCCCTTTATTGAGGCGCAGGTAACGAATCAGCGACAGTTGTTCACGTCGAGACGACAGGCTCTAGCGGCTGACTTGGCTGAAATGGATGCGGCAATGGATGGGGTCATCACGCAGCGTGAGGCCGCACAAACCATGCTGATGCAGCGGGGAAAACAACAAGCATCGCTGCAGGAAGAGCTTGCTAACTTGCGTGGCCTCGTCGAGGATGGCTACGCGCCGCGCAACCGTTTGCTTGAGCTAGAGCGTGCAATGGCCGATATTGCCGCGACCAGAGCTAACCTGACAGGCAATATTTTGAACTCAGAGAGCTCAATGACGCAGCTCCAGCAGCGCAAGTTGGCGCGCCAGTCTGAGTACTATAAAGAGGTGGAGTCGCAGTTGGCGGACGTGTCGCGCGAGGTACAAGCAGGCGCGGAGAAGTATAGAGCTGAGGGCGCTGATCTGGAGCGCGTGGCTATCCGCGCACCCGCTTCTGGACAAGTGGTTGGTTTAGAAGTCCAAACTGTGGGAGCGGTGGTTGGGGCTGGCCAAAAACTAATGGATATCGTGCCCGAGCAACAGGCGCTTATTATTGAGGCGCGTATTGCGCCACACCTGATCGATAAGGTGCAGGCAGGACTGATAGCTGACATTCGCTTCAGTACCTTTGCGCACACACCACAGTTGGTGGTCTCTGGCGAGGTTAAGTCGATCTCTGGTGATCTGTTGGTGGATCCTAGTAACCAGCCCGTATCTTATTTTTTAGCCCGCTTGCAGGTCACACCTGACGGGATGAGGAAGCTCGGTACACGACAAATGCAAGCGGGTATGCCCGCAGAGGTTGTAATTAAAACGGGATCGCGGACCATGCTGACCTACCTGCTCGCGCCGCTTCTTAAGCGTATGGCGACATCACTAAAGGAAGAGTAATGACTACACATGCCCGCAACACCCTGCTTACTCTGGCGTTGAGTGCGATCGCGTTGGGGGCCCACGGCATGACGCTCATCGAGGTCTATGAGCGCGCACTAGACCAGGATGCCAGTATTCGCGCCTCGCGTGCGACCTTACGTGCGACTAGCGAGCTTGTGCCACAAGCAAAAGCTCAGCTGATGCCGTCGGTGGAAGCCAGGCTTGACCGCAGTCACAATAATTTGGATACCACTGTGCCCAACTTTTTGGGGCAGGAGGTGACCACGAATAGTCAGTACTTCAGTAACAGTAAGGTATTAACCGTGCGGATGCCGCTTTACAACCCGCAGCGTTATTTCCAGTTTCAGCAAGCCAAAGATGTGGCAGCTGACGCGCAGGCAGTATACGAAAGCGGCGTGCAGAATTTGGTGATTCGCGTTGGGAGTGCCTATATGGAGGCGTTACTCAATCAAGAGCAACTCAATTTAGTGTTGTCTGAAAAGAAACGGGTTGAAACCTTGCTTGATGCAGCGACAAAGGCGCTCGCATCTGGCCAAGGAACACGCACTGACATTGACGATGCGCAAGCCCGTTTGGATATGGCTGCTGCAACAGAGCTGGAGGTTCGCCAAAGTGAATCCTACAACCGCCGGCAGCTGGAGACACTGGTCAATGCCCGGGTTGACGCGCTGGCGCCGTTGAATCTTGCAGGATTTCGAAATTTACCCAAACTCTCGTCGTCATTGGAGCAGTGGACGGAGCAGGCAGTGCAATTTAGTCCGGAGTTGAAATCTCTACGCGCGCGCTTACAGGCGGCTGAAAAAGAAATATCAAAAGCAAAAGCGGGCCATGGGCCCCAGTTGAGTGCTGTTGTGCAGTGGTCCCATAGTAGTAACGAGAACATCACGCGACCCAACACACGCTTTGTTAATGCATCCTATGGCTTGCAATTGCTTATCCCCATTTTCCAGGGCGGTTACGTGAGCTCCCAAGTACGACAAGCGGTCGCCGAGAAAAACCGTGCAGAGGAGGTGCTTGAGGCAACAAGGCGTGACTTGGGTTTACGTATACATAAAGAGTACCGGGGTGTTACCGAGGGTGCGCTCAAAGTGCGCGCCTTGGAGCAAGCGGTGCACTCCGCGGAACGGTTAGTTTTTTCTACCAGACAGTCAAAACAAGCGGGGGTGAGAACGACGCTAGATGTACTGAACGCACAGACGCAGTTAGCGCAAGCCTCTCGCGACTTGATGCAAGCACGCTACATGTATATGATGTCGCGTTTGCGTTTGGCGTCTTTGGTCGGCGTGCCACCGCTGGAAGTGGTTACCGAGTTATCGCAGGCGTTTCCGCAGCCACTTAACTAACTTGTGGTTTGTTAGCCAGAGGTACGTGGTGACGTAAGAGGTCACGAAAAGCAGGCAAAACCCCATCAGTATCGGCGTGTTCTGCCAAAAGATAAGGGCGGGTAGTACGGTGAGGATAGTCAGTCCGACGAGGTAAGGCGCGGTCCGGTTGTTCTTTGATAGTAGTTGCTGCGCCTCGTCTTCGTGGAACACCGTGCGCACGATACGCCGGTAGATCATGTGATGCAGGTGCAGGCTGTCGGCCATGCTAGGCGGTACGCCTTGGAGGGTTTTTCTCGCAATTGAAAACACCGTTTCCCAAACCGGGTAAACGAGCAGCAGGATGACGAACCAAGGCGAAACCTGCGCATGGCGTTCAACTAGCAAAATAGAAATGATGGCGATGTTGAGGCCCCAAAAATAGGCGCCACCATCACCCGCAAACAGCAAGCCGCGTGGGTAGTTCCAAATCAAAAATCCTGCAGTGCTGGCCAACGTGCACAGCGCATAAGTTGCCAATTGCCGATCGCCAAACTTGAGTGCCATGTAGACCAGCGCACCCGAAATCACGATAGTGACCAGTCCAGCCAATCCGTTGTAGCCATCGATGATGTTGAAGGCGTGCGGCAGGCCCGCGATGGCGAAGATTGTTAAGGCGACACCCAAAAACGGGTAGGCGCCCCACCAATCGTCCAGCCAGCTGATACCAAGCCGCCCAATGTGCGCATCGAGTAACCAAACCGCTAGCAGCGCGCCCGAGGCCGTGATGAACAAGCGCAGCACTACGCTGACCCGATGGGTGATGTCTTCCCAGACACCAATCAGTACCGGGCCCGCGAGGCAGCCAATGTAGGCGGCAGCGTCCCAGTCGCTCAACTCAACATTGGGACCATAGCCGAGGTGTTGTGCAACCACCGCGTAGAGCAGCGAGACCGAGAAGCCCATCAGCATGGCCAGCCCTCCCAGCCGTGGTACATCGCCAAAATGAAAGCGCTGAACCGCATCAGCCGGATAGGCGTTTGCGTGTTGTTGGGCTCGGCCGCGTACCCAGGTCGCCAGCAGCAAGGTGCTTATAAAAGAGATAAGTAAGAGAACTAGCAAAAGCTGCCCCACAAGTTTTTGGAGATTACGAGTAGTCGAAAAGGTTGGGGTGAATTTTTTATTTTAGCCTGACTGTTAGTGCAGGTGCGTGGTCCATGTTGGCTCGTATGTCGAGCTCCGTCGGGTTTCCGTGACCCACGTAGGCCACACTTCCAGTGACCACTGCGCGCGCTGGTACTGCTCGAAGACGATTTGTAACCACTGCCGCAGCGGTTGGGGCGCCATGGATAACCGCCCCACGATTGTTTGCTCCGCATCTTTAAAGGCCAGTTGAAGCGCTGAAGACACGGCCGTGACGTCGATGCTGTGTATCAAGGTGCCACTCGTGGTGTTTCTATCACTGCCATTCGCCGCCAACGCGCTGACCGGCGGCTGCGGCTCGAGCGCCGCCATCGCAGCCTGCTGTGCAAAGGTCTGTTGGATTTCAGCCTGCAGCGCGGAGATATTTTCCATCTCTAAGTGTTTGCAGAGGTTGGATACCAGTCGAGACAATAGGCGCTGCGAGAGCCACAAGACGATTACCTGCTTGGGCTCGTTTGATGAATCGAGCGCAAGGGCTTGCACAGGCTCGCCAATGAGCCGTATGCGATCTTCCGGTTCGCTGTACTCACAGGTGATTCGCTGTAGTTCAGGCATGGGCCTTTCTTGCAAACGTCAGGTAAATACCCATCAGCGATAGCGCTCCCGTTGCGATCCAAGTAAGTGACCAGTTGCCGTAGCCGCTGGCTAAAGCGGCGGCGACAGGCGGCATTGAAAATTGGCCCAACATTGACATTTGAGTGGTCCAACCCAACGCCGTTGACGCCGTGTCCTCGGTGGGTGCCGCTCTGACGGCCAGCGAGAACAACGAGCCTGGGATCATGCCGCCAACACCTGAGAACATCAAAACCGCCACGAGTTTGACGATGAGCGGGGTATCACTCGGCGTACCAAATACGACAAAGGCCCCTGCGGCCATGGTGGCAAAGGCGATGCCCAATACGCGTTGCGAGGGGACGCCTTTTTGCAGCAGACGGCCACCTGCAATATTCCCCACAATGTTCACTGCACTGGCGATAGCGGCGATGGTGCCCGCGAGGCCGGCCGACATGCCGCCGGTTTGCAATAGGGTGGGCAAGAAACCAATAATGACCAGCCACTGACCGCTATAGCAGGCAAATGCCAAAGCCACGCGCCAGACCTGCGGCGTACGCCAGACCAATCGTAGCCGCTGCAAGTTCGCGGCGGGGGGGCGAGCACCGGCAACTGCGACTGCGACTGCGACTCGTGGAACCCCCATGTTAAATAACAAAGCCATGAGCAAGGCGATGGCGCCAAGCGTTTCCCACCAGGTTGCCCAGCCAAAGTGGGCCATTAGCGCAGGGCCCAGCAACAGGGCGGTGGCGGTGCCTGTGGGCATGAAGGTACCCCAAAAACCCATGGCGGTGCTCAGGCGGTCTGGGTCCACCAGGCTGCGCAACAAGGCGGGTGCCGGGACGATGACCATCAAAATAGCGGCACCCTCGATCGCACGCATTAACAGCAGCTGTGGCGCGCTGGTCGTCAGTCCAGCAAGCCCACTTAACAGACCCAGTAACACCAGCCCCCACAGTACGCTGCGGCGCAGACCAAACCCATCTGCAAACATGCCGACAAACACGGCAGTGAGCATGCCCGCCATCTGCGACAACGAGAGCAACCAGCCCGCCTGCACCAAGCTCACATCCAGTTGCGCACGCAGGATCGGGATGGCGGGTGCCACCTTACCCACATGCATGGCGGCAACGATGCCCGCAAGCACCACCAATACGGCAGGCCACAGCGGTTGGGTGGCTTCGGTGGTATTTGTCATACGTTAGCGACTCACCAGTCAACCAAGCTCACCCCAAAACGCAGCGAGGTGCGCTTGAAGTTGTAGCTGGCCAAACTGTCGCCGTGCCCTGAGAACAGTTGCAGGTGGTAGCGCAGACCGGCGTTGGGGTTGCTCAGCGTGACGCCTGGGCGGATATACCAATCCACGGTGCCACTGCCATGGCCTTCGCGGCGCAGGTTGTGCCGCACGCTCAGGCCCAGGCTGTTTTTGGGGTTGACTGGCCACAGCGCGCTCACCTCTGCACGGCCAATGTAGTTGGCGATATCGGGGTTGTCGTCGCTGGACGGATTCTCGGACATGCGTTTCCAGATGCGCACATTGAGTTGGCTGCCATCTGCACGGTCGGCGCCGGCCATCAATATCACGCGGTTCCAGCTGCGCGAGTAGGGCGCTGCTTGGCCATTGGACTGGTGGTTGAGCGACAACCCCGCGTAGCGGGCGGTAAAGCCCATGCCCACTGCTGCCTCGACGGGGTAAATATAAGCCAACTCGGGCTCATGGTCTGTTGTGCGAAATGGGCGTGATAGCCCACGACTAAACACCTGCCAAAAAGACTTTTGTGTATATCCAAACCATAGGCCATCGGTGCGGCCTGGGTCTGCTGGTAGCAAACCGGTTGCCAGCTTGGTGCGTATGGACAGTTGCAACAGCCCCTCGTGCCTTTGGTAGTCTTGGGAAGTGGTGGCCGACCGGTTGGCCGCCGTTGACAGGGGTTGCTTGTTCACGCCGTCGCTGAACACACCCATCACACTGACCGGCTTATAGCCGCGCAGGCGGAAGGTGTCGCAGTCATTGGCCGTGCTCAGCTCCCAGAAATGGCTTAGGGTGGAGCCAGCGCGTGTTTTACAGTCGCGCGCAAGGTTGACAACTTCCGCGGCCTGCGCTGTCAGCGGCATGGCGATGGCCAACATCAGCCATACCGCACACCGCACGGCCCAACCCAAGGGCAGTCTGTGGTGGGTGAGCCGTGATGTCACGCCAATGGCTCCGCATCGGCAGCCAGTTGGGCGCTAGCCGCCGCTTTGGCTGCAAACTCCGCACGCAGGGCGCGCAGTTTCTCTCGCGGGTCTTCGCGCGTGGTGGTGTCGTCTAGCCCCATCTCGGGTACAAAACGGCTGACCTTCCCGGCGATCATCTCGCGCCCTTTTTTGCGACGCATCAACCAGCTAACCGCGAGGGTACGTTGCGCGCGTGTAATGCCCACATACATCAGCCGGCGCTCTTCCTCTAAGCGCTGCGCCAGAGCTTCGGGTGTCAGGCTGTCGTCGTCTGTCTTGAACGGCAACAAGCCCTCGTTGACGCCCGCCAACACCACGTGTGGCCACTCTAAGCCCTTGGCGGCGTGTAGCGTTGACAGCGTGACCACATCTTGGTCTTGCTCGCGCTCCGAGATGGTCGATAGCAGCGCAATGGTCTGAATGACCTCCAGCAAGGTCTTCTTCTCGCTCTCCATGGTGACGCCAGCGGTGTCGTCGATGGTGCCGCCGCAACGCTTACTCATCCAGTCGACAAAGTCCATCACGTTGGTCCACCGCGCGGCGGCTAGCTTTTCACTGTCTTCACCGTCCATCAAGTGTTGTTGGTAGCCAATGTCGCTTAGCCAGCTGAGCATAAAGGCTTTGGCAGCTTCAGCGCCTTGTATGCGCCGGGCGCGGTATTCCATATCGTTCACGTAACGGCCAAACTCGTGCAGAGAGCCCACCGCGCGGACCGATAGCGCGGAGCCAATGGAGTTGGCAAACAGCGCCTCAAACAAACTGAATTTGTGCGACGTGGCAAAGCTGCCTAATTGCGTTAGCGTGGTGTGGCCAATGCCGCGCTTGGGGGTGGTGATGGCGCGCAAAAATGCCGGGTCATCGTCGTTGTTGACGAGTAAGCGCAGCCACGCGCACAGGTCTTTAATTTCGGCGCGGTCAAAGAAGCTCTGCCCACCCGACACCTTGTAGGGAATTTGGGCTTTTCTAAATGCTTTCTCAAACACGCGTGCTTGGTGGTTGGCGCGGTACAGCACCGCAAAGTCTTTAAAGGCCTTGTGCGCCGAGGTCGTTCGCAGACTTTGAATACGGGCAACGACACGCTCGGCCTCATGGTCTTCGTTGTCGCAGGCCACCACACGCACGGGCTCACCTTCGCCCAAGTCACTCCACAGGGTTTTGGGGAACAGCTTTGGGTTGGGGCCAATGACGTTGTTGGCGGCCTTGAGTATGGCCGAGGTGGAACGGTAGTTTTGCTCCAGCGTGATGACCTTGAGCTCGGGGTAGTCGACAGGCAGTTTCTTTAAGTTGTCCAGCGTCGCGCCGCGCCACCCATAAATAGACTGGTCATCGTCCCCCACCGCTGTCAACCTGCCCCGCGGCCCCACCAGCAGTTTGAGTAGCTCGTATTGCGTTGCGTTGGTGTCTTGGTACTCGTCAACCAGCACGTGGCTGAGCTGTTGCTGCCAATGCTGGCGCACGGCATCGTGTTCGGTCAGTAGTTTCAGCGGCAACGATATGAGGTCGTCAAAGTCAACACTTTGGTAAGCGATCAAACGCTCCTCGTAACGGCCCATGATCACGGCGGAACTGCGCTCGTCCTCGTTGCTGGCAGCGGCCAGCGCCTGTGCAGCGTTTAAGCCTTGGTTCTTCCAGGCACTGATGGCCCATTGCCACTGGCGCGCAGTTGCGTTGTCGGTGGCGCCGCCACAGTCCTTCATGATCTTGGTGACGTCATCGGTGTCCAAAATAGAAAACTGTTCTTTGAGTCCGATATAGGTGCCTTGTTGCCGCAGCAGGCGCACGCCCAGCGCGTGGAAGGTGCAAATTAAAACCTCGGCCGCACCCCTGCCAGCCAGTTGTTTTGCGCGCTCGCGCATTTCAGCGGCGGCCTTGTTCGTAAAGGTGATGGCGGCAATGCGGTTGGCGCTCATACCCCCATTAATGAGGTGCGCAATTTTGTGCGTAATAACGCGTGTTTTGCCCGAACCTGCACCCGCCAAGACGAGGCTGGGGCCGTGCACATGGTTCACGGCTTCGAGTTGGGCGGAATTAAGACCTGCAGACATGGGTGTTTTCGTTAAGGCCCGAGTAGCAGGCAAGCGCTTAATCATACCGCGCCGCTGAGCGCAGCCCGGCTTTGAGCGCGGGTGTGCCGGGCGCATCACGCCCGCCGAAAAGGCGAGGCCAGAAACTGCGACAATGCCGCCCATGGTTAACATTCTTTTGGTCACTTTTCCATTTTTTGCCTTGGTCTTGGCGGGCTACATCGCGCTATACCGAGGCTGGTTAAGCGTCGCGGCAGTGCCAGGGCTGAACGGCTTCGTGCTCTACTTTGCGGTGCCATGCATGTTGTATCGTTTTGGCGCATCCACGCCGGTGGCGGACATGTTAAGCCCGGTGATCATCGGTGTTTATGCTGCCAGCGCCCTCATGATGGTGGCGCTCACCATCGTCATCACCAAGCGGGGTGCCATCGGGTGGAACGATGCCTCCTTAGGCGCCTTGGTCGCGGCCTTTCCCAACACAGGGTTTATGGGGGTCCCGTTGTTAGCCATGTTGCTGGGCGCTGCCAGCGCGGGGCCCGCTATCGCCACGATTTTGGTTGATATGTTACTCACCACCTCACTGTGCGTCGCCTTGTCGCGCTTGGATGGTGCGGGCATTGATGGGGCGAAACGGGCCGCGAAGCAGGCCTTGGGTCGGGTCATGGGTAACCCCATGCCATGGGCCATCTTGATGGGGGCGTTCGCAAGTGGCTTTGATATCAAACTGTGGGGGCCCATTGATCAGACCGTCGCCCTGTTGGCCGATGCTGCCTCGCCCGTGGCGTTGTTCACCATTGGCGCGGTGCTGGCGCGTTCGCAGATGCAAAGCGCCCACCCCATGCCTTTGTCGCACTACATGCCAGCGGCGGTGCTCAAGCTCATCGTTCACCCCTTGTTGGTTTTGGGCGGTGGCTTGTTGGCCCAAGTGGCGGGCTTGCCGTTGGACCCCTTTGCCTTGACGTGTATCGTGCTCGTGGCGGCGTTACCCAGTGCCAGTAATGTGTCGCTACTCGCCGAGCGCTTTGGTGCGGATAACGGGCGCATCGCCCGCATTATTTTGGTCACGACGGTGGCTGCTTTTCTCACATTTTCCGCCGCTGTCGCCTTCATGACCTAAGTAATGGCGGCTTGCTTGCGACTGAATACGCCTCTTCGTATACTGTATACAGAGAGTTTATGTTATGTCGCTCAAGCTAACCAAAATCAAAACCTCACCCGATCTGGTTGATCAGGCCTACGTCGCATTGTTAGATGCCATCAGTGACGGTAGCTTGGCGGCGGGTGTGCGTATTACGCAAGAAGACATTGCCGAGCGCTTGTCGGTATCTAGACAGCCGGTGCTGCAGGCCTTGAGACAACTCAAAAAAGACGGGTTTGTGCACGATGCGCAGGGGCGCGGCGTGCTGGTGGCACCGTTGGATCCGCAGTGGATGCAGCAGGTGTATCAGGTGCGCGGTGCGTTGGATGCCTTGGCTGCGCGTCTAGCGGCTGAGAAGCGCGCGGTCATTCCCGAGGCACTGATTGACGCGGGCCGCCATGCGGCGCGGGGCAAGCAGGTGCAAGCCATGATCGATGCCGACCTCGCTTTTCACCATGCAATCTACGATGCCTCTGGCAACCCCTTGATTGAACAAAGCGCAAAACACCATTGGCAACACGTGCGCCGTGTCATGGGCGCGGTGCTGCAAGCCGAGGGCCAGCGTGATGCCGTGTGGGATGAGCACGCCGCCATTGCGCAGGCCATTGCCGAAGGCGACGGTGCGCGCGCGGCCGCGCTGATCGCATCACACGGTGACCGCGCTGCGGTGATGGTGATCGAGCGACTCACCGCCAATGGCGCATAACCCCCATTTGAAGCAATACAACGTAAATAAAGGAGCACATCATGAAACTCACCCCCGAACAACTGGCTGAATTTGACAAAGAGGGCTTTCTATTTTTTCCTAGCTTGTTTAGCCCCGAAGAAACCAAAACACTCACCGACGCAGTCCCCGAGCTATACAGCCACCGCGCGCCCTACAACGTGCGAGAAAAAGGCAGTGATGCGGTGCGGACCAACTTCGCCGCACACATGACCAGCGAGCCCTTTGCACGCTTGGCACGACACCCGCGAATGATCGAGCCCGTCGAAAGCTTGCTGGGCGAAAAGCTGTACATGCACCAGTTCAAGGTCAACGGCAAGATGGGTTTTGAGGGTGACGTGTGGCAATGGCACCAAGACTATGGCACCTGGCTCAACGACGACATGATGCCAACTGAGCGTGCAATGAACGTCGCTATTTTTCTAGACGACGTCAACGATTTCAACGGCCCCTTGATGTTTATTCCGGGCAGCCACAAAAAGGGTGTGGTCGAGGCCAAGCACGACCTCACCACCACCAGCTATCCGCTGTGGACGGTCGATGACGATCTGATTCGCCAACTCGTCGCGCGCGGCGGTGACAAGGGCCACTATGACGCCGAAGGCAATTACGTGCCCGGTGGCATCATCAGCCCCAAGGGCCCCGCGGGCTCCATGATTTTGTTCCACAGTTGTTTGGTGCATGCCTCGGGCTCCAACCTGTCGCCATGGAACCGTGTGGCGGTGTATTTGAGTCTGTGCGCCGTGAGTAACCACATTCGTCGCCATAAGCGCCCGGAGTACATTGCGCACCGCGACTTCTCTCCCATCACGTGTTTGCCCGATGACTGCTTGACCAAGGACTACCCTGTCGAAACCCCTTGGAAAAATGGCGTACCGGCGAGTGCGCTGGAAACATCGTTGGAGCCCTTTGGTAGCACCGTGGCGGCAGCGGCTGCACAGGCCAGCGAAGGCGCGACCTCATGAGCTTGCATAACCAACTCAAACAACGTGCTGCGGATGGCAAGCCGATTCGTGTCGGCTTGATAGGCGCAGGCAAATTCGGCTCCATGTACCTGTCCCAAATACCCCGCACACCGGGCGTGCACTTGGTGGGCATTGCTGACCTGTCGCCGAGTGCTGCGCGCGCCAATCTCGCCCGCGTAGGCTGGGATCCCGCGCGCACGGAAGCGGCATCGCTGGATAGCGCGATGAAGGATGGTGATACCCACATTACCGAGGACTGGAAGTCTGTGGTCACGCACCCCGGCATCGACGTGGTCGTTGAGTGCACGGGCCACCCCATCGCCGCAGTCGATCACTGTCTTGAAGCGTTCGCGCATGGCAAGCATGTGGTGAACGTGACCGTCGAGGCCGATGCCTTTGGCGGCCCCTTGTTGGCGCGCAAAGCGGCGGAGGCCGGCGTGGTGTATTCGCTGGCGTTTGGCGATCAACCCGCGATGATCTGTGACTTAGTGGATTGGGCACGCACCTGTGGCTTCCCTGTGGTGGCCGCGGGTCGCGGTCACAAGTGGCTACCGCATTTTTGCGAGAGCACGCCCGAAACGGTGTGGGGTAACTACGGCCTAACGCCCGAACAAGCCGAGCGCGGCGGGCTGAACCCCAAAATGTTCAACAGCTTTTTGGACGGCTCCAAGCCTGCCATTGAAAGTACCGCCGTAGCGAATGCCACAGGCCTAGGCGTGCCCAGCAATGGGTTGTTGTATCCACCCGCGAGCGTTGAGGACATTCCGTATGTCACGCGCCCGATTAGCGAAGGAGGTGTGTTGGAGCGCAAGGGCATGGTGGAGGTGATCTCGTCGTTGGAGCCTGATGGGCGCAAAATCCCCTACGACATACGCATGGGTGTGTGGGTGACGGTCGAGGCGGAAACCGACTACATCAAAAATTGTTTCGAAGAGTACAACGCCCACACCGACCCCAGTGGTCGTTACTTCACTTTGTACAAGCGCTGGCATTTGATTGGCTTGGAGGTTGGCTTGTCGGTGGCGAGCGTTGCCTTGCGCGGTGAGCCAACGGGCGTCGCGACGGGTTGGCGCGCTGACGTGGTCGCCACGGCCAAGCGGGACCTAAAGCCCGGTGAGCTGTTGGACGGCGAGGGCGGTTACACGGTGTGGGGCAAGCTGATGCCTGCGGACACATCCGTTAAGTTAGGCGGTGTACCGCTGGGCTTGGCGCATGATGTCAAGGTGGTGCGCCCGGTTGCCAAAGGCCACATTGTGACGTGGGCCGATGTGGCGATGGACACCACCACGCGTGCCTACCAACTCCGCATGGAGCTAGAGGCTCTTGGCGCGCAGAGCGCTTGAGAACGCTTGAGAGCGTTTAAGGACACTTAAGACATTTAAGGCGTCTAAGGCGTGGCGGGCCGTTAACGTGGTTTCGTTGGTCGCTAAATGGCCAACGGGTCCACGTCAATTGCCCAGCGAATAATGGGCTTGCCTTCGGGCGTGTGACGCAGCGCGTGGAGATCGGCTTGCCACTGTTGAATAAATCGCTGTAACGCCGCCCGATTCGTGCACTCCACCAACATCTGCGCACGCTCCACATTGGCGATGCGCGCGATGGTCAGCGGGACGGCGGGGTAGATGTCAATCCCGGCTTGTTCTGCGGGGGCTTGGCCACGTTGGCGCGCGGAGGTCAAAAAGGCTTGCGCGGCCGCCTGCGTTTTGGCGTCAGCCCGCAACAATGCCTGCGCCGCAAACGGCGGCAAATTAGCGGCCTGCCGCTCGGCTAATTCTTGGCTTGCGAATGTGGGGTAGTCATGTGCGCGTAACGCGGCAAATAGCGCGTGCGTTGGATGCCAAGTCTGTACCCACAACTCAGGGCGTGAGCCAAACGCGGCAGCCCGCCCGGCTCGACCACCCGCTTGCATCAGCAACGAGAACATACGCTCTGGCGCGCGGAAGTCGCTGGCGAATAGGGCGCCGTCTGGGTTGATGGCCGCCACCAGGGTGATGCGTCGGAAGTCATGCCCTTTGGCCACCATTTGCGTGCCCACCAATACGTCAATGTCACCACTGTGCATGGCGGCCAGGTGTGCATCAAGTTGGCCTTTGCCTTTGGAGGTGTCGGCATCAAGGCGGCCAACGCGCAGCGCACGACCGTCGCTATGGGGGGCGGCAGCGAGCACGTTAGCAACCAACTCTTCGAGTTGCTCTGTACCGCGCCCCACTGTTTGTATATCGACGTTACCGCAACTGGGGCAAGCCGGCGGTACGCGTTCCGCAAAACCGCAGTGATGACAGCGTAGGCTGCGGTCAATTTTGTGGAAAACTCGAAACGCACTGCAATTCGGGCAGTCACTCTTCCAAGCGCAGGCGCCACAACTCAGCACGGGCGCGTAGCCGCGTCGGTTCAGCAACAACAGGCTTTGCTCACCAAGATGCGCCCGCGCAATGATGGCGTCGAGTAGGGGCTGTGCCAAGACCGTTTGCTTGGGCTGGCGTTGCATGTCGACCAAGCGCAGCGTGGGCATGGCGGCGTCGCCGATGCGGTCGGGCATGTCAAAGCGTGCATAGCGTCCCTGCATGGCCGCGTGCCAAGTCTCTAGAGACGGCGTGGCTGAGCCCAGGATGACGCGGCAGTGTGGCGTGGCATGGGCGCGGTAAATCGCCAAGTCACGCGCAGAGTAACGGGCGCCTTCTTGGCTTTTATAGCTGGGGTCGTGTTCCTCGTCGACAACGATAAGTCCGAGTGACGGCAGACTAGCGAAAATGGCCATGCGCGTGCCCAAGACAATGCGTGCGTGCCCCATGTGTGCACTGAGCCAGCTCTGCAGGCGCTGGGCTGGCGTGAGTCCGCTGTGAATCGCGACAACGGTATGCGCTTGAAACCGCTCAAAAAACCGCGCTTCTAACTGCGGCGTGAGGTTGATCTCAGGCACCAACACCAAGACCTGCGTTGTATCGTCTTTCGCCAGGCATTCGGCGGCAGCTTGGAGGTAGACCTCGGTTTTACCACTGCCCGTGACGCCGAAAAGTAAGATGGGTTTATCTGCGCCGCGTATCCCATCTAAGGCGTCTTTTTGCGCCATGGTGGCTTCTGCAGGCTCTGCCGCTTCTGAAGCGAGGGGCTCGGCGGTTACCGCCCCTTCCCGTGCTAGCCGACCTTTCTCGTTGCGTGTCAAACGACGCGCGAGTTGGGTGGGGTCCAGCTTCTTGAGCTCTGGGGGGAGGGCAGCCAATGCCACCTCACCGACGCCGCGCTGATAGTAGCGCGCGGCGAAGCGCACCAGATCCAGCCAGGCATGACCAAGGGGCGGGAGTTGCGACAAGTGCGTTGAAATTGGCTTGATGGCCGCCGCATCGATGTCTGTTGGGGCCGTGTCCAGACAGCTGAGAATGACGCCCAGGGTATCCCGCTTGCCCAAAGGTACACGCACGAGTGCACCAACTGGAAGTGCTTGCTCACTGCGGTAGCTAAGCGCTTGCCCCACCTGGCTGTGCGCCGGTGTGGCGAGGATAACCGTTGGCCAAAAAGACATCTGTTAGCGTAATTTTTTAAACGTGAAAATCGAAAATCCCCCTAAGTCCTTGATTTCGAAGGGGACAATGAGATGTCCAGAATTTCTGTGGATAACTTTGTGGATAGGTCGCTTGCGCGGCCGATTTAATGGCTAAAACGGGTTGCTTTGTTAAACTGCTTAAAAAATAGGCAGATAAAAAATCATTTAAAAACAATGAATTAACTGTTTATTAAACCGGCTATACACTGAAAAAACGTGCTAGGCGCTTTTTGAGGTTGTTTCATGAATGTGTGCACAAGTTCACGGGGCAAGGCCTAATTTCACGCGATTTTTGCCCTAACTTGGTGCTAATTAGGGGGGTGTTTGGCGCATTGCCTGCGAGTGTCCATGTACAGCCTCGACCAACACCGCGACGCTCTCTGGTGGCGTGAACTGGCTGATGCCGTGCCCTAGGTTGAAGATATGTGTCGGGCCTTTGCCCTCCCCTTGGTGCGGGGTGCCAAAACTATCCAACACGGCCTTGGCTTGCTCGACCACTTGTTCGGGTGAGGCAAATAGCACGTTCGGGTCCAAGTTGCCTTGCAATGCATGGGTGGCCCCGAGTTGCGCGCGTGCTTTGGCCAAGTTAACGGTCCAGTCCATACCCAACACGTTGCAGTCTAAGGTTTGCATCTCGGGCATCCACAGGCCGCCGCCTTTGGTAAAGACGATACTCGGAATGGTGACGCCCTCGTAGGTCTTGTGCAGTTGCTCTAAGACGCGTCGCGTGTAGGCTAGGCTGAAGGACTTGAATTCGGCATCGGCCAATACCCCGCCCCAACTGTCAAAGACCATGACAGCTTGTGCCCCTGCCTCGATTTGGGTGTTGAGGTAACGTGCCACCGCATCGGCGTTGATGCGCAAAATACGGTGCATTAAGTCAGGGCGCTGATACATCAGCGTTTTGACCAAACGGTAGTCGCTAGAACCGGCACCCTCGACCATGTAGCAGGCCAGGGTCCACGGGCTACCCGCAAAGCCGATTAAGGGCACGCGGCCATTGAGCGCCTTGCGTATGGAGGTCACTGCGTCAAAGACGTATTGCAACTTACCCATGTCGGGCACGGCGAGCGCGTTCACAGCAGCTTCATCACGGACGACTTTGGCGAACTTAGGACCTTCGCCGATGGCAAAACTCAAACCCAGACCCATGGCATCGGGGATGGTCAAAATGTCCGAGAACAAAATGGCGGCGTCCAGCGGGAAACGCTCCAAGGGTTGCAGGGTGACCTCAGTGGCGAAGTCGGTGTTGGTGGCAAGCCCCATGAAGCTACCGGCTTTGGCGCGGGTGTCGCGGTACTCGCTCAGGTAGCGACCCGCTTGGCGCATGAGCCAAACGGGGGTGTGTGGAGTGGACTCACGCAAACAAGCGCGCAGGAAGGTGTCGTTTTGTAGTGGAGCAAACATAGTGAGATTGTCGCAGTTTGTTGCGCAACAAATTAGCGCGTAGGTGCCACCGAGGGCTGTTGCGCGAGTAAGGCGGTGACATCCGCCACCGTTATCAGCTCGCTGAGCACCACAGGGGCCTGATTGGGTTGATACAGCGCATAGGTGGGAACGCCCGTTCGCCCCAACGCATTGAGCGCCTGCGTGATTCGAGGGTCGCGTTTAGTCCAGTCAGCTTGAAGCCGCACCACGCCTTTATCGATAAAGGCTTGTACAACGCTGTCATCGGCTAGCGTGGTGAGCTCATTAACTTGGCAAGTGACGCACCAGGCCGCAGAAAAATCAACAAAAACGGCGTGCTGCGCGTCAAGTAGGCCGCTCACACGTTCTGGAGACCACGCCTGCCACGTGGTTGACTGCGCAAGCGCCGCAATGTCTAGCTCACCAGCAGACCGATCGTTTGAGCTGGCGGATGCCTTGCTGGATGCACTACTAGACGATGTCACCAACGGGTTGGTGAACGCGAGGCTGGCAAGCGCCAACACACCGATGCCCGCAATGCGCCAGACTGTTTGGGCTGTGCGGGTGCCCGTTTGCGCCCATGTCCATATCAGCCACGCGAAGGCGAGCAACCACAGCAACAGCGCTGCCGCGCCGTTGAGGTTGGTCTGCTGACCATAGACCCAGAGCAACCACACCACGGTGGCCAGCATGGGGAAGCCCATGAGTTGCTTAAAGGTTACCATCCATGCCCCGGGGCGCGGTAAGCGGTTCGCTACGGCGGGCACCCAACTGGCTAACAAGTAGGGGCTGGCCATGCCCAAACCAACACTTAAAAAGACAGCCATTGCCTGCGCTGTGGGCAGGGCGATGGCCAAACCCAAGGACGCGCCCATGAAGGGTGCCGTGCAGGGCGATGCGACGGCGGTGGCGAGAACGCCTGACAAAAAGGCGTCGACTTGCGGATTTTTAACGCGCATTGCCAAGGCGCGTTGTGGCAACCACAGGCGCATCTCAAACAAGCCAAAGAGGTTGAGGGCAATCACCGTGAACAGCCACGCCAACCCCGCAACCAACCAAGGATTTTGCAATTGAAAGCCCCACCCCAACAGTTCGCCTGCACCGCGTAGGGCCAGCAGCGCGCCGCCAAGCGCGCCAAATGACAGCACGACGCCGAGTGTGTAACTTAAGCCGTTGGTCCGGTGCGCCTGTTTGACTTGCGCTAGGTCGGCACCTGCCGGTTGCTCAGCAAATGCGAGCACCTTAAGAGCCAAGACGGGAAAGACACAGGGCATGAGGTTCAAAATGAGCCCGCCGACGAAGGCGCCCACCAAGGCCAATAGCCAAGTGCCTAAGCTTGTGTCTGGTTGGGGCGGCGGGTTGAGTTGCGCTTGCAACATCGCCGCCAGCTTGGGGTTGATAGGAGTGGGCGGCTTAACGGCTGGCCACTCACCCTCAAAATCAGCGTCCAGCGCGACGCCCGCCGAAGCAGGCTGACCGTCTTGGGTGTTCGCGGTGGCGAGCACCAAGCCTATGCGCCTCGGGCTCTCGCTGCGAAACGCATGTACGGGCGTACGGGCTTCCCACGTTGCGCTGCCATCGTTCGCCCAGGTCTGCGTCCAAGGCGAACCCGGTGCGATGAGACCCGTCGGTTCCGGGAAAATGTCTAGCGGCTGGTTAGTCCATTGGTTTGACAGACCGTTGATGCGCCACACCAGCTGTGTGGCGTCATCCGCGGCGATGCGGGCGGTTGCCACGGCGGTTGCTAGACGTGCCGGTACGCGAGCCAGTGCATCCTTGAAGCGGTTCGCGTGCTGGGTGAGACCCGCATTGCCCGTCTGGGTCGGCAACGTGAGTTGTAGCGTCGCATCCTCAGGAATGCACTCTGTTTTACAGGCAAGCCAGTTGGCATTCGCTTGGATGACAGCTGGCGCGCCGTCTGCCGCCAAGTCGCCTATGGTGACGGCGACCGGGAGCAAAACCTCGCCGTCAAAGCCGTAGTTGGCGAGGGGGCCCAGCGGAAACTTCTTTGGTGTGGGCCACGCGATCTCGCTCGCTTGCCAACCTGAGGGCAGCACCCAGTCAAGGGTGGTGGGCATACCGGAGTCACCGCTGTTTTTCCAGTAGGTGTGCCAGTGCGGTTGGTGCGTCAACCGCAGGCCAACCCAGAGCGTCTTACCGGGGACGATGCCATCCGGTGCCCAGGCCAATAGCTGTGCGGCGGTTTGCGCGCTGGTGACGGCCGTTGACGTATCGGTGCCGTTGGCTGCTGGCGCTTGTTCCTGTTGCGCCTGCTCGCTGCCCGTCACCGCAACGCCCAAGTCAGCCAGTGCGTTGTAGGCGGTTGCGGGGGTCGTCTGAGCCTGCGCAGTTAGCGTGGCAAGGCCGAGCGTTGTCGCCGTTAGCCCCTGGCAAAGTATTTTGTGGAGGTGGCGTTTGATCATGTGTGGCGGTGGTTGCGAGCGTGTAAGCAGGCGTCATTCAATAACGCGGGACTAGATGGCAGAGTCTGACCGAACAGCATAGTTCCCCAACGAGCAAGCCCTGCGAAGCCTGCGGGGACCTGACGGATATTTATTTCCCATCTATTATCTCGCGCGCGGCACCGCTACACTCAGCGTATGTCTGAACAACCTCTCTCTTCTGTGCACCACGGGCAGTGGTCGGCGTTGACGTCCCCCGAGTTGGCGGCCTTAGACCGCAGCCGCGCCATTGCCGTGTTACCGGTGGGGGCCACCGAGCAACATGGGCCGCATTTGCCCATGAGCGTGGACAGTGACTTGGCGCAGGCCGTGGTGAATCAGGCGCTTGCCCTGGCACGGGCGCAGGCGATTGCGCCATCGGTGTTGGCGTTGCCCGTGTTACCCGTGGGTTTTAGTCCCGAACATGCGCGGTTTCCCGGCACCTTATCGCTGAAGAGTGAAACATTGCTGCGTCTGTGGACGGACATTGGCGAGTCGGTTCATGCGAGCGGTGTACGCAAGCTGGTGATTTTGAATGCCCATGGTGGACAGGTTGGCGCGATGGATTTGGTGGCACGCGATCTGCGTAACCGCTTGGGGATGTTGGTGGTGAGCGTCAACTGGTTTAGCCTGCCACTGGGCCAAGAGGTGGACGCTTTGTTTGATGCCCACGAACACCGTTTTGGGGTTCACGCGGGTGACATAGAGACCTCAATGATGCGGGCGATTGATGACAGCCATGTGCGCATGGCGCATGCTCAAAACTTCCATTCGACGTCCCAAGACCGTGCGGCAAGCACCAAGGTGTTGGGTAACGGGAAAAGTGCGAAGTTCGCCTGGCAAATGCAGGACTTGAATGTGGCGGGCGCGGCGGGCAATGCGCAAGCGGCCACGGCCGAGAAGGGGCAGCGCGTGATCGATGCTGCAGCCCGTGCGCTAGTCGATGTATGGCTGGATATTGATGGCTTGCCTGCCACCACGATTCGCGCCTAGGACAGGCGAGCCATTGCGGTTCAAGCGAAGGTGAGCAAACGCCCGTCGTCCGCATTATCGAGGTGCGGCAGGCTGTTGAAACCAGCGAGCCGTAGACCCTTTGACGTGATTTTGAATCGGGTCAACGCGGTATTGTTGATTTGGTAATTCAGTTCAATCGATGATTCTGGTGGCGCGCGCAAGACGTGTCCGACAACGGTGGAAATGGGCCCGCCACTGCTAACCACCCAGACATTTTGACCCTGATGGGTGTCGCAAATGTGTTGCATCACGTCTAAGAGCTGGCTCTTAAACAGGGCGTAGGTGGGCATACCTTCAGGCGAAATTTGCCCATGCATCCACAGACCCAAGGCATCGCGTAGCAGACGAAAATGTTGCTTGTAGGCTTCTGCGCCTTTCGAATGCTCAAGGGCATCGGTTTTGACCGCGTTGATCAGCGCCTCGCCATCGTATTCATCGAGTGCGGGGTTGACGGTGGCGACGGCCGCTTGGTAGCTCGCGCCCAGTGTCAAGGCAAGGCCTTCTTGCATGCCCATCCATGTTTGCGCATGGCGCTTGAGTGAACCCCGGTAGACCACATCAGCATGCACATTTTTGTGTCCTAAGTAGGCGCCTAAGCGCCGGCTTTGCTCCTGCCCGATCTCACTCAGTTGATCGTAATCTGCTGCGCCAAACGAGGCTTGCCCGTGACGAATAAGTGTCAGTGTTCCCATAGACGCCATTCTGGCGGCTCGGGGTGGGTGGTCAAGCGCAACGCGTCATCAAGGCGACCGTGACCTCGTGTCGCCAGCGTTCTCGTGGGCTAAAAGAAGGCGGTCTGCAAGCTAACCAAACCCCGTGGCGTGTCGAGCTCGGCGCACAAGGTGGGGGTCTGATCTTGGACTGCGCTGGCCACGCTGATGGGTGAGAGATGACCGACATCCAATGCCGCTTGCAGTGGTGCGGAAGGGTGGGTCAGCGTGAGTCGCCTGAGTGCAATGGGGCTGGGGGGCATGTTGTGTACCGGTGAGCCACTTGCCCACTCAATGAGGTGAGGCAACGCGCCGTTGGCGGGACGCTGTCCGTCGCCGCGAATACTGAATTGCCAACGCAGCTCACCAGTGGGCGTCATGCGCGAGACGGCGGTGGGCTCACCGGCGTCTATGCCTAAGCCGCGCCACTGACTGACGGCATTTTGAATTTGACCGGGGCCGACGCTGGCCACCCAGTTAACCAGCTGTGGGCCACTTGTTTGCAGGCGTTGCTGCAATACAGGGTTGTCCAAATCAAACCAGCGGGCTTGTGCGGCGGGTGCTGGCATATGGGGCGCGATGGCAATTATTTCGAGATAAGCGCCTTGGAAAGCCTCGCTGGTAATACGTATTAACCGGTTGTGAGTACCCATGTGTGGGTGCTCGCCGCCAGGGCCAGGCGACACGCCCAGTGTTTTTTCACACCATTGAACGCCGGCCTCTAGGGTGGGCGCGGCAATCACAATGTGGTCAAGTTGTGCGTTGAATGGATTCATTTTTTAGGCACTGCCTTCCTATAAAAGCGCTAGCGACGACAGCGCTTGCAAAGGCCATGCTTTCCCATGACCACGTTTCACCCAGCAGGGGGATGGACACCAAGATACCAAAGAACGGCTGCAACAACTGTACTTGGCTGACACGCATCACACCGCCAATGGCGAGTGCACGGTACCAAGCGAAGAAACCGATCCACATGGAAAAGATGGCGACGTAGGCCAGTGCGGCCCACGCAATGGTGGGCATTGGCGCTGTCGGCCAGGTTTGCCAAGTCCCGAAGGCTGTCACGGGCAGGGTAATGACCAACGCCCAACTGATGACTGTCTCGGCGCGGTGTCGGGCGGATAGCATGGCGCCGCTCGTGTAACCCATGGCAGCCATGAGAACCGCCATGAGCAACAAGCCATCGGCGTAGCCAACTCCGAGGCTGAAGCCCGGTGAGTCGTTTGTCTGTCCTAACTCTAGCCCTGGCCCTAGCGCTAGTCCCAGCTCTGGTCCCAGCGCGGGCACACTGCGTCTCGCCACAAACCACACCACCAAGGCGCAGCCCACCATACTCGCGAGCCAAAAGGACAGGGGTGCGCGTCGTCGTTGCACCAACGCACCAACGCCGGCGGTGGCCAGTGGCAAGACACCCAGTACCACGCTGGCGTGCGTGCCATCAACGTAACGCATCGCCATGCTGGAAAATAATGGGAACCCCAGCACCACGCCGAATGCCGTGACGCTCAGCCAAGCCCAATCGCGCCCTCGTGGTAAGGGAGGTCGCACAATAGCGAGCCAGCCGAGGCTTAAGAGGGCCGCTATCGCGGCTCTGGCGAACGAAATGAACTCGCCACTCATTAAGGGCGTCGCGTCGGACCCGACGGCCAGTTTGGTCATCGGCAGCGTGGCGGAAAAAATGGCAACACCCACAACGCCGAGCAAATAGCCCTTCAGCTCATGGCTGGGGAGCACACGGTCTGGTGACGTTGTCTTAGCCATGGCTTGATTGGGTATGTGTTTTGTTGTGACGGGTGCGAAACGGGAGAAGGACGTTAGCTCACCAGGAACGGCATGAGTATCCATGCGGCGGTGAGTAAGAGGTTACACGCCATGAAGCCGTTAAACCAGCGCAGGCGTTGACCTTTTTGCAACCAAACCCGAAGCGCGGCACCGATCCAAGCGTATAACAGGTTGCTTAAGAAGGCGTAGGCCATCATCACCGGCAAAACAGTTGCAAATCGCGCCAACAACTGCTGCTGGCCAGTCAGCCAGCCGGCAACGATGCTCAGCGCGAGCATCCACGCTTTAATGTTGACGAATTGCAAGCCAATACCCGCTAAAAACCCGACGCGAACCGTGTCTTGAGGTAGTGCTTGGGACGTTGCGGGTGCTGGTTTAACCCCTAAGAGACGCTTTGCCAACCACACCAGATAGCCGGCACCGAGCACCGCAATCACCAGCTTGGCGTGGGTGGTCTGCATGATGATGGCGCCGACCCCCAGAGTCGACAGCGTGAGCAGTAGGCCCCAGCCAACCGGCACGGCGCAGACAAACGGGAGGGCGTGTCGCATGCCACCCTGTGCACCCATAGCCGCGGAGAGGGTGGTGTTGGGGCCGGGCGTAAATGACACAGCGGTTGCCAGCAGCAGCAATGCCGTGAACTCTGACCAACTCATGGCTTACCCCCCTAAGGTCTCTAAACGCTCTAGCGCTTCCAACAAGGCGTCGTCTATTTCTAATAGGCGTTGCGTCAGTTGCGTTGCCAACGCCACGTCACTTGCAAATAGGTTGCCCTTATCCAATTGTGCAGTGGCGGTGCCATGCTCGGCCTCCAATTGTGCGATGGTGTTTGGCAAGCTATCGCGTTCACGTTGTTCTTTGTAACTGAGTTTTTTCTTCGGCTCCTTTACCAACGTTGCTGCACTCGTGGTTGCGGTGGCTTGGGCAGCCTGGGCCGTAGTTGGTGCGCTGGTAGCTTGGGTGCTTGCGCCGTCTCTTGTCAGTGCCCACTGGGCCGCGCGCTCGGACTGGGTGATCCAGTCTTGCACACTGCCTTCATATTCACGCCACCGGCCCGGGCCCTCATTGACCAGGGTGCTGGTGACGACGTTGTCCAAGAAAGCACGGTCGTGACTAACCAAAAAGACCGTGCCTTTAAATTGTGCCAAGACGTCTTCCAGTAGATCCAAGGTGTCTATGTCGAGGTCGTTCGTAGGCTCGTCTAACACCAGCACGTTGGCGGGCTTGGCAAAAAGGCGTGCGAGTAACAAGCGGTTGCGTTCCCCGCCAGATAGGGTACGCACAGGCGACATTGCACGGGAAGGCGAAAACAAAAAATCGCTGAGATAGCTCTTTACATGTGTGCGGCGCCCGTTCACCTCTACCCACTCACTGCCGGGGCTGATGGTGTCCTCTAGCGTGGCGTCCAAATCAATCTGGTCGCGCATTTGATCGAAGTACGCGACCTCCAGTTGCGACCCCAATCGCACTTTGCCCGCATCAGCTTCGAGTTGTCCCAAGATGATTTTTAACAGCGTGGTCTTACCTGCCCCGTTGGGACCAATAATGCCGATTTTGTCGCCTCGCAGAATGGTGGTACTGAAGTTGTCAACGATGATGCGCTTGGCATCGCCCTGGCCGAAAGACTTGTAAACGCCTTCCAATTCGGCCACGATTTTTCCGCTGTTTTGGGCGTTCGAAATATCTAGCCGCACGCGGCCCACCACGTCGCGTCGGCTGGCTCGCTCACTGCGCAACGCTTGTAGACGTCCGATGCGGCTTTGGCTGCGTGTGCGCCTGGCCTCAACACCTTTGCGCACCCAGACCTCTTCCTGCGCGAGTAACTTGTCCGCCTTCGCGTTGATCACAGACTCTTGGACCAGCTGCTCCTCCTTCTGCAAGCGATAGGCTTCAAAGTTACCGGGGTAGCTCAGGAGACGACCACGGTCTAGCTCAACGATGCGGGTGACTGTGCGGTTCAGGAAGGCGCGGTCGTGGCTGATGGTGATGACACTCCCCTTGAAGCCTAGCAACAGATCTTCCAACCAGACGATGGCGTCCATGTCGAGATGGTTGGTCGGCTCATCTAATAGCAACACTTCGGGGCGGCTCACCAAGGCCTGTGCCAGTGCCACGCGTTTTTTCATACCGCCAGAAAGTTCGCTGACGCGCTGGTTGGGGTCCAAACGTAAGCGCTGTAGGGTTTCGTCAACCCGCTGTTCCCAATTCCAGCCGTCTTGCGCCTCAATTAGGGTCTGTAACTTATCGAGATCTGCGGACTCGTCGCCGCTCAGGTACTCATCGCGCGCCCGTTTCACTTCCGACAGGCCCATACTGGCAGATTCGAAAATAGTCTGACTGCCATCTAATAAGGGCTCTTGCGCAACGTAAGCGATTTGAATGCCAAGTTGGCGCTGCACCTCACCGTCGTCGGGCTTCTCTAACTTGGCGATGATTTTGAGCATGGACGACTTGCCGGTGCCATTCCGCCCAATGAGGCCGATACGTTCCTGCTCCTCTACGGCGAAGTCGCAGTGGTCTAGCAGGGCAACGTGGCCGTAAGCGAGAAACACTTGATTGAATGAAATGAGGGCCATGGTGATAAATCAGTAAGGTGTCACATCTGACGCGTAGGCGTTGATGTCTATCAAGCAAGGGGCTTGAGAATGGTCTAAAGGTGTTTTCGGTGCGATAGGCCCCAAGGCTTACTGCACCGACGGGTGGTTGATTGCTCAAGCGACGCAACCGTGCGCCGTTTTGCAAAGGGGATAGTGTCCTCTATATTAAGGCGTCATGTCCGCGCGTAGGCAGACGGGAGCGACGCATGCCAGCGAGCGCACTAAGCAACGCGGCTGTGATGCGGTGTTGACCCCACCGGGGTGTTGCAAAAACGCACGGCGGGAAGGGCTTGTAAAATTTTTATGGCGAAGTTGACGGCACCTGAAAATCTGTCGTATACTGCAAGGCTTCGCTGCTCACAAGTAGTGAAGAACACACGGGTCAGTAGCAGCTTTGTTAGCGACCGCGAAACAGAAAAAATTTAGTAGAAACCCTAAATAATTTCTGAAGTAGTCAAAAAAGTGTGTCATAATCGAAGGCTTCGCTGATCGCGGTGAAGTTAGAAACAGAAGGTTAGTTGGTTGCTGCAGTAGCGGCGGTTAACTGGTCTGACGTAGTTGGTTCATTAACAAACTACAGCCGATAAGTGTGGGCGTTTGAAGTTAGTCAAGTACTGACAAGTTCTTCGGAACAACAAACGCTCATTAACAGTAAAAATTGAAGTTTTCTTCAATTCCGTTTTTAATGAGTGGCTAGTTTGGTTGTGCGTCTTCGGATGCGCAGTTTGCTAGCAAAATTTCAAGATCGAACTAAAGAGTTTGATCCTGGCTCAGATTGAACGCTGGCGGTATGCTTTACACATGCAAGTCGAACGGCAGCATAGGTGCTTGCACCTGATGGCGAGTGGCGAACGGGTGAGTAATGCATCGGAACGTGCCCAGTCGTGGGGGATAACGCAGCGAAAGCTGTGCTAATACCGCATACGATCTATGGATGAAAGCGGGGGACCTTCGGGCCTCGCGCGATTGGAGCGGCCGATGTTAGATTAGGTAGTTGGTGAGGTAAAGGCTCACCAAGCCTACGATCTATAGCTGGTCTGAGAGGACGACCAGCCACACTGGAACTGAGACACGGTCCAGACTCCTACGGGAGGCAGCAGTGGGGAATTTTGGACAATGGGCGAAAGCCTGATCCAGCAATACCGCGTGCAGGAAGAAGGCCTTCGGGTTGTAAACTGCTTTTGTACGGAACGAAACGGTCTGGATTAATACTCTGGGCTAATGACGGTACCGTAAGAATAAGCACCGGCTAACTACGTGCCAGCAGCCGCGGTAATACGTAGGGTGCAAGCGTTAATCGGAATTACTGGGCGTAAA
>ENA-OQVM01001212-OQVM01001212.1-marine-metagenome-genome-assembly--contig:-NODE-1212-length-35307-cov-7.566250_pt1 | contig 35307 bp, 45 predicted proteins | sample MGYA00237776_ERZ505498 | MGnify/ENA primary metagenome ERZ505498 (study PRJEB26159, sample SAMN06265151) | marine metagenome | isolation source: Helgoland LTER site | place: Germany:Helgoland, sampling...
CTCAACAAAGGTTCGTTAGAGTTTTCAAATAACTCTCGTATTATTGCAGCTGCTACTTCTGGTTCTTCTATTCGTGGACTGTCTGTAAACCTGCTGTTCCTAGATGAGTTTGCATTTGTAGATGATGCTGCTACCTTCTATACCTCTACCTATCCTGTTGTATCATCCGGTAAAACTTCTAGGGTTATTATTACTTCTACTGCTAATGGTATTGGTAATATTTTCCATAAAATTTATGAGGGTGCATTACAGTCCACAAATGAATTTAAACCCTTCAGAGTGGACTGGTGGGACGTTCCGGGACGTGATGAAGAGTGGAAGAAGCAAACCATATCTAATACCTCAGAACTACAGTTTCAGCAAGAATTTGGTAATTGCCTAAAAAGTAATTCACAAATTACTATTTGTATAAATAATTCTATAGCGGAAATCACTATAGGGGATTTATATGAATGTATTCAAAGAGGATCAACATCTGGTTTATCTATTGACGAGGAAATCAGACTCTCAGCAATACGTTGGTATCACAATAGAGAGACGTATGAAGCAGAGAATAGGAGATCATAAAAGATCCAAAAGATTTCGTAATGATGAATTCACTATAGAGATTTTAGAAAAAAGTTTAGATAGATCATACATAGAACAAAGAGAATCTGAACTAATAGAAGAGTTGGACACTTATAATAATGGATTAAATGAAAGTCCTTCTGGTAAAGGATATGGCCATAATTCAAAAAACTTTACTACATTAGGATATATTTTTTCTGAAGAATCTCGTAAAAAGATGAGCGAATCTGCTAAAAAAAGAGGTGGTGGTCCAGAGCAAATGCGAGAAATATCTCTCAATCAATGGTCTGATCCAAAAATTCGAAAACATCATTCTGAAATTAGAAAAGGTAAGAGGTTACGCAAACCTAAACTTTCTGATGAAATAGTTGTAGAAATTAGATTATTTTATGAATCAATAAAAGATCAACTTGAAAAAGAATGTAGAGATATAAATGAAGAAAGAAATAAGAAAAATTCAAGTTGGAAAAAAACCAACACAGCACAATTATTTGGAAACAAGTATTCTGAGAAATATTCCGTTTCCAATACTTTATTAAGAGATATTGTCTTATGGAAAACTCGAACAAAAGTTCTACCATCAATATGCAAATCCTAACACCATCTGGATTTCATCCATTTGAAGGGGTTGCCCGGTATTGGCACGACAAGTCTCTCAAGTTTGTATTTGAAGAAGGTAATGTTGAATCTGCATATGATCATAGATTTATTATCAACGGCAAAGAAGTGCTTGCTAGTGATGTTAAGATTGGTGATAATATTGGAAAAACTGTAAAAGATATTATTGAAATATCTGAGGGTGATTATTTTTATGATCCTGTAAATGTTTCGAATGGTAAGATATATAATCACGATAATGGATTTGTTTCTCACAATACCTTCTTTGGAACAGGTAATACACTTATCTCTGCTGATGCACTAATGAATATGAAGGCTGCATCTCCACTTGCTGATATGGGTGATGTAAAAGTATATGAAGAACCTAAGAAGAACCATGACTATATTATGACTGTAGATGTTGCTAAAGGTCGTGGACAGGATTATTCTACATTTAATATTATTGATATTTCTACTAACCCTTTCAAGCAAGTTGCTTGTTATAGAAACAATATGATTTCACCTATTCTTTTCCCTGATATTATTCACAAGTGGGCAAAGAGATATAATGAAGCATATGCTATTATTGAATCTAATGATGCAGGTTCTGTAGTTGCTAATGGACTATACTATGATATTGAATATGAAAATGTTCATGTAGAGTCAATGATCAAAGCTGGTGCTATTGGCATGACTATGAATAGAAAAGTCAAACGTATCGGTTGTTCTAACCTCAAAGACTTGGTAGAAGAAAAGAGACTTGAACTTGTAGACCTAGACACGATTAGTGAATGTTCTACATTTGAAGCAAGAGGCAATTCTTTTGAAGCATCTGATGGCAACCATGATGACCTAGTAATGAACTTGGTTATGTTTGCATGGTATGTTGGTAGTGAAGCATTTGTTAATCAAACTGATATGACAATAAAACAAATGCTTTATGAACAGCGTAATAAAGAGATTGAAGACGATATTGTCCCTGTAGGCATCATTGATGATGGTGTAGACAGAGACGAAACAGAAGTAATTGGAGGTGATGTTTGGACCTCAGAAAGAACAGAAATGTTCTAAGATCAGATATTTATAAATAATATTGTGTTTTGAAACTACCTTATTATGGATAACTTATTATTAATCCAAACGAAAAAGAGGAAGACTCATGGCTTTTTTCACGCCTTCTCTGTCTCCAGCTGTAGTAACCCGTGAGATTGACCTCACAGGGTATGTACCAAATGTCGGAACCACCACAGGTGTTTTCGCAGGTAACTTCCGTTGGGGTCCAGTAGATGTACCAACATACGTGTTTAATGAAGCAGACCTTGTAGAGAAATTTGCTTCTCCTGACACCAATAATTCAGTGGACTTCCATTCCGCTGCATACTTCTCAAAATATTCTGATCAACTTTTAGTAATTCGTGCCTTAGATAGTGGTTCTTCCACAGCACTTAATGCATACCATGTCGATACTGTTTCCAGTTTTGCCAACGTTGTAGGTTCAACTAGAGACTCTAATGCTCCTGCTATTCTTAACGAAGCAGACTTTGACAATAGACGTGGAACTGCCTTAGATGCTGCTTCTAAAGGTTTCCACGGGTTCTTAGCAAAGTATCCGGGAACTTTGGGCAACTCTCTTGACATTCAAATCTGCCCATTTAATGCTGGTGCAGATTCGGCATTTACGTCTTGGGGACTTGTAAATAGTTTCAACGAAGCTCCTGCTACATCTCCTTTTGCAACGGGCAAAACTGCTACCAACGATGAAGTTCATGTTGCTGTAGTAGATAGAGGTGGTGAGTTTACTGGAACTAAAAATACTGTTCTTGAAGCATTTCCATTCGTATCTTTGGCATCTAATGCAAAGAACGCAGATGGTTCTACCAACTACATTGCAGATGTAATCAATAATCAGTCTTCCTATGTATGGCTTGCTGATGCTGCTAACATTGACTCTGACTATAGAGTTGCTGGTGCTGGCACAGATGCTGATACAAGCACTGATTTTGCATTGATTACTTCTAAGCAGGTAGTGAAAACTATCACTCTTGCTAATGGTGCAAATGCTCAATCTTTAGGTGCTGGCGCTTATGCTACAGCATTTGATAAAATCGAAGATGCTGATGCATATCAGGTAGACTTCTTAATTGCTCCGGCAGTTAGTGGTGGTACTGATACTGCTCAAAATACAAAAGCAGATACTATCATTACAGACTTGAATAGCATTGCTGCTACAACTCGTAAAGATTGTATTGTAGTTGCATCTCCACCTAAGCATGCAGTAATCAATACTACAACTCCTGTAGCAGATACTATTGCATTCGCAAATACACTTCCTTCTAGTTCTTATACCTTCTTGGATAACAACTGGTTAAAAGTATTTGACAAGTATAACGACGAATACATCAATATTCCAGCTGCTGCTTCTACTGCTGGTCTGATGGCACAGTCTGACTTTAATACTGCTCCTTGGTTCTCGCCAGCGGGTCTGAGAAGAGGACAATACTTTGGTGCTGTAGATATTGCACATTCTCCTGTAAAGGCAGAACGTGACAGACTCTACAGAGCAAACGTAAACCCAATTGCTAACATTCCGGGTTCTGGTATTACTTTGTTTGGTGATAAGACCATGCTTCGTAGACCTTCTGCGTTTGACCGTATTAACGTTCGCCGCTTGTTCCTCACTCTTGAAAGAGCAATCTCCCGTGCTGCTAAGTCTGTTCTCTTTGAATTCAACGATGAATTTACAAGAGCAGAGTTTGTAAACATTGTAGAACCTTTCCTGAGAGAAGTAAAAGGTCGCCGTGGTATCACTGATTTCAGAGTTATTTGTGACGAAACAAATAACACACCTGAGATTATTGACCGCAACGAATTCATTGCTACTATCTTCATCAAACCTGCTCGTTCTATTAACTACATCACACTTAACTTTGTGGCTGTAAGAACTGGTGTGGACTTTGAAGAAGTAGTTGGTCTGTCATTCTAAACCGCTTAACTAAGGAGATATAAAAGATGGCTATTTTAGGAGTCGATGACTTCAAAGCAAAACTGAAAGGTGGCGGTGCTAGACCTAATCTATTCAAGGCAACGATCAACTTTCCGGGTTACGCAGGGGGTAACGTAGAACTTACCTCGTTTATGTGTCGGGCAGCTCAACTGCCCGGTTCTATCATGTCTGAAATCATTGTGCCTTTCAGGGGTCGTGAACTTAAGATTGCTGGGGACAGAACATTTGATGTTTGGTCACCAACGATTATTAACGACACTGACTTTGATGTAAGAAATGCAATGGAACGTTGGATGAATGGGATTAATGCTCACTCTGACAACAGTGGTCTCACTAACCCTGTAGACTATCAGGCTGACTTGATTGTAGAACAACTAGATAGAGATGGTTCTACACTTAAGACTTACAACTTCCGTGGTTGTTTCCCTACTAACATTGATCCAATTGACCTGTCCTACGATCCAGCGGCAGCTATTGAGGAATTCGGTGTGACTTTCCAAGTCCAGTACTGGGAATCCAACACAACTTCCTAACAGAAGTGCTAAATAGGGGGGAGAATGAACTCTCCCCTATTATTATATTTGGAGACATGTTTTGGCAGACGATAATAGTTTAAAACTCTTTGGGTTTGAAATCTCTAGAGCTAGAAACGAAAAGAAAAAAGAACAACAACTACCGTCTATTGTACCACCATTAGATGATGATGGCGCAGGATATGTCACTGCTGCCGGAAGCCATTATGGTTCCTATGTTGACTTAACTGGTGAGCAAGCAAAAGACGATAAAGATTTAATTAGACAATACAGAACAGTTGCAATGCATCCTGAAGTAGATGCTGCTGTTGAAGATATTATTAATGAAGTTATTTCAGGTGAAGATGATATTGTAGAACTTAATCTTGATGAAGTAGACACTACAGATTCTATTAAGAAGCAAATCAAAGAAGAGTTTGATGGTCTCTTAGGTATGCTAGACTTTAAGAACTATGCACATGATATCTTCCGTAGATACTATGTTGATGGTCGTGTGTATCACCACTTAGTAGTAGACCCTAAGTCACCGCAAAGTGGTATTCAAGAAGTTAGACCTATTGATGCTACAAAGATTCGTAAAGTAAAAGAAGTTAAAAAAGAAAAAGACCCTGCTACTGGTGTGGATATTGTTAAGAAGGTTGATGAGTATTTCCTTTACTCTGATACCAACCAAACAAGATTTGCTAGTACTATGAAGGGTGGGACTACTGTAAAGATTTACCCTGATGCTATTAGTTATGTTACTAGTGGTATGTTAGACTCTACTCGTAAGAAAGTTGTATCCTACTTACATAAAGCATTGAAACCTATCAATCAGTTGCGTATGATGGAAGATGCTCTGGTTATCTACAGGTTGTCCCGTGCGCCTGAAAGACGTATTTTCTATATTGATGTAGGTAATATGCCTAGAGGTAAAGCTGAACAATACCTTAAAGACATTATGACCAGATATAGAAACAAGATGGTCTATGATGCTAACACAGGTGATCTTAAGAATGATTCTAAGCATATGTCTATGCTGGAAGACTTCTGGTTACCAAGACGTGAAGGTGGTAGAGGCACAGAGATTTCTACACTCCCCGGTGGACAGAACTTGGGTGAGATTGATGATATCATTTATTTTCAAAAGAAACTCTATAAGGCACTTAATGTTCCTGTAAGTAGACTTGATCCAGAGCAAGGTGGTGGTGGTATTCTTGGTAGAACTACTGAGATTACTAGAGATGAGTTTAAGTTCCAAAAGTTTGTAGACAGACTGCGTAGAAGATTTGCAGACTTGTTCTATAATATTCTCAAAAAGCAACTTCTTCTTAAAGGTATTATTACCGAAGAAGATTGGGAATCTTGGAAAAGTGATATTACTGTAGAGTATATTACTGATAACTACTTTACAGAACTTAAAGATGCTGAGATTCTAAGAGAACGTGTAAATATGCTGAGAGACTTAGAACCTTATGTTGGTGTATTCTATTCTAAAGAATGGACTCAGAAAAATGTTTTGATGTTATCAGATGATGACATTAAAACAATGGCAGATCAGATTGATAAAGAAAAGAAATCTGGTGAAATTGAAGAACCAGAACCCGAAGAATAGAATCTTATAAATAATATTACGAAATTTTTATTGAGGCAATTAAATGACTGAAATCGTTGATTTTTTAAATAATGTTACAACAAAGAACTTTGTAGAGGCTGAAAAGCAGTTTGCAGAGTTAGTTAATGATAGACTTACCTCTCGTTTAGATGATGAGAAGGTCCGTGTTGCCAATTATGTTTTTAATAATGTTACTGATGCTGAACTAGAAGATGAAGCAAATTTATCATCCGAACAAGAATATTCAGAAGTAGAATCAGATGAAGACATTTAAAGAATTTAGTCTCAACATTGCCCCTAAAGGTCACAAGATTGTTAAGGTCTTAGACACTAAGGGTGGTGAAGTCATGATTACAAAGAAAGATAATACTTTCCATATCATGTATGATAACCAGACTGTTGACACTGAAGAGAACGAACGGGAGGCTATGAAGTCTGCCCGAAATTTTGGGCAAATGATGAGTAAGGGCAATCTCGGTGGAGCAAGCTCTTCTAAATTAGGCGGCAAAAGAATTGGACAAGGTGGAATTTTCAAATGAAACTGATTACAGAACATACAGAAAATGTTGAATACATTATCGAAGCTAAAGAAGGCGGCGGTAAGAATTATGTAATCGAAGGTATTTTTGCCCAAGCTGAACAAAAGAACCGAAATGGTAGAATTTATCCAAGAGCAATCTTGGAGAATGCAGTTTCTAAGTATGATACGGAACAGGTGCGCACACAACGTGCAGTAGGTGAGTTAAATCATCCAGCTGGTCCTATCATTAACTTAGATAAAGTATCTCATCGTATCACCGAACTCAAGTGGAACGGTAATGATGTGATGGGTAAAGCGCTTATTCTTGACACACCTAATGGACAGATTGTTAAAGGTCTCTTAGATGGTGGAGTTAAGCTAGGTGTTTCGACTCGTGGTATGGGAACTCTTGAGCAGAGAAATGGTGTGAACATGGTCGGTAAAGACTTTGTTCTTAGCACTGTAGACATCGTGCAAGACCCTTCTGCACCGTCAGCTTTCGTTGATGGGATTATGGAAGGTGTAGAGTGGATTTGGAACAATGGTGTTCTGGAAGCTCAAGAACTTGAAAAAATTGAGACTGAAATTAATAATGCTTCTAGGTCTGACCGTTCTGCGGTTGAGATTCGGGAGTTTAAAAATTTCCTCTCTAAGATTAATCTTTAATAGGAGATAGAAATGTCCGATCAAGAAATGTATGAAGACATTGAATCTGTTGAAGAGGTTATTGAGGAAGAAACTTCCGAAGAATCTGTAGAAGCAGAAGAAGTGTCTGAAGCAAAAGATGGAGTAGAAACTCCAGCGGCTGCTATCGCTTCTGTTGGCGCTGCTGCTAAAGCAGTCAAAAGCAAAGCATCTGTTCCCGGTGGGGAAGCAAACAAGGGTGACCAAGTTGCTGACAAAATGCCCGGAACAAAAGCAGGCATGATCAATGCTATGTATGGCGAAATGAGTAAGATGAAGAAGTCTGATCTTCAAGCATCTTACGGCAAAATGATGAATGCCATGAAAATGAAAGAAGATGTAGACGCAGAAGATGTTGATACAGATGAAATTCATGAAAAAGTTGCAGCAGTAAATGTTGATGTAACTGCTGACATGAATGCTCTGGTAGAATCTGAAGCAACTCTCTCTGAGACCTTTAAAGACAAAGCAGCAGTTATCGTAGAAGCTGCCGTTAAGTCTAAGGTATCTGAGGAAGTATCTCGCATCGAATCTGAACTTCAGGAAGAATTTGACGAAGAACTCAAAACCACCCGTGAGGAAATGGTAGAGCAAATCGACGGATACTTGAACTACGTTGTAGAAAAGTTTATGGAAGAGAACAAACTCGCTATCGAGAATGGTCTCCGCACTGAACTTGCAGAAGACTTCATGACTGGTCTTAAGAACCTGTTCACTGAGTCTTATGTAGACGTACCAGAGTCCAAAGTTGATTTGGTTGATGAGCTTGGCACTCAGGTTCGTGAACTTGAAGAGAAGTTGAACGAAACCACAGAATCCTCTATCCATATGTCCGGTGAACTGGAAGAACTCAAGCGTGATGCAATCATTCGTGAGCATTCCCGTGATCTTGCTGAGACACAGGTAGAGAAGTTGAAAACTCTAGCAGAAGATATTGATTTTGAAGATGAAGAAACTTTCGCAATGAAAGTATCTACCATCAAAGAATCTTACTTCACAAAGAAAACTCCATCTGTTGTAGGTGAAGAAATGATTGACGAATCTGTAGACGAAGAAGAAATTCCATCTTCTATGGCTCGTTACGTTTCTGCACTTAGACAGACACATAAACCACAATAATTAAGAAGGTGTATCAATTATGAATCCTACCGTATCTTACGATAAACTCGTAAATAAGTGGGCTCCAGTACTTAACGAAGAAACTGCTGGTCCTATTTCCGACAATCACCGTAGACAAGTTACTGCGGCGATCCTTGAAAACCAAGAACGTGCAATGCGTGAAGACGCAGCTCAAGGTGCCTTTGGCATGGTAAACGAAGCAGGTACTGTTTCTGCTGATGGTGGTGGTGCTTCCACTTCCGGTTTCGATCCAGTATTGATTTCGCTGGTTCGTCGTGCTATGCCTAACCTGATTGCATACGATGTATGTGGTGTACAGCCAATGACTGGTCCTACTGGTCTTATCTTTGCGATGAAGTCCAAGTACAAGACTGCTGGCGGTAAAGCTGGTAAGAATTCCGGTGACGAAGCATTTGGTGCTGCGGGTGACGGAACTGATGAAGCAGCAACTGGTTTCTCCGGTGACTCTGAAGCTCAGACCACTGATCCAATGGGTCCGTGGGCAGACTCCGCATTCTCTGGTGATTCTAATGTAGATGATCTAGATCGTGGTAATAGCGTTATCGGCAATGGAACTTCTACAGCAGACGCCGAACTTCTTGGAAGTTCTTCTGCAAGCCAGCGTTTCGGTGAGATGGGTTTCTCTATTGAGAAGCAAACTGTAACTGCTAAGTCCCGTGCGCTCAAGGCTGAGTACACAATGGAACTGGCACAAGACCTGAAAGCAATTCATGGTCTGGATGCTGAGACAGAACTTGCAAACATTCTGTCTGCTGAAATCCTTGCAGAAATCAACCGTGAAGTTATCCGTACTATCAATGCTCATGCAAAGACTGGTGCGCAAGGCGTAGTTGGTTCTACTTCTACAAAAGGTATTTTTGACCTTAACGTAGATGCTGATGGTCGTTGGTCTGTAGAGAAGTTCAAGGGACTTATCTTCCAACTTGAGCGTGAAGCAAACCAGATTGCTAAAGATACCCGTCGTGGACGTGGTAACTTCATCATCTGTTCTTCCGATGTAGCATCTGCAATGGCTGCTGCTGGCATGTTGGACTACACTCCTGCAATGTCTGCTAACCTTAACGTAGACGACACAGGCAACACATTTGCTGGTGTACTCAACGGTAAGCACAAAGTATACATTGATCCATACGCAGTTGCAGACTATGTAACTGTTGGATACAAAGGTAATAACGCATATGATGCTGGTGTATTCTACTGTCCATACGTTCCGCTGACTATGGTTCGTGCTATTGGTGAAAACGATTTCCAGCCTAAGATTGGTTTCAAGACCCGTTACGGCATGGCATCTAATCCATTTGCACCGGGAGCTGTTGCTAGTGGTCTGGGAACCGTTAAGGCAAACCCATACTACCGTATCTTCCGTGTAGACAACATCTTGGCATAAGTCTAATATAACAATAATAATGTCAATATAAATACTAGGGTGGATCGAAAGGTCCACCCTTTTTTTATTGGAGAATATAAATGGTAGAAACCTTAACTGCTAATAAAAATTACTTACAACCTACAGGGTTTAGAGTAATCATTGACAGAGAAAACTATCCTAACTTGGAGTTTTTCGCACAATCTGTTGATCATCCAGACGTGTCTATGACAGCACCTAATGTTGCATACTCTCGTATTGGTAATATTAGTTTGCCGGGTGATGCACTAGACTTCTCTCAACTTAATGTTACTTTTATTCTAGACGAAAATATTACATCATACCTTGAACTGTATAATTGGTTAGAGGGTATGGTTAATGAAGACTTTGTTGAACAAGGTGCAAGGTCTAGTAGAAATACATCTAAGGTTCCTACACAGGCAGATATTTCTGTTGCTATTCTTACCAGCAATAATACTCAAAATAAACGCATCCTATATAAAGGATGTAACCCAACTTCTTTGAGTGGACTACAACTGACCTCTATTGCTTCTTCTGTAGAATACCTGACATTCAATGCATCTTTTGTATTTACAGGCTTTGAATTCAAAGGATAGTGTGATATACTAACGTAAGTTAAACCTTACACCTATAGGACTTTATAATGAAACTAGACTTAAATGGCATTCTAGAAATGTGGAAAGAAGATTGTGAAATCTCTGAGTTTAAACTAGACGAAGCATCTAGACAAACTCCATCACTCCATGCAAAGTATTTGGAGATACGTTCTCTTACCAAACTGAGACTCCAAGAAGTAGAACTTGATCAAAAGGTTCTGCTTAAGAGTAAATGGCGTTATTATAATGGTAAGATGCATGAAGATGAAATCAAAGAAACTGGATGGGAATTTGACCCCTTTTACGGAGTTAAGGTTCTCAAGGGAGACATGAATTATTTTTATGATGCAGACCTAGATATTCAGAAGTCTGAAAAGAAAATTGTCTACTATAAGACAGTGCTAGATACACTAGACGAAATAATTAATAACTTAAAATGGCGACACTCTACAATCAAGAATATGATTGAATGGCGCAGATTTGAAGCAGGGAATTGATATGGCTTTATTTGTTGACGAAGACTTTATTTCACATGCTGGTAATAAACTAGGATGGAAGATTGAAATGGATGCACTCTATGTGACTGACTGGCGTTGTCTTGCCAAGATGATCCTAGAGTATGAGACACGTCCGTTTCGTAAAGCAGTAGGCATTCCCCGTGGTGGTAAACGTCTAGGTGATATTCTAAATGAATCTGCTACAGGCAATCCTGATGACCCTGTTCTGATTGTAGATGATGTATATACAACCGGAACAAGTTTCCGAGAATATATGATTGAACATTATCCTGATGATGAAACTATTTGCTGGGCAGTGTTTGCCCGTGATGTAGTATCTGGACCTATTAATGTTCTGTTCCAAATGCCGTCTACTATGCGACCTAATCTCAAATAATGACAGATTTGGTAGTTAGACAGAAAAACTATTCTGCACTAGAAATCCAGTGTGAACCGCATGTTTCAAATGAGTTGACAGATTACTTCTCATTTGAAACTCCGGGTTACAAATACATGCCAGCTTATAAGAGTGGTAAATGGGACGGTAAGACCAGACTATTTAATAACCGCAATAATGAACTGCCTGTTGGTCTCTGGGAATATCTGTCTGACTTTATCAAACCAAGAAACTATACATTAGAAGTAGAATATGATAATCAGTATGGCGCACCTGATACTAAATCATTAGTAGACCCTAAAGAAGTCTATGAGTTTATTCAGAAACTGAACTTACCTTTTGAAGTAAGAGACTATCAGTTTGATGCTATCTGTCAGGCACTAAGGTCAAAACGTGCTATTCTGCTGTCTCCTACAGGTTCAGGTAAGTCTCTTATCATCTATGTTCTGATGATGTGGTATCTGGAACACTATAACAAACGTGTTCTTATTGTTGTTCCTACTACATCACTTGTTCAGCAGATGTTCTCTGACTTTGATAACTATGGTTTAGAAGCAGCAGAAGTCTGTCACCGCATCTACTCTGGTATGCCTAAGAATAATATTCCACAGAGAGTATTCATTTCTACATGGCAGTCAATCTATAAGTTACCTTCTACATGGTTTGAACAGTTTGGTTGTATCTTTGGTGATGAAGTGCATAACTTCAAAGCAAAGTCTTTATCAGGACTGATGAATAAGTCAAGAGAGGCAGAGTATAGAATAGGCACTACTGGAACTCTAGACGGCACACAGACGCACAAACTTGTTTTGGAAGGGTTATTCGGTAGAGTATATAAAGTTACTACTACACGAAAACTTATGGATGAAGATACACTAGCAGACCTAAAGATTAATATTCTTGCTCTAAAATACCCTGATGAAGTCTCTAAGGATATTGTTAATAGTAAGGATTACCACTATGAGATTGACTATATAGTGGGTAATATCAAACGCAATAGATTAATCCAAAACCTAGCATTAGATCAGGAAGGGAATACACTAGTCCTGTTTCAGTTTGTAGAAAAGCACGGCAAGATACTCTATGATCTAATCAAGGAAAAGGCACATGAAAGACGGAAAGTCTTTTTTGTATCAGGTGAAGTAGATGCTGAAGTCCGTGAAGAAATCCGTGGTATTGTAGAAAAACAAAAGAATGCTATTATTGTTGCTAGCTTAGGAACATTCTCTACAGGAGTTAATATTAGAAACTTGCATAATATTATCTTTGCTTCTCCTTCGAAGTCACAAGTAAAAGTATTGCAGTCTATTGGTCGTGGTCTTAGAAAGTCTGAAGACGGTAGAACTACTGTACTCTTTGACCTGATGGATGATATGCACTATAGACAAAAAAAGAACTATACTCTTATTCATGCGATTGAACGTATGAAGATATATCGTAAGGAACAATTTGACTATGAGATACACGAAATCAAAATGTAGATATGTATAAATAGAAGTGTAGATCACGGGACCGCCATCCCCACCTACCCTAGAAACACATACGGAGATTTCCAGCTATGTATATTTATCAGATTACTAATACCGTCAACGGTAAAATCTATATCGGCAAGACCGTAAAGACTATTGAAGAAAGATTTCAACGCCATATATATAACGCTAACGCAAAGAGCCAGACTCATCTATATAGAGCAATACGAAAGTATGGCACAGAGTCCTTTACTGTAACAGAGTTAGAATCTGGATTCAATAGTGAAGATGACTTGAATGAAGCAGAAATCAGATATATCTCTGAACTAAACCCCCACTACAATATGACTGCTGGTGGTGAAGGTATGAGCGGGTTCAACCCCTCTTCTGAGACCCGAAAAAAGATAAGTAAAGCCCTGAAAGGTAAAAAGCTTTCAGAACAAACCAAGAGAAAAATGAGTGCAGTTAGGAAGGGTAAGAAACACTCAGAAGAAGCCAAGAGAAAAATGAGTGATACGCTCAAGGGTAAGCCGAAGTCTGAAGAGCATATAAGAAAAATAAGTGATGCATTCAAGGGTCGGAAGATTTCTGAGGAAACTAAGAGAAAGATTAGTGATGCTCAAAAGGGTAAGAAGCATTCGGCCGAATCCAAGAGAAAAATGAGTGAAATGGCAAGGGGAAGGGGTGTAAAGACTTGCCCTTATTGTCAAAAAACTGGTGGCAAAAACGCTATGACGAGGTATCATTTTGACAACTGTAAACAAAAAAGAACTTAGAGAAAAAGTAACTGACCATATAAACTTTCTCTTAGCAAGAGGATATATAGATGAGAGTGAAAAAGATAGTATGCTAAAAAGATACTAGTATCAGTTACTGAAGGATAATGGTTATGTCGGAACTTGAAGACTATGGTGAAGCATTTGAAGATGATCGACCCCGTGTATTCAAACTAATTACTGGGGAAGAGATTGTTACGACAGTTATTCGCACAGATGATAGTTATTTTATCATTGAAGTCCCATTAGAAATTAGATATAATTCTATTAAGCAATCCTTGTTCTTAACTAAATGGATGTTTGGTGCTGACTATTCTAAGGTAATGACCTTATCAGGGACTTCTATTGTTTCTGTTTCTGCTGCTGAAGATTTTGTTAGTGAAAATTATGCTGAATACAGAAGGCAGCTTGTTGAAGGTATTATAGATAAGAAAGAAGACACTACAGAAGAGTATGAACAGATTCATGTAGAGACTGATGAAGATACTCCGACTCTACATTAAGGTATATTCCCCGGGCCCTAAAAGTAAACTTATTATATACTAAGATTTAGAAGTTGTCAAGCAAAAAAATAACTTGACATATATAATATTTTATAGTATACTCTTCTTTATATTATCAACCAAAGGTATTACACCCAAATGAAACGTAAATCCGAAAACTATATTAATAATAAAGAATTTTCTGAAGCGGTATTTTCATATGTAAAAGAATGTAATGAATGTAAAGAGAAGAACATAACAGTCCCTGTTGTTCCTAACTACATTGCTCTAGGGTTCAAACAGATTGCAGAAGGTCTGTCTCATAGACCTAACTTTATTTCATATTCATATCGTGATGAGATGGTTATGGATGCTATTGAAAACTGCCTCCGTGCTATTCGTAACTATAATATCGAAGCAGCAACTCGCACAGGTAAACCTAATGCCTTTGCCTACTTTACACAGATTACCTACTATGCATTCTTGCGTCGTATTGCTAAAGAAAAGAAACAGCAAGAGATTAAAGACTCATACTTTGAAAGTAGTTTTGCTTCAGACTTGATTGAAGCTGCTCCTGATCAAGATGCTAGTTCTGCGTATGTCGCCTATGCAGCGATTGAGACAGCAAAAAGACGTATGAATGAAAATGATGAGTTGACAGACGACGAATATTTTGATACTATGGAAAATACATTACCGAAAAAACGTATTCGTAAAACTAACGACTCTGATGTAACGGACTTTTTATAATATGAAAATTGCTCTACTGAACGATACCCATTGCGGCATTCGCAACTCTGGTGATATCTTTCTTGATAATGCCGCTAAATTTTATGATGAAGTATTTTTCCCCTATATGCGGGAACACAATATTAAACAGATTGTTCATTTAGGTGACTACTATGACAACCGTAAAGCAATCAATATTAAAGCTCTACACCACAATAGAAAACACTTTCTTGAACCTATGCGAGAACTGGGAATTAGAATGGATATTATTCCCGGTAATCATGATGTTTATTATAAAGATACCAATAATCCAAACTCTCTCAAAGAACTACTTGGGTTCTTCATCAATGAAGTTGCAATCATTGAAAAACCAAAAGTAATGCAATATGATAGTCTCAAGTTTGCTATGCTTCCTTGGATCAATAAGAGTAACTATGAAGAGAGTATGAACTTTGTTCGCACCTGTGATGCTGATATGCTAGGCGCACACCTTGAACTGAGTGGGTTTGATATGATGCGTGGTATCAAGAATGAACACGGCATGGACCCATCTCCATTCAAAAGGTTTAAGAAAGTTTTGACTGGTCACTATCATACCAAGTCTAGTATTGATAACATTCACTACCTTGGCACTCAGCTAGAGTTCTTCTGGTCTGATGCTGGTGATAAGAAGCACTTTCATATTCTAGATACAGAGACCCATGAAATTACTGCAATCCAGAACCCACACACTCTATTCAAAAAAATTGTTTACAACGATGAAAAATACGAGTATACTAGTGTTCAAGATTTAACAGATAAGTTTGTTAAAGTAGTTGTAGTAAACAAGAGTAATCCAAAGATGTTTGAAGATTTCATTGATAAAATTCAGGACCAAAATATTCATGAACTGAAGATTGCTGAAAACTTTGATGATATTCTGTCTGATGTAGATGATGATAAACTAGTTGTAGAAGATACTGCTATGTTACTTGATACCTATGTTGATGCTATAAATACTGATCTAAGCAAAGATAAATTAAAGACTGACATGCGCAGTCTCTATAATCAAGCACAGGCACTGGAATTAGTATGAAGAGGTATTCTCTTAAAGAATTTATTGAGGTAGTTGAAAAAGCAGATATTATCTATGGTGAAGTATCTTTGAATGCTGCAACTAAAATTCCAGCAAGAGTAAAGAAGAAGTCTATCTTAGAAAATCTCAATTCAATTACAGATGAGACACTTTATATGACTCAGATTGGTTACTATGGTGATCTAAGAAAAGATAAAAAAGGTCGCAAGATACTAAAGGTGCTATAATGTCAGAAGATATTTTTGATTTCGGTTTTACCGCAGTTGACGAAAAAGAATTAGAAGTTGTTCAGAAGACTGCTGCCAGCGCAGAAGAAGCTGCTGCATCAGCAACAGTCAATGAAGACAAACTAAACAAACTCTACAATGCCATTCTACCCCTACTCTCTAACCTTAAACTCAATCCAGAGAAGGATTATATATATTGGCCTAACCGCACTGCGAAGGTCGAACAATTTGAAGATATGATTGCTAAGATTATTAAATAAAACTATGCGGGTATCGTATAAAGGCTATTACCTCTGCCTTCCAAGCAGATGATGTCGGTTCGATTCCGTCTACCCGCTCCAACTCTAACACCTTCATCGTAGGTATAATAACCTACAAAAAGGAATTAAAAAATGGACTATATTTCAATCTGGATGATTGTAGGTTTCCTACTTGCATCCTACTCAGTAATCGCTAACGATTCTGTTCAGACGCTCGGAACATGGATCGCTTCAAATCAAAAAACAAACCGTATGATTATGTGGGCCGCAGCGTCAGCAGTCCTACTTTTTACTATCTGGTTCGGTTGGTATTCAAATGGAGGTGATATCTCCTATGGCCGACTTAACAAAATTCCCTTCCAAGAAATCCAGTGGTATCATGCACTAGCTCCAGCAGTACTTCTTGTGCTGACTAGATTTGGTGTTCCTGTGTCTACATCCTTCCTTGTCTTATCTGCATTTGCTTCAACCTTTGTGTTGGAAAAGATGTTGGTCAAGTCGATTATGGGATATGCTATTGCTGCTGTATCTGCCTATGGTATATGGTTTATTATCAGTAAACTCTTGGATGAGTCTAATCCTGTAAAGGAGAATCATCGAAAATATTGGGTAGTTGCTCAGTGGGTAACTACAGGATTCTTGTGGTATACATGGCTCAGCCACGACATGGCAAACATTGCGGTGTTCCTGCCACGTCAAGTCCCGATTGAAATGATGTTCGCAATCTCTGTTATTTTTGTATCTGGTCTTTACTGGATGTTCAGAGAAAATGGTGGACGTATTCAAACCGTCGTATTGGAGAAACACAATACCCGGTATGTGCGTTCTGCAACTATCATTGACTTATTTTACTTCTTGATCCTCTGGGTATTTAAGGAGTGGAACGATATTCCAATGTCTACCACTTGGGTATTCATTGGTCTGTTAACAGGTCGTGAATTAGCAATCGCAAGCTTTACTCAAAAACGTAAGTTCCGTTCAGTTTTCCCACTTGTGGGTAAGGACTTCTTTAAGATGATGATTGGACTTGCTGCTTCTGTTGGTATTGTGATTATGATTCACACACTGTTACAACCACAATAATGTTCTTTAAAGGAGAAAAAGATGAGAGCATTTAACGTAATGATTGCAATGTTCGTGAGTTTAATCGCCACGTCCGCCGCAGTCGCAGATCGTGCCAACACTATCAACATCGTTGGTTCATCTACCGTTTACCCATTCGCTTCTAAAGTTGCTGAAACGTTTGGGGAAGCTTCCGGCTTCAACACCCCAATTATTGAGTCTACTGGCTCTGGTGGTGGCATGAAGTTGTTCTGTCAGGGTACTGGTCTTTCCACACCTGACGTTACTAATGCATCCCGTGCAATGAAATCCTCTGAAGCAGAAACCTGTACATCTAACAGTGTAGAGTTTACTGAGTTCATGATTGGTTACGACGGAATTGTAATCTCTAACTCTATTGATGGTGTAGACCTTGCGTTTACCATTGAAGAGTTGGCTTTGGCAACTGTAGAAGAAATTCCTAATGCGGACTGTACTTCTATGACTGCTAATCCATACACTAAGTGGTCTGATATCAATCCAGCACTTCCAGATTTTGATATTATGCTTCTGGGACCGCCATCTTCGTCTGGCACCCGTGATGCATATATGGAATTGGTAGTACAGGATGGTCTGAAGCACTTGGGTTGCTCTAAGAGCGTATATAAAGCAGCAAAAGTTCGTGCTGATGGTGTATACGTTGAATCTGGTGAAAATGATAATCTGATTATTGGGCAACTTACACAAGATGCGCAGGCTGTAGGTATTTTCGGCTTCTCCTTTTTGCAGAACAACGCAGACCTTATTAAAGGTGCTGTGATTAATGATGTAGAACCTGAGTTTGAAAATATTGCCTCTGGTGATTATCCAATCTCTCGTTCTCTTTACTTTTATGTGAAGAATAATCACATTGGAGTAATTGAAGGTCTGGCAGAGTACGCTGAAGAGTTTGTACTCATGGCTGGTCCTGATGGTTCTCTCGTAGGTGAAGGTTTGATTCCCGGTGGGGATGATGACCAAGACGCTATGTATGAGGCACTCGAATCCCTCTAAGGGATAAGTTGGAAAGGGGAACTTAGGTTCCCTTTTCTTTTTTAAATATAAAACAAGGAAACTGCAAACCATGCTTAAGAATATTCTAGCATCCCTAACACTCACTATTGCAACTGCTACTGCTGCATTTGCTGAAACCAAAGTAGGTTTCATTTATGTAGGTCCAATTGGTGATCTTGGCTGGACATACCGACATGATGTTGGTCGTCTTGCTGTAGAAGAAGCCTATGGTCCTGATGTATCTACTACCTATTTGGAAATGGTTCCAGAAGGTCCAGAAGCAGTAGAGGCAATCACTCAGCTTGCTGAAACTGGTCATGATATTATCTTTACAACCTCTTTTGGTTACATGGATGCAACTAACGAAGTTGCTGCCAACTATCCAGAAGTAGCATTTGAACACGCAACTGGTTATGTTCGTGACACTGACAATATGTCTACTTTCTCTGCACGCTTCTATGAAGGTCGTGTAGTCCAAGGTATGATTGCTGCTAATATGACTAAGACTAATAAAGTCGGTTATATTGCATCATTCCCTATTCCAGAAGTAGTGCGTGGTATTAACGCATTCATGTTGGAAGCACAGAAACATAACCCTGATATTGAAGTAGATATTATTTGGTTGTATACATGGTTTGATCCTGCTAAGGAAGCTGGTGCTGCACAGGCACTGATTGATGAAGGTGCTGATATTATTGTACAGCACACTGACTCTCCTGCACCTGTACAAGTAGCAGAGAATGCTGGTGTCTATGCATTCGGCCAGGCATCTAATATGTCTGCCTTTGGTCCTAATGCACATCTCGTTTCTATTGTAGATGACTGGGATACTTACTATGTTGACCGTGTAGGTCAGGTAATGGACGGCACATGGACTGGTGGTGATACTTGGTGGGGTTTCACCAAAGATGGTCAAGGTGGTGAAGTAGGCATGGTTGCTCTAGAGAGTTACAATGTAGATGCTATGGGTCAGACACTTGTTACTGAAGCACTTATGCTTGAGCAAGCACTGGCAAATGGCGACCGTCATGCATTTCCATGTGAAGGTCTGCTGAAGCAAGATGGTTCTGTTCCTGATGAGTGTGCTGCTGGTGCAGCAAACTTGGATGATTGGCCAACCCTGCTTTCTATGGACTGGTATATTCAAGGTATTGAAGCATCTCTTCCCAACTAGAAAATCTCTATGTAGTTATTCATTATGATGACAAAGACTGGTGGGCTCCTCCAACTACGGTGTCCTCCAGACTTCCTTATTATGAAGCAATGAATAAATACGCTAGATTAAGAGACTCTGGTGGTCCAGATGATACATATCAGGTATTCATGGTAGACTGCAAAAAAGTTGGAAAAAAATAAAGAAAGGGGCTTGACGGCCCCTTTTTTTTATGCAACTATAAAGCATAACCTCTTCACCAAAGGAGAACCAAATGTTCCTCTACTCACCAGTAAAAATTGCAGAAAAAGTTTCCAACAAACTCAACTTTAAAACTGCTGACCGTTACGATCAGATTTTCGCAATCAAACAAGAAATTCTCTCTATTGGTACAGTTCCTAATACACTACTAGCAACAGACAGAGAATTTATTGATGACACACTCGATATTCTCTATTACCGATATTCTTTTAATGCTTAACAAATTAGGGGGAGCAAAAACTCCCCCTTTTTATTGGCTCCGGGAGAAGGAATCGAACCTTCAAGCCTATTAAGCACACGATAAACGGTCGTGCGTGTTTACCTATTTCACCACCCCGGATTGTTCTTTTTAGAGTTTGTCGAGTGCAGCAATCATACGAGTCATGCCAATACCACCACCAACTCTAGGGAAGAAGTCATACTTTAGAAACTCTTCCAATTCTTTTTCAACACGTCCTCTACCAAACAAATCAAACAGTAAGTTAGCATACTCACCATTTGCAATTGTATGGAATGTATCTCTCATCTGTTTAACATTTGTAGAACGTTCTGCTGAACCAATAGTTTCCATACCACCTAAGATTACATCAATCTTTTTGGATGTTACACCATCTTCGTATCTGGACATGTTCCAGAAAGGTGAAGTAAACTCAGGGAAGTCTTTAATCATTGTAGAACCGTATTCTTGATACATTTTCTTTTCGTGTTCGTCTTCTAGTTCACCATCTACATTATATTCTTTCTGCCACTCAGCATAGGTCTTACCAGTGATATCACCAAATCCCATATACTCGCACAGTTCGTGTTCCATTGCTTCAAGGTCATTAATATCACCCGGCATTTCAAATTCAAACATTGGAAAGATTGTATCGTGTCTGCCCGGAATAGCATTAGGTTCTTGTCTGTAAGAAGTTGAGACACAAAAAAAACCTTTTGAAGAAGGTTTAGTAAGTAATTCGTGTTCTAACCACATCTGACCTGTCTGTGGCAATGGCCATACACGGCCTTCGTATTTGTAGGTGGCAACATTAAATGGGTCTTCACATGCTGCTAAAATGCTAAGTCTATTTTGTGTATGAACTTCTTCGAAACCTTTTTCCATAAAGAATGTTCTTAATTTGCTTACTGCATTTGTAAATTTCGTTGGATCAATTAACTGTGTCATTTGCTACTCTCTGTTAAAGTTAAGTTCAAAAAAAGGGGGACTGAAATAGCCCCCCTTGAAAAATATCTATTATGAAATAATCACCGTCGCTGCCAGATGGCCCAAAGAACCCATACTGCCAACAACCCGACAAGACCGGATGAACCAAGTCCATCAACTACACCTGTCACATTACTAATTACACTTACGCCTTCTGGCATGAATGGAACTGCGCCGAGACCAAGAAGTTCAGCTACGATTGTAAGGGCAAGGAGACTTACGCCAAGTTCAGCAAGTTTGCCGACCCAACCCTTTACGCTAGTAATAATATCCATAATATCCTCCGTTTGGTTTACATAACAAACTTATTTATACATTTGTTATTGACAACTCCTGTGGAATGATATATAATACTCTATATTATGATTTGAGTGATTAGGAGAGTCTTATCATTAAATTCCATTCTGTCCAGTATAAAAACTTTCTATCTACTGGAAATTCATTCACAAAAATTGACCTAGATAATGCCCCTACTACTTTGGTTGTAGGTGCCAATGGTGCTGGCAAGTCTACTATGCTAGATGCATTATCGTTTGGTTTATTCGGCAAACCCTACAGGAACATCAACAAACCACAACTGATCAATACTATTAATAGTAAGGATTGTGTGGTCGAGGTGGAGTTCTCAGTTGGCCCTAACAGGTTCAAAGTTATTCGGGGTATCAAACCTAACGTGTTTGAAATCTATAAAAATGGTGAGGTTATTAATGAATCTTCCCATTCTAAAGAGTTTCAGAAACTCCTTGAACAAAACATTCTAAAACTAAACCATAAGTCATTCCACCAGATTATTGTGCTTGGTTCATCATCTTTCATTCCGTTTATGCAACTGACTGCTGCTAATAGACGTGAAGTGATTGAGGACTTGCTGGACATTAATATCTTTTCTAAGATGAATATGGTTCTGAAGGATAACATTGCCAGTCTTAAGGATAAGATTCGTGATGCTGCTCATCAGGTAGATATTGTTAAGAACAAGATTGAAGTTCAACGCAAGTATATTAATGATATCAAAAGTTTGAATGAGGAAAAGTGGCGTGAGAAGCAAACCGAAATCAAGACGCAGGAAGATTCAATTGAGCAAGTCAATGCTCAAAATGAAGAAATACAAAAAACTCTTGAGACTAAGTATGATCAGGTTGCGAAACAACTAGAGCAAGCTGGTAATGCATTTCAGGATGCTCGTATAGAAAAATCTAACCTTCAATCGGAGATGAAGAAACTTGTTAAAGAGGATAAGTTCTTTCAAGACAATGACGTTTGCCCGACTTGTACGCAAGAGATTGACGAAAATATTAAAAGTCAGAAGGTTAAAGGTATCGCAGCGAAAGCGAAGGAAATCCAGAAGACGTTTCAAGCGGTAGAAGATAAACTATCTAATGGTAAGTCTACTGTAGATGACCTACAAGACCAGAATAGAAAGTCTATGGAACTACAGGGTCTGCTGCGGGATAATAATACCAAGATTAATATGTCTCGTAGGTTGATTGCTAAACTAGAAGAAGAGATTACTAATACTTCTGATAGCAAAGATAATGTCAAACAAGCTGCCCAAGACCTTGAAGACTTTATTGATGAGAAAGATGGTTTGATTACAGAAAAAGTTGAACTGTCTGAAGAGTATGACTATAGTAGTGTTATTGCTGATATGCTCAAAGACACTGGTATTAAGACTAAGATTATCAAACAGTATCTGCCTGTTATGAATAAGTTAGTAAACCAGTATCTACAGACACTAGACTTCTTTGTTCATTTTGAATTGAATGAAAGTTTCTCTGAGACTATTCGTTCACGGCACCGTGATAGTTTTTCCTATGACTCTTTCTCTGAAGGTGAGAAGCAACGCATTGACCTTGCACTGCTGTTTACATGGAGACAGATTGCTAAGATGAAAAACTCTGTAGCAACCAATCTGCTTATTCTGGATGAGACATTTGACTCCAGCCTAGATAACGATGGTGTAGAAAACTTGTTTAAGATTATTCATACCTTGGGTGCTGATACAAATGTATTTGTAATTTCACACAAAGGTGAGATTCTGGATGGTCGTTTTGAATCCAAGATGGAATTCTACAAGGATAAAAACTTTTCCAAAATGCGTTAAAAAAGTTCTTGACAACAGGGACAGAATAATATACTATACACTTCTAAGTTCGAAACAGTGAGACTTACAATATGAAATACAGTGAAGACCGAATTCTAACAGAACTAAATGAGTATATCCTCAAAACATATGAGGGGCATTACTCAAAGCAGAAGTTTCAGGCTACTGAGTTTATTATTGATGCTGGTCACGGGATGGGGTTCTGTCTCGGTAACGTAATGAAGTATGCACAACGTTATGGCAAGAAGAATGGTCGTAACCGTGCAGACTTAATGAAAATCGCACACTATGCTATTATGGCACTCCATGTACATGATCAAGATGAGGAAACATTTGATGTTGAATAATACTATGGAAGTTATTCGTAACTTCGGAACCATTAACCAAAACCTTGTAGTTCGACAAGGTAATGTTCTGCGCACTATTGCAGATGCTAAGAACGTTCTAGCACAGGCAACTCTTGATGAAGAGTTTCCACAGGACTTTGGCATTTATGATGTGAATGAGTTTATTGGTGCATATAATCTTGTAGAAGATGGCACAGTGCATTATCAAGACAAGCATATGGTTATTGCTAATGACCAATCTTCTATTAACTATTTCTATTCTGATATTGAAATGTTGACTAATCCACCTGAGAAAGACCTACAGGTTCCTAATCCAGAAGTAACATTCAATCTCACTCAAGATATTCTGAGTCAGGTGCGCAAAGCATCTTCTGCTCTTGGTCATAAGAGCGTGATCATTGGTCGCACTGAAAATGACTCAGTAACCCTATCAATCGTTGATCCTAAGAATACAACTTCCAATGAGTATACCATTGAAGTTGATGGTGCATGGCATGGCGATATCCATGCAAACGCACGTCTAAGTATCAACATTGACAATCTGAAACTTCTTCCCGGTGATTATGCTGTAGAAGTTTCGTCCAAACTTATCAGTAAGTTTACTAACGTTAGTCGGCAGCTCCAATATTGGGTTGCTCTAGAAAAAAACTAAAGGAATATATTTCTAATGAATGACTCTCAATTTTATGATTTGAACCTTAAAGTCGCCCGTTCGTCTATTGCTATCATTGATGCGATTGTGCAACGTGGAGCATTCAAAGGTGAAGAACTGTCTACAGTAGGTGGTCTGCGTGACCAGTGTGTGCAGCTGATTCAAGCAACTGAAGAACGTGAGCAAGAAGCCGCAGAAAACGAAGAAGAAGAGGAATAGTATAATGGGTCGTTATAATGATGAAGATGATGGCAACTACACCGAATACACTTTAACAATGCGTCGGTATCAAAACCATGATACTGTTAATGATGTATCATCTACTTTCCGGTCTGATGATGAAGACTTGGAAGAAATTCTTGAACATACCTCTTATTTCCTACAAGGTTGCTCCTTTACATATGTTAAAGGTCTAATTGCTGACAAAGAAAGCAGTTAATATTAAAATGGGGGCTTGACCCCCATTTCTTTTTTCTATATAATGACTTCCTAACTCTAGTAAGGAATATTGATGAGTGATTTTCTTTGGGTTGAAAAATACCGACCACAAAAGATTGATGATTGCATTCTCCCCTCAACATTAAAAGAAACCTTTCAGCAGATTGTAGAGACTGGTGAAATCCCTAATATGCTATTCACAGGCACTGCTGGTCTTGGTAAGACTACAGTAGCAAAGGCACTGTGTAATGAATTGGACCTTGACTGGATTCTTATCAACGGGTCTGAAGAAGGTAACATTGAAACTCTGCGTAATAAGATTAAACAGTTTGCCTCTACTGTATCCTTACAGGGTGGATACAAGGTTGTTATTCTAGATGAGGCAGATTATCTTAATGCACAATCCTTCCAGCCTGCCCTGCGTGGTTTCATTGAAGAGTTTGCAAACAACTGCCGATTCATTCTGACCTGTAACTTTAAGAACCGTATTATTGAACCACTACATTCCCGTTGTGGTGTCTATGAGTTTAACACCAGCAAGAAGTCTATGGCAGAACTGTCTATGCAGTTCATGAAGCGTCTAGGATGGATTTTAGATCAGGAGACTATCACCTATGAGAAAAAGGTTTTGGCAGAACTTATCATCCGCTTTGCACCTGATTGGCGACGGGTTATTAATGAGTGTCAACGTTATTCTCTTAGTGGCACTATTGATAGTGGGATTCTTTCTCTTCTTTCTAACAATGCCGTTAATGATGTTATTGGATATCTTAAAGCTAAAGACTTCAAAAAAATGAGGTCATGGGTAAGCAATAATATAGATACTGATACTTCTGGTATCTTCAGAAGCATTTATGACTCTATGACAGAAACTATGCAACCCAATAGCATTCCCCGTGCTGTGCTTATTCTAGCAGACTATCAGTATAAGAATGCATTCGTAGCAGACCATGAACTAAATGTGGTCGCTTGTTTAACAGAACTTATGGCAGAGGTAGAATGGAAATGAAGCACACACTAACCCTATACACACAACCTAACTGCATGTATTGCGAAATGATGAAGTCTAAACTTGATCGTTGGGGATACAAATACGAAATTGTAAATATCAAGGCAGATGAGCAAGCAAAGGCGTTTATCGTCTTGGATAAAGGGCATAAAACTGTGCCACAACTCTACTATGGTAATTCTAATGTAAATTCAGGTGTAGATACAGAAGAATTTACTCAAAGTATTCTTGAACAATACATTGGTCATTTGGATGAGGTAAAATGAAAGTAGGTTTCACCTGTAGCACTTTTGATTTGCTTCATGCTGGTCATGTTATGATGTTGCGTGAGGCAAAGACTGTTTGTGATTATTTGATTGTAGGTCTACAGACTGACCCATCCATTGACCGTCCAGAAAAGAACAAACCTGTTCAGACTCTGCTGGAACGATATATTCAACTTAATGCTATTTCATATGTTGATGAGATTGTTCCTTACCAGACTGAACAGGACTTAGAAGATATTTTAAATATGTTTCCTATTAACATTCGTGTTCTGGGAGAAGAGTATAAAAATGGTAAGTTCACAGGACGTGCAGCTTGCGCAAAACGTGGAATTGAGTTATACTACAATAAACGTGAACACCGTTTTTCATCTTCTGATTTGAGAGAAAGAGTTTCCAATGAATCCATTCGAGTTCGTCAAGGCGATTAATACTAAAAAAGATATCATGCGTGATGATCTAGATGAGAAAGCATACAACTCATATATGATTAATCATTCCTTTTCCTACTTCCCTGATACTGTTCTACTTGCTAACGAGATGAACACCTACCATAATATTGACACAAAACTCCAAAATGACTTTTTGCTAAATACTATTAGAAAAAATCCAAAACGGTTCTCCAAATGGAATAAAACTATTGAGGATGGAAGTCTTGAAGCGGTGAAAGAATATTATGGATATAGCAATAGTAAGGCTCGTTCTGCTCTTTCACTACTTTCTACTGAAGAAATAAACATTATTAAAAAGAAGGTAGATCATGGTGGAAGAAAAAAGAGAAGTAAATCTAGTTGATTGGCAGCCTAGTGATATGCTGGAAATCACACTTAATGAACCAGATGATTTTTTAAAAGTAAAAGAAACATTGACTCGTATTGGTATTGCATCCCGTAAGGATAAGAAGTTATACCAGTCCTGTCATATCCTCCATAAACAAGGTAGATACTTTATTACACACTTCAAGGAGTTGTTCCTGCTTGATGGTAATAAGTCTACACTTGAAGATACAGATATCCAGAGACGTAATACTATTACTACTCTGCTTTCTGATTGGGGGTTGCTTACCATTGTCAACGGTGAAAAAGCAAAAGATGTTGCACCTTTGAGACAAATCAAAGTCCTACCATTCAAAGAAAAGAATGATTGGGAACTGTGTCCAAAGTACAATATCGGCAAATAACCTTTTCATTTTTTGCTTGACATTTGGTCCTACCTCTGATATAAATAATTCTGGATGCGAATAATCGGTCCACTTTCTCGCTAAACTTTAATAGGAGATTTCAGATGACAAACAATCAGAAATACGCTCGCTTTCCCCGTTCTGCCTTTGTAGGTTTTGATCACATTTTCAAAGAACTTGAAGATATGACTAAACATGCTTCAGATCATTATCCTCCGCATAACATCATTAAAGATGAAGATATGAAGTATCGTATCGAAGTTGCAACAGCAGGGTTTAAGGAAGAAGAGTTAAAGATTGAACTTAAAGATGGTATTCTTGAAGTAAATGGTGACCATACCCCAAGAGGTTTGGAATTCATTCACAAAGGCATTTCCACCCGTAAGTTCCATCGTTCTTTTAGACTATCTGAATATACACAAGTTACAGGAGCTTCTCTGGAGAACGGCATTCTAGCAATTCATTTAGAAGTCGTACTGCCCGATGAGAAGAAGCCTCGCAAAATTGCAATCAATAATCGCAGCGAGGTAACAACAAATGCTGAACTTCTTACGGAAAATGGGTAAAGCCCTATACGAATCCCGACTTGACGCTGCCTGTCACGGTGTGGCAGGTTATATTAAGACTGAATATCGCACACACTATAATCAGTCTGAAATTGCTTACATGGTTAGAAGGGATGGTTTTGATGCAACTGTTTTTAAAATCACTCACTAAATCATTTAGTAATGCAATCAAGAGAGCTAGAATGTCAGATGAAGAAAGATATCTTTCTGACTCAACTGACCTTGTAGACCTTGAAGGTCGTCAAAAGCGGATCATGTATGGTCAAGCCCCACATCAAATCAATGGTCGTCATTGGTTAGATGCACGTCAATATCAGTAATGTTAAAAAAGGGTGGTGTTTTGCCACCCTTTTTTCTTGACACAAAGTAAAATCTCCTATATAATGATCCTTCATACTTAAAGAGGGCAGTGATGCAATTTTACACATCAGTCAATCGTCTAGGCAACTCCATTCTTGTGCGGGGTTATAAAGACGGTGTAAAGACTCAAGAACGCATTAAGTTCAAACCAACATACTATGTTCCTACTAAAGAACCTACCGAATGGAAGTCCCTGCGTGGAAACCCTGTCGCACCAGTCACCTTTGCCGATGCCAAAGAAGCCCGTGAGTTTAATAAACAATATAAGGGCATGGATAATTTTGAGGTGGTGGGCAATACAAATCATGTTGCTCAGTACGTTTACGATGTATATCCTGACAAGATTAGATTTGACCGTGAAACTATCAACACGACCACAATTGATATTGAAGTGGCGTCTGATGACGGATTCCCTAAACCAGAGTTTGCTGAGTATCCTGTCATTACAATCTCTTGCAAAAATAACATTGATGACCTTTATCATGTATGGGGCATGGGTGAGTATACGCCTGACCGCAACAATGTTGTCTACTATGAGTGTGCAGATGAAGCAGAACTACTTCTTTCTTTTCTTGCTCACTGGCATAACCCTTCTAACTGTCCCGATGTAGTTACAGGTTGGAACACTACCTTCTTTGATATTCCCTACCTGATTAATCGTGTTACTAAAGTTCTGGGCGATGATAAAGCAAAGATGATGTCTCCTTGGAAACATATCCGAGAACGCATTGTAAGAGACCAGCACCAGAACGAAAACCAAACCTATGAAATCACAGGCATTCAACAACTAGACTATCAAGACCTGTTTAAGAAGTTTGCCTACACCTATGGCAAGCAAGAGTCCTATAAACTTGACCACATTGCCTATGTTGTTCTAGGAGAAAACAAACTCTCTTATGATGAGTATGGTTCTCTGCACGGTCTCTACAAGTCTGACTTCAAGAAGTTTGTAGACTACAACATTAAAGATGTAGAACTAGTTGCACGACTAGAAGACAAACTTGGTTTGATTACATTGGCAATGACCATGGCTTACAAGGCAGGGTCTAACTTTGTTGATACACTTGGCACTACAGGTATCTGGGAGACAATCATCTACCGTCACCTTATGTCTAATAAGATTGTGCCGCATCTCAAACGAGACAAAGAAAAGAGCAAGTATCCCGGTGCCTATGTCAAGGAACCTGTTCCCGGCATGTATGAGTGGGTAACTTCCTTTGACCTTGCATCCCTGTATCCTAACATTATTGTGCAATGGAATATGTCACCAGAAACTATTATGGATGGAGTATTCAAGTCTGGTGTTACTGTAGAGTCTGTGCTTGCTGGTGTTGATGTAGACTGTGATGCTAACCAGACTATTGCTGCTAATGGTATTGCTTTTCGCACAGATGAAGTCGGGCAAATCCCCAAGATTATTAAAGACTATTACACAGAACGTAAGGTTATCAAGAAGAAGCAACTTGAAGCAGAAAAGTTTGTAGAAGAAAACGGCAAGACCTACCAGCTTACCAAAGATATTGGTCAGTTAGAGAATGAACAGATGTCTATTAAGATTCTGCTTAACTCTCTCTATGGTGCTATGGGCAACCAATGGTTCAACTACTTTGACCAACGCATTGCAGAGGCAATCACCTATAGTGGCAAGTTGACTATCCTATGGGCAGAACGTGCAATGAATGCTGCTATGTGTAAACTGGTAGAGAAAGATGATGACTATGTGATTGCTATTGATACAGACTCACTCTATGTTAATATGAAACCATTAGTTGATAAGTTTGCCCCTAAGAGCCCTGTAGACTTCCTAGACAAGACTGGTGCTGAATACTTTGAGAAGATGCTTAATGTCGAATACCAAAATATGTTTGAGAAACTAAACTGTATCGAAAACCGTATGGATATGGAACGTGAAGTTATTGCTGACCGTGGTGTCTGGACTGCTAAAAAACGTTACATCCTAAATGTTCTGGACAAAGAAGGTGTGCGGTATGCTGAACCTAAACTAAAGATCATGGGCATTGAAGCAATCAAATCTTCTACTCCACAGGTGGTCCGTGACAAGTTCAAGCAATCCTTCAAGATCATCATGGAAGGGGACGAGGAACGCACACAGAGGTTCATACAGCAGTTTAAAGATGAATTTGGTAGTCTACCACCCGAAGATATTTCTTTCCCCCGTGGTGTCTCTAATATAACCAAATGGATAGATAAGAATACTGTTTACAAGAAAGGCACTCCTATTCATGTGCGTGGTGCAATCCTCTTCAACAATCGTGTAAAAGATTTAAAGCTTGACAAACAGTATGAAATGATTAAGAATGGTGAGAAGATTAAGTTCACCTACTTGAAGCAACCTAACCCTATCAAAGAAAATATTATATCCTATCCGGTCATGCTTCCTAAAGAAATGAACCTGCATGATTATATTGACTACGATAAACAGTTTGAAAAGACTTTCCTAGAACCTCTGCGTGTCATCCTTGATGCTGTAGGCTGGGAGACTGAGAAGACTGTAACACTAGAGGACTTTTTTGCATAATGGGTAAACGTAGTAATTTTGAAAGAGTGCCTAGAGATTTCTATCCAACTCCCCGTGCTGCTGTATCACCACTAGTAGAACATTTACCAGATCATTTTACATTCACAGAACCTTGTGCTGGTGATGGTAGATTGATTGATCACCTAAAAGAAGTAGGTGGGTTCTGTGCAGATGCATATGACATAGAACCAAGACGGGAAGATGTTCGAAAAAAAGATTACACTGAAGTTGTTCCTAGAGGTGATTTAGTTATTACCAATCCACCTTGGGATAGAAAGATACTTCATCCAATGATTACACATTTTGTTTTAGAAAGAGAAAAACCTACATGGTTACTTTTTGATGCAGATTGGGTGCATACTAAACAAAGTGCCGAGTTTACACCATATCTTAAAAAGATTGTAAGTATCGGTAGAGTTAAGTGGATTGAGGGTAGCAGCTCTGTTGGAAAAGACAACTGCTGTTGGTATTTGTTTGACAAATCCGAAAATAATGGTATAATGTTCTTTGGACGTTAAGGAATACACACAATATGATTTTATCAGCAGTCGATACTACATTTATCTTTGATAAACTAACAGACTTTTACTCTAACTTCACACGCATTGATGACTACATGCGTGCGAAGAAGACTGAGCGCATTCGTAGTGTCAATGCCTTTCCGGGTATGTTAGAAGCAGAACTATTTCAAAACTTTGATATGTCTCCTGAAGATATGGAGATTGGTATTCAACCTGTGACTGCTTCTCGTTTTCATTCCCTATTGGACATTACTGCATCTTTCAATGATGAGACTGCACCGGGTAGAAAGGTAGAACTGCTTGTCAAAGAAAAGAAGACCAATACTATTCTAGGGTTTATCAAACTCAACTCTCCCTTGATTAATTGTAAACCCCGTAATGACTGGCTGGGTGCTGCGCCTGATCTAACACAGTTTAATAAGCATGCGATTATGGGATACATCATTGTTCCTGTTCAACCTTTTGGTTTCAACTGCCTTGGTGGTAAACTGCTAAGTCTTATTTGCTGTTCTCATGAAGTTAGAGAAATTGTCAGTAAGAAGTATGATATGAACCTCTGTTTGTTTGAGACTACATCACTCTATGGTAATATCAAAGGAACCAGTCAGTATGATGGACTGAAACCTTACCTGCGTCATGGTGGTGATACTCAATCTGACTTTCAAATGATTTTGCCTGATGATTTCTACAACTGGATTTTTGACTGGTCTGTAGAAAAGAATGGTGGTGAACGTCTTATTGAACGTGCTGGTGCGAATGCGTCTGGTTACAAACTGAAGTATCAGGCAAAGATATTCGGTGCTGTGCGGCAGTCTATCAAAGAGCATATGCCAGAACGTCTAGAAGAATATAATGCACTGATGAAGAAATCTAAGCAACTTAATACACAGAAACGTTACTATCGTTCTGATTATGGTTTTGCTAATGCTAAAGAAGTATTGTTAGGTAAAGAAGAAAAACTCTTGCCAAACCCACAGAACTATGATAAGTTCTATCTTGAGAACCTTGTGAAGTGGTGGAAGAATAAGGCAACTAAACGATACACTAAATTACAAGAAGAGAATAGACTTCGCAATACACTTGAAGTCTGGACAGATGACACTATTAACACTATTGATATTATTCGTTAGGAGATTTACAGAATGATGCCCGTGACTAACTTTGAAAAAGTAATTCAGTTTATGAACACCTATAACCAAGAGGTAAAACGCAAAGCAGAATTCCCTGATGCTACGACTACACACTTGCGAGTAGATTTGATTGAAGAGGAACTGGACGAACTGAAAGAAGCAATTGCCAATGATGACTTGGTAGAAGTTGCTGATGCTCTTGCTGACCTTCTCTATGTTGTATATGGTGCAGGTGCTGCATTTGGTATCAACCTTGATGCATGTTTCCATGAAGTCCACTCCAGCAATATGTCTAAGCTGGGTGAGAATGGTAAACCTATCTATCGTGAAGATGGTAAGGTAATGAAAGGTCCAAACTTTCGGGAACCTGCTTTGAGGGATATTTTAACATGAAGATTATTGCAGGACCATGCCAGCTAGAAGAAAACTCTTTTGAAGTTGCCAAGTATTGCCAACGCATTGCAGAAGATCATGGCATGGAATATTACTTTAAAGCAAGTTTTGATAAAGCAAACAGAACCTCTCTAAATAGTCAGAGAGGTATTGGTGTTGAACGTGCTATGCCTATCTTTGATGATATTAGACGTAAACTGCGTTGTAAGATTGTAACTGATGTTCATACTACTGGACAGGTAGCAATCATGAAAGAAGTTGTTGATGTTCTACAAATCCCTGCGTTCCTTTGTCGTCAGACAGACTTACTGTTAGCAGCAAAGAATACAGGTAAGACTGTAAATGTCAAGAAAGGTCAGTTCCTTGCACCTTGGGACGTAGGTGGAATTATTAGTAAGGTAGGAGATAAGAATGTCTGGATTACTGAAAGGGGTTCTTCTTTTGGCTATAATACCCTTGTCAATGACTTTACTGGTCTTCAGTATATGCATGAGAATTATAATACTCCCATTATTTTTGATGCCACTCATTCTGTCCAGAAACCCGGTGGCCTTGGTGGTGTTTCTGGTGGCAATCGGGATTATGTACCCGCTCTTGTTCGTGCCGCTGTTGCTACCGGGCATGTAGACGGTATCTTTATGGAAGTGCATCCTGATCCAGACAATGCACCTTCAGATGGACCTAACAGTCTTACCTATGCAATGTATGAAAAAGTGATTAAGCAAATCCAAGTCATTCATGACATGGGTGTTATTATGGGAGTTAGATAATGAAACTAAAACCAATTATTATTATTCCAGCACGATATAACTCTAGTCGTTTCCCCGGCAAAATGCTAGAGAAACTTGGTGACAAGACTGTGCTTGAACAGACTATTGAAACAGGTAAACGCACTGGTCTGCCTGTCTATGTTGCTACAGACAACCGTGAGATTGCTAATCTGTGTATTAGGATTGGTCAAGAATATGTTATGACTGACCCTGACCACAAGAACGGCACAGAACGTGTAGCAGAGGCAATGGTTAAACTGATTGACAAGCATGGTGAAGAGTTTACACAAGACTTTGATTATGTAATTAATCTACAAGGTGACTCACCACTCATTCCTGATTATGTTTTTAATCTAATGATGGAAGAGTATGAGCAACTAGCAGCACATGACAAAGACTTTGATGTTATCACACCTACCTTCCGTATGCCTATGGAGACTGCTGAGAGGTTCCTAGACTGCCGTGCTGAAGGTAAAGCTGGTGGCACTACTGTTGTTATGGATAAGACAGGACGTGCTGTCTACTTCTCTAAGGAGATGATTCCCTATGGTGCTGACCTAACTAATGTTCGGTCATCATCTGAAAAGATTCCAATGTATTACCATATTGGGATGTATGCCTATAAACCATCTGCACTCTTTGAGTATTCACAGATGGAAGAATCTGCACTGGAACGGACTGAAGGTCTGGAGCAGCTGCGGTTTGTAGAGAACGGTTATCATGTTCATTGCATGAAACTGCAACCTCTGCACTTTGACTTCTGGGAAGTGAACAATCCAGAAGATATTGAGATTGTCGAAAAAAGTTTGCATTTTGTGCGATAAAAGGCTTGACAATCACTAGAGTATGATGTATAGTATAAATCTAAATTAATGAGATAGCAACATTGCTAATGGAGATATAAAATGACGTTATTAGATATTGCTGATGAAGCACAAATTGAAGTAGTTGAAGAACATAAACTTTGGGAAGGTCTTTATGAAAAGGTAACGTTTCCATCTTTTAAAGACCTAAACATACAAATCCAAATGCCCACCCCTGAAAATTTTTCGAAACATGACAAAATTCGTTCCCGTGATAAAACTATTTCCTTGGGAACCTTTAAAGGTTTTAAACTGATGGAAGTATCAAATCTTGCAGACCAAGCAAGAGCTGATGCAAATATCGGACTATGGGAAGAGCAAAATGACCCTAAACACATTGATTTTCTTGCAGAAAAATTTCTTGTTAATGATTTTGACATTTCCCACTATCCGCCAATTGTAGATGAAAATGATGAAATTATTGAGGGTAGAAGCAGGTCTTTGGCTGCTGATCAAATTGGAGCGGTATTGATTCCTGTTGCTATTTATGAATGGAATGTGGACGTTACAGAAAGACAAAAACATGATGCCAAGTTTGGTGTCCATCTTGGTCGCCAAGCAGAAAGAACGTTGGGTATGGGGGATTTTGTAAGTGATGGATATAGTCAGTGGAGTAAAGGATGGATTTCTGAGCATTATGAAGACATCCACAATTGGGTAGTTAATGAATCTGGAGCTTCTGATTTATTTGTTAGTACTAACTTAACAAAAATTGCCCAACGAATAGAGAAAAAAATTTCACATTCTAAATCAGGAGAAGTTCAAAATACACTTGGAGATGTTAAATTTTGGAATAATTGGATTCAAAATAACCTTGGACTAGATGATAGTGAATATTATTTAGTAAATACTGGGAATGAGGGATACGCAGAAAGAGCTCTTGTTAGAGGACTTTTTCCTAATCCTTCTAATAAAATTATTTTTTA
>ENA-OQVM01001216-OQVM01001216.1-marine-metagenome-genome-assembly--contig:-NODE-1216-length-35250-cov-33.068234_pt1 | contig 35250 bp, 34 predicted proteins | sample MGYA00237776_ERZ505498 | MGnify/ENA primary metagenome ERZ505498 (study PRJEB26159, sample SAMN06265151) | marine metagenome | isolation source: Helgoland LTER site | place: Germany:Helgoland, sampling...
AATAGGATGCTTTTTTTAATCAATATGAATTTTTACTAGTTCATAGGTAGTGAAAACTGTCTCCATTGAACAATTTTGTTATCTATAACATAGTATTGTTCATGTACTTCTGATTTTATTATTGAATCACCTGCCTTGCTCGTAAGTTCAAAGCCTGCTTGAACATGCTCCCCTCCTCTGGACGGGTCCAGATCAACTGAGTATGCAGAAGTAAATTTCCATTCTGTAGTACTTGAGCCTTCACTTATATAATTAATAAAATCATTGGTATTGTTAAAAGATTTACCATTCCTGTGGTAGAATTTTGCTGTGTCAGCAAAGAAGGTCCTCATTTTAGTGTAATCTTGGGCAGACCAAACTTTGTCCAATTCAACTACTAAATCCACTGCTTTGTCTGTACCTAAGTGCCATTTGTAAGTTTCTCCATCATCAGACCAGTTAGTAAATCCTATGGATCTGTCTGGGGAAGTTGTTTGGCATGAAAAGTTTATCGCAACAATGGCGATAAGTAATGCTGTTAATTTAATTTTTTTCATAATCATATTATTTTTGGTTTCATGTAAAAATCAAAATTCTGTCAATAGATTGTTGTAATTATAAATTAATGAGTTGTAATTATTAATTATAATGTTTTAATTTTTTATTCTAGCTTAAAACTAAGTCCTGCATTTTCTTTTAGTCTTTTAAGTAATGATTCACCCATCGAAGTTGATGGAGTAAGTACTCCATAGCTCTCTTTTAAATCGTCTTTTGCTAAGCAGATTGCAGACTCAGCGAGCATTTTAGATGTTGATCCATAGCCAGGATCCATATCTCCAATAACCCTTGCAATGATTTCTTTATTGTCATTAGTTTTTATGTAAAATTTTAGGTTGTAATACCCGCTCTCTCTATCTTTTTTTGATGGTCCATGCCCAGGTTTAGGAAGTATCTTATTAGCTATTTTCTTTAAAATTGACTTCGGTTTTGCTGCAACAAAGATTAATGGTAATGAGTTTAAATACCCTCTTACTTTTCCTTTAATCCCTTTTCCCGACGTAGTTGCTTCACTGTATCTGAATTCTTCACCATACAAGAATCCGCTTATTGCATTACTTCGTCTTACTATTTTTGTATTAATTGATGCCATAATAAATGGGCTAATCCATTTTTTTGAAACTTTGTCGTAAATAACTTTTCTAAGATCTTTTCTATCATTGCCTTGTTGATATCCATTAGGGTTTAGACTGTATGGGTTCGATAAAATTTTATATATTTCTTTATCTTCATAAGACTCTTTAATTACATTATTCAAACTTGCATATGTTCCACCACTAATTCCTCCTTTTACTCCGGCAACACGCATGTCAATACTTTTAATAGATTGTTTTATCTTTTTTAACTCTTTATATATAAAGTATACTCCCATATCAGATGGAATTGAATCAAAACCACAGCAATTGACAATTTTTACTTTATTTGTTTTTGCAGATTCGTGATTTTCTTGAATCATTTTGTGTATCCATTGAACTTCTCCAGCTAAATCGCAATAATGAGATTTATTCTCAATGCATGCCTGAACAAGTTTGGACCCATATTTTGCATAAGGACCAACAGTTGTACATACCACTTTTGTACTTTTAGTTAGTTCGTTTAAACTATCGATGTCATTGCTGTTTGCAATTATAATAGGAATCGTATCGTTAGCAAATTTTTTTCTGATTCCTTCTAGTTTAACGAAGTTTCTACCAGCAATAGCCCATTTTAGGTCTCTACCTTTTAATGTGTAATTTTTAAATAAATAATCACACACTAATCTTCCAGTAAATCCACTTGCACCCCACACTACAATATCGTATTTTTTATCCATCAATTATTTTTTTTTCAAATTTACCCATAATTTTTTCCAATCTTTCTCTTTAAAGTCTTGAAATTTAATTGGTTTTTTTTCAGTTTCTTTTGTCTCTTTATATTTAATTGTTTCTTCTTGTTTGAAGTCTAGGAAAAATAATTGGTTGATATCTACCTCTAAAGCTAAAGCTATTTTTAGTCCCAACTCTAAACTTGGTTTATAGCGATACCTTTCAATTGATATGATAGTTTGTCTACTAACACCAGATTTTAAGGCTAATTCTTCTTGAGTAAGCCCTTTTATTTGTCGATATTTTTTAATACTATTTTTTAATTCCATAGTACTATGATGTTTTGTACAAGTACAATTGAAAAAATGATTTAATTAATGACACGGCTAACAGAAAAGTTATTATAACAAATATTATTGTTCCATTTGTTTGAAATGGAGAGTCTGATAAAAGATGACCCAATACGACTACTGTTCCTGTAATAATTGCTATAATTCTGAGTGTTTTAAGTTTCATATACTAATATAAATGTTAAGTATGCTTTACAAATATAGTAAAAAATACTATCAGTAAAGCTAGCTTTACATATTAATGACAAATTTATTTTGTTTCTTTGTTTAATGAAAAAATTTTCTGATTCTAAACTCGAAATTGATCGTTTAACATATTTTAACTCAATTTCTAAGCTTTCTTTAGTTGTACTAAATAATCAATCTCATGGTTGGTCAATTCTTCAACATTTATATCACTGTTGGCTAGTTGAATCATTGGCAAAACAATATATAAATAAGAAGATTCTTTATCCAGAGACCATTAATAATGTTTCTTTTATTACTTATTTTAAATCTTTTTTGACACCATTTATTTGGAAGCTTGGTTATAAAGCAGTGGCTCCCAAAATTACTGCAAACTTTCCTGAACATATTGATCTTAAAAAGCTTAATTCAGATTGGGTTGAATCTAGAGATTCATTTGATGAACTGATCTCTAAATTACATCTACTAAAATTAGAAAATAAAGCATTTTTTAATCATCCCTTTATCGGAAGAATTAATCTTAAACTTACTTTAAGTTTTTTTAACTTCCATTTCAATCATCATAAATCTCTAATAGAAAAGATAATTTCTAAACTCTAATTTCTTTAATTAGATTTCTTTTTACCTGCAAGCATTTTAAATAATAGTGGAAATAAAAATTTAGGAGTGACTTTTAATAACAGCACGAATAGTTTGTAAGTTTTGGTAGGTATACTTAAGGATTTGCCTTTAAACGTATCTGCAATAGCTTCTTTAGCTACTCTTTTTGCACTTTTTTTCATAAATCCTGGCATACTATCCATTTGTTTTTGAACTCCATTAGAAGTATGAAATTCAGTATATGTAAAACCAGGACATACGGCAGTTGATGTAATACCCTTGCTGTTATAGTTAGAGTTTATCGAATCGCTAAACCTATTCATAAACATTTTAACTGGACCATATAATGATAAAAATGAAGTTGGAGGTGCGAATGCTGCTACAGATGAGATTATCATAATTTTACCTTTTTTATTTTTAACCATAGATGGTAAAAATAATTTACTAAGTGCTATTACAGAAATACCTAAAACTCTCAAAAACTTCTCTTCATTTTCCATAGTTGTTTTGATAAATGAAGAAGGGATTGCATAACCTGCATTATTAACTAGAATTTCAATATCATAATTATTTTTTTTGCAAAAATCATAAATTTTATTGGGAGAACTTTTATCACTTAAATCACAGCTTATATAATCGCAACTTACATTGTAACTAGAAATAATTGATTTTGAATTTTCTATTAATCTTTCTTTTCTTCTAGCTGTAAGAATAATGTTATAGCCTTTGTTAGCTAATATTTTAGCAATTTCTAATCCTATTCCCGAAGAAGACCCTGTAATTAATGCATATTTTTTCATTGTATAAATTTATACAATTAAACGATGCGTAAAAATTTATTTTCTCCAATTTTGCCCTTTTATTTTTAAAGATGCAGTTATTACATCTGATCTACTAATAATACCTAATATTTTACCTTCTTTCATTACAGGGAATCTTTTCCTCTTTAATTCTAAGAATTTGGATGTAGCATCAAAAATAGTTTTATCAGGTGAGATGGTATCAACAGCTTTAGTCATAAAGCTACTTACTGAGTTTTTATTGGTAGGTAAATTAAAATATCTACTCTCAAGAATATGTTTCATTATGTCAGTTTCTGAAATAATTCCTACTAATTTCCCAAATTTATTAATAACGGGAGCTCCAGATATTTTGTTATCAGATAATATGCTCATAACTAAATAGATAGACTCGTAATTAAAAAAAGTTATTACATCTTTGTTCATGTAATCCTTTACTAATATTTGAGCATTAGATTTTTTGACTTCTTTTTTCTTTGGACTGATGTAATTAATAACAACCATATATATAAGATACGAATTATTTAATTGATTCAAAAAAAGCATGTAATTAGCTAAAATTATATTAACTAAATTTGTCTTTTTAATTTCCTCTGATTATACATGAATAATTATAGCTCCTACAAATTAGATTTACACGGTACATTTTACAGAGATGTTAGTAGTAAGGTGCATAGTTTTATTAGTAGATGTATAATGGATAAAGCTCAAGAAGTTGAAATTGTCACTGGAAATAGTGATCGAATGAAAGAGTTAGTGAGAGAAGTTTTGTCTGAATATAATTTAAAATCTGAGTCTCCTATTTATAACAATGGAACATTAATTGTTAATATGTTAATCAAACTGTAGTTATTTTTGATTAATTTAGGCCTAAGTATATTTATAAAAATCTAACATTATGAGTAGTAAATTTTTCGGAAATAAGAATAAAGATAAATCACTTGATAAACAAGGTGGCAAACAAAAATTTAAAAGTAAAACTTCTTTTAAAACTACTGCTGTAAGAAAAACTGGAAGAGGAAAATAGTGAATAATAATTTTCATCTAATCCCATTTCTACTGTTATTTTATAGTCTCTCTTTTTCTCAAGGGTGTGATTCTATATCCCTTGACACTATTAGTAATCCTGGACCATACAGTTATGGAATTATTGTAGAAAGTGATGGCATGAGGGATGGTCCTGATTATTTAGGAGCATCTTTATATTATCCAATTGGTGCTGAAGGACCTTTCTCAAGTTTAATTCTTGTTCCTGGTTTTGTTAGCCCTGAATCTGCGTTGTCTTCGTGGGGCCCTTATTTAGCTTCACATGGAATTGTAGTCATGACTATTGGAACAAATACTTTAACAGATCTTCCTATAGATAGAGCAAATGCACTTTTAGATGCTGTTCAAACATTACAAGAAGAAAATAATAGAGATAGTTCTCCTGTTTACCAAAACATCAACTTAGAAAAATTTTCTGTTGGCGGACATTCTATGGGTGGAGGTGGAGCTCAAATCGCAGCTACAATGGATGGTAGTTTAAAATCTGTAATTAGCTTAAACCCTTGGATTCAACCTTGGCTTGTAAACTTTGATTATCTAAACCATTCTGTACCTATTTTAACTATTAGTGGCCAAGATGATACGACTGCGCCTGTTAATGAACATGCTAATGTTCATTATGATTATACGCCAAATACAACTCCAAAGGCAATTTATGAAATTGAAAATGGAAGTCATTCTACCGGAAGGTTTCCTTCAACTGCCAATAATTATGTAGGAAAAATTGTTCTATCATGGTTGAGTTATTTTGTTAGTGATAATGATTGCTATTTTCCTCTTATTTTAGAATATCCTGAACAAGCATCTATTTATCAAAATAACCTGGAAACTTTTAGTATTATTGGTAATCAAAATTCTTTAATCAATTTTTATCCTAATCCTGTAATAGATTTTATAACTTTAAGAAATAATTATACCAACAATGAAAATTATTTAATAACAAATAATTTAGGCCAAATAATTTTAAGAGGTGAAATTAAAAGTAATCTTGAAATTATTGATCTTAGCCCCTTGTCAAAAGGTATATATATGTTAAAAGTAAAAAATAAGACACTTAAAATTATTAAAAAATAGCTCCTATGGTCAAATTAATTTTACTAATTTTTTTCCCTCTAATTATGTTTAGTCAAACCTATGAAACCCAAAAATATACTTTAGTTGATAAATCTGATGATTTTGAAATTAGATTCTATCCGAAATCTATAAAAGCTAGAGTTATTTCAACCTCAAACTCTAATAATAATTTCAGAAAACTCTTTAGCTATATTAGTGGTAATAACAAAACTAACGAGAAAATCGCAATGACTACTCCTGTATATATGAATAGTGATTCTAATGGTAGTTCAATGGATTTTGTAATGCCAAGTGAATTTAATTTAAGTAATATACACAAGCCCAATGATAAAGATGTGAAAATTATTGAATCTAAAGCTGGTTATTTTGCGACTTTAAAATATGGAGGATATTCTAATTCTTTTAAAGTGGAAGCTAACACTAATAAACTTTATAAAATATTAAAAGGTAAAAACATAGATTTTATAGGTGAGCCATCGTACGTCTCTTACAACAGCCCATTCAAATTTTTTAGTAGAAGAAATGAAATTATTATTCAAATAAATTACTCAGAGTAAATTATTACTATTGACTAGATTTCATTTTTATTACTATAACTCCTCCACGACCTTGGCCTCCATATTTATTAGCTGCGCTCATTGATTTTAGGATCACTATACTTTTAATGTTCTGTGGATCAATAAAATCTGGGTATTGAGTATAGACTTGGCCATCAATGTCAAATATAGCATAAGCAGGATTATTCATGGACATAGTGCCACCTCTGATTACAAACCTTGTAGAAGAGTTTATCATATTAGCACCTTCTACCTTAATTCCAGGGAATTTACCAATAATAACGTCCGCTAAGGAAGTCGCACCTGGTGATATTCCATACCCAGAATTCTTTATTCTATCAGTAGTATTAGATGTAGAAGATTTACATCCAAAAGAGAGAATTAGAATTGAAACTATTAGTAATTTTTTCATAATTATTTTTTTATAATCTTAATTGATTCAGTAATGTTGTTAACTAAGTCTTTAATTTTTATTATATAAATCCCTTTAGTTAACTTTTCTAAATTAATATTTTTTGAATTACTTTGTAAAACTTTCTTTCCAGTAATGTCATATATAATTGAATTAATCTCATTTACACTGTTTATCTTAAGAACATTATTAACTGGATTTGGATATATTTTAAAGATAGACTCATTTGAAATTTCATCTTGACTTAATGAGAAGTCACTCCATTTCCATATTCCACCAGCAAGATCTCCATTAAAAGAACCAGCCCACCCAGTAGTTGAATTTATAAATTCAACTCCAAGGAAAGTTTCGTTGTCTATAGGGTTCCATGTGATACCTCCGTCAAAACTTTGAGAGGATCCAGCGGTAGATGTAGAGAATATAGTATCTGTCCCTTCAATAAAACAAACTCCAATACTGTTAACTGGTCCATTTGGATCAATTTGAGTCCAGTTTTCACCAGAATCATAAGTCCTATAAACATTTGTTCCACTTATAATTATACCATTATTAGCGTCACTAAATGAAATTGCGTCTCCACTAAAATCATTAACGGGACATTGATACGCTTGCCAATTGTTTCCTTTGTCAGTTGAATGATATAATGTCGTTGTATTTGTAGTATACCAAATATTATCTCCAACAACTTCAATTTGACCTACATAGCCATATTCTCCACCGCCTGGATTGGGTATATTTTCACCGGGAACAGCTTCCCAATTATTACCACCATCTGACGTTACATAAAGTTCGTATTCACCGCCAATCGGATCTCCTTGAGCAAATCCATAATTTTCATCCCAAAAATGAACAACATTCGTAAAAGAACCACTAGAGTTATAGGATGCTGTATTTTGACGAGTCCAGCTACTTCCTCCATTAGTAGTTTTCCAAATACCACCTGTTTGACCAGCTGCAGTTGGATAGCCAACTACCCATGCAGTTGTAGAGCTAATAGCATTTATCATTGCTATTCCAAGATTAGTATCTCCTAAATTTATATTTCCACTACTCCACGATGAACCACCGTTGCTAGTTCTTGTATATACTTGGTAATTTGTACCACTTCCGCTACCATCATAACCACTAGCCCAAACAACATTTTCGTCAACAATTGAAATATTTCTGATACCTGTGCTAGTATTAGGAAATGAAGTGTTTTGGCTAATCCAAACCCCAGAAGGCTCTTCAGAAACTACAATATGTGATTCTTTTAATAAAGATTGTGAACTTTGAGAATTAGTTACTTGTAAACTTACGTTATATGCACCTTGAGTTGAGTAAAAAATATCTGGAGGATTTTGACCTGAAAATGATGAAGGATTACCTCCTTCAAAGGACCATTCCCAATTAGTGATATCGTTACCACCTCCGATCGAATTGTCTGTAAAAGTAACAAAACCACCCTCGTAAATGTTTGATTGAGAAGTGTTAAACCAAGGGATAGGATCACCAGTTAAAGAAGCTTGAACACATTCAAGAGCTGCATCCGCATCAATTCTATTTCCAATATTTTGATCAATTTCAACTCCAGTAGATTGTAAACAATTTAATACTTCATCGTGTGTTAAACTTGGATTAATACTAAGCATCTGTGCAACTAAACCAGCAGCAAATGGTGCTGCCATAGAAGTTCCACCAAATTTTGCATAAGAATCACCACTGGAAGTATAAACTGTACTTAATAATCCACCAAAAGTATATCCACCTGGTGATGCTATGTCAACCCAGGCAAATAATCCTGCATTATAATTTGAAAAAGAAGATTTTAAATCATTGCCGTCTACTGACCCTACACCAATTACATTTTGATATCCTGCAGGATAAAATATTGTACTAACATTGTCATTTCCTGCAGCTGCAATAAAAATCACATCTGGGTAATTGTTAATTAGATTTTGAATTGCTTCAGACTGATTTGCTGAGCCATAAGACATACTTACAACGTTAGCACCATTTTCACAGGCCCATTGAATTCCATTGTAGCTATTGTATATGGACCCACCGTCAGCAGAGCTAGGAGTGGCTTTTACAGCTATTATTTCAGCATTTCCGCCCAATGACGCAATTCCTGTTCCGTTATTAATATCTGCTGCAGCTAATCCTGCACAGTGTGTTCCATGTGACCAACCTCCATTTTGATTGTAATAAACAGCAGGTGAAGCATCATTATCATTGTCAGACACATCTCTTTGTTTGTATATAGTTAAATCATTATGGTTATTTGCAACTCCGTTATCAATAATTGCTACTTTAATGTTACTACTTCCTAGTGTAATATCCCATGCTTGTTCTGAATCTACAAGTGTGTGGTACCATTTGTTATTTCCAAAATGTTGAGCATCATTAGGAACAAAGTCAAGCTTATAGATTGGTTCTTTCTCAGCATATTTAACAATACTTAACTGCTCTAGTTCGGATATTAGTTCATCAATTCTGTCAAAATCTGAAAATTCTATTCTGAATATAGTTTGAAGACTTCTTTTGTTACTAAAATAACTAGGTCTTTCTAGCTTTAATACATTTATTTCACTAAACAATGTAGCTATTTCCGGATAATCAGAAATATTTTCATCTTTACTTATTATATTTTTATCAGGCTGATTGATGATATCAAAAGAAAGAACGCTTTCTTCTAACTCAAACATTATTGTTCCATCTAGAAAATCTTCGTTATAATTTTGAGAAAAACTATAACTGCTCAATAAGCTAAAAAGAATAAAGTAATTTATAAATAATTTCATTTAATTTGATTTAAGGAATTCAAATTTAAAAAAAACAAAACAATTATTTATTGTGAGTTTGGATTTAACATAAACTTAACTTCAGTAATTTTATTTAACGCAGAGCATCATTGCGCTGCTACTGCAGAATGATTTCCTTTTGAAGTACTTTTAACACCAGCGAAGTTCCTTTCAATTATGTACTGTTTGATAGAATTTGTGTTATTGATTAATTACTTTTTTAGTTATATATAATTTCCAGCCTAAAATAGCTTTTTCAAACATTGTAATCTTAGTTAGATCAATTCTTCTTTTGGAGAGGCTCGGTAACAGAAGCTTGTTTAATTTGGCGATTAGTTTAAATAAAATTAATTTCATTTATATTTTTTTAAAAATTAAATTTAGTGAAGTTGAAATTAATTAAAAAGTATATTTGTAAAAAAAATTGTGTATAAATCATTAATATTATTTTTTGTTTCACTGTTTTATATAAACACCTATTCTCAACTGTTTATAAATGAAATTGATTCTGATACTGACTCTGTAGATCAATTAGAATTTATTGAAATTAAATCAGAATCTCCAAACTTTTCTTTAGATGGTTATATCGTTGTAATGTTTAATGGTTCTACAAGTGGTTCAGACAGTAGTTACCTAGCAATAGATTTAAATGGTTTCCAAACCGATCTTAATGGTTTATTTTTAATTGGAAATAATAATGTATCTCCTTCTGCTCAGATAATAATTCCAAATAATTCTATTCAAAATGGAGCTGATGCTGTAGCGATATATCAAGCACCTTTAAGTAGCTTTCCTAATTCAACGCTTGCAACTACTACCAATTTAGTTGATGCACTAGTTTATGACACTTCCGATAGTGATGATGATAATTTAATGCAATTACTTGGATTGACTTTTCAGATAAACGAGAATGAAAATGGCAATAAAGACTTTGAGTCTATTCAAAGGTATAATAATGGCTCATATTTTGTTGGCTCGCCTACACCAAGGGAGGTTAACGAAGGAAACGGTGTTTTTTTAAATGGAATAAATTTCAGTTTTGATCAAGATTTTTACTCTGAAGGAGATCAAATTCAAATTAATTTTACTCTTGAAGAGCCTTTACAGGAGTCAATTACTATATTTTTTAATTTAGAATATGAAAATTTTGATTCTTCTGATTATTCAGATGTTGAAAATGTAACAATACAGTCGGGAGAAGATGCTGCCTCTGTATTAATTGAAATTATTGATGATAATATTGATGAGGGTGATGAAGATTTTATGTTATCATTAGATTTTGAAAATGAGAATTTTATATTGTTGAACAATAATCAAATTGTTCGAGTTAATGATAATGATTTTATTACAGCTAATTATGGAACACCAATTGACCCTACATATATAAATGTTAGCAGTAGTTTTCCTGAAAATTATTATTCAGATTTAAATGGGTTAGCTGGAGAAGATTTAATAATTGCTCTAGAACAGATAATTTCTAATCCAGATATAGTAAGAGCTCATAGTTATTCTGATATTAAAGAAATACTAAAAGATGCAGACGTTAATCCTGAAAATAGTAATCAGGTTTGGTTGGTTTATACCGAACAGCCTAGGTCTAAAATTGATTTTCAAACTACTTCAAGTAGTGTAGGAAAATGGAATAGAGAACACACATTCCCAAGATCCAGAGGTGGGTTTAATAATATTTCTGCAGATTCAAATGCAGATGGAATTGATCAATACTGGCAAACTAGCATAGACTCCTTACGACACGCTAACTCAGATGCTCACGGATTAAGAGCCTCAGATGGTCCTGAAAATAGTTCTCGTGGTAATAAACATTATGGAGATTATAATGGTCCAACTGGAAATTTAAATAGTTTTAAAGGAGATGTGGCTAGAAGTGTTTTATTTCTGTCTTTAAGATATAACGGTTTAGACATAGTTGACGGTTTTCCTGAAACAGTAGGTCAGTTAGGAGACCTTCAAACTATTTTAGCATGGAATAACATAGATCCGGTTGATGATTTTGAAAAAAACAGAAATAATGTGATTTATAACTGGCAAAACAATAGAAATCCACTTATTGACTTGCCAGAAATAGTAAATTATATTTGGGGAGATAATTTTGGAGATGTTTGGTTTAATAATTTGAATATTTCTATAAATCAAAATGATTTTAAATTTTATCCAAACCCAACATCAGGAACTATAGTATTTAATTCATTTTTAGATAAAGTTGATTTATTTTCTATAAATGGACAGAAGTTATCAAGCTTCTATGATGTCAGGACATTAGATATCAATTTAAAAAAAGGGTTATATTTGATTCGTTTGTATAAAAATGGTAATACTTCAAATCATAAAATAATTATCAAATAATAGATGTTATGACTTTCTTTTGGATGTTTTTAGGGTTTTTGTTACTAGTATTAGGAGGTGAGTTTATAGTAAGAGCATCTATTGCTATGTCTTTAAAGTTTAATATTTCTAAAGTTGTTATTGGAATGACTGTAGTTGCATTTGCGACCTCTCTACCTGAGCTATTAGTAAGTCTTAAAGCAGCTGTAAACGGTTCTTCATCGATTGCAATTAATAATGTAATTGGTTCAAATATTGCAAATATCGGATTGGTTTTAGGTTTAACAGCAATAATAGGAAATATCCCAGTTGTTAAATCTTTTTATCGATTAGACTGGCCAGTAATGATATTTTTTTCTTTAATGTTATATCTGTTTTTATACAATGATAATCTTCTTAGTAGTTTTGAAGGATTATTGTTATTTAGTTCTCTTATTATATTTTTATTTTTTGTGATTAGATATAATGCTGTAGAGTTAGCAGATGATGTTATCGATGAAAATTTAAATAATACTTCTGGGTTTAAGATACTTATTTGGATAATTTTCGCTTCTTTCTCTCTGTACTATGGTGCTGAATGGCTTGTTGTAAGCGCTATAGATTTAGCCAACTCTATTGGAGTTAGTGAAGCTGTAATTTCAGTTACTGTAATTGCCATTGGTACTAGTATTCCAGAATTAGCTACATCTGTTATAGCTATTGCTAAAAATGAAAAAGGAATTTCAATCGGAAATTTAATTGGATCAAATATTTTTAATATTGGTTCTGTTTTAGGACTGACATCAATAATTAAGCCTATTTATATTACCGATTCTAATATTTTGGAAAGAGATATTGTTTGGATGTTAATTTTTGCGTTCTTAGTGTTGGTTATATCTTTATTTCCTAAAAAGAATAATATAACTAGAATAAAGGGTTTTTTATTGGTATTCTTATATTCAGTATTTATTCTAAGTACATATATAAAATAAAAAAAGCCATACATTTCTATATGGCTTTTAAAAAAAAGTAATGTTTAATTACAAAGCAGATTTTACTGTTTTAACAATTCTACCAGCTATTTTATATGGATCACCATTTGAAGCGGGTCTTCTATCTTCAAGCCAACCTTTCCACCCTTGTTCTACAGTAATTATTGGGATTCTAATTGATGCACCTCTATCAGAAACACCATAACTGAAATCATTAATAGAAGCAGTTTCATGAAGTCCAGTCAAACGCTGGTCATTATCCACCCCGTATACTGCAATATGTTCTTTCACCACAGGTCTAAAAGACTCACACACTTTTTCATATGTTTCTTTAGATCCACAAGTTCTAAGTAGAGTGTTGGAGAAATTAGCATGCATACCACTACCATTCCAATCTCCTTTAATTGGTTTTGGATGATATTCAATGTACCAGCCATAATCTTCTGTAAGACGATCTAATAAATATCTAGCAATCCACATTTCATCTCCAGCTAATTTTGCACCTTTTGCAAATAATTGAAATTCCCACTGGCCACTAGCAACTTCTTGATTAATACCTTCAAAATTTAATCCTGCAGCAATACATAGATCAGCATGTTCTTCAACAAAATCACGTCCGTGAGTGTTTCTGCCTCCTACAGAGCAGTAATACATTCCTTGAGGACCAGGGTAACCACCTACTGGGAATCCAAGTGGTAGCTGAGTAGCAGTATCCATTATGAAATACTCTTGTTCAAAACCAAACCAAAAATCATTATCATCATCATCAATTGTCGACCTTCCGTTTGATTCGTGTGGAGTTCCATCTGCATTTAAAACTTCAGTCATAACCAAGAAACCATTCTCTCTGGCTGGATCTGGGTAAATTGCTACCGGTTTTAATAGACAATCAGAAGAACCTCCTTCAGCTTGTTTTGTTGAGGACCCATCGAAAGACCATACTGGGCAATCTGTTAATTTCCCACTAAAGTTTTCAATAACTTTTGTTTTACTTCGCATATTTTGTGTTGGCTTATAGCCATCTAACCATATGTACTCTAATTTTGATTTACTCATTTTTTTTTTAATAAAGAATTAAACATAATTTAACAAATAACTAGTATAACGAAGATATTCATAACAAACTTAAATTTTTGTTGAAAAATAGTTATTTATTTACGTTTTGATATAAAGAAATCGTTACAAAAAAACAAAACTAACATATTTGTCTCTATTTTTTTTATTTTGTTAATAAACTCTTTATATTTTTAATAAATAATTTAAATTAATCATAAATTACTTTTTATTATTTTATACTGTAATAGTTTAATATTTTTGTTTTATAAATATTTTTATAGATGATGGATAAAAAATCAAATAATCGATATGATTTAAGAGGTGTTTCAGCTTCCAAGGAAGATGTTCATGCAGCTATTAAAAATATTGACAAAGGATTATTCCCAAAAGCTTTCTGCAAAGTAGTTCCAGATTACTTATCCAATGATGAGGATTATTGTATTGTTATGCATGCTGACGGAGCAGGTACCAAAAGTTCATTAGCTTATATGTATTGGAAAGAAACTGGTGATTTGTCCGTTTGGAAAGGTATTGCTCAAGATGCTTTAGTTATGAATTTAGATGACTTAATTTGTGTTGGAGCAACTAATAACATAATGCTTTCTTCAACAATTGGAAGAAATAAGAATTTAATTCCTGGCGAAGTCATTTCCTCAATTATTAATGGTACTGAGGAAATAATTAAAGACTTAAAACAATATGGAATAGGTATATATTCTACTGGGGGAGAAACTGCTGACGTTGGCGATTTAGTTAGAACAATAATAGTTGATTCAACTGTAACAGCCAGAATAAAAAGATCGGACATTATTGATAATTCCAATATTGACGATGGAAATGTAATCATAGGCCTTTCATCATCGGGTCAGTCAACATATGAAAATGAGTACAATGGTGGAATGGGAAGTAATGGATTAACCTCAGCTAGACACGATGTGTTTGATAAATATTTAGCTAAAAAATACCCAGAGAGTTTTGATCAATCTATTCCAAGTGAATTAATTTATTCTGGAAAAATCAAACTTGATCAAAAAATTGAAGGCTCTCCTTTAGATGCTGGAAAATTAGTTTTATCTCCTACAAGAACATATGCTCCTGTAATTAAAGAAATTCTTTCAAAAGTAGATAAATCAAGCATTAAAGGAATGGTCCATTGTAGTGGAGGAGCTCAAACTAAAATACTTCATTTTTTAAATAAAAATTTACATGTCATTAAAGATAATATGTTTGAAATTCCAGTTTTATTTGAGCTAATACAAAATCAATCCAATACTTCATGGCATGAAATGTATAAAGTTTTTAATTGTGGCCACAGAATGGAATTATATGTCTGCCCTGCAGTTGCAGATAAAATTATAGCGATTTCAAATAGCTTTAATATTGAAGCAAAAATAATTGGTAGAGTAGAAAAATCATTAGAAAAAAAATTAACCATTACTTCAAAGTATGGAGAATTTACGTATGAGTAAGCGCTAGTTTTATCATTTAATAAAATTATTAATTGTTGTATTTTTACATTTCAAATTAAATAATGTTACAAAAAATAAATATAGTAAATCAGAGATTTGATGAATTGAACGATCTTATAATTCAGCCTGATATTATTTCTGATCAAAAAAAATATGTTCAATTAACTAAAGAATATAAGGATATAAAGACCATTGTTGATATTGGAGAAGTTTATAAGTCTCTTTTAGATAATATTTCAGAAGCAGAAGAAATAATATCTACCGAAAAGGATTTAGAAATGATTGAAATGGCTAAACTTCAATTAGATGAAGCTAAAAAAGAAATCCCTAAAATTGAAGAAGAAATTAAGGTATTATTAATACCAAAAGACCCAGATGATACCAAAAATGTTGTTGTTGAATTAAGAGCTGGAGCAGGTGGGGATGAAGCGAGTATTTTTGCTGGTGATTTATATAGAATGTATACAAAGTATTGCGAAGGAAAAGGATGGAAAATTAATTTAGTAGATTACAATGAAGGTACTTCTGGAGGGTACAAAGAAATTATTTTTGAAGTTTCAGGCACAGAAGTTTATGGAACATTAAAATTTGAGGCTGGAGTCCATAGAGTTCAAAGAGTTCCACAAACAGAAACTCAAGGAAGAGTACACACCAGTGCTGCTTCTGTGATTGTTTTACCTGAAGCCGAAGAGTTTGAAGTAGAATTGGATATGCAAGACGTAAGAATTGAGAGAACTACATCCACAGGACCTGGAGGCCAATCTGTAAACACAACATATTCGGCTATAAAGTTACACCATGAACCTACTGGTATGATAGTTAGTTGTCAGGATCAAAAATCATCTCATAAAAATTTAGAGAAAGCTTTAAAAGTATTAAGATCTAGATTGTATGAAATAGAACTGGCTAAAAAACAAGCTGCTGATTCTGCAAAAAGAAAAAGTATGGTTTCATCTGGAGATAGAAGTGCAAAAATAAGAACATATAATTATTCCCAAGGTAGAGTCACTGACCATAGAATAGGATTAACTCTCTACGATCTCTCTAACATAATCAATGGTGATATTCAAAAACTTGTTGATGAACTAATGTTAGCGGAGAATACTGAAATATTAAAAGCTAGTAATCAAGAAATTTAGATGAAAAAAGAGGATTTACTAATTCAAATAAAAACAAAAAAATCTTTTTTATGCATTGGTTTAGATACCGATATTCAAAAGATACCTAAATTCTTATTAGAATCTGAAGATCCAATTTTTGAATTTAACAAAAAAATCATTGACGCAACTAACTCTTATTGTGTTGCATATAAACCAAATATCGCATTTTATGAATCTTTGGGTATAAATGGTTGGAAAGCTCTTGAAAAAACAATTAATTATTTAAACTCTTCTTACCCAGAGATATTTACAATTGCTGATGCTAAAAGAGGGGATATTGGTAATACAAGTTCCATGTATGCAAAAGCATATTTTGAAACTCTTAATTTTGATAGTATTACAATTAATCCTTACATGGGTAAAGATTCCGTCGAACCATTTTTAGAATATAAAAATAAACATACTATTCTTTTAGCATTAACATCAAATGTTGGTGCATTTGATTTTCAAACAAAAAAAATAGTAGATAACTCTAACAAGCTTTATGAAGAGGTTATCAAAACAAGTACTAGCTGGGAAAATTCCAATCAATTAATGTATGTAGTAGGTGCTACAAAGGCCTCTTATTTGAAAGAAATTAGAAATATAGTACCAAATAATTTTCTATTAATCCCTGGTGTAGGTACACAAGGGGGGGATTTAAAAGAAGTTTGTGATAATGGTTTAAATAATGAAGTTGGACTTTTAATCAATTCATCTAGGTCAATTATTTATGCTTCTAATGACACTAATTTTGATATTGACGCAGCTAAAAATGCTCAAGAAATTCAATCCCAAATGGGATATATTTTATCCTCTAGAGGATTAGTTTAAATAATTATTTTGAATAAACTTATATACTTATTTCTATTCCTAACTTTTTTTTCATGTGTAAAACAGCTGCCACCTGATCAATTTATTACTGTTCTAGGTAATGTTCAAGATGCCGGATATCCTCATATTGGTTGTGAAAAATTTTGTTGTAACGAAAATTTTAATTCAGCTACTGTAAACTTTGTGACAAGCTTAGGTATCACCGACTTAGTTGATAATAAATCTTTTTTATTGGAAGCAACACCAGATATTAGTATGCAATTAAAGTTTTTAAAAAATAATCATAGCTCTTCAACTATAATCGATGGAGTTTTTATTACGCATGCACACATTGGACATTATACAGGTTTAATGTATTTTGGAAGAGAGGCTTTAGGTGCATACAAAGTACCTATATACGTAATGCCTAAAATGAAATTATTTCTTGAATCAAATAGTCCATGGGATCAATTAATTGATCTTAACAATATTCAGTTAAGTGAAATTTTTCACAACAAAAATATCACTATTTCTAATAACTTAGAGATTGTTCCATTTACGGTTCCTCATAGGGATGAGTTTTCAGAAACTGTTGGATATAAAATAATCGGTCCTAATAAGTCTGCTTTATTTATTCCTGATATTAATAAATGGAATTTATGGTATAAAGACATAGTGGAGGAGGTTAAAGATGTAGATTATGCTTTTTTAGATGCTACATTTTTTAAAGATGGAGAGGTAAATAGATCTATGGATGAGATTCCTCATCCTTTTATAGTGGAAACATTAAGTCTTTTTAAAAATGAATCTAAAGAAGTGAAAAATAAAATTCATTTCATTCATTTTAATCATACAAATATTTCACTTCAACATAAGAACCCTGTTATAGACAGTATCGCAAAGTTGGGATATAACTTTGCAAGATTTGGAGACCAGCTATCCCTTTAGCATATTTTTTGTATCTTTCTTAAAAATCATTGTTATGGAAAATTTATCTTGTAGTTGTTCCTGTGAACCTTGTAAAAACGGAGATTGTAAAACATGCACCTGTACTTCTTGTTCCTCAGAAAATTGTAATTGCTGCTAATTAACTCCAGGTTGTTTAAGTTCCCAATTCGTTTTCAATTTCTCTGAATCAACTATTTTTTTCACATCACTAAGTAATTTTTGTGCATCATATACTACTCCATCTTTGATAGTATACTTAACGCCTCCAACTCTAACCACTTCGTTATCTGTAGTAAGTTTTATTGCACCTGTTCCGTATAAAGTTTTAAGGTTTTTTAATGGGTTTTCTTCTACAATAACAAAGTCAGCATACTTACCAACTTGTACAGAACCAATTTTATCATCCATTTTAAGTGCTTCAGCTCCATTTAAAGTTGCAGATCTAATAACTTCCAGCGGATGAAACCCAGCTTCTCTTAAAAGCTCTAATTCTCTTATGTAAGCAAATCCATATAGTTGGTATATAAAACCAGAATCCGACCCTGTAGTAACTCTTCCTCCTCTATTTTTATATTCGTTTATAAATGTCATCCAGAGATTAAAATTTTTCTTCCATTCAATTTCTTGTTCTGTTCCCCAATCATGCCAGTAGGATCCATGAGATATTTTACTTGGTTCAAAAAACTTCCATAAGGTTGGCAGAGTATAATCTTCATGCCATTCTGCTCTTCGGGTTCTCTGTAAATCTCTACTTGCTTCATATATATTAAATGTAGGGTCTAAAGTGAAATCTAAGTCTATTAGTTCGTTCATAACAGAATTCCAGTGATCAGAATATGGTTTAGCAGCTTGTTTCCATAATTTACCTGCCTCCTCAAATCTATGCTGTTCATTTTGATAATTATAGTCTAATGGATAATCCTGAATAGTCCTATCGTCAAATAATGCTTCTGGAAGTCCATACCAATGTTCCATTGAGGTTAGTCCGGCTCTAGCCGAATGTAAAACGTTCCATCTTGCAACACTTAATTGTGCATGATGACAAGCGGATCCTAAGCCTAATTTTTTATTTTCATCTAAAGCTGCAGCCATGATTTCAGGTTCTGCACCAAAAAACTTAATTCCGTCTGCACCTTTTTTTGCATTTGCCCTAACCCAGGTTCTAGCCATTTCAGGCGTACTTATTGGTGCACCGTTCAACGGATTGAAATCATCCCCAGTTTGACCAAAACCTGTGTATGCAAAAATTCTTGGTGCTATTATTTTATTTTCTGCACTAAGTTTTTTTAAATTTAAGGTCCAGTCTATTCCCTTACCACTAGGTTCTCTGACAGTAGTTACACCATGAGCCATCCAAAGTTTAAATACATACTCATAACTTGCTCCCTGAGCGTCCCCTCCAATATGGCCATGCATATCTATAAACCCAGGCATTAGATACATTCCATTAGCATTAATCTCGACACCGCCTTTTTCTAATTTAGGTCTGCTTGCTTCATTAATTTCAACTCCTGGATATCCAACAACTTGAATGTTAGAAATAATATTTTTTCTTACCACTATATCAATTGGTCCTCTTGGTGGGGACCCATCTCCGTTAATTAAAGTTACTCCTCTAATAATTAATTGTTCATGTTGTTTATTTTCTAATTCAGATTTCTGTGAATAACTAATGTTAAACAATAAAAAAGTAATTATGTATGTTACTATGTTTTTCATAATAATTTGATTTAGTTAGTTGGAACATTAATATTGTTTCCATAAAATATAGCATTTAAAAATAATTTATTAGTCCCATACCAAGAACCTCTAAAATTTGGGTTATCAGCAAAAAGAATAACTCTTCCTAAGCCTAATTTTGAAACTATTAAGGAAGCAGAATTTTTAAAATTATTTTTTAAATTTTCTTCTGAAATGTATCCATCAATATGTGGATCCTTAGAATAAATCCCAACAGAAGAGTAGTGATCCTGCGTTTTTTTAATAAACACATTGTTGTTTTTATATACTGGAATTGAAGAATCTCTATAACCAAACGCCAATGGGTGGGTTAAATCTAAATTAATGTTTAAAATAGCTCCACCGATTCTTTCTCTTCCAATGTTTTCTGCTGCACTCACATAATTTTTTCTTGAAAAAATGGAATCTTTAATTGGTTCCACTAGTGATTCCTTGACTAATTCTTTTTCAATAGCCCAGCTAGACCCTCTTGCAATAGTTATAAGGGTATTACCTTTTTTAGCCCAGTTATTAATTTTTTCAATGTCAGTTTTGGTTAACTGATTATATGAACCAGAAACCATAATCATGGTAGTATACTTATCTAATGATACTCTGCTAAATTGACTTAATCTTATTTTTGAAAGGGGCATTCCTATTCTAGTATCTAAAAGATGCCAAACTTCACCAGCTTCGTAAGAATTTACACCCTCTCCAACTACTAATGCAACTTTTACAGGTTTGTTTATTTTGAAATTATTACTACCCAAATCAACTCCTTTAATACTAAAACCAGACTCAGAGTTATATATAGGTACATTAAATTTTTCTTGTGCAGTTTTAATTATTTCATACAACTTTTCTGAGGAAATTTTTTGTTTACTTACAGGAATTAAAATAGATCCATAGTTGAAATTTTTTATACCACTAATCTCATTAACTTTAACTGAAAATGGTTTAAAAGCAGAGTATGTAATTAAATTATTTTTTTGTAAATAATTTAATGTTGCTACCGAATTATAATCATCCCAATCTAATATATATGAGTAATTAGATTTACTAACTTTTACATTTTTAATTAAATTTTTGGTTGATAAAACTTCTGATTCAGCGTTAAAGCTTTTGAGTTTTTTAGATTTCATATTATAAAAATTTGACATACTCCATGCTGAAGCGTCATAAAAAACACTATCTATATATTTATCATAGGTTTCGAAGAAATTTTTAACCATTCTTGATTGTTTCTGATTAACGGGTACAACAAATTTCCCTTTACTTTTATAAACTTTAACCTTGTGAATTAATAATTTATCAATAAAAGCTTTATTTCTATTTTGGTCATATAAATCACCAAATTCGTATGCTTTTATTTTTTCATCTTTAAATTCTTTTAATGATGAATCAAAAAATCTTTTTTGATAATCTCTAAGCATTTTTTTATTATCCACAGCGGCTTCAACTGTAGCTATACTTGATAAGTATTGATTTCTAATTGTAAACCCAAAAGATATAGTTCCATAATTTGTCTCTTGTAAATGCCCTCTTGAGCTGGCTTGCTCAAACAATATAGCCAATCCACCTTGAACATCAGGATAGGATGATCCATATCCAGGATATGTTTCATCAAAAGATTCTTTAGTGTAGTAAAATGAACCAATACTATCCAAAGCTTTTACATAATATTCCGCAAATTTTGGGCTAAGAACATTGTAGTTTTCTTCAGGAATCATTGGTTTTACGGATGCATTTGTTTTCATTGGCTCAAAAAAGTAATTGCTATTAGTTCCCATTTCATGAAAGTCAGTTACCACATTTGGATACCAAGTATGAAACCACTTTAATTTACTTCGACTTTCAGGGTTAATTGCTAATAACCAATCTCTGTTTAAATCAAACCAATAATGATTAGTTCGTCCTCTTGGCCATGCTTCATTATGTTCTGAATCATATTCGTCAGCTACCAAATTGATGGATTTATTTTGATTAGCCCATTGAGTATGCCTGTCACGTCCATCAGGATTAATAGTTGGGTCAATAAAAATTACAGAATTTTCTCTAAATTTTTCAATTTTTTTATTTTTTGATGCTACAAGTGTATAAGCACTTAATAAAGCAGCTTCAGAACTTGAAGGTTCATTTCCATGTACTCCATAACCAAGATTAATAATAATTGGTAGATCATCATTTAAAGAAATAGATTCTCCAGGAATTGTATTTTTTAGATGTTCTTTTTGGATATCATTTAAACTATTTAGATTACTTTCTGATGTAATAGTCAAAATAACAAGCTTTCTTCCCTCATGTGTTTTGCCATAGTTAATTATATCTGCTTTATTTGAAACAGTACTAAGGTAGGTTAGGTAATTGACAATCTGATCATGTCTTGTGTGTTGAAATCCTATTTCGTAACCCAAAAATTCTTCTGGTGATAAAATTGAATTATTGTATGGTTCGTATTTTTCTAAGAAATAATTTTGACTGGTTATTATATTGCTTAAAAGTGTTAAGACGATTAATAACTTTAAGTTTTTCATATAAATAGTATTAATTAATGTTTATAAATATAATTATTTATAAATTGTTGGCATGAAAAATCTAGTTGTATTAGCAATTATTATTACTCTTTTGAATTCATGTAAAGATCAAAAAAGATATATTCCTGATTTGACTGAATTTCAAAAAAAATTAAATTCCTCTTTTAAAGATGTTACTAAATCGCCTCTTTCAAAAAATGATAGACTAGATTTTATTTCGTTAGATTTTTTCGATTTTGACTCTAGTTATGTTGTTAAGGCAGTTTTAACTCCATACTCAAATGATAGCATATTTGATATGAAAACCAATACCGATAGAATGCATACCTATAATAAATATGGTAAAATTAAATTTAATCTTTGCGAAACCTCTATTGAACTTAATGTTTATAAGGATCAGGAATTAACTAATAACCAAATCGATAATGATGAACTTTTTCTTCCTTTTTATGATAATACTAATGGAATTACTACATATTCAGGTGGTCGATATATTGATTTAAAAGTTGGTAAAGATTCAATAATTTATATCGACTTTAATAGAGCATATAACCCTTACTGTGTGTATAATTATAAGTTTTCTTGCCCTATCGTGCCAAGCGATAACTACATTGCATTTGATATTAAGGCTGGGGTGAAAGATTACAGTAAAAAATAATATTTTATTTTTTATTTAGTCTAAAAATTAAAATAGACAATAAAACAGCTACAAGAACATCATATATTGGTTTAACTTCAGGCCATCCAAAATTCCATATAAATACAAGAACTAACCATATAAACCAAACTTTATTAAACTGTTTCATGTTTTAAAACTTAAAATATAAATTGAATTGATATTTCAAATATATTAATTTACTCTAATTAGATTAGTTTAAGTTTAATTATTTAGTAATAATTAAAAACCATAATTTAGTGATTTAATTCAAAAATATACAGATGAAAATAAAACTAATTTTATGTTATCTTTTTCTATTTCTTTTTCTTTTTAATTGTAACAATAAGAATACTGATTTAATCACTATGGGTGATAATTTCGAATATTCAGTCGACGAGTTCTCTGATATTAAAATATTAAGATATGATATTCCTGGATGGGAAAATTTGACTTTAAAAGAACAAAAATTAGTTTATTATTTAACACAAGCTGGACTCTCTGGTAGAGATATTATGTGGGATCAAAACTATAGACATAACTTAGAAATAAGAAATAGTTTAGAAAATATATATAGAAATTATAATGGAGATAAAACCTCAACAGAATGGCTGTCGTTCGAAGTTTACTTAAAAAGATTATGGTTTAGTAATGGGATTCATCACCATTACTCTAATGCTAAGATTAAGCCAGGATTTAATTCTAATTTTTTATTAAGCTTATTGACCGATACAAATACTATTTTAAGTGATGAAGCTATTGATGTTATTTTTAATGATTTTGATTCAAAAAAAGTTGATATATCTAAAGGGGTAGATAATGTATTACTCTCAGCTGTTAATTTTTATGGACCTGATGTAACTTCTAAGGATGTATATGATTTTTATTCTAAAGTAAAATCACCTGATCCTTTGAAGCCATTATCTCATGGGTTAAATTCTAAGCTTGTAAAAGAAAATGGGATTATAATTGAACAAGTTTATAAATCTGGCGGATTATATGGTTCAGCAATTGACGAGATTATTAAGTGGTTAGAGTTAGCTCTTGATGTTGCGGAAAATAAACCTCAAGGAGATGCTTTATCTTTATTAATTTCATATTATAAAAGCGGTGATCTCCAGACTTGGGATGATTATAACGTAGCTTGGACATCTGCTACCGATGGTAATATTGATTATATAAATAGTTTTATTGAAGTTTATAACGATCCTCTAGGATACAGAGGGTCTTATGAAAATATAGTTCAAATTAAAGATTTTGATATGTCAGCAAAGATGGCTGTACTTTCAGAAAATGCACAATGGTTTGAAGATAATTCTCCGCTAAATGAGTCACATAAAAAAAAGAATGTGGTTGGAGTTTCTTATAAAACAGTAAATGTTGCAGGAGAAGCAGGAGACGCTTCACCAAGCACTCCTATAGGAGTAAACCTTCCAAATGCAAATTGGATAAGAGCTGCTGTTGGTAGTAAATCAGTTTCTTTAGGAAATATTATTAATGCATATAATAATTCTGGTAGCTCAGGGAGATTAAAAGAGTTTGTAAATGATGACTTAGAATATGACTTAGAATTAAAACACGGTAAACAAGCTGATAAGTTACATACAGCATTACATGAGGTTATTGGTCATGCTTCTGGACAATTAAATCCTGGTGTTGGAGAAACAAAAGAAACTTTAAAGACATATGCTTCAACAATGGAAGAAGGTAGAGCAGATCTTGTTGGTTTGTATTATCTGTATAATCCAAAATTACAAGAACTAGGTCTTGTAGAAGATTGGAAGGAATTGGGAACTGCTGCGTTTGACGGATATATTAGAAATGGACTAATGACTCAGTTAATAAGACTAAATTTAGGGGATGATGTAGAGGAATCTCATATGAGAAATCGTCAATGGGTAAGTGCATGGGCTTATGAAAGAGGCTTAAAAGATAATGTGATTTCAAAATTAAGTAGAGATGGAAAAACTTATTTTAATATCAATGACTACGATAAATTGAGAGAAATATTTGGGGAACTTTTAAGAGAAACACAAAGAATTAAATCAGAAGGAGATTTTGCAGCTGCAGAAGCTTTAGTTGAAGGCTATGGAGTAAAAGTAAATCAACAAATTCATTCAGAAGTATTAAAAAGAAATAAAAAATTTACGGGTGCACCATATCAAGGATTTGTAAACCCAGTTCTTGTTCCTAAGTTTAATAGTGAAAATGAAATTATTTCTATCTCAGTTAAGCACCATGCTAGTTTTGAAGATCAAATGTTAGATTATTCTGAAAATTTTGGATTTTTAAAATAGAATTAAAAGAATTACATAAAAGCAAATTTTATCAACGCTATTAGGCCGATAAAACTAACAAAGGCAATTAAAACCATATAGCTTCCTTTGTAATATTTGTTATGTAATTTCGAGTCTTTCTTGTATGCAAATGCTACAAGTATGGAAAAAACTATAAAAAAAATTATTCCAAAAGTTATTTGCCCTTCGCTAAACATATACTTAAATTTATAAAAACAAAATTATAAAATAATTAACTAACAAATTATATAAAAAATGCAAAATAAAACATCTTCTGTAAAGAAATTTCACGAATCTTTTAAAATAGGATATAATAATTCTCCAGTTGCCGATTTAGGAAAAGAAAAACATAAATTAAGATTTGATTTAATGGCAGAAGAAAACAACGAATATCTAGAAGCTGCTGATAATGGAGATCTAATTGAGGTAGCAGATGCATTGGGAGATATGCTATATATTTTATGTGGAACCATTATAGAGCATGGTTTACAAGATAAAATTGATGATGTGTTTAATGAAATACAAAGAAGTAATATGAGTAAGTTAGATGAAGATGGCCAGCCAATTTTTAGGGAAGACGGCAAAGTTTTGAAGGGTCCAAATTATTTTAAACCAAACATTTCAAAAATATTAAATTCCTAATCGTCAATACAAACAGTCCAATTGTGAGTGTCTGAAGACTTATTAGTTTGAATAGAAATTAATTTATCTTTTAACAAATCTGCATGCTGGTTTTCTGTTTCTGGGATATCAAAGTATTCACCTAAGTGTTCAAATCCAATTACTTTGCTTACTACTGCTGCAGTACCTGTACCAAATATTTCCTTTAAAGAATTGTTTTTAGCAGCATCTTTAAGCTCTTGTATACTGATTTTTCTTACTTGTATATCAATATGAAAATCTTTACATAATTGAATAATACTTTTTCTTGTAATACCATCTAAAATAGTATCACTTGTAGGGGTAGTTATAAGGGTGTCATTAATTCTAAAAAACAGATTCATCGTTCCTGCTTCTTCTAAAAATTTATGTTCACTAGCATCGGTCCATATTATTTGATCAAAACCTTTTTCTTTAGCTAAATTAGTTGGGTAGAATTGACCCGCATAATTTCCAGCAGCTTTGGCATATCCAACTCCACCACTTGCAGCTCTACTAAATTTATCTGCCACGATTACCTTAACTCCGCCAGGATAGTATGGAGCAGATGGTGAACATATAATCATAAATTTATAAGTATTTGATGGTGCTGCTTGAATTGCATGCTGATTGGCGATCACAAATGGTCGTATGTACAAGGCGGAGCCTTCATCTTTTTTAACCCAATCAATATCTAATTTTAATATTTCTTTGATTCCATTAATAAAATAATCTTTAGGAATTTCAGGGATAGCTAACCTTTTAGAGGACTTATTAAATCTATCCCAATTGTCTTCTGGCCTAAATAACCAAACTTTACCATCAAAATCTTTATAAGCTTTCATTCCTTCAAAAACAGCTTGACCGTAATGAAAAACACTAGCCGATGGGTCTATTGATAAAGGACCGTATGGTTTGATAACTGGTTTTTGCCATTCTCCATCAATAAAATCACACTCAAGCATGTGATCTGTAAAAACAGAGCCAAAAGTTAGAGTGCTAAAATCTACATCATCTATCCTTGATTTATCAATCTTATTTATTTTTATAGAATCACTCATTTTTTAAATATTTAGATGGCAAATTTACGTAATATTAATATTAAAAAAAATACATTTATAATATTGAAATTTTTAATTTTACCTTTTTAAAAGTAAGTTATTAAATGAAAATATTAATTACAGGAGCAACAGGGCTAATTGGAAAGAAATTAACCATTGATTTATTAACTAAAGGATATACCGTAAACTATTTAACAACTAGAAAATCAAAAATTAAATCCTCAAATCAAATTAATGGCTATTACTGGAACCCAGCAAAAGATATTATTGATTTACAATGTTTTAAAAATGTAGATACTATAATAAACCTAGCAGGATCAAATATTGCTAAGCGATGGACCAACTCCAACAAGCTGGAGATTCTTAAAAGCAGAACTCAATCATTAGTCTTATTAAGAGATTCAATATCTAAAAATAATTTAAAAATTAAAAAAATTATTTCAGCAAGTGCAATTGGAATTTATCCTAGCTCTTATGATGAATTTTATTTGGAAAACAATAATTTAATTAATGATAGCTTTCTTGGTAAGGTTGTCAATGAGTGGGAGTTAGCAGTTAACTCTTTTAATGATTTAAAAATTGAAATAGCTATAGTTAGAATAGGACTAGTATTATCCAAAGATGGTGGAATATTATCTAAATCTTTACTGCCTATTAAACTTGGTTTTGGATCGTTCTTTGGTAGTGGTAATCAGTGGCAGTCATGGATTCATGTTCAAGATATTTCAAATATTTTTTATCATATTTTAAAAAATGATTTAGTTGGAATTTTTAATGGTGTTTCCCCAAATCCAATTACAAATAAAGACTTTACTAGAAAGCTTGCTAAATTTTTAAATAGACCTTTGATATTTCCTAATATTCCTAAGTGGATGATGAGTTTAGTTCTTGGTGAAATGCATATTATAATTTTTGAAAGTCAAAAGGTAGCCTGCGATAGATTAAATAAAACTGAATTTAATTTTAAGTTTGATAATTTTGATCAAGCTATAGCAGATTTATTAAAATAATTGATGACATTTTGACATTATTTGATTTATGGCAGTACTTTTGTAATATCATATTTATCAAACATTAATTAATTGAAATGAGTAAAAAAAATACGAAAGTCAAAAAAGAAAGTAAGAAGCCAAAATCTAAAGAAAAAGATTTAGACGTGGATGTAGTAACAAATGATGTGGATGACGTTCAGAAAGAAAAAGAAAAATTTTTAAGACTTTTTGCTGAATTTGAAAATTACAAGAAAAGAACTACTAAAGAGAGAATTGAATTATTTTCTACTGCAAGTCAAGAGCTAATGACTTCACTTCTTCCGGTATTGGATGATTTTGATAGAGCAAATCAAGAAATAATAAAAAATAGTGATGATGAGATCTATAAAGGAGTTTCATTAATTCAAAATAAATTATTTGACACCTTAAAATCAAAAGGACTAAAAATAGTTGAAGTAAACAAAGGAGATTCATTTGATGCAGATGATCACGAGGCAGTTACTCAAATACCTGCACCGAGTGATGATCTAAAGGGAAAAATTATAGATGTGATTGAAAAGGGGTATAAATTGGGAGAAAAAGTAATTAGATATCCAAAAGTCATAATAGGAAAATAAGATGAAAGAAGATTACTACGAAACATTAGGTTTAAGTAAAAGTGCAACTAGTGCCGAAATTAAAAAGGCATACAGAAAGATGGCAATTAAATACCATCCAGATAAAAATCCTGATAATAAAGCTGCGGAAGAAAAGTTTAAAAAAGCCGCTGAAGCTTATGAGATTTTAAGTAATACAGATAAAAAAGCTAAATATGATCAGTTTGGTCATCAAGCATTTCAAAATGGAGGAGCCGGATTTGGTGGTGGTGGTATGAATATGGATGATATATTCAGCCAATTTGGAGATATTTTTGGTGGAGGCTTTGGAGGTTTTGGTGGAGGTTCTAGACAAAGAGTTGTAAAAGGAAGTAATTTACGGGTTAGAGTTAGTCTTACTTTAGAAGAAATTGCTAATGGTGTTGAGAAGAAAATTAAAGTTAAAAGAAAAATTAAAGCACCTGGTAGTACCTTTAATACCTGTTCTACATGTAATGGCTCTGGACAAGTAACTAGAATTGCAAATACTATTTTAGGAAGAATGCAAACCTCTGCTCCTTGTAATATATGTGGTGGAGCAGGAGAAACTTTAAGTAATAGACCCAAAGGTTCTGATAGTCAAGGATTAATTATTGAGGAAGAAACTGTAAAAATTCCTATTCCAGCTGGAGTAGTTGATGGAATGCAATTAAAGGTTTCCTCTAAGGGAAATGATGCACCAGGGAATGGTATTTGTGGTGATTTATTGGTAGTAATTGAGGAACTTCCACACGACAAACTACAAAGAGAAGGAGATAACCTTCATTATGATTTATATGTTAGTATGCCAGACGCAGTTTTAGGTGGATCTAAAGAAATCCAAACTGTTGGTGGAAAGGTTCGAATTAAAATTGAACCAGGTCTTCAGTCCGGAAAAATTTTAAGATTACGAAATAAAGGTATACCTAGTATAAACGGCTATGGATCAGGTGACTTACTAGTTCATGTTAATGTGTGGACACCAAAAACATTAAATAAAAATCAAAAGAATTTCTTCGAATCTATGAAGGATGATGATCATTTTAATCCTAAACCTGAAAAAAGCGATAAATCATTTTTTGATACAGTCAAAGACATGTTTTCTTAGTCTTTTTATCTAAAAAAGAATTGAATAGTTAGTTTTAGAACATTATATTTATACTCTAAATTTATATAATTTCTATGAGTAACTTATTAAGTATACATTCTGTTTCTAAACATTTTGGTGATTACAAGGCATTAAATGATGTATCTGTAGATATTCCTAAAGGAAGTATTTTTGGTTTGCTTGGACCAAATGGAGCTGGTAAAACAACACTTATTAGAATAATTAACCAAATTTCTATTCCAGACACTGGTAAAGTTTTGTTTGATGGGGAGACTCTAAGTCAAAAACACATAATAAACATTGGTTATTTACCTGAAGAAAGAGGTTTATATAAATCTATGAAAGTAGGCGAGCAGGCTCTTTACTTAGCTCAATTAAAAGGAATGAGTAGAACAGATGCTAAAAAACAACTTAAATACTGGTTTGATAAATTTGAAATTGGTGAATGGTGGGACAAAAAAATTGTTGAATTATCCAAAGGAATGGCTCAAAAAGTACAATTTATTGTAACAGTACTTCATAAACCTAGTTTATTAATTTTCGATGAGCCTTTTTCAGGATTTGATCCTATTAATGCAAATATAATTAAAGATGAAATCCTTAAATTAAGAAATGATGGATCTACTGTTATTTTTTCTACCCACAGAATGGAGTCTGTTGAAGAACTTTGTGATCATATTGCCTTAATACACAAGTCTAATAAAGTTTTAGATGGAAATCTTAACGATATTAAAAGACAATATAAAACCAACACATTTGAAGTTGGACTAGTTTGTAACGAGCATAGAGTCATAAAGCAGTTAATAAGCTCTAAATTTAACTCTGTCGATGCTAGCTTTAGATCTTTGGGTAATGAATTAAAATTAAATATAACTCTAGAACCTAACCAAACTTCCAATGAGTTACTGAATTTTCTAAGTTCTAATGCTGAAGTAAATCATTTTATGGAAGTTGTTCCGAGTGCAAATGATATTTTTATTCAAACCGTAAATAATCAAAAATAATGAACCATACTAGATTAATTATTGCAAGAGAATACTTGACTCAAGTGAAAAACAAGAAGTTTTTACTGATTACTTTATTAATTCCATTTTTATTTGTTGGCTTAGGTTTATTTCTTTCATTTTTATCAAATACCAATAGTGATAGTACTAAAAATATAACTGTTGTAGATAATTCTGGAATTTTTGAAAATTCATTATTAAGTTCCGATACTGTTATATTCTCTTTTTTAGAAGATTTAGACGAGGGTGAAGCAAAACTTATTTCTAAAGAAAGAAATGATGATGGTTTAATATTTATTCCACCCCTGAGAGATGCTAAAAATATTAATTACGTTGAACTTTCCAAGTCTATTAAATTTATTTCTGAAGAGGCACCAACCATAACAATGGTAAATAGTATTGAAACTAAATTTGAGGAAATTTTAACCAATCTAAACTTTGTGAGTGTTGGCCTTGACATGAGTACAATAGAGGAATCTAAAATCTATTTAAGTATTCTTCAAGAAAGTTTTGAGGGGGAAGAAACAACAAAATTAGATAGTGGGGTTAAGGTATTATTTGGTTTAATTTTAGGTTTGCTGTTATATATGTTTGTTTTTATATATGGAAGCATGATCCTTCGAAGTGTTTTAGAAGAAAAAACAAGTAGAATTATTGAAATTATCATTTCTTCGGTTAAGCCAAATCAATTAATGATGGGGAAAATTATAGGTACATCTTTGGTAGCTTTTACGCAGATACTAATATGGACAATTCTCGTGTTCGTTATTTCAACTTTAGCTTCTTCACTTCTGGGAGTTTCTACTTCAGAATTAAATTCTGTTGATTTAAATGACACCCAGGTTAATTCTCTTTTTCAATCCTCATTAAATGCGATTTTTAATTTACCACTTTTAAATATTCTAATTGCATTTGTGTTTTTCTTTATTTCAGGGTTATTCCTTTACGGATCTTTATTTGCAGCTGTAGGAGCCGCTGTTGATAGTGAAACCGATGCCAATCAATTTATGTTACCTCTAAGTATGCCTTTAATTATTGGACTTTATGCAGGGATGTTAACTGTTTCCGAAGATCCATCTGGAACTATTCCAACAATTTTTTCACACATACCATTTACATCTCCAATAGTAATGATGATGCGAATTCCATATGGAGTTCCAATTTATGAGCAACTTATTTCACTATCTATATTGATTGCTACATTTTTTGCAATTGTTTGGTTTGCAGCTAAAATTTATCGTGTTGGTATTTTAATGTATGGCCAAAAACCTAGCTATAAAGATCTTTATAAATGGTTAAAATATTAATCTATGTCTAAAATATTAATAGTTGAAGATGAAGTAGCAATTCGAAGAGTTTTGATTAAAATTCTTGCTGAAGAAAATAGTGATTTTATTATTTCAGAAGCACCGGACGGACTTGAAGCTATTGATCATATAAAAAACAACGAAATTGATTTAATCCTTTGTGATATCAAAATGCCAAAAAAGGATGGTATAGAGGTGTTAGAATATGCAAAAAGGATTAAACCTGAAACACCAATTATAATGATCTCAGGTCACGGTGACCTTGATACTGCTGTGGAAACAATGAGGCTTGGTGCATTTGATTATATTTCTAAACCACCAGATTTAAATAGATTATTGACAGCTGTTAGAAATGCCTTGGATAATAAAAAATTAATTATTGAAAACATCAGACTAAGAAAGCAAATCAACACATCCTATGAGATGATTGGTGAAAGTGATGGAATCAACGAAATTAAAAACCTTATCGACAAAGTAGCTCCAACTGATGCTAGAGTTTTAATTACTGGTCCAAATGGTTCTGGAAAAGAGTTAGTAGCACATTGGATACATCAAAAAAGTAAAAGGTTTTCTTCTCCTTTAATTGAAGTTAATTGTGCGGCAATTCCTACTGAATTAATCGAAAGCGAGTTATTTGGACACCAGAAAGGTTCTTTTACAGGTGCAAATAAAGATAAAACAGGAAAATTTGAAGCTGCTAATAATGGAACCATTTTTTTAGATGAGATTGGAGATATGAGTTTATCAGCTCAGGCCAAAGTTTTAAGAGCGCTTGAATCTAATTCTATTCAAAAGGTAGGTGCTCAAAAAGATATAAAGATTAACGTACGTGTTGTTGCAGCTACTAATAAAAACCTAAAAGACGAAATTACTAAAGGTAATTTTAGAGAAGATTTATATCATCGCTTAGCAGTAATTTTAATTAAAGTCCCTTCTTTAAATAGTAGAGCTGATGATATCCCTTTATTAGTTGAATATTTTTCGGATAAAATATCTAAATCACAGGGAATTAACAATAAGCCGTTCACAAAAGATGCTGTTAGCCTATTAAAATCTTATGATTGGTCCGGAAACATTAGAGGTCTTAGGAATGTTGTAGAGAGATTAATAATACTGGGAGATGAAACAGAAATTACAGAAAATAATATTAAAGAATATTCTAATAAATAATAGTTTTCATGAAAAATTTTATTTTATCTACTCTACTTATAATACCTTTTTTTGTTTTTTCACAAACTGATGAAAAAGTTATTTCAGAAATTTACACAAACTCACTTACCAATGGACAAAGCTACAGTTGGCTAGATTATCTTTCTAATAACATCGGTAGTAGACTTTCAGGTTCTCTTGGAGCTGAAAAAGCAGTAGAATGGACAAAAGATGAGTTAGAGAGCATGGGTTTAGATAAAGTTTGGTTGCAACCTGTTATGGTTCCAAAATGGGTTCGAGGTGTTCCTGAATTTGCTTATATAGAAACTAGTCCAGGAAAAACGATTAAGGTAAACATCTGCGCTTTGGGAGGTTCAATATCTACACCACCAACAGGCTTGAAATCTAAAGTTATTGAAGTTTCTGGAGTAGATGAGTTAGAGAAATTAGGTACGAAAAACATTGAAGGTAAAATTGTATTTTTTAACAGACCAATGGATGCTTCTCTTATTAATACTTTTGAGTCTTATGGTGGTTGTGTTAATCAAAGGTATTCTGGAGCAATGGAAGCTAGTAAGTTTGGAGCAATTGGGGTAATAGTTAGATCGATGAATTTAAGAATTGATGATTTTCCTCACACAGGTTCAATGACATATGGAGATATTCCTCCACACAAAAGAATACCATCTGCTGCAATAAGTACAAAGCATGCAGATTTATTAAGTGGAATGATTAAGTTAGATAATAATGTTCAGTTCTATTTTAAACAAAACTCTAAGCAATTAGATGATGTTTTATCCCATAACGTAATTGGTGAAATTACTGGGAGTGAATTTCCTGATGAATATATTGTAGTTGGTGGTCATTTAGATTCTTGGGATCTTGGCGATGGAGCTCACGATGATGGTGCAGGATGTACTCAATCTATGGAGGTGTTGAGACTATTGAAATTATCTGGCATAAAACCAAAAAGATCAATTAGAGTTGTTTTATTTATGAATGAAGAAAACGGATTAAGAGGAGGGAATAAATATGCTGAAATTGCAGCTCAAAAAAATGAAAATCATATTTTTGCTTTAGAAAGCGATGCTGGAGGTTTTACTCCCAGAGGTTTTTACTTTGATTGCGATCAATCAAATTTTGAGCAGATTTTATCTTGGAAAAGTTTATTTAAACCATACCTCATACATTTCTTTGAATTAGGTGGAAGTGGAGCAGATATCGGTCCATTAAAAAATGAAACAAATGTTTTATCTGGCTTAAAGCCTGATTCTCAAAGATATTTTGATTATCATCATGCTCCTAATGATACGTTTGATGCAGTTAATAAAAGAGAGCTTGAATTAGGCGCAGCAACCATGACTTCTTTGGTCTATTTAATAGACAAGTATGGAATTATTAAATAGATTTTAGAAACCTCTAAAAAAATTAAAATTTATTTATAGTTTTTCTAATTTCCACTAAATTAGAAATTAAACTTTCTAATAGATTTAAATCTAACATATTTGCACCATCGCTTTTTGCGTTTTTTGGATCAAAATGTGTTTCTATAAATAAACCATCTATATTATTAACAACTCCAGCCCTAGCAATGGTTTCAATCATATGAGGGACACCACCTGTTACTCCACTTGTTTGATTTGGTTTTTGTAGTGAATGAGTTACATCTAGTATTGTAGGGGCAATCAACTTCATGGTTGGAATACCTCTAAAATCTACTATCATGTCTTGATAGCCAAACATAGTGCCACGATCTGTAATAAGTACATTTTTATTATTTGA
>ENA-OQVM01001220-OQVM01001220.1-marine-metagenome-genome-assembly--contig:-NODE-1220-length-35182-cov-16.599943_pt1 | contig 35182 bp, 31 predicted proteins | sample MGYA00237776_ERZ505498 | MGnify/ENA primary metagenome ERZ505498 (study PRJEB26159, sample SAMN06265151) | marine metagenome | isolation source: Helgoland LTER site | place: Germany:Helgoland, sampling...
AAATAAGGACTTCTTAATAGAATTCAGAAACAAGTGTTATGGAACACGTCATCGCAGCACATTAATATATAAAACGACTAACAATGAACTAACTAAATTTGACAGCATCGGTATTCTGGATAGTTTTATGAGTTCTCATGATGTGTTGCGACCCACCCATACTTGCTCTATTAAAGAGATCTATCAACTTGAGGCGATTGAAGATAAACCTTCAAGCAGTGACGATGAAGACGAAATCAAGAAGGATAAAGAAAGTAAATCGTCAAAACAGTCAAAATATAAGTAACTGACTTAAAAAATCTATAATAAGATTAGATATAAGAGATCATCAATGCATACATTAGATGATCTCTTATAAAGTTTACACGCGCTAATTATGAATCTTTATCTTAGGCCAAAAGCGCCTTCACAATACCATAAATGCTACCTACCAATAAAACCAGCCATACAACAAAACCTATAATGAAACCGTGGCTTCGTTTCTTAGCTTCCGTTCTATAACCAATACAATAGATTGCTCGACCAATAAGAAAAACCGTACCTAAAATTGAAGCCCATATAGGACTTACATAAAGCGCAAACAACCACATTGAAGGCAATACCATAATCAATTGTTCAGCGGTATTTTGCTGCACCCTCAACGCCCGCTCGAACGAAGGATCTCCAACCATACAAGGAGCATCTATAGCAGATTTTGATCTAGCAATTCCAACTAAAATGACAAAGATAAAATACTCAAGTAATAGCGCTATCGTTACTAATGCCAGCCAATGCATAATGTAAACCTCAATGTTATTGATAGAATTCAAAAAAGATGAAACAGGTAGACATCAATAGCGCTTATCGGTTCTTACCGGCAGGTATAAAGAAGATAAATAGAAAAGAAAAGAAAACAGAGAGTAAGACAGCAATAGATTACACGGGGTATTTACAATATTCTTATAATTAAATGGAAGCCATAACAAAAAAATGCTGTTGGCCTTCGAAACTCATCCTTGGCCAACAGCAAATAATAGATCAACTAAAACTTACGATGTGCGACGTGAAACACCAACAGCAAGCACACCTAAACATAAAAGAGCCAATGTTGCGGGCTCTGGTACGGCTGTAGGAATATCAAATTTAAGCTGCTTAATAAAGAAATCATCTTCAAAAGAATCAGCCCAAAAACGGAATGATGTACCGGTATAGCAACCAGAACAAACCGACCTACTATCTTCCTGAACCGTTGTCCAACCGTTATCATATACAGCAAGATTAAAATCATCGAAATAACCCAATGATCCAAATCGTGCATTCTCTAAATTAACCGAGGTATCAAAACTGAACATGAGTGCTTCATCACGTCCCCAACCATCGACTTGACCGCTATCTCTTCGACCGCCTTTAACGCCTAAACCATAGCGCGATTGATAAACATCACGACGATTTATCCAGCCACTATCCACTTCCTCTTGTGCTCTGGCAGTCATATCATAACCGTCTGAGCTAAATGTATAAGCATTACCAAGACGGCCGCCATTACCATTCAGATTAAACGTCACTAATGTAGCACTCGCACTCGCAGATATACCCGCCAGTACAAGCAATGCTACTGCCCAACTCATTACCATTTTTTTCATATCGAACTCCTTAAAGTTAAAAAATCAAACAGCGCGAAATTTAGAAGGCTAATACGCTTATTCTCCGCATTAACTTAGCGGTATCCCTACGTACGTTACAACAAGCTACCAAAGCGCCAAAAATTTCTATTTGTGTATACGTAAAAATTCTATGTATACCCGTAAGTCGCTTATTCATTAAGTGACTAATAAGCGCTAGTTGTTGTTAGATTATGTATTTCAGCAAGCAACAAAAAAACGCTATCAATAGGTAGATAGCAATAACCGCGCCCACTTTGAAATGTTAATAAAAAAAATATGAATTGTTACTATTTTCAATCACTTAGATTTGATAATTTACATTTTAAAAATATATGTGTTGTTAATAACAATGAAAGAAAAAGCAGCTTGTAAAATAATCCGACAATAACAGGAGGATTGTTTATGAGCTGTGGTTGGTAATATAAAAATCTAAGAAAGAAAATAACTTTGCGAATTACTGCGGCGGGATTGGAAAATAATTATCTTTATAAAAATTAATCTGCGTATTACCCCATTAAGACTCCATTTCTGAGAGCGGGTTCACAACTAAAGCTTTTAAAATCTCTGAATTAACACTCACTAAAAGCTTAAACCAATCAGTAAATAGTGACTCACTATCTATTAACCCTATATTTTCAGTCTATTAACGGTCTATTTACGGTCTATTAACTCAACCCTTCTCGCGCCGCTCAGATAACCAACTCACGCTTGCTGATTAAAAAACAAGCTGATCTTTAACAAGTGTCTATACTTAATTTTGAATACTTAATTTTGAATACTTAATTTTGAATACTTAATTTTGAATACTTAATTTTAAAACTATGAGACTTGCGCTCATCAATCACTTACAGATGCCCTAAGCAATGGAATCACTACAGCACAACATTCCTAATGCCCAAAACAAAACCAAAGTGCATGTGTCTGTCACATTGGCAGTAGCCGTTAGCCTTGTCTTGATTATGGCGGGGATTTGGAATGCCTATAAAACCGGTTTAATTGCTGAAGAAAACATTAAAGCCAGCCTTCAATTACAACGCCTCAGTGACTCCATTCGTTTTCATCAAGAATCTATGTCTGGCGCAATTGAATTTGCGCTCACCACCGGTGAATCTCACTGGCATACCAGTTACGAAACCAGCTTACTCAACTTGCAAGATGTTATGCATGCCACCGACATGACGCTGAGTAATAGCATTGTCAATAAAATCCAACTTGAGCAAAGTAAAGTTATTGAGCTTGAACGACAAATATTCTCTTTGGTAACGGATAAAAAACAGGATGAAGCCTTCTCTTTATTTGCCTCTGATACCTATCAAGAAATTAAAATAGAACAAGAACAATATGGACTCACACTGAGAGCCACATTAGATAGAGAAGCTAAAGATATTATTGGCACGCTCAAATCACGACTGGATCGTACGACCATTGCACTCGCTATACAAATCGTTTTAATCGTCGCCATCTGGCTTTACATTATTACTATTGTTCGTCGCTGGCAGACCCATCAAAGCAAACACAGTGATGAGCTAACACGCCTAGCGCATTTCGACGCCTTAACTGGCATAGGCAATCGCACCTTATTTCATTTACGGCTAGAAACCGCTTTTCAACAATCACGACGTGACGGCAAAGCGGTTGCGCTTGTGCTTATGGATATTGATCATTTTAAAGATATCAATGATAGCCTTGGTCACGACACTGGCGACAAGCTACTGATTAAAGTCGCCGAAGAACTTCAAAAAACCTGCCGTGAAACTGACACGGTGGTTAGGCTTGGTGGTGATGAGTTTGCTATTATTGCGACTAATATCGACAAGAAGCGTGATAGCGCAATACTCGGTAATAAAATACTGTCTATCTTTGAGCATCCATTAAGTATTCAACGACATGAAATAAAAACTGGCACCAGTATTGGTTTAGCGTTTTATCCCGATGATGGCGACTCTGCTGAAGAGCTTTTAAGAAAAGCTGATATGGCATTGTATGAAGCCAAGCGTCATGGCCGCGCAAACTTTAAGTTTTTTGATACCGCTATAGAAGTAGCTGCGCGCAACAAAGCAAAAATGCAGGCCGACCTACAAATAGCATTAGAGACAGGGCAATTTAGTATTCACTACCAGCCGATAATTGATATTGCTGAAAACCTTATTATTGGTGTTGAGTCACTGATTCGCTGGGAGCACCCAGAAAAAGGCAATATCTCCCCAATAGAATTTATTCCCATTGCAGAAGAAAGTCGCTTTATTGTTCAGATTGGCGAATGGGTATTAAGAACCGCCTGCCAACAGCAGGTAGATTGGGAAGAAAAAGGCCTCGCCTCCGTTAATGTCGCCGTTAACTTATCGGCCGTACAATTTAATGAACGCAATATTCTATCTCAGGTTGAATCTATCATGAAAGAGACGGGGATTCGTGAAGATCAGCTAACGATTGAGATTACTGAAAGCACCTTAATGGAAACCGAAGGCGATGTTATTGCTAAATTGCATGCAATGAAGTCTTTAGGTTTAAAACTTGCTATCGATGACTTTGGCACAGGTTATTCATCACTCGCCTACCTTAAACGCTTCCCTATTAACCATCTAAAAATTGATCGTGAGTTTGTCAAAGACCTGCCTGAAAACACCCAAGATATAGCTATCGCAAGATCCATCATCAAAATGGCACATGAGTTAAAAATTGATGTAGTAGCCGAAGGGGTAGAAAACCAATCACAGTTAAGATTCTTAAAAGAAGCCAGCTGTAATTATGGCCAAGGGTTTTATTTCGGCAAGCCCATGCCCGCAGCACAGTTTGAAGAATGGCTCATTCACTATAATCAACAAGCGCATAGTCAACTAACCCATGATCAACAAACTCATGATCAACAAACTCATAGTCACATACGATCCATTGGCTAACTAAGCATCAATATATCCAATGAAAATCTATCACAAAAACCCTACCAATATATTCACTTTTTATCAGCTGAGCGCTATCTAACAGTTTTATAGAGGCTTTACGCTAACAGCGCTTGTCTCGCTAGCTAGTCACAGTATAATCACCGGATGAAAACTATATATACCACACCGATTCTCCGCGATGTCCTGTCACTAATAGCGCGCCTAATTCTTCGCCTAATTGGCTGGAAAGTGACAGGTGAAACACCTCAATATAAAAAATATATCTTAATTGCTGCGCCGCATACCAGTAATTGGGACTTTATATTCATGCTATTAGTCGTTCTTAGTCGTAAGATGGATGCTCGCTGGATGGGTAAGCAGCAATTATTCAGCCCTCCCTTTCATGGTGTAATGAAATGGCTTGGTGGCATTCCCATAGAGCGTAGCAAGACCAACAATACCGTAGACAGCATGGTGAACGCTTTTCAGTCAGCCCCCACTCTCACGCTACTGATTACACCTGAAGGCACACGAAGCAAAGTTAAAGAATGGAAGACAGGGTTTTACCGTATAGCAAACAGCGCCGAAGTCCCTATAGTGCTTGGCTTTATTGATGCATCGACAAAAAGCTGTGGCTTTGGTGATACCTTTCACCCTAGCGGCGATATCGATAATGATATGTTAGCCATAAAAGCTAACTACAAAAACAAATCCGGCATCTGCGATTAGGCGTAATAATGGCTAAGCTAGTAAAAATTTAGCTCTCAACTGTGCAGTTCACCCGTTAATACACTGGAATCACTAAGCAATGAAATTTTCAGGCCAAGCCGACTTTAATCATAAACGACAAGACAAGATTGGGGTGTTAGTTACCAACCTTGGCACGCCTCAAGCCGCGACAGGCAAAGCCTTAAAGAAATACCTCAAACAATTTTTATCAGACCCACGCGTAGTAGAAATTCCGCGTGTTATTTGGTGGCTTATTCTTAACGGTATTATTTTAAACATTCGTCCCAAGCGATCAGCCAAGCTATACGAAACCGTTTGGACAGAGCGTGGCTCACCACTGCTGTATCATACCCAAGACCAAGCCGATGCCATTCGTAAACAATTAGCCGAGCAAAATAGTCATGGCGAAACAGATAATATTATCGTTAAGTTCGCTATGCGTTATGGTCAGCCTTCTATTGAATCCGTTATGGAAGAAATGCAACGCGAAGGTGCTAGCAAGATCGTTGTATTACCGCTCTACCCTCAATACTCAGGGGCAACTAGCGGCTCAACCTTTGACGCCATTGCTGCGACATTTACCAAAACCCGCTGGGTTCCGCATTTTCGCTTTATCAGTAGCTATCATGATAACGACAATTACATTAATGCCTGTGCAGAAAAAATTAAAGCGCATTGGCAAGAAAATGGCCGCTCAGAAAAATTACTGCTTTCCTATCACGGCGTTCCAAGAAGTTATTTAGAAGCCGGCGATCCTTACTACTGCCACTGCCAAAAAACCTCGCGCTTAATTGCAGAAAAGCTTGGGCTCGATAAAGAGCAATGTATTACCACGTTTCAATCACGCTTTGGCAAAGCCGAATGGCTTCGCCCTTACACCGACGCCACACTTAAAGAACTTTCTGCTAATGGTACAAAATCAATTGATGTTTTTTGTCCGGGCTTTTCTGCAGACTGCTTAGAAACCATTGAAGAAATAGCTGAAGAGAATAAAGAATATTTTATGGAAGGTGGTGGCGAGAGCTATCACTATATTACCGCCTTAAACAGTGAGCCACTGCACATAGAGACCTTAACCGATATTATTCGTCATAACATACAAGATTGGATAGTAGAAAAGCCCATGGATAATGAGCAGCGATATACGTTAGCGCATTCACCTGACTTAGCTTACAAGCCCAAGGTCTAGCATTACGACATTACGTTTATTCAACATAAGCCTACAAAAAAAATAAAGAGCGCTACTATGATAAAAATACACGGCCTTATTCTTTCGCCATTTGTTCGTAAAGTAATGGCAGTTGCCGAGTTAAAAAGCATCCCCTATAAAAACGTGAAAGTTTTTCCTGGCACTCGTACTGCCGAATTCCTCAGCATGAGTCCATTAGGAAAAATACCTGCGCTAGAAGATGGTGAACTACGCATTAGTGATTCTGCGGTTATTTGTGAATACCTTGATGAGAAATATACTGATACGTCTATTCGACCGGCATCGGTAGAAGCTCGCGCTCAATCACGTTGGTTTGAGGTTTATGGCGATAGTAAATTAACTGAGTTATGTATTGGTGGTATTTACTTTGAGCGCTTTGCTAAGAAGCTGTTAAAACTTGGGGATACTGATGAAGAAAAAGTGGCGCTGACGATTGAGAAGCTTTTACCGCCACAGCAGGATTATCTTGAGAGAGTATTGCCGGCTGAAGGGTTTTTGCTGGGTGATTTTGGTCTGGCTGATATCTGTGTTGCGGGGCCGTTTTTGAGTGCTGCACATGTGGGTTATAGGCCTGATGCGGGGCGCTGGCCGAAGCTTGCTCGGTTTATTGAGCAGGTTCGGAAGCATGAGGCAATGGCTAAGTTGATTGATGATGAGGAAGCGTTGTTTAACTCTTTGACTAAATGATGGGAGTTGGCGTTTTTTGAGTTTTTAAGGTTAAGGTCGTCGGGGAGTGGCCCGACAGCCAGAAGCCTACTCTTTTAGCTTGATCTGATAGTATTCTTATATTCTGGATTTTTATTTCTTTGGTTTAAGTTTTAAGTTTTAAGTTTTAAGTTTTAAATTTAAAACTTATAGCTTAGCAATCACATCCAACTTCGCCTGCTCAATAGCTGCCGCCAGCGCACCATGATCAACACCACCACCCTGAGCAAAATCAGCACGACCACCACCTTTACCACCCACAGCCGCCGACAATGATTTAATAATATCACCAGCCCGAACACGCTCAACCAAACTATCCGTCACACCAGCTACCAAAGCTATTTTCTCATCTGTCGGCGCCGCTAAAATAACTACACCCGAACCAATTTTCTGCTTAAGCTGATCAACCGTATCACGCAATGACTTAGGATCCGCACCTTCAAGCACCGCCGCTAAAACCTTAACGCCATTAACATTCATTGCCTGCTCAGCTAAATCACTGCCTACACTACTCGCTAACTTCTGCTGTAACTGCTGCAATTTTTTCTCTAAGGCTTTTTGCTGCTCCAACATCTGCTGAACCTTAGTCGTCATATCCGCAGGATTGGTTTTTAATAACTGAGATGCCTGTTGGATTTTCGCATCAGTGGCATCAATCAACTTTAATGCTTCAGCGCCCGAAACCGCTTCGATTCGACGAACGCCCGATGCAATTCCTGACTCAGAAACAATTAACATTAAACCAATATCGCCCGTCCGCTTAGCATGTGTACCACCACAAAGCTCAACCGAAAACTTATCGGTGCCCATCGATAACACTCGCACTTCATCACCGTATTTCTCGCCAAACAATGCCATTGCTCCAGCTTCTACTGCTGAATCCATATCGGTCACTGTCACTTGAACATCTGCATTAGCGCGAATTTGCTCATTCACTAATGTCGTTACAGCATGCAATTGCTTAGCGGTCATACCCTCGGTATGAGAGAAGTCAAACCGAAGGCGCTCAGCATCAACTAAGCTACCTTTTTGTGTCACATGCTCGCCTAATACTTCGCGTAAAGCGGCATGTAATAAATGTGTTGCCGAATGATTTAGCGCGGTCGCCTGCCGTGCAGACTCGCTGACTTGCGCATTAATGATGTCACCCACATTAATAACGCCATTGCTTAAATTACCTCTATGTAAAAAGGTATTGCCTTGTTTTTGCGTATCGGTAACCGCAAAGTTTCCGCTATCTGTTTGTAACTGACCAAAGTCACCCGCCTGCCCACCTGACTCGGCATAAAAAGGCGTTTGATCTAACACAACAACACCGGTATCACCTGACTTCAGTGCACTAACCGCTTTACCATCAACAAATAAAGCCTGAACGGTAGCTTTATCACTTAGCTGATCATAGCCATTAAATGCAGTTGTTTGACTAACATCAGCGGTATCTAAATCTAACTTTTCTGCACCACCCGATTTAAACTGGCTAGCAGCTTTTGCTTGCGCTCGCTGCTTTTGCATCGCTTGCTCATAGCCATCAACATCAATGGTCATACCGCGTTCTCGTGCAATATCCGCGGTAAGATCAAACGGAAAACCATAAGTGTCATAAAGTTTAAAGGCGGTATCACCAGGAATAACATTGTCTTTTAAATCGGCAAGGTCTTGCTCTAAAATCTTCATGCCTTGCTCAAGCGTTACTGCAAATTGCTGTTCTTCTGCCTTTAAGGCTTGTTCAATTTTTTGCTGCAGGCTTACTAACGCTGGGTAAGCTTCGCCCATAACTTCGGCTAAGGGACCCACTAGCTTCCAGAAAAATAAATCTTTAGCGCCTAGTTTATTACCATGACGAATCGCGCGACGAATAATACGACGCAGTACATAACCACGGCCTTCGTTTGAAGGCATAACGCCATCAACCACTAAAAACGCACACGAGCGAATATGATCTGCAATTACACGCAATGACCCCTGACCTTCGTCTTTTATATCTAATATATTGGCTGTTGCACTTAACAACTGCTGGAATAAATCGATTTCATAATTGCTGTGGACGCCTTGCATAACGGCAGCAACACGTTCAAGACCCATACCTGTATCGACTGATGGTTTGGGTAACGGCACCATTTCACCATCGGCAGAACGATTGAATTGCATAAAAACGATATTCCAGATTTCGATAAAGCGATCGCCATCTTCTTCTGGCGTACCAGGCAAACCCCCTTCGATATCGGCACCATGATCATAAAATATTTCAGTACAAGGACCACAAGGACCGGTATCACCCATCGCCCAAAAATTATCGGATGCGTAACGCGCACCTTTATTGTCGCCAATGCGAATAATACGATTTTCTGGTAAACCGACTTCTTTGTGCCAAATGTTATAGGCCTCGTCATCATCGGCATAAACAGTGACATAAAGACGATCGGTTGGAATGGCTAATGTTTCGGTTAAAAACGTCCAAGCAAAGGGAATAGCTTCTGTTTTAAAGTAATCACCAAAGCTAAAATTACCCAGCATTTCAAAAAACGTATGGTGACGGGCTGTATAACCTACGTTTTCTAAGTCATTATGCTTACCACCGGCGCGCACACAGCGTTGAGAACTCGTGGCACGCACGTAATCGCGTTTATCATCTCCCAAAAATACATCTTTAAACTGCACCATACCTGCGTTGGTAAATAACAGCGTCGCGTCATTTCCAGGTACCAACGAGCTACTATCAACACGACTATGTTGATGCTGCTCAAAATAACGAAGAAAGGTTTCACGAATAGCTGAAGTGCTAGTAGGTATATCAGTAGACTTGGACATGAATAAACTCTGGCTAAATTTTTTTGTTAGTGATTTACATCATATAAACAGTAAATCAATGATTCAATACAGCATAGTCGAATGCAGCAAAAAGCTCTTACATATCGGCTTCTTTCATAGCAAAACCGGCAATAATATGCAGATGCAAATGAAATACTGTCTGCCCACCATCCTCACCGTTATTGATGATCACTCTATAGCCATCAGACACACCTAATTGCTCTGCCACCTTGCCCACTGTGAGCATTAAATGACCTAGCAGTGCTTGATCTTCAGCACTGGCATCCGACAGCATTTTAATCGGCTTTTTAGGAATGACTAAAACATGAACAGCTGCAACCGGATTGATATCTGGAATAACAATGCAATGCTCATCTTCATAAAGCTTCTCAGAAGGAATCTCGCCTGCAATAATCTTAGCAAAAACGGTATCTGTCATGGCAATTACCTCTAAGCCTCAAGATCTGAGTCAGTTAATTTACGCGCTTCACTTTCTAACATAACTGGAATGTCGTCTCGCACTGGATAAGCAAGACCACTCGCCTTACAAATCAATTCTTGCTTAGCCTCATCATACTCCAATGGCCCTTTACTAACGGGACAAACGAGGATGCTGAGTAATTTTTTATCTAACATAATGTGCTGCCTATATTTTGAGAAAATTATTTTACTTAAACGCGCTTTAAAAAAGTCGCTTCTTAAAAAGCCAGTTATTTCGAGTATCGCTGCAACAAATAACTTTTGATTTAAAACTACAGCTCAATGAGAGAGCCGACTCACAAAAGTAAGCCATTAACTATGACGTTAACTATGCCATTAACTAGGCCGCTAAATAAGCCACTCACCAAGCCATTAGATAAAGCACTATACCCAATCAATCCTGTATAGATTGATTTCCACCAACCTCAACCAATAATTCAGGATCGATACGCACCGATGTTTTACCGTCGGTCCAATTCATTCGCCAATCCAAATGCGGCCCAGTAACTCGACCGGTGGCGCCCATTTCGGCAATATCTTGACCTTGCGTCACACTATCTCCAGTAGTGACCAATAATTTACTCAGATGTAAAAACGTTGAGCTTAGGCCGTGACCATGATCAATAATTAATGTCCCACCAGAAAAAAACAAATCTGGCTCAGCTAAAGTCACTAGACCTGCTGCGGGAGCAATAACGGGCGCGCCAATAGGCCCTGCAACATCAAGACCATAATGCGGCCTTCTTGGTTCGCCATTATAAACTCGCTGCGAGCCAAAGACACCCGTAATTGGTCCATTAGCAGGCCAAATAAATCCGTTTAAAAAATCCTGCTGTGGTCGCTGTTGTTTTCGCGCCAGCCTAACCTTTGCTGCTTCTTTGCGTGATCGTTTAACCTGAACGGGATCTGGCGAAACATATTGCTTTGCTACGCCTTCGATACGTTGAATCACATAATCACGAGCCCTAATATTCAAATCGTGATACTCATACTCATTATTTTCATTAATAACGGCTAATTCAATTTTATTAGGCGCATCACGGTCTAAGCCAATAATAAATCGGCCATCAGGAGTAATAGGAAGTAACTGATCCTGATACTGAACAGCTGCACCCTCTTTTATCTGCCCAACCAGCAACCCACCCTGTTTTAAAGGACCCGTTAAAATAAGATTAGAAGTATTCTCGAGTGATGAAATAGCATTCGAAAGAGGCAAATAACTCAGAAAAAAGAACAGCGAGACAATAATAGACATGATAATTTGTCTAATTCTTATCGTATTATGAATAGCATCGGTTAAACTCATTAAATCGTATCTCAAAAGCAGTTTTTAAATATATAGAGCGCGGAAACTGAAATTAACAAATAAATCCTAATTAATAAATAAGCGCTCATTAATAAAACGGCGCTTTGAATTAATACAGTGCCACTTGAGCTTATTATTTAACGCCCTATTCATCGCACAATACAGAAAGTGACAACAATACTATGGGACGCTATAGACCTCCACGCCCTAAAGGCTCTTACTATATCACTCCTGAGGGTGAAAGCGCGATGCGTGAAGAATTACGCCAGTTATGGAAGATTGAGCGCCCACAAGTCACCTCCGTGGTGCATGAAGCCGCGAAAAACGGCGATCGATCAGAAAACGGCGATTATATTTACGGAAAAAAGCGGCTCAGAGAAATTGATAGCCGCGTTCGTTTTTTAACAAAACGATTAGAATCACTCAATGTAGTCCACGACACTCCCAGCAATGTTAATAAAGTATTTTTTGGTGCATGGGTAACGGTTGAAGATGAAAACGGAGAAGAAAATACCTATAGAATTGTTGGCCCAGATGAATTTGACTTATCGCGCAAGCAATTGAGTATGGATTCCCCATTAGCAAAAGCGTTATTAGGGAAAAACATTGACGACGAAATTATTTTTGAAAGTCCAATCGGAAAACGCTTAATGGTCATTACAGCTATCCGATATCAGACAAATTTATAAGAAAAAACCGCTTCAATCTCCCGATATTATTTTTTGTTAGCAAAAAAATGAGATTTAAATGGTCATAATGTAAAAAGGAACGAAATAAAAGTGCTTATAGCGCTTATTAGACGTGAAATAAATAGATATATTGTCTATCATGCGCTCCGCACAAACTTTTTAATTAAAATTTTTGATAGTCAACCCAATCGATGAAGTTGGAAAACCTTCTTCATAGGAGAAATAATGCCTCAAGTAAAAAAAGTTTCTAAAAAAGCCACTAAAAAGCCAGCTAAGAAAGTAGCAGCTAAAAAACCAACTGCTAAGAAATCTGCAAAAAAAGTAGCTGCAACTCCAGCTATCGGTAAAGCAGAAGTAGCATTAGCGGCAATACAAAAAGACATTAAATCATTGGCACGCACATTAAAAGCCGAGCTTAAAAAAGTAGCTTCAGCTAAAAAATCAGCTGCAAAATCAAAAACAGCTGCTGATAAAGCCGCTGCTAAGAAAGTTGTTGCAGCAGCCGCTAAAGCCGCCGCTAAAACATCTGCTAAAGTTAAAGCATTGCGTGCACGCGCTTCAGCTTCAAACGCTAAGCTATCAACTATGAAAGCTGATGCAGCATTGAAGAAAGCAGTAGCCGACTTTGAAGCAAAATTGATTGCTCAACGTGATGCAGCCGCAGCGAAAAAGAAAGCCGCAGCTGATAAGAAAGCCGCTGCCAAAGCTAAAGCTGCTGCAAAGCGCGCTATAGCTAACGCAAAAGCATCTGCTAAGAAGAAAGCAGCAGCAGACAAGAAACGAGCAGCGGCTGCTAAAGCCAAAGCTAAAGCCTCAGCAGCAGCGGCAAAAGCCAAAGCTAAAGCGGCAGCAGCGGCTAAAAAAGCCAAAGCCAAAGCAAAGAAAAAGCCAGCTAAGAAAGCCGCTAAGAAGTAATTCATAGCACTATCTAGCTAAATAAAGCCCCGCCATCTTCGGATTGCGGGGTTTTTTTATGCCTAAATATAATGAATCAACAAAAGATAACAGAAGGCTTGTGCTTAACTTCGATATTTATCTTTATTCTTTCGGCCTTTAGCATAAAGCGCTTTACGTAATACCCTACGTAAACTAGGAAACAAATAGCCGAGCGTCGTTAACTTGCCCGCAAACCAGGTCATAGTGATTTCCACTTGCTGACCCATGGCTAGCTTGCCAATATTCTCAGCGACAGCCTCAGCAGTACTCATTGGCTGCGAATAAACAATATCTTCAACTTCATCAATGCTGTCCATAATAAAGCCGGTGTTAATAGGCCCGGGAGATACAACAGCTACCGCAATAGCTGAATCGCGAAGCTCATCGGCCAAAGCATAAGTAAATGCTCTAAGACCTCCCTTAGTTGCTGCATAAGTGGCGGCCCCCTGCAGTGGCGCTCTCCCAGCTAGTGAACCCACCATAACAATAGCACCCTCACCGGTTTGCTTTATATGTGGAAGAACCAACGCCGTTAAATATAATGGCGCTCGCAAATTAACATCGACCATAGCGGCCACATGGTCTGCATGAACCGTACTGAATTCGCCACGATGATGCACACCTGCATTATTAATCAATAAATGAATGTCAGAAAACCTGTTAACCACCTGTTCTACAATATTTTTACAGCTAGCAGTTTCAGTTACATCGGCGGTAATGGTGAGCACCTGTGTCAATTCACAGAGCTCATCGGCAATCTTATGCAGCGCGACTTCACCTCTAGCCACTAAAGCTAAATTCGCTCCTGCATGGGCAAAATAGCGTGCGCATGCCTCCCCAACACCAGCCGATGCTCCGGTAATCAATACGGTTTTATTTTTAAACGTCGATAGGCTCATAATTCATTTCTTTTTATTATTGAAAGAAAAATAAGCTTACCACATTGCTCAGAAATACTAATTATTACATTTCATGGAAACAATTTTCTGTAAAGACTAACAAGTTAATGATAGCCTCCTCTTTTTAAAATGAAAAAAGGAGATGCCATGGAGAAATAGAAACGCTATTAAAATCAACATTAAAGCAGCATTAAATGGAGTTAACTATGGTTGTAACCAGTAGCACTTCACAAACGAAAAAAGGAAAAACAAGGAGGAATGAAAGTAGTAAAAGAAGTACAAAAAGTACAAAAAGCACCACAAACAAAAGCGGAATGGAAAGAGAAGCCAAGCCAAAAGGACCGGCTAACAATGATAACAAACCGCAAAATCACAATGCGCTAATCGCCTCATCGGCAAATGATACGCTCGACAATATCCGCGTTAGTCTGGATATGATTCGTGAAATTGTTTGCAGCGACAATGATGGCATGGCACTGTCTGATGACACTAAGCAGGGATTATTCTTGCATATCGAAAATTTGATAAAAGCATTAAGCTTTTTGAGAACGCTTTAAGTAACAATAGAAGCATCGGTATAAGATACAACATCTTTGATTAGTGGCCTTTAACCCGTTTTGTTAAAGGCACCTTATTAAATAGAAAGGCACCTTATTAAATAGAAAGCCACCTTATAGAATAGAAAGGCACCTTATATAACCGAAAAGCTTAATCTGGATAGTTAAGCGCTAACTCAGTGTCTTTAATTGACTAGTCATTAATCCCACTGCCAATCAAGCGCGCAAGCACCGACCATCGAGTGATTATCGCAGACTAAAATTCCAGGAATCGCTGCGAGCTCATCCCCTGCATAAAGCAACGGGTAATGATCGCGCAGCCACGGCGGTATGCCATGTTCGTTAAAACATTTTTTGACTGAGCGACTCATACCGCGATAACGAAAATGTAAGCCGTCACGCTTTCTGCCGAGCGTATAAACACCTTCGCGTAAACCGACACTATCTTCACTTGCAACTTCACTTGTAACTTCACCGTCATCTCTTAACTGCGGTTCTTCTGATACCAACAAAGTCCCTAAGCCATTAATCGTCATAGACTCGCCAAAAGTCCATGCCATGTTTTTATCTAATGCCTGAGATAACTGAAACAACGTATCTTCACTTAATAAATACAGCCTGTCACGATAAGGGCAAAGTCGATAAGCCCCTAACTGAACTATTGCACCGCTGCTTGCCGACAATAATAAATTATCAATTTGCGCCATCTGCGCTGTCGAGGGCATATTTAACTGCTGCGCTGACAGCCAATACCGTAATAAATTACTGCGCCGCTTAAGGCTTAAGTCTAAACAAGCTGTTATCGATAAACTAACGCCATAAGCCTTTGAGCCAACGACTGACGCATCACTGGCATCAGCCGTCTGCAAATCCAGCCTAGCTAAATCTGCTAACAACTCACTATCGCCACTGGCATGCTCAGAGTAACGGTTAAGGAGTGTTACCACTGATGGCCAGCGCGCCTCAAGCTTGGGTAACACTTGCTGTCTAACAAAGTTTCGATCAAAACTTTCATCCGTGTTAGAGGGGTCTTCTATATAAGGTAACTCATTTAACACTGCATAGGCTGCTAAATCAGCACGCGTACAATGAAGCAATGGCCTCGCAATCTGTGATTTCCCCAGCGAGCGCTGCATGGGCATGGCCGCCGCACCACGCGTACCTGCGCCGCGAAATAGACGCATTAATAAAGTCTCAGCCTGATCATTGGCATGATGGCCCATTAGTAATACGCTATCAGCTTCCGCCGAATAGCTAATATTAGAATTGTCCTGAGGACGGCTAGTTGAATAGGCCGCGAGCTGTTCTTCAAAAGCGATATAGCGCGCCTGCCGCGCTGCGCTTTCTAAGCCTTTACCCTCGTTAGCCACGGCCACTTTTTTAATAGTCAATGGCACAGACAGCTGTTCGCAAACCGACTGACAGTGTTTTTCCCAGTCTGCACTGACACTTTGCAATTGATGATTAATATGAATGGCGGATAAACTAGGAATCGTAAAGTCGTCTGTCGACGTTGAACTGGCTTGGTCTTTGAGTTGATCGTTTGTGAGTTGATCGCTTGTAAGTTGAGAGAGATGCAATGACTGCAGAAACTCAGAAACCGAATGCAAAAGCACGGTTGAATCGAGACCGCCACTAAAGGCGACAACCCAATGTCGGTGCTTTAGCAGGGTTTTATACGCGTCTAAATACGAAGTGTTACTGTTAGTATTATTGTCACTGTGACTTGTATCTAAGCTGCTCATAATCGCACGCAAGAAATCATCATCGTTGTATATTATTAAAGTGATGAATACAGTGAACTAAAGTTACTAGCTCTTACATATTACCGTAAGACATCAAACGTTTATAACGTGTTTCAAGCAAGTCATCGAGAGGGATTTTCTGCAATGCCTTCACTTCTTTAATCAGATACTCTTTTACTCGCAACGCCGCTAATTCAGGATCACGATGCGCTCCGCCTTGTGGCTCGGCAATCGTATTATCAACAATGCCTAAATCTTCGAGCACTGTCGAGGTTAAGCCCATTGCCTCAGCTGCTTGTGGAGCTTTCTCTGAGGTTTTCCAAATAATATTGGCACAGCCCTCTGGCGAAATAACAAAGTAAGTGGAGTACTGCAACATAGCGAGCTTATCACCAACACCTATACCTAAGGCACCACCTGAACTGCCCTCACCTATAACCACAGAGATAATTGGTGTTTTTAGACAAGACATCACTTGAAGGTTTTTTGCTATAGCGAAAGAGATGCCGCGCTCTTCTGAATCAATACCTGGATAGGCTCCAGGGGTATCAATAAGAGTAATAACCGGCAATGAAAATCGTTCAGCCATTTCCATTAAGCGCAGTGCTTTTCTATAGCCTTCTGGTCTTGGCATACCAAAGTTACGTTTAACTTTGTCAGCCACTTGCCGGCCTTTCTCTTGACCGATCACCATCACTGGCTCACCTTGCAGGCGGGCCAAACCGCCAACAATAGCCGCATCATCAGCAAACTGACGATCACCATGAAGCTCATCAAAATCATCAAATATTCGGGTAATATAATCGACCGTATAAGGTCGCTGAGGATGACGGGCAACGCGGACAATATCCCAAGGCGTTAATGATGAATAAATTTTCCCGGTTAGCTTGGCACTTTTCTCTGTGAGCTTGGCAATCTCATCAGAGATATTCAAATCATTATCATGACCGACCGAGCGTAACTCTTCAATTTTGACTTCAAGTTCAGCTATCGGTTGTTCAAAATCCAAATAATTTGGGTTCATATATCTTCACGCTATAGTTGTTGTTGCTATATTTTGTCAGTATGCAGTGTAAGCAAGCATGCTAGCTATACGCTCTACATGCCCTATCACTACCCGCTTTACTACAAACTATGGCTACAAATTGTCGCTGCAAGCTATAGGCACCTGAAGGGAATATTAAAAGCCCATTCAGCGTATCCGTATACTGCTGCAAATTTAAGATTAAGTTGTTGTCATTATAGGGGAATAGAACGGCTAAATCAGCCGCTTTTCGCGGCCGTTATTGGGACTTATCAACACTATTGCTGCTTATTTGTACGCTTACTGTGCTTTAGCAACAATGACTTAAGAATTAAGCTCTGGCGAGTTCAAGGCAGCTGCATCTGCCACGGCGGCATCCAACCTAGCTTGTCGCTTAGAAAAATGATAAGAAGCGTTCTCACCAGCTAAATACAGTGCAGGTACAAAAACCAAGGTTACGACACTAGCAAACAAAACACCGAATGAGAGTGAGGTAACCATAGGAATTAAAAACTGTGCCTGAACGCTGCTTTCAAGCAATATCGGTGTCAAACCAAAAAAAGTCGTTACCGAGGTTAACACAATCGGTCTAAACCGTTGTACCGCACCGTTAACCACTGCTCTGCGCGGCGAGAAACCTAAACGGCGCAGTTGATTAATACGATCAATTAAAACGACGTTATCATTTACCACTACACCAGCGCAGGCCATCATACCTAACACCGAGAACATACTAATATTAACGCCAATAATAATATGTCCATAAATGGCGCCCATAAAACCAAATGGCACGGCGGTTAATACCAGTAATGGCTGCCAGTAAGAGCGAAACATAATAGCCATTACAGCAAATATGCCCATCATTGATAATAATAAAAATAAAACGAGTTCCTGAAAAAATTCATCGTTTTCTTGCTGCTCGCCTTTGAGTGCAATTACTACATCAGGATACTGATCAAGCAAGGCAGCAATTTCTTCTGTTTGTAGTTGCTGAATAATCGCCCCAGCATTAAAGCCACGCTGCACATCACTCGATACTCTCGCTACGCGCTTTCGATCTAAGCGCTCAACTTTTTTATAGGTTTTGCGGTATTCAATATCAACCAATGACGATAATGGAACGCGATCTTCTAAGGCGCCATTACGACCGCTAGAAATATACATTTCACGCAAGGCTTCCTCATAAGAACGGTCCGCCCTTGGATAGCGAACTAAGACTTTAACATCTTCACGTAATCGAGGAATACGCTGTACCTCTTCACCGTAAAAGGCGCGCCGCACTTGCTGCGAAAGACTAGCCAAGTTAACCGCCAAGGTGTCGGCCTCAGGCTTTAGCTGTAAATTGATTTCATTAGAGGGGTTATCCAATGTGCTTCCGACATTAAATACGCCCTCTATAGTGGCCATTTTTAGCGCTAAAGCAGCAGAAAACTCTTCTAATTGCTGCTGCGAATCACTGCGCACAACAAACTCAATGGGCTTAGGAATATCAAAAATGGTGTAGCTAACAGAGAGATCTTTTAATCCCTGCATTTCACCAATCTGCTCTTGTAACTGCCGAGCAACAGTATCTGAACCTATCGGCCTGTCATTTCCATCTTCGAGTAATAAGGTTATACGAGCCGTCGTCGCATAAGCTGAAACATGAATACCTTGGACCAACTCGTAACCATAGGTTTTATTCACTTTAGTTTTTATTTGTTGAGCAGATGTCTCAAGGTAATTGGCCACTGACATAATTTGATTAAAGGGTGCGGCCTCTGGTAGCGTTGCCTTTGCCACGACATAGTCCGAAGTGACACGCGGGAAAAAACTAAACGGTAGCCAGCCACCTTTCACTGTTGCCACGGCAAAGATAAACAAAAAACAGAACACGACTATAGTCAGTTTACGCGCACCCACCGTCCACACCAGTGCACGACGATAATAAGTATTCGCAAGCAATGGCAACAAAGCTGCCACAGCTAAACGACGTTGCTCTAAATAATGCAAACCCCGAGAGAATGGAGATACCACATAGGTGACTAAAGTTTTCACCATGCCGACCACTACCCCACCTTTATCGGCTAAATGTGATGGCAACAAAAACAATGATTCAAACAAAGAGAATACCAAGGCTAAAATAACCGGCGTTGCAATAGTGGCGGGCTCAGGGCCATCACCAATAAAAAAGAAAGGGATAAAAAATATCATGGTGCTGATTACGGCAAACCAGACCGGCGCAATAACAGACATCACCCCTTCTATAGCACCTTGCCGCGGATTACTGTGTTTTAATTGCTGGCTGTAAATAGCTTCGCCGACAATAATGGCATCATCGACAACGATGCCAAGAATCATAATAAAGGCAAACATAGAAATAATATTGAGTGACACCGATGTAAATGACAGCCACCAGATAGCCCCCATAAATGCCACAGCTATACCACTGCATACCCAAAAAGCGAGTGAAGGTCTTAGAAATATGAGCAATATAATAAAGACTAATAACAGTCCACTTGAGCCGTTATAAATAAGCGTATCTAAACGGCCGCGATAGCTAACTGATGCATCGCTCCATACTGAAAGACTAACAGCGTCCGGCAGCTGAGATGATTTCTGCTCAACATAGGCTTTAACCGCTTCGCTAGTGCGAAGAATATCCGGGTTACTTTGATTACGAATCCAAATCTCTAACGAAGGTAAACCGTCGAGCGTGCTATAAATATCAACATCTTCAAAACCATCAACCACCGCGGCAACGTCACCGACACGCAATAACGCCCCATCGGCATTACGCCTTAATGGAATTTGATTAAAGTCTTCTGCGTAATCCGCTTGAGCACGTGTTTGTAATAAAATATCGCCGCCACTATCGCGAATTTTACCCGCCGGCAAATTAAATGAATAACCGCGTATAGCCGCTGCAACTTCATCAAATGTTAGACTGTAATCACGCAAGGCGTTTTCAGATATTTCTATACCGACTTCATAATTCCGCGGCGTACGAAGCTCTGCAATAGCAACCGATGGCAACGCTGCGAGCTCTTCACGAATAGTCTCACCTAATTCTTTTAGCTCGCGTTCTTGAAGATCACCCGCTAGCTGAAGCCGTATAATAGTATTGCGAAAACGCTGCTCAACAATTTGTGGCCGTTCAGAACCGGCAGGAAAAGTATTAATCGCCTCAACGTTGGCTTTAACATCGTTAAGAATACGAATGGTGTCTTCTTCAGGCTTAACCTCAATAATAACTTCGCCAAAGCCCTCTCGCGCCACGGAGCGAACCTCTTCTATGCCACCCAATTGCTGTACAGCTTCTTCAATACGCGCGCATATTTGCTTTTCAACCTCTTCCGGCCCGGCGCCTGGATAAGGTACAGTAATCTTAATTAAGTCAATTTTTATTTGTGGAAAAAACTCTTTATCCAGCAGCGGAAAAGTCATTAAGCCGGCAATAAGTATAAAAAACATAGCCAACTTTGCAGCAACTGGATTATCAATAAACCAACTAACAATAGAACGCATTTTTATATCCGATTTATTCTGGGCTAACTTGTGTGGCCGTTACATCATCTTGCTTTTCAGGTAAATCTCGAAGCACGATTGAACGCTCACGAATCGCCATGCCGTCTAATGCTAAGGATAAACTCGTGGTAATAACCGCAATGGAGTTTTTCGCTTTACTCATATCTGCCAACTGAACTAGCGCAGTATCATCGTTACTTTGAATAACAACAACATCAATATAAGCGAGGCGATTATTGTCTAACACCCAAATTTTCTGCTGCTGCCTTAGGGCTGAACGTGGAATTAAAAAGCTATTATCAATATAATTTCCGGATATTTTCGCCGTTACAAATTGACCGACAGCAAGCCCTGGCTTTTGCAATATCCCCGCATCGTCAAGATGATCTGAAAACGCTTGGGGCAAAGAAGCAACAAAATAGTACTGGCGACTACTGCTATCAATAGCCCCCTCTAAACGCGCCAACACAGCATCCCACTCATATTCATTGTTGCCATAACGGGCAATCAACTTAACTGGTGAAGGCTGCGAGCCAGATACGCTAACATTTTGTCTTTGCTGCGCCGTTAATGGCAACCGCACTTCGGCAATATCACTGCTGTAGATTTGAGCAATAGGCGTTCCTTGCGAAACAAATTGACCAACATCCACCCGCTTACTTAAGACTCGACCAGCAAAGGGAGCACTGACGCGGGTACGCGATAAATCTAACTCGGCTTTTTCCAAACCGGCTTCAGCAGCAAGTAACTTAGCTTTTGCGCTGGCCAATTGCGGCTTACGCAAAAACAAATCATTCGCTTCACTATTTCCGAGGTCACGCCATTCACGCTTAGCCTGTCTCGCACGGCCTTTCTCTGTAGCTAGTAACTGTTGCGCATCGGCTAGTTGGGCGCCGGCCTGACTCACAGCAATGCGATAATCGCTCTCTTCGATACTAACCAGCGCTTCATTCGCGGCAAAAAAACCACCGGCAGAAAACTGCTCTGCAATTGTCTCAACACGGCCTGTCACCTGAGAGACTAATTCAATTTGAGTTTTAGGCCTAACAAGCCCTTGTGTTTCTATCCATACACGATGACTGCCCGGCTGAATATGTAATACATCGACAATCGGCACCGGTGGTAAACGGATAGGCCTAGCTGCTGGAGCCGGTTTACTCGTGGCAATTAACCACGTGATAAATAAACCAACGACAATAACACCAGTCAGTAGATAACGATTCTTTTTTGTTCCTAGCATAAAGCTCTATTTCCTAGCACGATCAACATTAAGACCGTATTCCATAAGATAACCAACAAGACAGTCATATCCATTTTTATGCGCATGAACTTAAATACGCATCAACTTGGACACAGACATTGATATTTATACGTTCAGAGCTGCCCTCTTGTTCACTACAAGGGCGTATTTCTCAAGCAACACAAGGATAACGCACGCTAGTTTACCCTAACATAGGCTGGCATATCGACGTATAATATCAACGACTTTAACAGCCAGCGTCAACAAAAGCGTCGGCCATAGCGCGAGAGCGCTTTTAATAGCCGCAATCAACACCACTCACACAATAAGCATTGGATATTTTATGACTACAGGCACTTGGGATCCCGGCAGCAAGACAAGCAAGTTGGACGTCAATATTAACCCTGCTTTATTACAGCGTTTCTTGGTGCTGGCTGAAAATAACCAACTATCTGATTTAGCGAATAACATAGATGAGCAAGATAAATTGCAATTTGCCATTATGAAGGCCGATTTAACGCAATGGAAAAATGCGCTTAATGATTACAGTGAAACACAGCTTATTGCACTTATACGCTTTTTTACTTTAATTGAAATGGCTCTTCCCGAATGGGCAGCTGGCGCAAAGTCACCGGTTATTAGCATTAATAAAATACTAAAAAGCCGTGGCCATAAATTAGAAAAAGACATGCTGCTTTGGATTAAGCAAAATAGCGACAACCGCTTTATCCCTAATGGATCACCGCTACTATAATTATGATTAGCTAGTATCAATTATGATTAGCTAGTATCGGTCACTTTTATTATCGAGACCAATGTATAAAGCTTACTGCTTGCGGGCGTTAAACTTTTCAAGTTGCTCTGGCGTTGCCTTTAACTGATGCTGTTCTTTCCACTGCGAGTACGGCATACCATAAACTCGCTCACGGCCCTGCTCATAATCAACAGACTCACCGCGCTCTTCTGCCGCCGCCACATACCACTTGGCTAAACAATTACGGCAAAAATTAGCTAAATTCATTAAATCGATATTCTGAACATCTTTACGTGCATCAAGATGCTCAAGTAAACGCCTAAACACCGCAGCTTCGATTTCTGTTTGCTGCGATGGTGCCTCGTTGGCTTTATCGTTCATATCGTTAAAACTCAGTTAATCGCTTATGGAAAACTATCAGCCTAAAGCGACTGATAGTAATCCATCAAAATTTTAGCCACTTCAGGGCGCGAGAATTCAGGTGGCGGTGCAATACCATTACCTAACATTTCACGGACTTTAGTACCGGATAATAAAACAAAATCTTCTTTTGAATGATCAGGCGCATCTTTCATCATGACAACTTTATCGAGCTTTTTAGAATAAGCTGTATGATCAGCATTATAAATCTCAATCTCTAAAGCGTCCGCAGGGACTTTTTCATCAAAGATAGTCTGCGCATCAAAAGCACCATAATAATCACCCACACCCGCGTGGTCGCGACCGACAATTAAATGGGTACAACCACAATTTTGACGGAACACAGCGTGCAATACCGCCTCTCTTGGTCCAGCATAAAGCATATCAAAACCGTAACCCGTTACCATAACCGAGTTAGGCGCAAAATAGAGTTCAACCATTTTACGGATTGACGCATCGCGCACATCAGCAGGAATATCACCCGGCTTAAGCTTACCTAATAACATATGCACCAAACAGCCATCGGCGCCAAGATCTTCTAGCGCCATACGGCACAACTCTTCATGGGCACGATGCATTGGGTTACGCGTTTGAAAAGCAACTGCTTTTTCCCAACCCAATAATTCCATTTCGGCACGAATCTCAACCGCTGTGCGGTAAGTATCGGGGAAGTCTGCTTGGAAGTAAGAATAATTTAACACCTGGATAGCGCCTGAGAGCATGATATTGCCCTGCGAACGAAACGCCGCAACACCAGGATGATTAGCATCAAGCGTACCAAAAATTTGCTCAACCATACTGTCCATTTGAGCGTCAGATACTGACTCAATCGCGTCAACCTGCATAACGGCTAAAACAGGATGACCTTCTACATTGGGATCTTTAAGTGCAATACGCTGACCAGCTTCGATACCCGAGGCATCTTCTACTAAATTAACAATAGGCACAGGCCAAAACAAACCATCAACCGTATGCAGCTTTTGCGCAACACTGAGTGAATCCATTAGATTCATATAACCAGTTAAAGGCGTAAAGTAACCTGCGGCTAACATTACTGCATTAGCAGCGGCAGCTGAGCTAATCGTAATAGCGGTTAAGTTTTCTGCTTCTGCTGTAAGCGCTGCACGCTCGCTATCATCTGCAACGTATAATGGCATTAACTGTTTTGAGCCGTGTGGCTTAATCATTGACTACTCCGTAACTTTTATAATGAGCGCTAATACCTTAATCATTCAATTAACTGATATAAGCGCTAAAGGGGCGTGCTAAATTAAATAATGCCGCGCTCAGTGAGCAGTGACAATAAAATTTCGACTTCTTGCTCTAATGACATTTCATGGCTATTTAAAACCACTTCGGCATTATTTGGCGCTTCATAGGGATCATCAATACCGGTAAAGTTTTTGATTTCTCCAGCGCGGGCTTTCTTATATAAACCTTTAGGATCGCGACTCTCGGCAACATCCAAAGGCACATCAACAAAGACTTCAATAAAATCCATGCCCGCTTCAATATGAAGATCACGAACGATATCGCGATCAGCGCGATAAGGACTGACAAAGCTAGACAAAGTAATCACACCAGTATCGACGAATAACTTGGCTATCTCGCCAATGCGGCGAATATTTTCGGTGCGATCTTCAGCAGAAAAACCTAAGTTTTTATTAATACCCAAGCGCACATTATCGCCATCCAAACGGTAGCTAAGGCGACCCGCTTTATGCAACGCATTTTCTAAGGCCACTGCAACAGTGCTTTTACCGCTGCCAGACAAACCAGTAAACCAAATGGTCGCACCTTTTTGGCCCAACAATTGATTACGATGAGTACTGTTGATATCACCTTCATGTCGGTGGACGTTAGTCGCCTTTTGCTCTGCCATAATGTTTTCTCTGTGCTGGTTTTAATCCACGGCAACGAAACCGCGCATTAATTATTAAAATAAATTTGCCTAATCATTTAAATGACTATTGAATACAGCGAATATTGATAAGCTATTTTCGGGGATAGTATTGAAAGAGGCGGCATTCTATTGGATTTAACAAAAATTACAAATGCAAACCACTGACTTTGACCGCTAAAAAAAACTAAAATTAATAGTGATTATCATTAAATAACAACCACTTACAACTAAAACCGGATGTTTGTTGTTGGGTAATATCTACGAAAATTATTCGCGCAAACCACCGCTGATACGTAGAATAGCCGGCTCAAGTAATGAAACGTCAGTAATAATCGAAGCCGTCACCTAGAATAAACACCACACAGACTCATACAAGGAAACACTTTATGGCCAGAATTATCATCTTGATTGCAGCGCTTGGCGTCACCCTCTTTTTATGGGTTTGGCTCAAAGCACGCTATCAAGAACAAGGCCGGCCTTTTGCGGTTAAAGCCACATTAGTTGCATGCGCCCTAATCTTAATTGGTCTGGCGGCAACAGGACGAGTACATTGGCTAGGAGCATTACTCGCTAGTGCTCTGGCAGGCATGCGTTTTTTACTACCCATTATCTTTAAAAGTTTACCGCTGCTAGCCCCCTTCTTAAAGCGAGCTAAAGCAGAGCAAGCAGATAATAACTCAAATGCAAATACCGCTAATAGTAGTGATATGACAAAAGATGAGGCGTTTGCCATTCTTGGTCTTGACCATAACGCCACAGAAAACGAGATTGTTATGGCGCATAGACGCCTTATTCAAAAGCTGCATCCGGACACCGGTGGCAATGAATATTTAGCCACTCAACTTAATATTGCTAAAGCGGTTTTACTAAAATAAGAAAAAAACAGTGTTACTTAAATCGTAGGGCGCAGCTAGCAATCAAGAACGGTTTTAAGCCAAGGAATGGTTAATCGACGACCAGAGCTTAAGGCTTGCTGATCCAGTCGTGCTAACAGTTCAGATAAATCCGCCATATTACGCGAGCAGCGATTCATCAAAAAACTGGCGACCTCTGCACTCATCACCAAGCCAAGACGCTCTGCCTTAAACTGCAAAACCTGTGTTTTTTGCTCATCTGATAAAACACTTAGCTGAAAACCGGTTGCCCATTTAAGGCGCGACTTCAAATCGGCCAAATCAATCTCCAGCTCCGCAGCAAGAGAATGACTGCCTAGCACCAAGCGAGCGTCGCTGCGATTTTTCAACTTTTCAATTAAATAAAACAACTGCTCTTGCCAAAAAGGCTGGTCTACCAAGCATTCAATATCATCAATACACAGTAAATCAAAACTCTCTAAGCCATCAAAATAGCCAGCCATAGTCGCAGCTGCGTTTACATCTTCAGCATTGCTGGCCATGATTAATTCATTCAAACTAAGGTACATAGCCGACAGCTGGTGCTCTGTGGCCAGTGTTACGCAGGCCTGCAGTAAATGACTAATACCACTGCCTTGGCCACCGGTAATATAAACCCACCCAGCCGCTGGCTGGTCTTTATGTATAGCTTCATCTATAGCTTCATCTATAGCTACAGGTGCAACTGCAGGAGCCGCTAAAGACTGCAAGGCAGAAATTAATTCGCTGTCGGCAGCAGACCAAAAGCTGGAAAATGTAGCTCGGCTATCCAGCTTTAACGCAAGAGGAAACTGCTGATTTATTTCACTGCTCAAAGAAAAATTCCATAAATATAGATGATACGTTTTATTATAAAGCTGACACTAAGATGAAGTATCATCCGTTATTTTATCTTGATAAAACAAACTACTTTTATAGCTATACTGCATATGGCGAAGTAAAACCATCACCACAGCCGCCACAGGCAGAGCCAGCAAGATACCAATAAAGCCAAACAGCTGACCGCCAGCCAGCACAGCAAAAATAACCGCTACTGGATGCAATCCAATTTTATCACCAACGAGCACAGGGGTTAGAAATAAACTCTCTAACAACTGACCCACACCAAATACAGCAAAGACCGGGAGTAAATAAATCCAGTCATGAAACTGGAAAAGCGCAGCCGTTCCAGCCGCTAAAATACCGACAATCACACCCAAATAAGGAACCACACTTGCCGCACCGGCAAGTAGCCCTAACAGCAAGGCTAAATCAATACCCGCAATCGAGAGGCCTATGGCATAAATGGCACCTAACAAAACCATAATTAATAACTGACCGCGCAAAAAAGCACTTAACACGGCATCACACTCTTGTGCCAATCGCACCACAACATCAACCTGTGAACGTGGCAATATATCGCGAATGCTGCCAATAAAAACATCCCAGTCACGTAACATATAAAAAGCAACAACAGGAATTAAAGCCATGGTGCCTAGCCAAGCGATAATCGCAAAACTTGAGCGCGTCAACTGGCCAATAACAATACCGACAACATCCCCTGCTTTTTGCCAATTAGCATTGAATGACTGTTTAAGTTTTTCCAGTAATTGGGTAGATTCTTCAACACCAAAGGTTGCCTGCAAGCTCGGTAATACATGCGAGTCTAACCAATCAATAAGCCTAGGAATAGTTTGAATCAATAAATCTAATTGAGTGGTAATCATAGGCACTAATAGCAATAAACTCAGCACCAAGCCCAGCGTGAGTGCCACAAAAATAATAATGACCGCCCACGTACGCGAACAACCTTTAAGCTCTAACTTGTCAGCAATGGGGTCACCCAAATAAGCAATAAAGGCAGCAATAATAAAAGGCGTTAATACTGGACTTAGTATTAAAATCAACGTCATTGAAACTATAAACAGGGCTAACCAGAATAATTTTTTGGCCGAATTATCACTCATTGCTGACACTCACTTATTTCAATTTATTGAATAATTGATAAATCAATATGCCCCGCATATTGACCATTAATCACTAGCTGCGATCAAGCCATTGATAGTGAAGCTGATTGCTTAAATAACTATCACGGCTATCATCCCTTGATGGCACTAAGCGATCATTAAGTTCTATTAAGGCGCGTACTTGATCGATATCGTCACTGCCCTCTAGGCTAAAATAACAATGCTTACCATCAATATGACTTAATTGAATCGCTTTTAATGCTGGCACCTGACGAAGATATTCACTCAGCGCCAAGTAATCAGTATGATCCTTAATGCCACTAAACTTAATCGTCAGGTTGTTGTTTCTCTGCGTTTGATTAACCGCTACCGCATAATCAGCCGCTAATCGATCGGCAACTAAATCACTACCCCGGATAAAGAAATCGGCTAACTCAGTACCGCGATAATGTTCAATCTGTCGATCACCTCTATAAAGAAGCATCCACTGTCCAAACCAGCTTTTATCATAGGCCTGACTAAACTTACCGACTAATACAGCGCCATTATCGTAACGTTGAGATGCGCTATCAATAACAGGGATGGACAAATCCCAAAGATCCGCAGCGCCAATCTGGTTTAGCTCTTCTAAATCTAGCAATGGCTGAATTAAAGGAACACCGCGCGCTTCCGCGGCTTGATTCAAAGCATTATAAAATTGTGGCGCAAGCTCAGCATTAATTATTCGCTGCTGCCCCCCGCTCTGCTCAACCAGCCAAACTAACACGCCAGGCCGGTTAGCCTGCCAAAAAGGTGCGCCAGCTTGATTTAAGAGTGCTTTAATTGCGTCGGCCTGAAACACAACATTTAGACGAAGAACGTCTTGAACTTCTGGAATAACAGCCTCAGTTAAAGTGGTATTATCATCTGAAGAGACATAAGGGTTTATCGCCACATAATCCAAAACATTATCTAAAGTATTCGATGAATCATAATCTGGCGAATCATTTAGAAGTAAATCGAAGGGGGCAAGGTTATCGCTTAAAGAGTTATCGCTTAAAGAGTTATCACTTAAAGAGTTATCGCTTAGAGAGCTATTGCTTAAAGAGTTATCACTTAAAAAGTTATCGCTTAAGGAATTATCAGTTAAGGGATCAAACTTGAAAATTTGATAAGAAAAGCTGGCAATATAACGATCGGCGTTAGTAACACTAGCGGCTAGTAATGGATAATTTTCAAGTACAGACTTATCCCCTGTCACTCTTATTAGCAGCATTTTAAGTGCTGTCCGACTAGCCGTAACTCGCTCTTGTCGCGATTCACTTTCAACATCAATTGTCGTGGTAAATAAATCAATTGCCTCACTGGCCAGCGCAAGCTGAGCACACAGCAAATAAACTACGACAGCACGTAGACTATTTATGGTAAAACTTTGAAGCATTTGTAAATAGAGAAGCATTTAGCGCTGTCCACTCCAGACAATTGAAAAATAAGCTCTGACATATCATTAGCAGCCAAAGCCTATATTAGGCCCAATGGATAAGGGCAGCAGCAATGACTGATCAAAAAAACAGCGATAACAGGCATCGATAAAGCTGACAGTATAAAGCACTCTAAAAGCCAGTGCCCGTCTCTGAATCAAGCAATCGTACACATTTCGACAATGCGGTAAAAAGCACAAGCCAGAATAGCCTAACTTATGCTGCAACTCGGGCGGTCAATCTGTACAATAGCGGCTCTTTTCTGAGGGATGATTAAGTCCCAGCGCAGAAAACATCACAAACTTAATAACATATTGACTGATAACCGAGCGTTGTACCTTACCTATGACCAAACCAAGCACAGATTCAGCCCCAGCCGGACTTTCCTATAAAGATGCAGGTGTCGATATTGATGCCGGTAATGCATTGGTAGAGCGTATTAAAGGCGTCGCTAAAAAAACTCAACGACCAGAAGTAATGGGCGGATTAGGTGGTTTTGGCGCACTTTGTAAACTGCCTGCCGGTTATAAGAATCCCGTCTTAGTTGCAGGCACCGATGGCGTTGGCACCAAGCTTAAACTGGCTTTGGATACTGGCTACCATCATGGTGTCGGTATTGATCTGGTTGCCATGTGTGTTAATGACTTAGTGGTTGCTGGCGCAGAACCGCTGTTCTTTCTCGACTACTACGCGACAGGTGAGCTCGATATTGATGTTGCGGCAACCGTAGTAACCAGTATCGGCGAAGGCTGCTTACAATCTGGCGCAGCACTCATTGGTGGTGAAACTGCCGAAATGCCCGGCATGTATGTCAAAGGCGATTATGATTTAGCTGGCTTCTGCGTTGGCGTTGTCGAAGAAGATGAAGTCATCGATGGTAAGAAAACCGCTGCAGGTGATGCCATTATTGCTATCGCCTCTTCAGGACCCCACTCTAATGGCTATTCATTGATTCGTAAAATTATTGAACATGCAAAAGCCGACTTACAGCAAAGCTTTGGCAATTCAACCTTGGCAGAAACGCTGCTAACACCCACACGCATCTATGTTAAATCATTGCTTAAGCTCATTAAGAGCGTCGATGTACATGCCATTGCCCATATTACTGGCGGTGGTTTATTAGAAAACATTCCACGCGTACTGCCTGACAACACAGAAGCCAATATCGATGCATCGAGCTGGCAAATGCCTGAGATATTTAATTGGCTGCAAGAAAACGGCAATGTCGAGCAAGAAGAAATGTACCGCACCTTTAACTGCGGCATTGGCATGATTGTCGTTGTACCCAATCAACAACTCGAGCAAGCGTTAGCAACGCTACAAGCCAGCGGTGAAAATGCATGGCATGTAGGCGACATCAACGCTAGCGCTGAAACTGAGCCTTGCGTTATTTTACGCTAATTTTATTTTTATGCTCACTGACGCTTTACGCTAATCATGCCCGATAAACAGGTCTTAAAAAAAAGCCGCATCGTCGTTTTAATATCGGGGAGCGGCAGCAACCTGCAAGCCATCATTGACGGCTGCAAAGATCAGCAGATTAATGCTGAAATTGCCATGGTTATTAGTAACCGGCCAAATGTGTTTGGTTTAGAGCGCGCTGAACAAGCCGGCATAGCTAACGCCTGTATAGACCATAAGGACTTTACTAGCCGTGAAGCTTTTGACCAAGCGCTCAGTGACAAGCTAAACAGCATAAATCCAGACTTAATTGTACTCGCTGGATTTATGCGAATACTGACACCAGAATTTGTAACAAACTTTCTCGGTAGATTAGTGAACATTCATCCATCGCTGCTGCCTAAGTATCCCGGCTTAAATACGCATCAACGCGCCATTGACGACGGTGAGGACCAAGCCGGTGTAACCGTACACTTTGTCACGCCTGAACTCGATGGCGGACCAGCCATTATTCAAGCTCCAGTTCTCATTGAAGCCAATGATGACGCGAGCACGCTGGCAGCAAAAGTATTGATTGAAGAGCATAGGATATATCCCCGCGCTATCAGCTGGTTTGTTGATGGCCGGCTGTCACTCACTAACGGAAAGGCAATGTTTGATAATGAAACACTTCCTAGTCATGGCGCGCAAAGCCCCGCCACTATTTAACCCGCTACTATTTAGCCAGCTATGGATTAGCGGCATACGGACTCGAATGCAAAGTAACGACGCTCCGCTTCTCACCGCCAATCTTTCACATATTTTACGTAGCCTTATTATTGTATTACTCCTTGGTGTGCAGCTAGGCTGTACTGCAACCACCCTGCCACCGTATGAAGCCACTTACACGACCAAACTTCGTGGCATAAAAATTAATGGCATACGCAAGTTTGAAAACACAGCTAACAATAGTTACAAAGTCAGTTGGAAAGCAAAAGCGCTATGGATGCGACTCAACGAATGGTCTGAATTCGAGTTAATCGACGGTAAAAAAATTCGTCCTATTAGCTATCACTACACGCGAAAAGGTCTTGGCACCGACAAGCCTATCCATATTCTTTTTGACTGGGATAACATGCTTATTAATGCCAGCAAAGGCGATAAGCAATATCAATTCACATTAGAGCCTAACACCTTAGATAGACTCTCTTATCAAGTACAAATGCAAATTGATCTTCTGATTAATCCGGACAGTAAGCAGCTGAATTACACGGTTGCCAATCATGACAAGCTAGCGCATTACGCGTTTAATTTTGAACAACAGGAATTGATAGAAACCGAACTAGGTAAAAGCTTATCGAAGGTTTTTAAGCGCGAGAAAAAAGATAAGATCACACGTATTTGGCTATCAGCAGAGCAGTATTATGTGCCGGTTAAAATTGAACAAACAGAAGACGACAAATCATCAGTGATTGCTATCAAACACTGGCAATCAAAAGCAGATAAGAGTGGGTTAGGCTTAATAACACTCGTCCCATCACCTTTGCGTCAAAACATTATTGGCAGTCAAAATCTAGCTAGCAGCCAAAATATAAATACTAATCTAACAGAAGACAACAGCACTACGCTCACACCTACGCTTACACCTACATCTACGCCTTCGCCTACCCCATCAATCGACGACACGGACTTTGATGGGGACTTTTAAAGTTGGCGTTTAAGCCTTAGGTAGAGTGACGCCACGCTGACCTTGATACTTACCATTACGATCTTTGTAACTCACATCACAAATCTCATCTGTTTCGTAAAACAGCATTTGCGCAACGCCTTCATTGGCGTAAATTTTAGCAGGCAAGGTTGTCGTATTAGAAAACTCTAAAGTAACATGCCCTTCCCACTCAGGCTCTAAAGGCGTGACGTTAACAATAATACCGCAGCGCGCATAAGTCGACTTACCCAAACAAACCGTTAGCACACTGCGCGGAATGCGAAAGTATTCAACCGTTCTTGCCAACGCAAAAGAATTTGGCGGAATAATGCAATAATCAGCCTCGACATCAATAAAACTTTTTTCATCAAAGTTTTTAGGATCTACAGTGGTTGAATGAACATTAGTAAAAATCTTAAATTGATTTGCACAGCGAACATCATAGCCATAGCTTGATGTGCCATACGAAATAACACGCTCGCCATTATTATTTTCACGTACCTGGCCACGTTCAAAAGGCTCTATCATGCCTTCATTTTCTGCCATACGGCGTATCCAGTGATCGGATTTAATCGTCATATTTTTAATCTCTTAAATAGTTAAACGGACAGCTTCTTAAATAGTAATAATTTTAATCGCCAAAAACATTAATCGCTAGAAACACTAATCGTTAGAAACACTAATCGTTAGAAACAATAATTTTTGGTCCTGCTCGCATTGCTTCGGTATTCGCATTAGGAATACAAAGTTGCGCAGCCAATTTTCTGGCTATATGTCGATACTGTATCGCCAATAATGAGCCGGGACTAACAGCCACTAACGGCTTACCCTCATCTAAGCCTTTACGGATCTCCAAGGCTAATGGCAGCTTACCGAGTAAAGGCACATCATATTCTTCAGCAATGCGTTCACCGCCACCGTCGCCAAAAATCGCTTCATTATGACCGCATTCCGAGCAAGTATGGGTAGACATATTTTCGACAATACCCAAGCAAGGCACATTAACCTTACGAAACATCTCAATGCCTTTTTTAGCATCGAGTAAAGCAATATCTTGCGGTGTAGTGACAACCGCCGCCCCCGTGACTGGCACCTGCTGTGACAGCGTAAGTTGAATATCGCCAGTACCTGGAGGCATATCGATAATCAAATAATCAAGGTCTTGCCATAAAGTTTGATTAACCATTTGCGTTAACGCGCCGCTGACCATAGGGCCACGCCAAACCATAGGCGTTTTATCGGTAACCAGATAACCCATGGACATGGTTTGTAAGCCATACGCTTCAATCGGGACAAAGTACTTTTGATCTTGCACTTCAGGTCGACGATCAGAGGGTATGCCTAGCATTAGTGGCTGGCTGGGCCCATAGATATCGGCATCTAACAATCCAACCTTGGCGCCCTCAAGGTGCAGAGCTAGGGCAACATTTAAAGCCGTAGCAGATTTACCTACGCCGCCCTTACCTGAAGCAATAGCGATAATATTTTTTACAGCGTCAAGGCTAGCTATTTTACTTGAACGAGCGCGTGACTGAATATGGCTACTGATATTAACAGTGGCAGTTGAGAGTGAAGAATGGCTAAGCACCTCTACACGAATAGCCTCGGCCATGGATTCAGCAACGCCGGCAGCTGGGTAGCCCAGCGTAATATCAATACTCGCTGAGTCATTATCAATAACGATAGCGCCAAGCGATTGGGTATGGCTTAGCGGGAGGCCAGTGTATTCATCGACATAATCGCCGACGATCTGAGCAATTTTTTCATGTTCGGTATTGGACATTCGCCCCCCAGGGCAGACGTAGTAATCAGTGCGTATGGACTTTGTAGGCGAGACGCAGTGAAAAAGGCAGCGAGCATTATAAGGATTTTCGAGGATTTAGGTGATATAAAAAAACGGTAAATCGACCAATATCCATTATGGAAGCTTCGCTGTGTGGGTAGCGGCTTGATAATGGGTTGAGGTTTGTCATTCTGAAGTAGGATGGATAGCTTAGTTGATGCTTTTCTGGTCGTTTTTTTTGGGTGGATATAGGAGAGGTTTTTTATGGCTTTAAGTTTAAGAGTGGCAGCCCGAGCCTGGATCTTTAAGCTCTATCGGGTAGTATTCTTATATTCTGGTTTTTTAGTTTATTTGTTTGAGTTTTCAGTTCAAGACCGTCGGGTGTGGCCCGACAGCCAGTCACTTGTAATTCGCTTCGTTCACCCTACGGGGCGCCCTTCAGGCGCGCAGCAAAAAACGCTGTGTCAACAGCAAAAAAAGTCACTAAAAAATGCCGTGAGCTTAACGGCGAAGCTTAACCACGACGGGTGCATCTCGCAGTGTTTTCTGTCCAGCAGTTCCAGAGAGATTATCGC